>Ga0070713_100001823_pt1 | contig 13757 bp, 16 predicted proteins | sample LARL82metaG_FD_65465 | JGI IMG/M metagenome (GOLD analysis project Ga0070713, IMG submission 65465) | Corn, switchgrass and miscanthus rhizosphere microbial communities from Kellogg Biological Station, Michigan, USA - LAR L8-2 metaG | ecosystem: Host-associated > Plants > Roots > Rhizosphere ... | reverse complement strand
TCGGGCGCTGGAGGGCGTTGGCGTCGACGCCGCCGGTCAGCACCTTGCCGGAGGAGGGCACGACGGTGTTGTAGGCGCGGCCGAGACGAGTAATCGAGTCGAGCAGGATCACCACATCGCGCTGATGCTCGACCAGGCGCTTGGCCTTCTCGATCACCATTTCCGCGACTTGCACGTGGCGTGATGCCGGCTCGTCGAAGGTCGACGAAATCACCTCGCCCTTCACCGAACGCTGCATGTCAGTGACTTCCTCGGGCCGCTCGTCGATGAGCAGCACGATCAGATAAGTCTCCGGATGGTTGGCGGTGATCGAATGCGCGATATTTTGCAGCAGCACAGTTTTGCCAGTGCGTGGCGGCGACACGATCAATGCGCGCTGGCCTTTGCCGATGGGCGCGACGATATCGATAACGCGCGCTGAGAGGTCCTTTTTGGTCGGATCCTCGTATTCCATCTTAAGCCGCTCGTCGGGATAGAGCGGCGTCAAATTGTCGAAGTTGACTTTATGGCGCGCTTTCTCGGGATCTTCGAAGTTGATTGTATTGACCTTGAGCAGCGCGAAGTATCGCTCACCCTCTTTCGGCGAGCGGATGTGGCCTTCGACGGTGTCGCCGGTGCGCAGACCGAAGCGGCGGATCTGACTTGGCGAGACGTAGATATCGTCCGGCCCGGACAGATAGTTCGATTCGGGCGAGCGCAAAAAACCGAAGCCATCGGAGAGCACTTCGACCACGCCTTCACCGATAATGTCGACTTCCTGGGTCGCGAGCTGTTTGAGGATCGCGAACATCAGCTCCTGCTTGCGCATGGTGCTGGCGTTTTCGACCTGATGTTCTTCAGCGAAAGCGACGAGTTCGGGAGGGGTCTTGGACTTGAGGTCTTGGAGTTTCATTTCCCGCATTGGGGGCTTACGTCCTTGGGAGCGTCACCGGCGAAGATTCAAAAATGAAGTGACTTGCGCCGTCTGACTTAGGAGAGAGAGATCGCAGGTCTAGGGTGACGAGAAGGTTGGAAAGGGGCCCGGAACCCGATGCTGCGACCGGCCCAATCTCTGGGAGCCGGAACGCGACTGCATCCGCCTGCGTTCGGTGGGATACATTCAAGATAAGTTGAGCCGAGGTTTCGCGCAAGAGGCGAAGCATCGCCTGTGCAATTGCCGGGGTGAATCAGAATGGCTTCACGGTCGCCAGCACCACGATGGCGATCAGCAAAATTGTCGGTATCTCATTGACAACGCGGTAGAATTTCTGGGTATGACGATTTCGGTCGAAGCGAAATTCATTTACCCAATGTGCAAAAAGGCCATGAAGGATTGTCAGGGCTATGACGGCGATAAATTTAGCGTGAAACCAGCCGGCGCCGAACCATTGGCCCTGCAGCACCAACACAATCCCGGCGAGCCAGGTCACGATCATCGCCGGCATCATGATGAAGTTGAGCAGCCGGCGTTCCATCGTCTTGAAGGTCTCTGACAGTTCGGAGCCAGGCGAGGTCACCGCGTGATAGACGAATAGCCGCGGCAGATAGAGCATCCCGGCCATCCAGGCGATAACAGCAACGATGTGCAGGGCCTTGAGCCAGAGGTACATCGCGGTCATCCCCGCACACGCTTGAGCATGCGTTCAACATGCGCGATGGGAGTTTCCGGCAGAATACCGTGGCCAAGATTGAAGATCAGCGGACCGCCGCCAAGTTGCGTCATGACATCATCAACTTCACGGTCGAGCGCCTCGCCGCCGGCGAGGAGCGCCAGCGGATCAACATTGCCCTGGACCGGCACTCGTGACTGGAGCGCGTCGCGGGCAATTGATCGTTCGAAGGCCCAGTCGATTCCGATGGCGCTGACGGCGGTCATTTCCACGTAAGGCAGAGCCATCGCATCCGCGCCGCGCGGAAAGCCAATGATTTTTGCATTCCCCATCTGACGTCGCACGCCTTCGACAATTTTTTGTGTCGGAGCGATACACCATCGCTCGAACTGGCTCGGTCCCAACACACCAGCCCAGGTATCAAAAATCTGAACGACGTCTGCACCAGCCTTCAGTTGGCCGACCAAGTACTCGATCGAAGCCTCCACCAAACGATCGATTAATCGTCCGAAGGTGTCGGGGTCCCTATATGCCAATAATCGTGCAGGCGCCTGATCCGATGTTGCCTCACCTGCCACGATGTAAGTTGCGACAGTCCAGGGTGCTCCACAAAAGCCGATCAGGGTCGTTCGGTCGTCCATTGCGGCTTTGACCCGGCGCACCGTATCGTAAATGGGCGTCACAACATCCTGATCGATGACGTCACGCAATCTGGCCAGATCCTCAGCACCGCCGAGCGGCTCCAGTCTGGGCCCCTCGCCAGTGAGGAATTCGACCTTGCGGCCAAGCGCAAGCGGAACGATTAGGATATCTGAAAATAAAATCGCCGCATCGAAACCGAAACGCCGCACTGGCTGTAAAGTAACCTCGGCCGCCAATTCGGAATTAAAGCAGAGATCAAGAAAGCCTCCAGCCTTCTCTCGCAGTGCTCGATATTCCGGTAGATAGCGTCCCGCCTGACGCATCAGCCAGACTGGCGGCACCGATTCATGCCTGCCTGCAAGCACACGAAGCAGCTTTTTCCCCATGGCACCTGTCAATCCGGCTTCTTCCATAAAGACTCTACTTAAGAATCTGTTGTGTCTGTTAGAGGGTGAATTGGACTCATGCCTACCACGCAACACTCTGTCCACTGGATAGGCAGCAATGATCCAGAATCGGGCTTAAACTATTGCCAGTCCGTCCACAGGATTGGGCGTTATTTTGCGGGACTATCTTCGTCTTGTCCCCAATTGCTATTCACAAAGAAGCACCGGACGCGCGTTGACCTTTGGTTTTTGTCCCGAAGGCAGTCGTGTGGATGGAAATTGAACACTTTGCCGCAGACGGCTTGCTTGTGGGGTCAAGGCATGGCCTCCTCCCATGCTATCCACATTCTGTACGGCAGCTATACAGACATCGATGCCTGACACCGGTTACTTCCATCTCCATCTGGTATCCGACGCGACCGGTGAAACGCTGATCACGGTCGCGCGGGCGGCCGCAGCGCAATATGCCAATGTGTCGCCGGTCGAGCACCTCTATCCGATGGTGCGTTCCAAGAAGCAGCTTGATCTCGCCCTGGCAGAGATCGGCGAGGCTCCTGGCCTGGTGCTCTATACATTGCTTGAAGAAGACCTCATCCAGCTGCTGGAAAAAAAATGCCGGGAGCTCGGGCTGCCCTGCATGTCAGTGCTGGGTCCGGTCTTGCGGCTATTCCAGTCATATCTTGGCGCCGAGACCATTCATCGTGCCGGTGCACAACACGTTCTGAATGCCGAATACTTCCAGCGTATTGATGCACTTAACTTCACAATGCTGCACGATGATGGACAGCACGTGGAAGGTCTCGAAGATGCTGATGTTGTTCTGGTCGGCGTTTCACGCACATCGAAAACGCCAACCTCAATTTACCTCGCCAATCGAGGCGTAAAAACCGGGAATGTGCCACTGGTGCCTGGGGTAACGGTCGCCGAGGCAGTGGAAAATCTCACCCGCCCCCTCGTGGTCGGGCTTTACGCGAGTCCGGAACGGATCGTTCAGATCCGGGAGAACCGGCTGCTCGGTCTGAAGGCCCATCGCGATGATGATCAATATATCGACAAGAGCGCGGTAGCCGAAGAGGTTTCATACTCACGCCGGCTTTGCGCCAAGCACAATTGGCCTACGATTGATGTGACGCGTCGTTCGATCGAGGAAACAGCTGCGGCGGTCATGCGGCTGTTGAGCGAACGGCGCCGCCACCCGGCGCTTTAGCCTTTGATGCCCGAATGCAAAAATTGGTTTTCGGAGACTCTCTCATGCGACGTGGTAAAGGAAGGCCATGGCGCTCTGGCTAAATCCCCAGCCCCTGGTGCTCGCCTCGGGAAGCGAGGTTCGCGGCAAAATTCTTGCCGCGGCCGGCCTGCGTGTGGAGATAAGGCCGTCCCAGGTTGATGAACGCGCCGAAGAGTCCAAAGCCGGTATTGCCGATGCGGCCGCGGTTGCACGACATCTCGCGCGCGCCAAGGCCTCGGCGATTGCGGCTTCGCTGCCCGGGCGGATTGTACTTGGCGCTGACCAGACGCTGGCGCGGGGCAGCAAACGCTTCAGCAAGCCGCTCGATCGCGCAGGAGCGGCCGAGCAGCTGCGGACATTGCGTGGCCGCACGCACGAATTACATTCAGCGCTCGCTCTAGTGCGTGACGGTACGGAACTGTTCGCGTGTGTCGATACCGCGAGGCTCACCATGCGTGACTTTTCCGAACGCTTTCTCGAAGAGTACCTCGACATGGCCGGCCCTGCAGTGATGAGTAGTGTCGGCGGCTACCAGCTTGAAGGAATAGGGATTCATCTTTTCGAGCGGGTCGAGGGCGATTATTTCACAATTCTTGGTCTGCCGATTTTGCCGTTGCTTGGCTTCTTACGGCAGAACAAGTTCATCGATGGTTAGTGCATGATCCCGAAAAGTGGACAGCGGTTTTCGGCAAAGATCATGCGCAGGTAAGACGACATGTTTATCCTCGGTCTAACCGGCTCGCTTGGCATGGGAAAATCCGCCACGGCGAAAATGTTCGCCGATGAAGGTGTGCCGGTGCATGATGCGGATGCCGTTGTGCATCATCTTTACGAGGCCGAGGCCGTACCGCTGATCGAGGCCGCTTTTCCCGGCACCATCGCAGACGGCAAGGTCGATCGCGACAGGCTTTCCCGGCAGGTATTGGGCGATGCGGCCGCGATCAAGCGGCTGGAGTCGATTGTCCATCCGCTGGTCGGCGCGGCGCGGGATCGCTTTCTTGCCGAGGCTGAACGCAAGGGCGCCGCAGTCGCGGTGCTTGATATCCCGTTGCTGTTTGAAACCGGTGGTGACACTCGCTGTGACGCCGTTGTCGTAGTTTCGGCGCCGGCCGATGTGCAGCGTTCTCGGTCATTGGACAGGCCCGGGATGACGGAACAGAAATTCGCCGCGATCCTTGCCAAACAGCTGCCGGATGCTGAAAAGCGCGCGCGCGCTGATTTCGTGGTGGATACATCGAAAGGCTTTGAGGCGGCGCGCGCACAGGTACGTGATATTCTCACCCGTGTTGGTACAATGCCGAAGCGGTCCCGCTGATTCTTCCGCTGGAAAATAATATGCGCGAAATCGTTCTCGATACTGAAACCACGGGCCTCGATCCTGGTCAGGGCCATAGGCTCGTCGAAGTCGGTTGTGTCGAATTGCTTAACCGTATCCCGACAGGGGCAACCTTCCATGCCTACCTCAATCCCGATCGCGATATGCCGGCGGAGGCCTTCGCAATTCATGGCCTTTCCACGGAGTTCCTGAAAGGACACAAGCGCTTCATTGAGGTCGTCGACGAGTTCCTGACTTTCATTGGCGATGCGCCGCTCGTGATTCACAATGCGGGATTTGATCACGCGTTCCTATGCGCAGAGCTCAAACGCGCCGAACGTCTTTTGATCGCGCGCGAACGATTGATTGATACGTTGCTATTGGCGCGCCGAAAGCATCCCGCAGGACCGAACCGGCTCGACGATCTATGCGCGCGCTATGGTATCGACAATTCCCGTCGCACCAAGCACGGGGCGCTGCTCGATGCGGAAATCCTCGCCGAGGTCTATGTCGAACTGATTGGCGCACGCCAGGCGCAACTCGGTCTGGCCGAGCGTGGCGAGCGCCGTGCGAATGGCGTTGAAGGCGTGATGGTCGTGCGCGCGCGACCTGAACAACTAGCGCCGCGGTTGAGCGAAGCCGAACGGGCAGCGCATCGCGAATTCGTGGCGAGCCTCGGGGAGACTGCGTTGTGGCAGAATTATCAGCTGGGCGAGATCTGACGGCTTAGCTTTGAGCCATTGGCGCGGGTGTCGGTTGCACCTGTGCCATTTTCTGCCGGTACAGATTTGCGAAATCGACCGGATCAAGCAGCAACGGCGGAAACCCGCCATTGCGGACCGCGGTAGCGATAATCTCGCGCGCGAACGGGAAGAGCAGTCTCGGGCATTCGATCAGCACGAGCGGATTGAGACTTTCCTGCGGGACGTTGCGAATGCGAAACACGCCGGCGAATTCCAGTTCAAAACGGAAGAGCAGGGTGCTGCCGGTTTCGCCCTTGCCTTCGAGCTTGATCACGACTTCGATATCGGTTTCCGACAACGGCGTAGCGCCCACATTGATCTGAATGCCGATCTGCGGCTGCTCCTGGCGATTGGCGAGCGACTGCGGCGCGTTCGGATTTTCGAAAGAAAAATCCTTGATGTATTGAGCCACCACAGTGAGTTGCGGCTGATCTTGTGCCGGGCCGCCGTTGGTCGTTGTCATGAACACTCCCTTGCACCACGCAACTGGTCGCGCGGCGGTTGGCTAACATAGGGTCTATAAGGGAACAAGGACGCTGTCTGTGTGTGGGCAATCCGTGCCGAGGCAGCGTCGCGTTTATGTTCCTCAACTCCGATCGTCGTTGCGCCGGTCAGGCAAAGTGGGGTCCGGCACTTGGTGCCATTGTTCAGGTGTAAGGTCGACGATGCCGTCGCTTGGCGCCGGGCGCGCGCCGCCTGCCACCGCTCGCCACAACGCCATAGCGAGCACAATTACCGCCATGGCATCGGTGATAAATCCCGGAATTAACAGCAGAATCCCGGCAAATAAGACAAGGCCGCCATCCTGGTCCGCTTGCAAAGCGGTCAGGCGGCCCTCGCCCAAAGCAACACGCACGCGAGCAATATGACTGCTGGTTGCGTGGCGCAGAATCCAGGCACCGGTGAACGAACCGGCGAGCACGAGGACCAGAGCCCACCCAAAGCCGATTGTCGCAGCCACCGCAATGAATGCAGCCAGTTCCAAAAAAGGCAGCGCCAGTAACATTAACAGCAGCCATTTTGCCACATTCATCGGTGTTTCTCTATTGCGGCGATGTTGGCCTCAGCGTCCTGATCGTCTAAGGTTCGCCTGAGAGAGTTGATTTTGCGCCGGAATACCGGCGCGAGGCACGGCCTACAGGTTTGGTACGGCCATCTGCGGAGAGATGATGAGGCCGACTACTCCGCCGTCCAGCCGATAGGCTGGAGACGCTTATATCCGGCCGATGTGCCGTCACGGTAGCCGAAAGCATGCGAGACGTGTTCGACATCTATACGATCATATTCCTGGCGCTCGCCGTGTTCATCTTCCTGCGGCTGCGGAGCGTATTGGGACAGCGTACCGGCCGCGAACGGCCGCCCTACGATCCCTTTTCTGCGCGCGAACCGGTGCGGCCAGCACCGGAAAAAGTCGTCGCGCTCCCGAATCGAAGCGCCGAGACCGTCGTGCCGAAGCCGGCTGAGCCGGTGGAAAATGCGGCCGAACGCTGGAAGGGCATCGCTGAACCCGGGTCTGCGATCGCGAAGGGTCTCGATTCAATTTCCGGCGCGGATGCCAATTTCGATGGTCAACATTTCCTGACCGGCGCGCGCGCGGCCTACGAGATGATCGTGAACGCCTATGCTGAAGGCGACCGCCGTACCTTGAAAAATTTGCTGGCGCGCGAAGTTTATGATGGCTTCGAGAGCGCTATTAGCGAGCGTGAAAAACGCGGCGAGATGGTTGAGAGCCGCTTCGTTTCGATCGACAGCGCCGATATCACTTCCGCTGAACTGCGCGGGCGCAATGCGCAGGTGACCGTGCGCTTCCAATCCAAGCTTGTCTCGGTGACGCGCGACAAGGACGGCAATGTCATCGATGGCAATGCGGAGAAGGTGACGGATATTACCGACGTCTGGACTTTTGCGCGCGACGTCAGTTCGCGTGATCCGAACTGGAAATTGCTCGCCACCGAAGCGGGACAATGAGCGCATGCCGGCGACTCGTTTCCGCTCTCTATTCAAATTTGGTTTGGGATTTTGCCTGGTCGGAGCTGTCAGCGCGCCTTCGTATGCGAGCGGCGCACTCAATCTGCGAAACGCACAGACTGAACCGCTCAACTTCGCCTCACTCGATGGCTGGAAAGATGACGATCACGCTGCAGCATTCGGCACATTTCTGAAAAGTTGCGGCGCAATTCTCAACGCCGGCAAGGGTGTGCGAACGGCGCGTCCCTTTCTTGGTGCTCTCTTCAAAGTGTGCGACCGCGCGGCGGCGGCTGGCCGGCTCGACCGTGACCATGCGCGAATATTCTTCGAGGATAATTTCAAGCCGGTGCGCGTGATTCCGGGCGGACAGTCAGACGGATTTTACACCGGCTACTATGAAACCGAGGTGGATGGCTCGCGCTTCCCTAGCGACGAATACACGATACCAATTTACGCCGCTCCGGCTGAGACGGTGCGCAAACATCAGAGCAAGGTTTTTGCCGATCTAGACCGCACCAGAATCGAAGATGGCGCGCTGGCCGGGAAAGATCTGGAAATCTGTTACGTCAAGAATCCGGTTGACGCATTCTTTGCGCAAATTCAGGGCTCGACGCGCGTGAAGCTCGATACCGGCAAAGTGCTGCGCCTAAACTATGTCGCCAGCAATGGTCAGCCTTATACACCGGTCGGAAAATATCTGATCGACCGCGGCGTTGTGTCCAAAGAAGAGATGTCGTTGGACAAAATCCGAGAATTTATGGAATCCAATCCGGACGAAGGCAGGGAATTGCGCCGCAAGAATCGCTCGTTCGTGTTTTTCCAGGAAACCGCTCTGGGAGCGCAAGATGAATGCGTCGGCGCGCAAGGCGTGGCGCTCACACCCGGCCGTTCCCTGGCTGTCGACAAGCACATTCACGTCTATGGCACTCCGATCTGGGTGGATGCGACCTTGCCGATCGATAGCGAAAAGCCGGTGACCAAGTTTCAGCGTTTGTTGGTCGCGCAGGATACGGGATCGGCGATCGTAGGGCCGGCTCGCGCTGATATCTATTTCGGCCACGGCGAAGAGATCAGTCACGTCGCTGGCCGCATCAAACAGTACGGAAAGTTCGTTATGTTGGTGCCACAGAGCATTGCGGTGAGTGGCGCCGCGATAGCGGCAGCGGACATTCCATTGCCGAAGCCGCGCCCCCAGATGACAGTTACGGCTGCCGCGCGTGAAGTGACCGGAACGGTGCGTGTATCGGCGCCGATGCCCAGACCGTTGCCGAAGCCGCGGCCCTGACGCAATGAACTCCGGCGACGGCAGGCGGCGCCGCGTTCTTTCCCGGGAAGAGCGCGTGCTCTGGACGACCATCACCAAATCAATTGCGCCATTACGGGAGTTGCCGGCTTCCGACATCGATGATGCTGCAGCAGAACCGGCTGCGCCGGTGCGGCCCGTCAAACGCGCGGTAAAACCCGGTCAAACTGTGCCTGCGCCGGCGGAGAAAAAATCGCCGCCGCCGCTTGCGCCGCTCGGCCGTCGCATGAAGCAGCGGGTTGCCCGGGGCAAAGATGAAATCGACGGACGGCTCGATCTGCACGGTCTCACACAGAGCGAAGCGCATGCCGCATTGTTGCGCTTTTTACGTACGGCAAGTTCGCGCGGCGCCCGGTTGGTGCTGGTTATCACCGGAAAAGGTGCACGTGCGGCCGAAGGAGAGCGCGGCGTCCTGAAACGGCAGGTACCGCACTGGTTAGGGCTGCCGGAATTTCGCGCGCTGGTGATCGGGTTCGAAGATGCGCATATCACGCATGGCGGCGAGGGCGCGCTCTATGTGCGCGTGCGGCGGATGCGGGACTAAGGCCTGCGCCGGTTATCGCTCGCCCATTAAAGTATAAAGCGGCTCAAATCGGTATTTTTGGCGAGATCGCCGATGTGTTTTTGCACGTAGGCGGCATCGATCTTGACTGTCTCGCCGGAGCGGTCGGGCGCAGCGAACGAGACTTCGTCGAGCACGCGCTCCATCACCGTCTGAAGTCGCCGCGCGCCGATATTCTCGATCGAAGAATTCACCGCCACGGCGATGTCGGCGATGGCATCGATTGCATCCTCGCTGAACTCAAGTGTCACGCCTTCAGTGCGCATCAGCGCGATATATTGTTTGATCAACGACGCTTCCGGCTCGGTCAGGATGCGACGGAAATCGTCGCGCGTGAGCGCCTTGAGTTCGACACGGATCGGCAGGCGGCCTTGCAATTCGGGCAGCAGGTCGGACGGCTTCGAGATGTGAAACGCACCCGAGGCGATGAACAGGATATGGTCGGTCTTGACCGGCCCATGTTTGGTATTGACGGAAGTACCTTCGATCAGCGGCAGCAGATCGCGCTGCACGCCCTCGCGCGACACGTCGGCGCCGCGCAGGCCTTCACGCCCGGCAATCTTGTCAATCTCGTCCAGAAAAACGATGCCATTCTGCTCGACCGATTTGATCGCCTCCTGAACCAGTTGCTCGTCATCGAGCAGCTTGTCGGATTCCTCGTTGACCAGAATGTTATGTGACTCTTCGACAGTGACGCGGCGCGTTTTGGTACGGCCACCACCGAGCTTTCCAAAAATATCGCCGATGTTGATCGCGCCCATCTGGGCCCCCGGCATGCCGGGAATCTCGAACATCGGCATGCCACCGCCACCGGCCTGGAGCTCGACCTCGATCTCCTTGTCGTTGAGTTCGCCGTCGCGCAATTTCTTCCGGAAACTTTCACGAGTTGCGGGGCTCGCACCCGGGCCGACGAGCGCATTGAGCACGCGCTCTTCCGCCGACTGTTCGGCGCGCGCCTGCACGTCTTTTCGTTTCCGCTCGCGCACAAGCGAAATGCCGATCTCGACCAGGTCGCGCACGATCTGTTCGACGTCGCGGCCGACATACCCGACCTCGGTAAACTTGGTGGCTTCGACCTTGAGGAAGGGCGCGCCGGCGAGTCTGGCCAGACGGCGGGAAATCTCGGTCTTGCCGACGCCGGTCGGGCCAATCATCAGGATGTTTTTCGGCAGCACCTCCTCGCGCAATTTGTCGTCAAGCTGCAGCCGGCGCCAGCGATTGCGCAGTGCTATGGCGACTGCGCGTTTCGCGTCGCCCTGACCGACGATGTAGCGATCAAGCTCGGATACGATTTCGCGGGGGGAGAAATCAGTCAATGCCGGTACTCGTTACGATTTCAGGGATTCGATGGTCACGTTGCGGTTTGTGTACACGCAAATTTCGGCAGCGATGTCGAGCGACTTGCGCACAATCGTCTCTGCATCGGCCGGACCGTCGAGCAGCGCGCGCGCGGATGCCAGTGCGTAGTTACCGCCGGAGCCGATGCCCATGACACCATTTTCCGGCTCCAGTACGTCGCCGGTGCCGGTGAGTACCAATGAGACCTGCGCATCGGCAACAATCATCATGGCTTCAAGACGGCGCAGGTAGCGATCGGTGCGCCAGTCCTTGGCAAGCTCGACGGCGGCACGGGTGAGTTGCCCCGGATACTGCTCAAGCTTGGCTTCCAGCCGTTCAAACAGCGTGAAGGCATCGGCTGTCGCGCCGGCAAACCCGCCGATCACATCGCCTTTGCCCAGGCGGCGCACTTTCTTGGCATTGGATTTGACGATGGTTTGGCCGATCGTGACCTGGCCATCACCGCCAATAACCACGCTGCCACCCTTGCGGACGGTGAGGATGGTGGTGCCGTGCCAAGCAGGACTTGAGGGAAATTCGTTGGATGACATACGCTCAATACCCCGAGACCAGCGTCATCTAGGCATGGCGCAGCACGTTTGCAAACGGCTCGCAACGGCTGTGGCGAATCCGTCAAACCCCTGATAAAAGGCGCGCGAATAAAGGATATTCGCCATGCGCAAGGGCGCCATCAAGCGCAAGACCAAGGAAACCGACGTCGAGGTCGAGGTTGATCTCGACGGGACCGGCCGCTCGCAGATTGCGACCGGCATAGGCTTCCTCGACCACATGCTCGACCTGCTGGCACGGCACTCGCGCATGGATATCGTGGTCAAGGCGAAGGGCGATCTGCACATTGATCATCATCACACCACCGAAGACGTGGGTATCGCGCTCGGTCAGGCGGTGAAGCAGGCGCTCGGCGACATGAAGGGCATCACGCGTTATGCCGACGTGCACGTGCCGATGGATGAGGCGCTGACGCGCGTCGCGATCGATATTTCCGGGCGGCCATTTCTGGTCTTCAAGGTTGAGTTCGTGCGCGACAAGGTCGGCACGTTCGATACCGAACTGGTGCAGGAATGGTTCCAGGCCTTTGCGACGAACTCCGTTATCACGCTGCACGCCGAGACTTTATATGGCACGAACGATCACCATATAGCTGAATCCTGCTTTAAGGCTTTGGCGCGGGCGTTGCGGGCCGCGGTTGCGATCGATCCGCGCGCAAAAGATGAAGTACCTTCAACAAAAGGTTCGCTCGGCGGTTGACGCATTTGCGGCGGTCATCCCGGGCGATCCACGAAGGATGACGTTGGCAGAGTAAAATAATGCCCACTTACACGGTGCACGCACCGCCACCGCGGCAAGGCGAAACAATAAGCGCTCCCGAGCGCTTTGTGTTCGTGCGCGACGGCTTTCATGTTTGGGCATTCATACTGGCGCCGCTGTGGCTGCTGATGCACCGGCTGTGGCTGGCGTTCGTCCTTTATGTCGTCGGTTATGGATTGCTCATCGCGGCCTTCGTCTTCTTGGGTGTATCGGCGAACGCGCAATTGCTTGCCGGCCTCGCTATTGCATTGATGTTGGGATTCGAAGCGCCCACCATCTGGCGATGGACATTGACACGACGCCGCTGGAGCACACTCGGCTTTGTGGTGGGCGAAGATGCCGAAATGGCGGAGCAACGGTTTTTCGCAAACTGGGCCAAGCCCGCGATCGAAACTCCGTCCTCTCCGCCGGCAGCGCCCGCACCAGGTTATTCGACGCCCGTGCGACGCGGACCGCCGTCGCCGTCTGACGTGATTGGTTTGTTTCCCGAGCCGGGAGGCCAACGATGAGCGTTGCCATTGTTGATTACGGCTCCGGCAATCTGCACTCGGCGGCGAAGGCTTTCGAACGCGCGGCTCGCGAGAGCGGGCACAGCCAGCCGATTATTGTGACCAACGACCCTGCCTCAGTCGCTCGCGCCGACCGGGTCGTGTTGCCCGGCGTCGGTGCGTTTGCCGATTGCCGTCGTGGGCTCGACGAAATTCCCGGTATGATCGATGCGCTTGAGCAAAGCGTGCGCAAAAGCGGCAGACCATTTTTTGGTATCTGCGTCGGCATGCAATTGATGGCCGAGCGCGGCCGTGAATATCAGGTGACGCCGGGACTGGGTTGGATTGCCGGCGAGGTCGATCGCATCACGCCATCCGATCCGGATTTGAAGATCCCGCACATGGGCTGGAACACGCTCAGCATGCTGAAGACGCATCCATTATTGGAAGACATTCCGCTCGGGCCTGACGGACTGAACGCCTATTTTGTGCACTCCTATGAGCTCAAAACGGCGCAAAAATCGGACCTCTTGGCACAAGCGGACTATGGCGGGCCACTGACCGCGATTGTCGGACGCGACAACATGGTCGGCACGCAATTCCACCCGGAGAAAAGCCAGCGTCTCGGGCTGGCGTTGATTGCAAATTTTTTGAAGTGGTCGCCGTGATCCTCTTCCCGGCCATCGATCTCAAGGAAGGTCTCGCGGTGCGGCTCGAGCAGGGCGACATGAAGCGCGCGACCGTGTTTCATCGCGACCCGGCCGCGCAGGCGCGCGCCTTTGAGCAGCAGGGCTTTGAATATCTGCACATCGTCGATCTCGATGGGGCCTTTGCCGGCAAGCCGGTCAATGCGGCGGCCGTCGATC
>Ga0070713_100001822_pt1 | contig 13759 bp, 7 predicted proteins | sample LARL82metaG_FD_65465 | JGI IMG/M metagenome (GOLD analysis project Ga0070713, IMG submission 65465) | Corn, switchgrass and miscanthus rhizosphere microbial communities from Kellogg Biological Station, Michigan, USA - LAR L8-2 metaG | ecosystem: Host-associated > Plants > Roots > Rhizosphere ... | reverse complement strand
ATCTGGACGAGCCCTCCGGCCAGCTTCATCGCGAGCCCAATCGATTGCTCCAGCCGATGTTCAATTCCCGGCTTCACCAGCAGCCGGTCGATAACAACCTCAATCGTATGATTCTTCCGCTTGTCCAGATTGATGACCGAGTCATCATCCAGGCTTACGAGTTCGCCGTCGATACGCGCCCGTGTGTAGCCATGCTTCACGAGCGTCTCCATCTCCTTCTTGAATTCGCCCTTGCGCCCCCGAACAATCGGCGCCATGACCATGACGCGATCTTCGGGAGTCAGGACCATGACCCTTTGGACAATCTGATCTGCCGTCTGGCGGCTGATCGCCCTTCCACACTTGGGACAATGAGGAACGCCGATGGAAGCGAACAGCAGGCGAAGGTAATCGTAGATTTCAGTGATCGTTCCTACCGTCGATCGAGGACTGCGAGAGGTTGTCTTCTGCTCGATTGAAATCGAAGGGCTAAGTCCATCAATTCCATCGACATCCGGCCGCTCCATCTGGTCCAGAAACTGCCGGGCGTAAGCCGAGAGAGTCTCGACATACCGCCGCTGACCCTCGGCATAAATCGTGTCAAAAGCGAGCGAAGACTTCCCCGACCCGCTCAGCCCGGTAACAACGGTCAACGTGTTCCGCGGGATCTCAACGTCGATGTTCTTCAGATTGTGCTGCCGGGCGCCCCGGACAGAGATCTTGGTAATCGCCATTATGCGTCCGGGGGACTGCCCCTTCCGTAACGTCGACAGGTGACCAGAATTGTCCGAAAGTAGGAATGCACAGCTCTACTCCGTATCTTAGTCGTCAATGGCGCGGAGCGTCAACGCAGGTAGATTGGTCTTTGCCAAGTCTCTTAAGTTTTGAACTCGCAGGCTTCGCTAAAGACTAACGACAAACGACGAACGGCGCTGTTTACGACTCACCGATACGAGGTAACCAGCTGCAGCAGACACTACCCGGAAGGATTTAAGACCGTGATTTCGCTCTTGATGCCCGTCATCCTCTGCTTCACCGTTATCGCGTCCCTTAGTCTTGGAGTTCTCGCCGCATATATCGCAGTTTTCGGCATCCTGGGCGCCTTCGGTCAACCTGCTCGTCCCGAGCCGGTTTCATCCCGCCCGCGCCTGGTATTGGTCCCTACCCAAAACCACGCCAGCGGCGACTAGCTCCATCTGCGGACAGCCACCCTCGGCTGACCGGCCGCGAAGCCGAGCAAGCGCCCGTAGCTCTTGTTCCAAATTCCGAACATCCTTCATCAAGCTGTACTGCCAGACCAGTTTCGAGCTACCCTTTTCGCGGGTCCCTTCCTCTTCCCCTTCATAGTAATTTCCGTGGAGGCGTGTCATGCCAACCTCTCTCTTTGCCCCAGACTTTCAATCCATTCTCAATCAAGCAGTGAACCCGCCCACGCCCGCTGCCGCAGCATTTCCCTCTCCCGAAGACTGGCGCGACCGCTGGATCTACTTTCTGATGCTCGACCGCTTCAACAATCCCACGTCTCCGCCGACCCACCTTCCGTTCGACGATCCCAACTTCTCCGGATTCCAGGGAGGAAAATTCTCGGGCGTGCAACAACAACTCGCTTACATCAAGAATCTCGGTGCGGGAGCAATCTGGCTAAGTCCGCCTCTCAAGAACTTCCAGTTCGATCCCAACACGTACCACGGCTATGGGATACACAACTTCATCAGCGCCGAGCCCCGATTCGCCGACAATCCCGCCGCAGCAGACAACGAACTCCGCGCATTAGTTGACGCCGCGCACCAAAAAGACCTGCTCGTGATCTTCGATATCGTGTTGAACCATACCGGGAACGCTTTCGCGTATCAATGCGATGCTGGGGACAGATTCTGCATCAACAATCAGGGAGGGCAGGCCAGTTTTCATTCATCGCCACAGCCCTTGCAGTGGCGCGACTCGAACGGAGCCGCACGGCCCGATTTTCCCGACGTAGCCACCATCCCGAGTCCGTCTCCCGACGCCGTAGTGTGGCCGTCCGAATTGCAGCAGAACAAGTTCTTCCGCCGCCAGGGCGTTCCCAACGGTAACGGCGACGACACCATCGGCGACTTCAGTGTTCTGAAACAGATGCTGACCGATGACGCGGATCTCCAACGCTTCCTGATCCGCGCCTACCAGTATGTAATCGCGCGCTTCGATATTGACGGATTCCGCATCGACACGCTGCGCTACCTGAAAGGAGACCTTCCGCGCCTCTTCGGGAATTCCATGCGCGAGTTCGCTCTGAGCATCGGCAAGAAAAACTTCTTCACTTTCGGAGAGGTCTTCGATTCCAATGCCGAACAGGATATCGCCCGATTCATTGGACGAAACACCAGTGACCAGAGTGAACTGGTTGGCGTCGACGCAGCGCTCGACTACCCATTATTTAATTCGCTCAAACCGGTGGTGAAGGGATTTGCCGCCCCCAGCGCCGTTGTAGGCATGTACCAGAACCGCAAGAACGTTGAAGCGAACGTGCTCAGTTCGCATGGCGATGCCACCCGCTTCTTCGTCACCTTCCTCGACAACCACGACGTAAAGGAGCGGATCCGCTATGTCGATCTATCGGATCCCACGAAGTTTGATGATCAGGTGACTCTCGGTCTTGCATGCCTTTATTGCCTTCCCGGCATTCCCTGTCTCTACTACGGCACAGAACAGGGACTGCACGGCATCGGTAGCGACGCTGCAGTGCGCGAAGCGATCTGGGGCGGACCCGGCTTCGATAAGACGAGCGATTTCTACCAACAGATCCAGCAGATCGCATCCGTGCGCAGTCAGCAATCTGCCCTGCGTTACGGACGCTTCTATTTCCGGCCGCTCTCAGGGAATGGAGTGACCTTCGGAGTCTCCGGATTTCCACAGGGAGTGATCGCATTCTCTCGCATCCTGAACGATCAGGAAGTGGTAGTCGCCGCTAATACGAATCCGACCACCAGTCAACAAGTCGACGTCATTTTGGAAATTCTCTTGAGTTCCGCCGGAGATAAGTTCGACGTGTTGTATAGCAACCAGCCCAAACCTCAAGCTCCCACACCGGTTCGCGTAGTTCCCCAAGGGACAGTAACCGTAAACGAAGTCAATGGCTCAATCGGCACCGGCCCCCTGCACGTAATTCGCGTAAACCTGCGCCCGATGGAGGTTCAAATCCTGCGCCGCGCCCAAACCCCATAACTTCCGGTTGCCCCATCCTTGTCGCGGTTTATGCGACAGGGTGGGGGTTTTGACTTCCTAAGCAATCGGAACAATGTGCACTCTGACGCAGCGAATATGCTGAAGGCGTCTTACGTGATCCTGATGAAAGACCCCACCCTACTTAGTCCCTTCGCCTCTGCTGGCCAATGCCAGCAAATACCACGACGAATGCGGCAGCCACTGCTCTCCCCAACGCCAATCGTTATCCGCCCCGGTCACCCGATACGGCAGCAGAAAATCGATATCATTCTCATCCTTGAATCCGCTCGTGATCCCGTTCGAAATGCCGCCCGGTGCATTCGTAAATTCCCAGGAATCGAAATACATATAAGGAGGGTTGTTCCGTCCCAGGCCGTTCAGCATGCACGAATCAAACGGATTTAGCCCCAAAATCCAGTTGAGTTGGTCGGTTGAGAATTTTTCAAGTTTCTCGTGAAAAGCCTTGTCCTTGGCGAAAAATCGTGCCGCCAATTTCGCCGCGGCGGCTATCGACGCCAGCCTCGCGTTCTCTCCCTGCCACCACGGCGCTGCGTCGCTGTTGTGCGGGAAGAAGAAACTCGTCCGGCGCGCGCCAGTCTTGTCCTGCACATACTCGCGGCTGTAACCGAAAGGATTGTTCACCTCTCCCGTGATGGCAAGCTCAAACTCCAATGATCGCTTCGCCGTGTCAAGCACCGCCATTCTCACCGACGAATCTGCAATCTCTTCGTAGTACAGAAGACTCACAGCCGGGAATCCTCCGTCAGAAGCATGGAAGAACGGACGCGTCCCATCATCGGCTCGCCAGTAATTGTTGTATCCACCGGCGCTGATCTGCCGGGCCATCAAAGTCTTCGCCCGCCGATCGGCCGCTATTTTGTACATGTCTTTCTTCGTTGCTCGATAAAGCTCCGTCGCCGCCGCCAGCGCGCAATAATCATCAACGATGTTCTCTTTGCCATCGTTAACCAGCTTCAGATTTTCCTTCTCCAGATACTCGAACGCATCTTCGGCGGCCTTCAGATAGTTCGCACTCGAGAACTCCCCCGACACCGGATACGTGCTCGCCATAGCCAGCGCCGCAACTGCAATCCCGCCTCCGGAGCGATAACTCACTTCGTACTCCCGATCGTTATTCGCCGACTCGACCATGTCTTTTGCGCCCTGCCCTGGCGCCGCCTCGATCCCAAACTTCTTCATCTCGCCCGCGATCTTCCGTCCACCCGGAGTCTGATCGACCTCACCCGTCGTCACCGATCGATAGAATGATCCATTCGGCACTTTCATTCGGACTAGATAATCCGCCCCGAACATCGCCTCATCCAGAAGTTGCGGCTGATACCGCGCAAAATTCGGATTGCCGCGCAGTTTGGTCTGTTCGTAACTCTTCAGCAGGCTGTAAACCGTGAATGGGATCTGCTGCGGATTGAAGTATGTCGAGAACGAAAGATGTGAAAAATGCTTTCCGTAATCGCCGGTCGCGTCCCACCATCCTCCGTGAGCGTCCACGGTACCCTGCTTCTTGCCCTCGAACTTCAGATGCCGGTCCGCTTTGTCGTACTCCCCGGAACTCCGCTCCTCCTTGAAGTAGTAGATGACATCGGCCATCGTGTTCCGCTCCAGCACATCGCGCTGAATTAGAAACGGAAACGACCGCACGGATTCCCCGCCCACCCCGCATTCCAGGTAATACTTCCCTTCTGTAGCGAACGAGTCGAAATCGATCGTCCAGAAATACCAATCCTTCCACTTCTGCACCCGTCCCGATTCCTTTGCAGGTACCGCCAGAACCTGCTCGTCGTTCCCGTCCTTCTTCAGAGAACAATTCGAGATGCTCACTCCCGCCTTGCCCAGAACCACAGCGTGCTTGGGACCTGTAGGCTCATACCCAAGATGATTAGTGAGAATTTTCGTTTCGCCCGCAAACGAGAGTGCTGACACCCAAAGCGCAATACACAAAACCGAAATCAGAGAACCGATGCTCCGCTTCATGAAGACCTTCCGCAATCACTATGAAAAAACAAACGGACTAGACTAGGCCAAATAAGGCAGTTTGAAAAGGAGTTCAATCACGAAAGAGAAATCGACAAGTAGCTATATTCCAGAAGTGCCACGTGAAAATGTCATGCTGAGCGGAGAACGAAGTTGCGAAGCAAGTTCGTTCGGAGTCGAAGCAACCCTACCCGAAGCAACACGCTCGAAAGACAATGATCCATCCCGCGCGTAACAACCCCATAGTAAAAAGGCTGCTCCCTGCCTCGGTGTCTCCGTGGTGAGGCCCTCAGTAAATGACCTTAAGCGAGAACTGAATCTGCCTCGATGTACCGGCCGTCTTGCTGATGATCCCGAATCCGCTACCGTTCACAATATTCGACGGCAATCCGAAGTTCACAATATTGAAGATGTTGAAGAACTCAGCCCTGAACTCCAAGGTTCCCAACTCCGCAGCGCCCCGATGTCCGAACGGAGTGTCCTTGATCAGCGCAAAATCAAAACCATGAAACGACGGTCCGCGAAATGTGTTCCGCCCCAGTGTGCCGAATCGTCCGCTGTGCGGCCCGGTTCCTCCTGGAATAACCACGCCCGTATCAGTATTGCTGACGGGCACGAAGAAGTATGAGGAGTTCTGATTGTTCTTTGGATCTCCGCCTCTACCGAAATAATCGGCGCGATTCGTGCGGCTGGTCGAGAGCTGCGGCATCGAGACCAGATCAGGACGGTCCGCCCCTCCCAGCCCCGCCCCAGTTTGCTGCACGCCCGAGTACACCGTGAACGGCGACCCCGTGGTCAACGTCGTGATGTTTAGAAGTTGCCATCCTCTGGTGAACGTTCGGCCCAAGGGGCGAAGGAAGCTTACTTTTTCGAGCGGCAATAACTGGATCACACTGGCCGCAAACACGTGCGTTACATCGAATGTTGAGGGCCCCTTCTCCGCGTCCGTATCCCACGGATTCTGTGGCCCCGTTTGCAGTACGGTTCCTGAGGTCCCGAGCAATCCACCGAGCACCGAACTGGTATCGTCCAGCGACTTGGAATATGTGTAACTCGCCTGCAGACCCAGGCCAAGTCGTGCCGAATTCTTAGTCAGGCTCGTTTGCAGCGCGTGATACGACGAATGCGAAGCGTCGGTCATGATCGTTTCCGGTCCGAACCCACCCGTCGCGTGACACTCGGTATCGAACTGCGTGAACGGAGCAAATCCTTGACAGGCTCCGCCATACCCATTCGGGCTGTAAAACCTCGGAAGATGGATCCCCGCCGTCGCTACATACGAAGCGCTGAATTTGAAATCGCTGAAATCGCGATCGAGACCAGCCGTCCAACTTCCGACGTAGCCATTCCCGAAATTCTTCGCGATGCCATAGATGCTCAGCAACTGCACATTCCCCGGAGCCAGCGCGTTCAAATCGTTCTGGAAGCGCACGTAGTCGAATTCAGTGTTCGCGGGGACATCCTCCGTACGACCTGTCGCAAAGATCGGCTGTCCCTGGACGTTGTACGCAGTTGGCAAGCTCAATGGAACAAGCTGATTCTGAAAATTGATCGGCTCAGTGGGCTGAGCATAAATCGCCGGCGCAAATACATAAGGAATCGCCGCAGTCAGCGAGTTGTCCTGCCACAAGTTGGGAAGAAGCGTAGCAATCGATGCCCCCGCATGGAGCACCGTATGCTTATTCAATCCATACTCAAGCGCAAGCCGCGGTCCCAAACCCTTCCAATCCTGATCATACGGCGGCTGTGGATTGATGATTTCTTTCTGAATCGCGTCGCGATCCCAGTACGGCACCGTCTTCCCATCCGCTCCAAGGAAGATCGGAAGCGACGTCCGTTTTGTCGCCTCATGGATGCGGCTGTTCACCTCGTAGCGCAATCCGTAGCTAAGCGTGAGCTTTGGAGTTACCTTCCACGTGTCCTGGAAATAGAAGTTGTACGCCTCGCGCCGCACTCCTGCTTCGTTAAACTTATCTCCCACAGGCGTAAGGAAGGCCGGCGCCATGATGTTGTACGAATAAGGAGTCGCTGTGAGGAATCCGCTGAGTGAATCTGGCAGCGCATCGCCTGGCCCAAAGTTATGTGTGCCACTCGCGGAGGTGATCGTGACTCCCGGTGGCACGTAAGCCTTCCCACCTCCAAATTCGTACAACCCATTCGTATTCACTCCAAAGATTGTCGAGTCGCGATTAACCCTGATTTCCGTTCCCCACTTGAACGAATGCGACCGATGAATCCAGCCGAAATCCTGCTTGAACTGATAGAGATTCCCATATGACCCGAAGATCGATCCTGCCGGCTGGTTGTAAGGCTGGTACAACCCGTCAGCATAGGTGATTCCGGGCTGCGTGTGATTCGTTGCTGGAAAAAACGGCGTGCTGCGGATGTAACCCAACGCCGTATCCGACGTGAAATGCGTCGAAATCATCCGAGCGTAATGCACGCCTGCATTCCGCTGATGATCAAAAAACTGGATCCCGAAATCAGGATTAATGACAGTTTGATCCGGATTCGTCAGCGGCCCCGTCACCTGGTTCAGACTGAAGCGGGTCAGAAGCGAAGCCTTGTCCGATATCTTATGATCGACGCGAATCGAAACCTGATCGGTTCGCGTAACCACCTTCGATGATGCCGCATAAGTCCTCGCGCCCAGAGGTCCGTCGGGCTCGTTTGGCAGCGGATAACCATTGAGCACTGGCACAATTCTCGGATCAATCGGGACAAACAGCGTGTCTCCCGGATCCTTATCGGTCTTGGGATACGCAGTGGTATCAATCCCCTGCCGCTCCTCCGCAGTCGGCACAGGAATCACTTGTGTCGTTCCCAACACTTGCCGGAATCCCTGATACTCACCGAAGTAGAAAGTCCGGTCACGCCCGTTGTAGATCTTCGGCAGCACTACCGGACCACCATTCGTAAACCCAAACTCGTTTCTCACAAAGGGCGGAATGCGCCTCTTGCCCGTCGGATCCTTGTAGTCGAAGTAATTACGCGCATCCAGCGACGCATTCCGCAGAAACTCAAACATGCTGCCATGAATCTGATTTACGCCCGACCTGGAGACGACGTTCGTAAAACCTGCTGCGCCATGCCCGATCTCCGCCTGCATAACGCCCGAATCTGACTGCACCTCTTGGATGGCATCGATATTGAAGTTCGAAAATGTCGCTCCACCCATCTCCGGATCAGTCGTATCGAATCCATCCATTGCGAAGACCGTTGCCGACCCCCGCTGGCCATTGACGGCAAACTGTTGCGTGAAATTAGCGGCACCATTCGCGTCGGTCATGGTTCCAGCAGCCAGTAGCAACAATTTGCTGAAGTCACGCGCATTCAGCGGGAGACTCGACACCTCGGAACTGCTCAGATGCTCGCCACCGCTAGCCTGCGCCGCAACCTGGCCGTTCTGGGAGGAACTCGGGTCGCTCATTAGAACTCTTCCGAAGTCGGAGAGCTGAAGCCCCGTAATCAGTGCATTGCCGTCTTGGATAACTAGAGGAGCCGCCGTCTTCCACTCCTTGTCAGTGAGGACCACGGAGACGTCATATTGCCCGGCTGGAATGTCGGCGAACACGAACCTGCCGTCTGTCCCAGTCGTGGCTGAATACCTGCTGCCGTTCGAGATCGGGCGCAAGCGGATCACTGCTCCCGACACTGGCTTTCCGCTGTTGGTGAGTTGACCGTTCCACGAGACACTCGACGAAGCGTGAACAGCGGACAAAAAAACGAATATGGCGAGGGATACAAGAGTAAGAGAACGATTTGGCATGGGATAAGAGAAAGAAAAAATTATATAGGCGGACTGATTCCTCCCTTAGACCATATCAGGGAAAAATTCCGCCGATTGTGTTTCCAGTCACAAGTAATAAGACAACAAGGACATGTTGGAAAGAGATTCCCCCAGGCGTCGCGAATCACCGCGAAAAGCATCAGCCAAGCCCCGGTTTAGTCGGGGCTTCTGCTTTTGCCGCCTACGATGCCCGTACAACTCATTTGACGTCTTTCGGAGCGTCTTGAACGATGAATATTGCGTCCGGACTGTGAAACGCCAGCAAATATGTCACTCCATTTTCGACGACCGTTTCCACCCCTATATCACGCTGTTTCCCCACAATTACTTTTGCAGGGATGGTAATCGTCTTGTTATCTACGGTTTTGATCGTCAATTGCACTTGCGGGCCCGCCATGTCTGTCCATGCCACAGTGCAGTGTCCTTCTGGCAGTTGAATATCTCCGACTCGAACACCCGAAGGCAGCAAGAACACCTGCGAACTTTTGGCGGCAAACAGCGGCAGGGAAAATAATGCCAAAAAAATCCCAAATCCTAGAATACGCTTCATAAAATCTCCTTCCTCAACTTTGCGGAGAATTCGATCTGGAAGAAGAGCCAAATCCGTCTTATTCGCCTCTCGCGTACGCGACTCGACGGACTTGCCTCTCCTAGTTCCATACGCAGCCTAGGCGGAATCCGATGGACCCGAAAAGCTCCATCGTGCATCAAGGCTTGCCGAATCCAATTAACGCCAGTATTTACAGGGATATACGCATTCGAAGACTAGTGCGCGGATGGGGATGTATGATACTCGACCGCCGAGGATTTGGGTCCTACCACGCCTCAACAGCGATGACCGTTGGGGGGCCGGGATGGCCTTCGATAACGTCTGTTTCGATCACGGCTTCCAAATTCATCTCACAGTTTCTCGGGGCCCCTCTAAGCACCGCATCAAGATACCGCGGATTGGACACGACCTCGCCAGCTGCCTCGGTCCCTGCTCCCAAGATGCCTGCCAATACAATCACCGGTTGCCCCGTGACTTTGTCGTGGATTCTGGCAACGATTGCATAATCCTGCGCAAGTTTGGTGTTGGGAACCTCCCATCGAAGGGACCACGATCTCTTTTGTGCACTCTTCCGATCAACAAGCTTGCGAACCTGCTTGTCGTCGTACTCGAATCCGAATGGCAAATCCTGTGTCACGCGCATCGTCCAACCGTTGTCATACGCTCCGATGAGGACGACGGGACCTTCCCGTAGCTGCGTAAACTCAGTGCTCGATGCGGCGACGACCCTGAAAACACCATTTCGCGGAACAAGGGGAACGATCGAGCGCGCCAGGGTGATTACATCCGAGACATCCAAGCCACCGTACAGATGTGTTCCCGGTGGTAGGAGTCGATCATTATCAGTTGAGTTACGCGGCTCACCCAGACAATAGGTGATTCGGCTTGAGCTCGAGGTGAATGGCTCCCAAAATCGCTCCATGCTTGACGGCTGCTTGGGAACCTTTACCCGGCCGATGCCAAAGCCGATCAACGCAGCGCAAAACAAAGCAATGGCCATCGGCATCCAGTGACGAACACTTAGTCGAACGAGTGCCCGTTCCGCATTCGCCGGCGCTACGCTTGTCGCAGCAACATCCCCAATTCTCTGGCTGGAAACCGACCCTGGGGTTGAGGCAGTTTGAGGAACAGCCGCGCTCCGGAAGGTCGGGACATACGAACCTACCGGCATCTCGATCACCAACTCGCCTGCGTGATCAGTGTTGTAGTAGTACTGAATAAGCCGTTTCCGAACCTCGGCTGCTGTCGTGCGAACCACCGGATCCAGATTCACATCATAGTTCGGTTCGCGGCCAAAAGCCTCGACGCCGATTGTCCGTTCCTTCAACTCGCTGGCGTTTCCGTCCAGTGATTGCTCAACCGTATACGCGAGCAGCACGGGATAACGCTTGCTGTTCGTAAACAATGGGTGTGCCAGGAGCCGCCTCAATTGCTCACAAACCAGCACCGCGTTGGGCATGGACTCCGTCCCCTTCGATTCCTTCTCGGACTGTGGAGACAGCTGCATCCGTAACTCGGCTACCCACTAAGGTTGTAAGGTTACGCCAACCCAAAATTATACAAGCGGCGATCACCACCCCTTTCAAGACTTATCGGGAAGATTCTGGTGGAATTACCGTGATAGCATTTCCTTGTTACCCTCCGCACGGTGCCCATGTCGCGAGCCCGTTCCATCCCGATGTGCCTCGCAATCCTGTCCTCGGCCTTATGCCTGAGAAGCAGCGCTGCCACGGAGCCTCCCTGGCTTGAGATTCACTCCACTCACTACATGGTGATCACCGACGCCGGCGAAAAGAAGGGGCGTGAAGTCGCCCTTCGTTTCGAACAGATGCGCGCCGTTTTCGCCAATCTTCTCACCAAGGAACGCTTGCACGACTCGCGTCCGCTCACCATCCTCGCTTTCAAGAACGACCGCTCGTACTACCAACTCGCGCCCTTGCGTCACGGCCGTCCCATCGAGGTACCCGGTTTCCTGCTGACGGGCGAAGATCAGGATTTCATCGGGCTCAACAGCTTTGAACAGGATCCATGGCAAGCCGTCGCCCGCGACTTCGCCCTCCGCCTGCTGGACTTCAACTATCCCCCCACCCAGGGTTGGTTCGATGAGGGACTGGCGGAGTACTTCAGTTCAGTCCACATCGATGGCAATCAAGTCAACATCGGTGGCGATCCCGCACTGCTACCTACCGTCACCGAGGATCTCGTAGGAAATGTACAAAACGCCCCACCTCCCAAATCATTTACTGAATTGCTTGGGGCGCAGCTCTGGCTCTCTCTTCCCGATCTGTTCATGATGAAGCACGATCCCTCCAGCCGCAACGAGGGCACTCGCCGTACGCTTTACCATGCGGAATCCTGGATCGTGATGCACTACCTGCTCCACGAGAAGAAGTTGAGCGAAACCGGGACCTACTTTGGATTGGTTCTCAATCAGCGCATCCCTGTCGAAGACGCGATCAAGCAGGCTTACGGCACGAGCTCATCCGAATTGGAGCAAGCTATAAAAAAGTATTTCCAGTCGCTCACCGGTCTGCATACTGCGGTAGCCGCGGCGCGTCAGGACAATCCGGACCCCGCGAATCCTACGCGAACTTTCCAGACCGAACACTTCCCCGTTCCCGTTACGGCAGACGATTCGGTAATCACATCGAAGCCCATCCCGGAGGCCGACGCCCGCGCCATCTACGCCGGCGTCCAGGTTCGAATTCCTGAACGCCGCGAGTTCGGTCTTAAAACACTGCGCGAATTGGCCACCACTCCCACCGAAGCCGACAGAAAGAGAGCCGAAGCCAAACCGACGAAAAGGATGGGCGAGGATCCTGACCAATTGCCCTCGGATGCAATCGGAAACCCAGTCGCTCATCGGTTCCTCGTCTGGGACCACATCTCGCATGGAGAGTTCGACCAGGCTTTCTCTGAGATTAACGACGCTGCCGCGCTCAACCCCCGGGATATGTGGCTCCGCTACTATCTATCTGTCGGCAAGTACCGCGCTGCGCAAGCCAAGCACACGGAGATGTACGGTCTTGCCAACATGATGCTCGACCTCAGGTCAGTGCTGGAGTGGAATCCTGAAATGGCTGACGCCTACGACCTGCTGGCAATGGCGCGCAACTCCGGGGGTAGCTCCAACGCCGCGCTGCAGGCCGAGCGCTCTGCCATCGATCTCAGCCCACGAGACGAACGGTATCTGTTCCATCTCGCCGAGATCTATGTCGCCAGCAGAAAATGGGACACGGCGAACACTTTGCTTGAGCGTCTGAAGGCTAGCGCTAATCCGGAGATCGCTGCCCAGGCTCGGGAACTCGTCTCCCGCGCCGGCACCGAACGCAAATACGGGATCGCCGCAAACACTCCTGGAACGCAGCCGAAGTACGAGGCCCAGAAATCGCCGTTCGATGTCCTGGAAGAAGATGCTGCCAAGCGTGATGCTGGGGAAAACGCGCCGCCCGTCGCGGCTGATCAGCGCTCCACCCGATTCGTCAAAGGACGGTTGCTCACTGTGGATTGTTCGAAGTCGCCCGTTGCCGTCCTCACCGTCCGCTCCGATCAGGGCACGCTGAAACTCCGAACCTCCGATTACAAGTCGCTATTGCTGATCGGAGCCGATGATTTCTCGTGCGATTGGCGCGACCGCCAGGTTACCGCCAACTACAAATCCGCGCAGGGAACCCCCGGGGAACTGGTATCGCTGGAAGTTCACTGAAGAACCGCTGTTCAGCGACCTGCGGCCGTACACGACGCTCTTCCTTCACTTAACGTGTACTCGCAATTCCAGCGAAACCCGCCCGGATCATGCTTTCCGTAACCCCACACTCGAAACCGGAAGATGTCCCGCTCCAGGCCTGATGCTTCCACAAATAGATGGTCGTTCTCGCGGAGCGTCGGCCGCAATTCCACTGGGAGCATCGGGATCAACCCCGGTGAGTCCAAAACGTACGATTCTCCTCCCATTGCCGACGTGAAGATCAATGCCCGTGACGTTTTCTTTGCCACGTATTGGGTCACGATAATCGAATCTTTTTCCGCCCACGCCACTGCCGCAAGGCCGAAATAATCGCAGAGTTTACGGGAATTCCCGGTTGTTACTTCGATGACCCAGAGCGCGTGAAATGTTCCCCCGAATTGACCTGGCGTTCCGGTCTCATCCACATCCCTGATCTCGAATCGATCGTCAGGAGAAACCACGCGCCCGGCTTTGGGAAACAACGAAAAAGGTGCCGCCGCGGACGAAATCGGCACCACCA
>Ga0070713_100001820_pt1 | contig 13763 bp, 19 predicted proteins | sample LARL82metaG_FD_65465 | JGI IMG/M metagenome (GOLD analysis project Ga0070713, IMG submission 65465) | Corn, switchgrass and miscanthus rhizosphere microbial communities from Kellogg Biological Station, Michigan, USA - LAR L8-2 metaG | ecosystem: Host-associated > Plants > Roots > Rhizosphere ... | reverse complement strand
GGCCCTCCGAGTTAGCAGAAGTGCAGTAACGCCCACTTCCAAGAAAGAAGTTTCACATGGCAGGAATGGAAGCCCTCGGCCGCCTCTTCAACGCGGTCCCGGTGGGTTCTGGCAACCCGCTTAAGGTACGTGGCGCATCAGGCGTCGCTATCCTCGCGTGGAATGCGACTCCGTCTACCGCGACCACGCTGACGCTGACCCAGGACTCAACGTTCGGCGGCTCGTTCTCCGGCGGTCTGTTCGCGATCAAGAACGTCTACACCACGACCGCGCTCAACGGCACCGCCGCCTGGACGAAGCAGACGTACAACCCCGGCACCGCGCCGTGGACCGGTGCGTCGGCCAACAACGTCAACGGGCCGGCCAACGCGATCACCTTCAACGCTGGATCGCAGAACTTCTCGACTGCGGTCGCCGTGATGGTGCACGTGTTCACCTCCGAGTTCGCGGACCCGATGAGCTACATCAAGGCGACCATGTCCGGCGCGGGCGGTCTCTGCGTCGTCCTCCCGTACGACCCGGTTCATCAGCGTGGCCCGGCCAACCTGGAGATCCTGGGGGCCTGATTAATGACCGCCCTGGCTGAAATCGAGATCACCGATGGTTATTACACAACCATCAACCTGAATAATCCAATCGTTGCATCGAATACCGTGCACTTGGCGGAGAAGATGCAGTTTCTTCCGATCGGCGTGAAGTTCACTACGGTGATCGGAAGCTCTACCTATCTCGTCCTTGCTCCTTGGAGCAATGTGTCCGGGATCAACCAGTCGACTTCGGACACGAGCGCCCCGCTCTCGTTCGACGAGCTCGATTTCTCGGGTTCTGGCAACGACGTGTACGGTAACTTCGCAAGCGGCGGTCCAGAGGAGCTTGTCGGATCGATCGATGTGAAGGAAGAGGGCGTCTGGTTTCAGACTGGATCTTCTATCAGCCTGTTTCCGTGGAATGTCTTGCACGGCCTTTACCAGGAGGCGTGATGAGCGCGCTCGCAGGGTACAACCTCAAGCAGCTCGAGCCGTACAAGGGCATCGGCGTTGCTCCCAACGTCGCAGTCCAGCCGGGCAAGGTGCTGCCGGCGACAGCAACCGGAACGATCTTCACGGTCACCGGGGCCGTGGTCGTCCTGGGCCTGGTCGGTGTCGTCCAGACGGCGTTCGCGGCAACCGCTGTGAACATCTCTGTCGGGATCACCGGGGCCAATGCCGCGCTCGCGGCGAACCCAGCGGCAGCGTTCAACGCCACGACTGTTGGCAGCGTCATCCAGATGCCGGCGACACTCGGTGGCGTGCTTCCGGCCGCCGTGTCCGCTAAGGGCTCGGCTAAGGGATGCAGCGAGTTCATTCTCGAGAACACCAACGTCACCCTCACGACCGATGCGACCAATGCCGGCGCGCTTACGTGGGTCCTGCTCTGGGTCCCGCTACTGCGCAAGAACCCCGGCGCGGTTACCGCGCCGTAAGGAGGATCCGGTGTCGGTAATCCCGAAGCCATCAGAGCTATTTGCGGCATACTATGGCGCGCTGGTGACCGGTGGGGCGAAGACTCTCCCGGCAACCACCAGCGGTGACATCTTTGCCGTGACGGGTGGCCGAGTTATCATCACCAGTCTTACCGGGGTGGTGAGCACCGCGATCCAGGCGCAGGCAACGACGCTCTCGGTCGGCAACAAGCCGACCGGGGGCTCGTCGGCCACAGCGACTCTCTGTGCAACAGCGGACCTGAATGGAAAGCCGGTCGGCACCTCGCTGGCTGTTCCGGCTGCCAAGGCGAGCGCCCTGCTCGTGAGTGGCGCTGATGGCACGCTGGTATGGAACGGAAGCTCTGGAGGCCAGGGCATCCCGTTTTCCAATGGCGGTCTCGCCATCATCCCGGCCGGTACGATCCAGGTGACAACCGGGGCGACGAGCACTGGAGCAATCACCTGGTCTGTTACATGGATGCCATACGACGCAGGCGCGGTCGTTACTGCGCTGTAGGAGGGGCAATGCCAAGGATCACCAGTTCAACGGTAAGCAATGCGGACGCCCAGAAGGAATCGACCGAGCTCGTGCGCCAGGGGAAGCTCTGGATCTCCCAGTACTGGCCCCCGCTGTACAGGCACGACAAGTAGGAGGCAATTCCAATGTGGGACTGTGAGCACTGTGGGTGCCAGGCGATCGCGGGTGACATCGCGATATGCCCCCAGTGCTTTACGCCACGGAACCAGGAGGACGTGTCTGCGGAGCCGCTACCATCGGATGCCTCCGCCGCCACTGTCGCCGCCGTGGCGGACCGAGAGGCTCCGCAGACACCAGAAGAGGAAACGATCGGCGAGACCGATCACGCCGATGATGGGGAATGGGGGAGGCCCGATGCCAAAGGCAAGTGAAGCCGGCGCAAGTAACGGCAAAGAGCAGTGGTGGAACGAATACTACGCGCGTGAGCACGGAGGTGATGAGCAATCTCCTGGTACCAGCTCCTCGACATCCGGAAGTGGGCCCGACAGGAGTGGCACTTCTGGAACGACCGCCCTCCAATCGCCTGCCCAAACTGTGGAGAGCCCCTCCGACAGGGGCCCACGAGCCAGGCCAGCCAGCTCTTCTGTCAGTTCGACGGATGGCAGTGGCCAAGAGACTGGATCCAGCCTAGTGAGCCCATCGGACTCTTCGGAGGGCTCAGCAGCGCCGAAGGAAGCTACCCCGGACCAGGTCCTGGAGGCTGAGCTCGACGCACCTGTTCCCGAGCCGGCCGTCGAGCCGTACGCCGGTCTTTCCGGCTCGGAAGCGATGGAACTGGCGCGGGCAGAGTACGAAAGGCGCAACTTCGACGAGTCGGAGCGGCTCCTCGCTGTCGCAGAATCCCGGGGCGAAGACCCGGACGTTATCGGTCGGGCGCGCGGTTACCTACGGGACGCCCGTAACGCCGCTACGTTCGGAGCTCCGACCCTCCCCGCGCCCTCTCCGGAGGGGCCGTCGGAGGAGGACCCGAGCGCCGGCGGATTTGTCGCCCCGTAGGTTACGCTTTACCCGGCAAGACTCACAACCGCAGAGACGGCCAGCCTACCCCAACGAGGGTTCTCAGCAAGAAAGCAAGGCAACGGATGGCTATTACGAGAGCCTGCTACGCTAATCGCGAGCAGGTCCGCAGAGCGCTAGACGTGCAGCAGTCGGCGTACGCCGACACAGTCCTCGACCGCAAGATTCAGGCGGCCTCCGGGGCGGTTGACCGTCTCTGCATGAGGAAGTTCTATCCTCTCACGACGACCTATAACTGGGACTGGCCCAACTACCAGTACGCCTATCCCTGGCGGCTCTGGTTCGATCAGCGTGAGCTCGCGGGTCCGCCCACGCTGGTTCAGTCCGGTCCCTTCCTCCTGACGCCGGTCACGATCACATCGGGTCAGTACCTGCTTCTGCCACAGAGCGGGCCGCCGTACACTCACATGGAGCTTCGGCGCGACACCAACGCGGCCTTCGGGAACAACACCACCCCGCAGTACGACATTCAGATCACCGGCCCGTTCGGCTACTGGCTGCAGACCCAGCAGGCAGCCACTCTGGCCTCGGCCATCATCTCGTCCTCGCAGACCAACGTCACGCTGACGGCCAACGGCCTGGTTGATGTGGGCAACACGCTCGTCATCGGGAGCGAGCGAATGCTGGTGACCGATAGCCAGTACGTAAATACAGGGATCAGCCCTTCGGCCGGATGCACGACATCCTCGGCCGCCGATAACACGCTGACTGTCCCGGACGGTACCCAGTTCGCCGCGCAGGAGGTCATCCTCCTCGACAGCGAGTGGATGCTGATCCAGTACATCATCGGAAACAACCTGATCGTCAAGCGGGCCTACTCTGGCTCCGTGCTCGCGACTCACAATCTCCCGCCAATCATGGCCCGGCGCCAGCTGACGGTGAGCCGCGCGTTCCTCGGGACCACGGCGGCTACCTACACCCAGGGCGCGACGGTGTCAATCGACGTCTACCCGGACCTGGTCACCGAGCTGACGATCGCTGAGGCAACCGTCGGGATGATCCAGGGCCAGACGGGCTATGCGAACACCCAGCAGGCAACCTGGTACGGTCAGGTGCAGAGGAACCAGGGACAGCAGCCCGAGAACTTCCCCGGCCCCGGTCTTCCTGACCTACGGCTGCAGTGCTACGACGCTTACGGCCGCAAGGTCCGAAGCCGGGTGATATGATGGACTTTGACTTCTTCATCGACCTGGACATACAGACCCGAGGGCCGGTGTTCGACGGGCGCTGGGAAGCCATCATGGCCCGCTACAAGCAGGCGGTCCTGAACAAGCTTTCTGACGAATCGGTGCATCGGATCAAGCTCTACCTGCCAACCCAGTACATGTACCTGGGGCACAATGGCGGCGACCCGATTCACAACCCGGTCCCGCCCGATGCAGGCTACCTGGTAAGCACAATTCACTGGCGGCGAGAGACGACCGACTCAACCCTGGTTCTGGACGGCGGCTACCCTCAGGTGATCTATGGCCCCTGGATCGAGGGCATCGGTCCTGGCAACTTCTACGTCTGGCCGGGCAGGATCCGGCGCGGCCTGAGTCCGCGCTTCCCCGGCTACCACGCCTTCCAGAAGGTAGCCCACGAGGTGCAGGCACTCGCTGTACCGCTCGCCGAGGAGATCCTCCCGCCCTACCTGGCGGCGCTCAATGACTAGCTACATCATCATCCCGCTGATCGCTTTTCTGAGTATGTTCGTCCAGGACGTCTTCTCAGTCTGGCTTGTTCGCGCAGAGAATTCCGGGAGGGCTCATGCGGCTGCGCGCTGGGACACGCTTCAAGATGCGGCTCGAATTGCTGGTGTTTCGGCTAACACCGATGCAATTCTCCTGTCGCACAACACGCTTCTGGCGGCTCTCACACTCATCGCTACCTTCACCGCCGACTACTGGGGAAGCTACACAGGAACCAGGATAGGCGTCTACCTAGACGAAAAGAGAGAGGCCGCAAATGCCATCCCCGGGTGAGATCAAGGTGGTCACCTCCCTGTCGGAGGACAGCATCGCTGAGCTGAGAAAGCTACGGGCGGAGATCGCGGCCATCCGTACCCAGCCGGTAATGAGGCATGGCTGGCTCAAGCTGGTCATCAAGGACCTGGAGACCAACCCGAAAACTCAGTACAAGGTCCATCTATACGGTGCTGTCTACTGGCTAATTAACTTCCCGCTCGTAGCGGCCCTGTTCTTCGGGCTGCCGGCCGAATGGCTCAAGTGGGGCGTGTTCATTACCCTGTTCTACAGCATCTATGCAAACTTCGCGACGGACTACGGCGCGATGTCGGCGGCGATGGCCTCCTTTGGCCAGACACTGCCGGAACTACCCGTTCAAGCTCACGTGGAGGCGAAGAGCAATGAACAGTAATTTGAAGTGCACACAGTGCATCACCGAGTACCTTCAGCTGCCAGAGACGGAGAAGGAGGAAATCCTCTCCACCCCGAACGCATTCGATAACCGGGTCAGGGATGCGATCACCTTCGTTCCGACCTGGCAGACGCAGATGGCTGGACCCGGCCAGCTGGTCATGGCCTGCGTCACCGTACCGATCTGTCTAAGCCACGTCCAGATTCAGAAGCCCTCGGCGGAGCAGATCGCCCAGCGCAACGGAATCTGGATGCCCGGCCAGAACTAGAAATTAGCAACGGCATCCAGAGGGAGGTGAACCTTGACTCACTACCGATTGTTCCCGAGCACCAACGGGCCGGCGAGCCCTTCGGCCTACACGGGTAACTTCCTGGCGGGCCTGACTTTCCAGGTGACGCAGTGGGGTATGTGGTTCGAGGGGTACTGGTGGTGGGTGCCGACGGGCGGCGACACCGGGCCGCAGAAGTTCGCTCTGTGGCAGATTAGCGGGACGTCGTCCGGTATCAACATTCCTTCGGCCACGGTGACGAGCGGCACGCTCACCGCTGGCCAGTGGAACTACATCCCACTCACCAACCCGATCCCCCTGAGTGCGGATGTCCCCTACCTGGTCGAGACCGGCTGGTCCGTTGTCCACGGCTTCCCATCGACAAGCGCCCAGTTCGGCGCGGCCGAGCCTCACGCTGCGGGCATCACCAATGGGCCGCTCATGGCCTACTCAGATGGCGGCGGCTCAGCCCCGGCTCCGTTCGGGTTCGCCCAGGGCTCCTTCGGCACCACAGGCACCGACCCGGCGGCGGCCCTCCCGCTCCAGGGTTCGTCGAGCTCGTCTAACTTCTGGATTGACCTCCAGGTAAGCGACACCGCCCCGGCTAACTACAGCGGGAGCTACCGCCTCCGACCGAACACGCCGTTCCCGATGAACATGTTCTCGGACTCGGCGCTGCCATTCACGCTGGCGACAGAGTTCAAGCTCTCTCAGGCCTGCAACCTGAACAACATCTGGTTCTACTCGCCCTCGGGTGCAACGGTCCTTCCGTCCGAGATCGGTATCTTTAACCAGTCAAGCCAGGCGTTCGTCTCCGGGACTCACGTTGTTACGCCAACCTGGTCCGGGGCGGCAGGGTCCGGCTGGGTCTCGGCTTCATACAGCGGAGTCGTTCTTCCATCGGGCAGCTACCGCGTCGCCGTGTTCGCGAATACGGGGACGATCTGGAATAACGCGGTCAATAATTTCTGGGGCGGTGGTGGAGCCGGCAGTAGCGGTATTACCGCTGGGCCGCTGAGCGCGCCCTCGGAGGCGACGGCCGACACACCAGGGCAGGCCTCGTACCATCAGGGTACGTCAATGGTCTGGCCCGACACGTACAATGTGCCCGGCAACGGCTCCGACTACTTTGTCGATGTCGAGGTCACCCCGGCGAGCGATAGTGCTACCGGATCAATTGCGCGCTCTCCGTTCGCGATGGCCAGCTCGGCGAATGTGGTCGTCCCCCGAGTGCAGGCGAACTTCGATGATGCAGCGATCAACCAGGTGATTGATAAGATCGTCAGCTATGCGCTCTCGAGCGGGCGGTTTGACTCGGTCAACGGCCACGAGCCAAAGTCAGCCCCGGGCAACGGGATCGTGTTCGCCGTCTGGGCTCAGATCATTCGACCGGCTCGGCTAAGCGGCCTGGCGGCTACATCGATTCTCGTCCAGTTCCAGGGGAGGATTTACATACCGTTCAACCAGCAGCCGTATGACATGATTGATCCGCAGGTGATGGCGGCGACAACGGACATGATGGCGGCCTTCAGCGCCGACTTCGATCTCGGTGGCGCTGCTGATGTACGGTATATCGACCTCCTCGGAATCGAGGGGGCGAACATGGGGGCTCAGGGTCTCAGTGCGCAGGCTGGTTACGTGGAGATCGACCGGCGCATGTATCGGATCATGACCCTCAATATCCCAATCGTAATCAACGACGCATTTAAGCAGGTGGCGTTATGGCTAAGTCATCGGGGCTGGGCGACAACTTCTACATCGGGGGCTTCGACCTGAGCGGTGACGTCGCCTCCATCGACAAGATCAGCGGACCGACGGCGCTCCTTGAGGCGACGACCATCAAGCAGTTCGCTGAGGCGCGGCTTCCGGGTCTGCGTGACGGATCGATTCAGTTCACCACGCTGTTCGAGAATACGGGCACAACGAACACCCCCTCGGTCCCGGCGACAACCGTTAACCAGGTTAACACCAATGCCTGGCCCGTGCTGGTGACGATCACGGGCGGCACCCTTACCTCAGTCAAGGTGAATAACGTCCAGGTTGGCACAACGGCTGGTACCTACGTTGTTCCGGCCGGCCAGCCGATCTCAATCACTTACAGCGCGGCTCCGACATGGAACTGGGTTGGGGTTCTGACCGAGCACAATGCCCTAAAGCTCCTTCCGACCACCGACGAAGTCGCCACTTACTTCAACGGAGCGGCGGTTGGCAACCCCTGCGCCAGCTGCTGGGGCGTCCAGATCGGCTACGATGGCACCCGCGATAATACCGGCCAGCTAACCATGCAGGTCGAGGTTCAGTCGGACGGCTACGGCGTTGAGTGGGGCACCCAGCTAACCGCCGGTCTCCGGGCGGACACGGTAGCGACGACGGGTGCGGCCTTTACGGACACAGCCCAGACGGCGTTCGGGGCCCAGGCATACTTCCAGCTGGTCGCCCTGGTCGGTACCTCGGTGACCATCGACATCCAGCATGCGACCTCGGTTGGCGGTACCTACACGAGCACGGGGCTCACCTCCTCCGCGTTCAACGCGCCGAACAAGTCGCAGCGTGTCGCGGTTTCTAACGCGACGACCATCAACCAGTTCCTCAAGGTGGTGACGACGGGCACCTTTACCTACGCCCAGTTCGCCGTCCACTTCACTCGGAACCTCGTCGCTGGCAAGGTGTTCTAATGCCCTGGTGGGGATGGCTCCTGGTAGCCGTAGCGACGCTGGGGATCGGCATCCTCATCGGATTCGTATGGTTCGCTCTTGCTTTCGGGAAGGGGATGAACTGGTAATGGCACACATGGTCCAGGTGCCGTTTGGGCAAACGATGGTCTCCCGGCTCGCGCCGGACCTCGGGCCAGAGTACTACAAGACCTACTCAATGTCCGCTCCGTTCCGAAGCCACTGGCGGCGGGCGGACTGTGAAGAAGCCGAGTGTGCCGACTTCCTAAACGGGTTCGTCATGACGTGCGACTTCAGCACTGAGCTTGGACAGAAGCAGCTTCACTATCTGACCAAGGTCGATAAGGACCGGCGCTACCAAATGCAGCGTACTGGCCCGTATGAGGTGAAGCTCATCTATGGCCCCGGCAACCCTTGCTTCAAGCGGGACAGCCACCGGGTGCCCCTTGAACGTCCCCCGTTCTACTACGTGTCCGGCGGCGACTGGCGCGGAAACCCGCGCGCTACCAAGCGCTACCTGCACCAGAGACCGGAGGATTGGGTGGACGATTTCGCCACCCACCAGATCGGCATTGCCGAAGCAGTACAGAGAGGATGATCCGCAATGGCAAAGACTAGCGGTCTTGGTGGCGTAATTATCGTCCAGGACGCTTCCTCGGTCGCGCAGACGATCACCAACGACGTGACCAACTACTCGTTCACCACGCCGCGTAACACCCAGGACGTTACCGGCGTCAACAAGTTCGCCAACGAGCGGATCCTCCTGCTCGCGGACTACACGGTGACGCTCAACGGCGTGTGGAACTCTTCTGGTGCGGTTTCGCCGGACACGGCGACCAGCCACGCAGTGTTCTCGACCGTCACGAGCACCTCGGTGCAGCGCTCGGTGGAGATCGACCCGGTCGGCGCGACGACCGGTCTGCCGTCGCTGGTCGCCAACTGCCTGCTCACCGACTACCAGATCACCCGCGCCAACACGGGCGAGCTGACCTGGCAGGTTCCCGGCTCGCTCGCGGACGGTACCGTCCCGACCTGGATCTCGCACGCCTGACCATCCCCTACAACTGTAACGGAGGCTACAGTGGGATTCACACCGAAGTCAACAGTTTTCAAGCTAGTGTTCGAAGAGGACACGCCGTTGCACGGCCTGACCGTCCGGGCCAGGCCGTGCACAATCGGCGAGTGGAACGACATGCTCTCATGGTCTGACGAAAAGCATTCCTCGTCTTCCGAGGTCCGGGCGGCGAACGACCGCGTTGCCAGCCTGTTTCTTGAGCATGTCGAGTCCTGGGACATGGAGATCCCCGAGGGCGAGCCCGTCCCGCTGACTCTTGAGGGCTGGCACAAGATCGATCAGAACCTCGCCGAACTCCTGATTTCAGCCTGGCAGTTCGCAATGATGTCTATCCCAAAAACCTCGAAGAGCAGCTCCTCCGGTGGAGACAATTTGGAGGAGCAACAACTAGATCTGGAGAAGTTGTCAGAAAGCCTGCCGAGCTGGAGTCCGCCGAGCTCGTAGTCGGGCTCTGCAACCAGTTCGGTAAGCTGCCGCGCGACGGCGGAATACTGGACCAGCCGGTCACGTTCCTCCGGATGATGAGGATCATTAAAATGGGCAGCAGGGAAGTAGACGATGAGATGGTAGGGTACGATGGCGAATGAAGTAGAGATTCGTATCACCGCTCACGACCTGTCTGGCCCTGCGTTCGCGTCGGTCATGGCGCGCATTGCCGCGATGAAGAAGGCACTGGACGACGCCTTCCGTGACCGTCGGCTCAACCTCGACGTCGGCGAGGCGCTGGCGAAGATCGAGATGCTGAAGAAGGCGGCCGATGACATCAGCTTCGGGAAGATCAACATCCCGGATCTGAACACCGGCCTCATGGCCCTGCGGTCGAAACTTCAGTCGCTCGGTATCGCCGACCTCGCTGACATCGATGTCCAGCCGGGACGTTTGATGACGCAGCTCCAGCTGATCAAGCGGCTGATCAACCAGAGCGGAATCTCGGACGTCCTCGACTTCAACCTAACGCCGGCCGACCTCTCCGCCCAGTTCGCGAAGCTGGGTCACGTCGCCTATGATATCCCGATTAAGTTCGATATGGCCAAGCTGCCGAAGCTGGGCAACATTGGCTCGGAGCATGTACCGATCACGTTTGACTATGGGCGCGTAGTCGGACCTCACATGCCGATCCTAAATCTGCCAGCCAACGTCATCATCAAGGACTTTATCCAGCATGGCCAGACGATGCCGGTGCTGGACATCCCCGGAAACATCGACATCAAGAATATCCCCAAGGTCGGGGAGACCGGCAGCGTCATTGACATCCCTGTCAACTTCGACTTCAAGAACATCCCTACGATGGGCGATGTCGAGGTCATAAAGAAGGCCGAGGACGCCACCTCTGGCCTGGGGTACGCCACGGCGGCGCTCGGAAGCAACCTGACGCATACCGACCAGGCGTTCAGCCCGTTCCTGATGAGCATGCTCAAGATGGCGGACGAGTCCAAGAAGGCCGAGTACAACGCCGGTCTGAGTGTCGCGGTCCTCCAGGCAATGGGGGCCGCCTTCCTCCGGACCGGACAGGCTATCGGCGGGGCGTTCATGAACTCCCTGCGCTCCTTTGGTAGCGGGATTGCCTCGGCCACCTCCTCCGTTCGCGGATTCCTTGGTGCCATGGGTGGCGGTAGCGGCGGTGGTGGTGGCGGCGGAGCCGTTCGTGCCTTCACGAGCTGGAACGGATTCTTTAGCGCCTCCATCGGCGGGATCAAGCTCTGGCATATCGCCCTTGACGGCGGTATGGAGGCAGCCATTGCCCTCGGTACGGCGATCGTCTCGCTCACCATTGGCCTCGCGGCGATGGCCCCGACAGCCCAGGATATCTACACCCACCTCAAGGCTGTCGCTACCGTCAACCAGTCACTTGATCAGCAGATCCCGCCGCTAACAGGCAAGTTCGATGATATGGCTCGCGCCATGTCCTCCCAGACCATCGAGGCGTACGGCGGTGCGCTGAACTTCGTCAGCCAGGGCGCGGGCGGTCTGGCACGCACGGCGAGCGAAGTCGTTACCGGCCTGGACGACCTTGTCGCTAAGCTCGACCTCTGGCGTAGCTCTCAGCAGAGCACCGGCAAGGTACTCGAAACTGGCGTCCAGTTCCTGCACCAGTTCGAGCAGATCCTCGGTAATGTTGCCGGGGCGATCGATAATCTAGTCAAGGCTGACCCCGGCACCGCCCACTTCCTGATGAACATTTTCGTTGCAGGAACTAAGCTGCTTGATGTGGTGACCAGCCTGCCGACCCCGATCCTGTATACCGCCCTGGCAATGCACTCCATGTACCTCTGGGGCAACGTGGCGGCGGGCGTGCTCGGGAAGCTGGTCGGTCTAGTGCCCGGCCTCAAGGGGCTTGGCGATGTCCTCGGTCACGGATTCCACATTGCCGATATCGGCAACCCCTATGCTGATCTGACGATCGGCGTCATCGCTCTGGGCGCGGCGTTCGCGTACCTGGCGGTCCAGGGGAACATGGCCACCAACCAGGTGCGCGGCGATATCAACGCGACAAACGCGGCGCTGAACAAGATGAGCGCCAGCAATGCGATGGGCGCGCTGATCCAGGATATCGCCAGGTACCAGGTGGCGATGAAGGGTGCCTTCTCCCCTGAGGCGCTGCAGAATATCAATGCGACGACCGGCTCGATCCAGATGATGGGCTCGGAGTCTGACGTTGCCTTCGGCCACTTCGCGAATGCGATCCATGACCTCGGGCTCCAGCAGTGGTCGTCGGCCTTCAAGGGATTCTTCGATTCCGTCTCCGCCGGGTTCGACAAGAATGCAGCGGCCACCCACATCGCTCAGAACAACGCGGCGGCCTATAGCGCCGAGATCAAGAAGCTGGTCGGTGAGCAGGGAAACCTGTACCGGGAGTCTGGCAAGCTACAGCAGCAGGGCTTCTCGCTCGCGCAGTCGTTCGCGCTCATGGACCTGGCGGGCGTTAAGGTCGGCGACAGCTTCGACCTGATGCAGCAGAAGGTCAAGAACCTCATCACCGGCTACCAGAACATGTCGGTGTCCGGTAACATCCTGGCCAACTCGGTCAATGCGATCACCTTCGCCAACCTACAGCAGCAGAGCGGGATCCAGAATCTGACCGCTGGGTGGACGGCGTTCTTCACGATGGTGTCTGGCGGCTCGAGCACATTCAACACGTTCGCCCAGGACGTAAGCGCTATGGCTACCGATGCTAAGGCAGCTGGCGCTACGATGACTGGCCTTAACGACCAGAGTCTCACGCTACGCGGGGGTATGCTGTCCGCGGCAGCGGCTGCCCAGACACAGATGAACGCTCTGACGACAATGGCCTCGGCCGCCGGGCTCGGAACCCAGGGTACGCAGATGCTCACCCAGGCGAACAAGGATTACCTGGCCATTCTTCTGCCCGCAGCCAAGAACAGCGTTCAGATGACCTCGATCCTCTACGCACTCGCCCAGCAGGGAGGGTACCAGGGGGCCGACAGCTTCAAGGCCCTGGCTCAGTGGGTCGGCAATGTTCAGAATCCGATGAAGAGCCTGGACGGCATCACAACCACCCTGACGAAGGACTCGGCCGGCCTCACCCAGGACGTACAGAACCTGAGCACCGCGCTCGGGCAGACGCTGGACAACGCCATGGCCCAGGTCATCTTCACGACCTCGGGCGGCATCGGGCCGATGAACGCACTGGCCAAGGCAATCGACCAGACGGGCCTCCTGAGCAACCAGACCTCCAAGTCGGCCCTGAACGTCATGGTCCAGTTCGAGAAGATGACCGGCAGCGTAAGTAGCGCCCACGGCCAGTTCATCGCGTTCGCCGAGCAGGCGCTCGGGCTCACACAGAAGCAGGCCGAGGTGCTTTGGCAGCATGATCTCCCGGCTCTGCAGAATACCATCAACGGCATGCACGGGAAGACCCTCCCGATCAAGGCGGACACCTCGCAGGCCCAGGCCGCAACGAACGCGGTCCAGGCGCTGATCAACTCTCTGCACGGGAGCACGGTGTACGTGAAGGAAGTGACTCAGTTCTATACGCAGAACCTGGGGAGCTCGACAAGCCAGGGCCGGAAGGTGGGCGGTATCGTCGGCGCGGCTGCGGCGGGCGGTATGCGTGGCGGCCTGACGCTGGTCGGTGAGCTCGGCCCTGAGTTCGTAAAGCTCCCCCAGGGCAGCCAGGTCTACCCGCACGGCGTTACCCCCGGCTATGCGTCCCAGATGGGCGGGGGCGGCGGAGGCGGCCAGATAGCGCTCACCGTCGACTCGGCTGGTCAGTCTGCGTTCGAGCAGTTCATGGTCACGGCCATCCGTGAGTGGGTCCGCCTCAAGGGTGGCGGAAACGTACAGAAGGCATTCGGGAGGAACAATGGATAACTTCGCAGAAGTACAGAACCCAGAGCCGGAAGACGACAGCA
>Ga0070713_100001818_pt1 | contig 13769 bp, 12 predicted proteins | sample LARL82metaG_FD_65465 | JGI IMG/M metagenome (GOLD analysis project Ga0070713, IMG submission 65465) | Corn, switchgrass and miscanthus rhizosphere microbial communities from Kellogg Biological Station, Michigan, USA - LAR L8-2 metaG | ecosystem: Host-associated > Plants > Roots > Rhizosphere ... | reverse complement strand
CGCCAGGAGTATGGCGAGAAAAGCTCCGAAACTGGCTAACATCGATCAATCCCTCGCGACCTGACCTAACAAGATGTGCGGGTACGCCGGACAGACGACTTGCTTCGGATGGTGCATTCGAGGCTTGGAAGTCCGGCCACAGCAGATTCTTAGCCTCGCCGAGTGTGAAGGTCGACGCATGTCACCGCGATCTGCCACTTGTAACGTAAACAGAACCGATGCAAGAAAGGCGAGTGAATCAAGTCCCATCGTGGCACGCCTTGTGGATGACGTTGCTGCTGCTGGCTGCGCCAGGGGCGTCGTCACAGCCGGCGCCGGAGGTGACCGGAATGGCGGTGCAGACGATCCCGCCCGGTCAGGTCCACGGCGTGGTCGGTGGACATGTTCAGGATTCGAACGGTTCGGACGCGGGACGCCTCTGGGACGTACTGGTGGATGACGACGGGCGACCGCGAGCGGCGGTGATCGATTATGGCGGCGCGCTTGGGATCGGACGTCGCAAGGTGGCGGTTGCGTGGCAGGTCCTGCACGTCGCGCCGGAAGACCCGACCCATCCGATCCACCTGTCGCTGACGCGGCAGCAGCTCGGTGCAATTCCGGAATTCAAGTACGGTAGCGGTCCGACGACTCTCGGAAACGGTCGCTAGCGGATGCCACAGCCGCGCAGCCTGCACGGACTGGACTGGCTGAATTTCTTCGTTGCCAATGTGCAAACAGGATTTGGCCCGTTCATCGCGGTGTATCTGACGGAGAACCGCTGGACGACCGCCGAAATTGGCTACGCGCTGACGATTGGCACGATCTGCAGCCTGGTCAGCCAAGTGCCCGCCGGCGCGCTGGTGGACGGCATGCGCGACAAGCGCTGGGCGGTCTGGTTCGGCACCCTGTCGATCAGCGGCACCGCGCTGATGTACGCGCTCTCGCCGACGCAGATGTCGGTCTATGTCGCCGAGGTCCTGCATGGCCTCGCCAGCTCGGTCATCGGGCCGGCGATCGCCGCGGTCAGCCTGGCGCTGGTCGGCCGGGCGGCGTTCAGCGAGCGCATCGGCCGGAATGCGCGCTTCGCGTCACTTGGCAGCGGGCTGGCGGCGGGTGTGATGGGAGCGGCCGGTTCATTCGTGTCGGCCGGTTCGGTGTTCTGGCTCACCGCGGCTCTTGGCGTGCCCGCGCTGATGGCATTGCGCATGATCGGTCATGCGACCGGCCAGCCTGAGGCGGAGGCCGAACAGAAGGACGCTACGGCAGGTATGGCGGGGCTGAAGGAGCTGTTCCTCGATTGGCGCCTGCTGACCTTCGCTGCCTGCGTCGTGCTGTTCTTCATCTCGAACGCCGCCATGCTGCCATTGGCGGCGACGCAGATCACGAAGCGGCATCCAGAACTCGCTGACATCATCATCGCCGCCACCATTGTGATTCCACAGGTCGTCGTCGCACTGCTGTCGCCATGGGTCGGACGAAGCTCCGACCGTCTGGGCCGACGACCGATCATGTTGCTCGGCTGGATGATGCTGCCGCTGCAGGGACTGCTGTACGCCAGCGCGCTGACCCCATTTCTGTTGGTTCTCTGCCAGTTGCTGAGCGGGGTGAGTGCTGCGGTGTTTGGCGTGACGATGACGCTGGTGGCGGCCGATCTGACCCGCGAGTCCGGGCGGTTCAATCTCACATTGGGCGCACTGGGCGTGGCGATTGCCATCGGCGCGTCGATCAGTACGACGTTCGCCGGCATCATCGCCGATGCGTTCGGTGACAGCACGGCGTTCCTCGGACTGGCGCTTGCCGGCCTGGCCGGTGCGCTGCTGCTGTGGCTGGTCATGCCGGAGACCGGAGTGGCGGCCGCGCCACCGCCACCCTCGATGGGGGTGCCGAGTACGGTTGTGGCTGGTTAGTTGGCGGCCTGTGCGAGAAGGTCGCCCAGATCGGGCATCTCGGTGACGCTGCGATGCACCACCGAGCGGCTGTCGCCCCGCGTCACTTCGAACTTCGTATCAGGACCGTCGCGCCAGAACCGGACGTCGAAGGTTCGGCGGCCCAGGCGCAGATCGAACAGTGTCACGTCAGGCAGCCAGTCCGGCAGCGCGGGATCCACGTAGAGCCTGCCGTTCGGTGCGTCCGGCCAGATGCCTAGCATGACCTGCAGCAGCACGAACGGCGCGCCGGCCGCCCAGGCCTGCGGCACGTTCGCGCCGACATATTGCACGGGGAAATTGTTCGGGTCGCGCTGCAGGCCGGCATAGAGTTCCGGCAGCTGGTTCATCAGGAAATGGCTGGCGGCGTCGCTGATGCTGCGTGCCACAGCCGCGGCTTCGGTCGCGAAGCCATAGCGGCGGAAGCCGATGGCGATGATGGCGTTGTCGTGCGGCCAGACCGCGCCGGTCTGATAATTGTAGGGATTGAACGCTCGGTGGCTGGCCGACAGCGTGCGGATACCCCAGCCACTCCACATGTCCGGCTGCATCAGCCGCTTGACCACGCGCCCCGCGCGTTCCTTGGGGACGATCCCGGACCACAGACAGTGGCCCGGATTGGATGCAACGGAGAATACCGGCTTCTTGTCGCCGTCGAGCGTATAGGCGTAGAAGCCGGATTCCTCATCCCAGAAGGCTTCGTTGAATTTGCGGTAGATCGCGATGGCCTTCTCGCGCAGGTGCCGGGCTCGATCGTGGCGACCAAGCGTATCGTAGATTTGCGCCATGCGAACCCAGGCGTCGTAGACGTAGCCTTGCAGTTCGCACAGCGCTTTCGGTCCCTTCACCAGAGTGCCGTCGGTGTACATCACCGAATCGCCGGAATCCTTCCAGCCGGTATTCTCATAGCCGGCCGAGGAGCGCGTCTGGTACTCCTGGAACCCGTCGCCGTCGCGGTCGCCGTAGTTGTCGATCCAGTCGAGGCATCCTTCGGCTGTCCGCAGGTGGCGTTCGATCAGTGAGCGATCGCCGGTGGCGCGCCAGGCGGAATGCAACGCGATCAGGTAAAGCGGCGTGGCGTCGGACGTGCCGTAGTACGGCGTGTGCGGGATCAGCTTGAAGTGCGCAAGTTCGCCATAGCGAAGCTCGTGCAGGATCTTACCCGGCTCGGCGTCGCGATAGTCATCCCGCTCCTGCGCCTGATGCGCGCCCAGGACATCGAGCGCGCCACGGGCGAACTCCGGGTAGACCAGCATCGTCTGCAGCGAGACGATCAGACTGTCGCGGCCGAACAGGGCAACAAACCAGGGAAGGCCGGCCGCGGGAATGAACACCATGCGGTCGGTACCGGCGATTGGCAGCCGGAGCGCAGCCATGTCCTGAATGCCCTGGTGGTAGCACCGGTAGAATTCCTCGTTCGACGTCCGGATCTTCAGTACCGTGCGTTCCCATTCCTCGATCGCTTCGAGATGCTTGCCCTTGTGGCTATGCCCGAGGCATTCGCGCGGAGCGGTGTGCCGATCCTTTCCGTCGACCAGGTCATAGAGCAGGCAGCAGTGCCAGGACTCGTCGGGGTCGAGCGAGATTTCGAAGCTCAGGCGGCCGTTGGCATACATCGCTTTGGCGCCGGTCGGATTGGCCGTGATGATGACCTCGCGGCAGAAATCCTTGTTGCGATAGGTCAGGCGAAACTGCTGGCGCGACTCCGACCAATGGGTGCTGATACGGCCGCGCCTGACGATGCGGTTGCTCTTCACCTCGAAGATGTCAGCGAAGTCGGACCGCAGCGCGATCTCCAGGTTGAAGCGCACCGGTTTCTGGCTGTTGTTGGATACGTCGATGTCCTCGTGCATGCCGCCGCCGAGATGCCGGCTGAGGGTGAGGCCCAGGGTGCGGGCCTGGATTGGGCCGTCCTCGGTCAGGAATGCTCGGTTGGTCTGGAAGATCCTGGCGGCGTGATAGGTAATCGCACCACCGTTCAGAAGGTCCCATGGTTCGCCATTGGCATACAGGCTCCAGCTGCTGACCATGCGCGTGTCGAGAAAGTACAGCCCCTTTTCGCTGGGCCACCCGATCTGCCCGTCCTGTTCAGCCACCAGCACCGTTTGACCCTGATGAATGGCAATTTGCGGTGGACCAACCTGGACCTTGAACGACATTGCGAATTGGCTCCCTTTGCCTCGCATCGAGGCTGCCCGATCGACCCACATATTGCAACGATCGCCGAACATATAGTCTATATTCAGCGGCCGCGCTGGCCATTGTTCGAACCTGCACTCCGGCGTTCTGGCCCGGAGTGGCCAAATGAGACATATTCACCAGACTACGGGAAGCAGCGCCTGTCCATTTTGCGGGGACCGGGCTCAGATCGTGCTGAGCGGTACATTCACGGTTCAGTGCCCTGATTGCGGAGCAATCGGGCCGCCCGCTCCCAATATCGAGCGCGCGGCAGTAAGATGGAACCATAGAAAGGGAGAGGTCTAGGGCGATTTCAGCTGACGAATCGATGTCGATAGCGGTCGTTGGTTGATGCTTAGATCTCAGTGACAGAGTAGCCCTAGATCTACAGGTGCGCGTTACGGCTTCTTTCCGAGCGGCGATTCCACATAGACTTGGTCGAGCACTTTTAGCATGATGGCATTAGCCGTCACCTGACTACCGATGGATAGAGTCAGATTGGTCCATACAATGAGCGTTACATCGTTGATCGGATCGTGGCCCATGAATGAGTTATAGCCAGGCATTTCTCCGCCGTGAAAATAAAGTCTGTTCGGGCCAAAGCTGATCTGAGCGATGCCGTACCCGTACTTTTGACCATCTGGTTTATTCGTATCTTCGGGTGCGGGGCTCTCAAGCCATTGGCGCTGACTGCTGGAACTGAGAACATCGCCACCAACCAGTGCACGAATCCAGACCGCTAGTTCGCGAGCGGTGGAAATGGCGCCACCGGCAGCCAAGGCATAGGAGGGGTTCTGGTCTGTATCGTCATTGGGCTTCAATGTCCCTGCTTTGGCCTGAGCCTGTAGATCGGCGGGATAGGGGGCATCCGTCAAAGCGTAGGAGGAACTTCCGTAAAGATAGCCATGCGAGTAGGGTTCGGGGAGCGTATTGGAGGAACTAGCAGGGAGCGATGTTTCCCTCATGCCGAGTGGCCCAAACAAACGGGTCTTAAAGATGTCCGCCAATGCCTTGGTTTCGACCTTCTCGACGATCAGACCCAGCAACAGATAGTTGGTGTTAGAATATTCGTAAGCTTGGCCGGGCGGGAATGTCGGCGGATGTCTAAGCGCTATGGCCAGTAGCTCTGCTGGGGGCCAGGCCTTGGCGGGGTGATGATCCAGGCTTGCCGCGAGCTCTGGAGCATTGGTGTAATTATAGAGACCACTGCGCATGCTCAGCAGTTCGGCGATGGTTATGGCATCTCCGCTGGGAATGCCTGCGACATATTTCGAGATGGGATCGCCGAGAGCTATTTTTCCTTCCTGGGCCAGGAGCAGAATGACGGCAGATGTCATCGTCTTGGTATTCGATGCGATCCTGAAATGCGTGCCGGCACGAGGAGCCGTTGCCGCACCCAGCTGCGTCGTCCCGTAACTGACAATGAACTCGCGCTGCGGCGTGCGCAAAAGAACCATGGCGCCCGGGATCATTAGTTCCCTGGCTGTCATATCCACGGTGTCTTGAAGCGCCGCTTGATCGATTGGCTTGAGCGAAGTGGGGGACGCCTCTGTATGGCTGACGCCTGCAATCAGACTGCCGAAAGCACACAATATCCGGACCACGATGTACGACATCGTTCGCATTTCTCTTGGCCTCCACCCCGGCGGCGTACGTGGACTCATCCGCTGCCGGGGTGCTGGCCTCTATCGTCGATGCGTCCGCAGGAATTTGCGCACACGGTCAATGGTTCGGGTCTTAAGTTCAGGCGGCTCGCGCCACGGGAACACCGTAATCTCGGCGTTCGGGCAGAGTGAGGCGACCTCGACAGAGGATACCAGCGGGTGGGCTGGCGTTTCGTCTGGAAGGACGAGCATCGGCGTTTGGCAGGAGCGCGCGAAGTCTCGCGACACGCTGTAAACGAATTCGGGTCGCCTGCGGTAAAGGTCATGGAGATACCGCTCCACCTGCCCCATGTTGAGATCGGGCCGCCGGGAAAGTAACTCAGGCGCCCACACGTCTCGTCCGGAATTATACATATAATCGGGATGTTCGGGGTGATGCCCGACCGTCTGAACCAGCACGCCTGCCACCACGCGCTCCGGAGCCCGCTCCATCAGCTTGAGAGCAAAGCAACCGCCAATGCAGTAGCCCATGAACAAGAATTGCCTGATCCCCAGGTGATCCATCAGGCCAAGCTGATCGTCCGCAAAGGCACCCCACGGATCGGTGGTTGGAATTGGTCCAGTCGACTCGCCACCGTTCGCGTTTCGTTGATCCATTGTAATGCAGCGAAATTCGTCCGTGAGAATCTCCATGGAGTTGAACACCGCGGTAGGCCAATTGCTGACGCGGGAATTCAACCCGCCGCCGGGGGTAACCAGCAACGGGAATCCGCTGCCGGCTTCCTCATAGCGGATCCGAACATCGCCCTTCTCATAGAACGGCATGGCTCTTTCCTCTCCCGATCATTTGGAAGTACGACTTTCCCGAAATGCACGGAAATGGCAATCCCTCGCGCATCCCCTCATTTGTGCCTGTGCTGGAGCAGCGACTTCTTGCGCCCCCGTGCGATGGTTCGCATGGCATTCTCGCTCCTGGCCAGCCTAGCTCTAGCGAGGAGCGAGCCTGGGCGCCTTCAAGGCCCGCATCCCGGGCGGGCTGATTGGACGATCCATGAACAGGCAACTATCGTGGCCAGCACCAACCGTGCAGGAAAGCACTCCTCGCCCATGTCCATCCTTGAACCAGGCGGCATCGACTGCGACATCCACCCCGCCGTCCCGAACATCCGTGCGCTTCACCCCTATCTCTCCGACCACTGGCGCGACGTCGTCGTCCAGCGCGGCGTGCACGAGCTCGAATCGATCGCCTACCCGACCAATTCGCCGCTGACCTCCCGTCCCGACTGGCGCCTGCCCAACGGCAAGCCCGGCTCTGACCTCGATGCGCTGCGCGCCCACGCGCTCACCCCGTTCGGCACCAGCATAGCGATCTGCAACTGCCTCTACGGCGTGCAGCTCCTGTTCTCCGAGGACATGGGCGCCGGCTTCGCGCGCGCGGTAAACGACTGGATCGCAGCCGAGTGGCTGGACAAGGAGCCGCGGCTGCGCGCCTCCATCGTCGTGCCGATGCAGAACGCCGAACTGGCGGTCGAGGAAATCAACCGCGTCGCCCCGGACCGCCGCTTCGTGCAGATCCTGCTGCTGGTGATGCACGATCACCCGCTGGGCAAGCGTCACTACTGGCCGATCTACGCGGCGGCCGAAAAGCACGGCCTGCCGGTCGGCATCCATGCCGGCTCCGCCTACCGTCACCCGGTGACGCCGCTCGGCTGGCCCACCTACTACACCGAGGACTACGCCGCGCAGGCTGCTGCCTTCCAGGCAGCGCTCTCCTCGCTGGTCTGCGAGGGCGTGTTCACCAAGTTCCCCGACCTGAAAGTCGTGCTGCTGGAGTCCGGCTTCACCTGGCTCCCCGCGCATCTCTGGCGGCTGACCAAGTTCTGGCGCGGGCTGCGCATGGAGGTGCCCTGGGTGGACCGCGCACCCACCGACATCGTCCGCAGCAATGTTCGCCTCACCACGCAACCCTGTGACGCGCCGCCCTCGCCCGAGATGTTCCAGCGGCTAATGGAGCACATGGTATCGGACGAGATGCTGCTGTTCTCCACCGACTACCCGCATTGGCAGTTCGACGGCGACGCCGTGCTTCCCGAGGGTCTGTCGCGCGACCTCGTGCGCAAGATCATGATCGACAATCCGCGCGACACCTATTCGCGACTGTCAGTGCCGGCGGGTCTCGAAGCCTAGGCGTTTCGCCCCCGTGGGCCCGCGCATTGTCCGAGAACGGGCGGCGGGCTGCCGTATCCGCCCTGCGTTGACCTCTTCTCGGTATTGACCAGGACTGAGATCGAAGACGCGACGGAACATTTCGGCAAACGTGGAGAGATCTCCGAAACCGGCGTCGAATGCGATCGCGGATATCGGCTCATTCGTCGCGCCCAGATCAATGGCGACATGCCGAAGCCGCGTCCGGAGCAGGTACTGATAAGGCGTAACGCCCACGGCATCACGAAAGGTCCGCATGAAATGATAGGGACTCATGCATGCGATGCTCGCGAGTTCAGCAACTGAGAGCGGTTCCGCATAGCGGGTTTCAATCACCTGCAAAGCGTCCGAAATACGCCCTTCGCTGCGATTGATTTGCCGACCGTTGGATCGCGTGTCGCCAGACAGAACAGCGAACACGTCGCCAGCAATGGCCAATGAGAGCTCTTCCCAGAGCGCGACGTCCTGCACCACGGTTTGCATAGCGGTCCGCGCCGCCAGAGGCAGAATTTCCGGAATCGGCGGAATGCGATGCGTGCGAAATTCGATCCTCTTTGCTGCCGGGAGACCTTCCAGGGCCTTTTCAATACACTCAGGTGTGTAGTTAAACGATATGCAACGATCGCCTCGCGAGTGTTCGATGCTGCATTCATATGTGCTGCCCGCATTGCCCAACAGCAGCGCACCCGGCGCGAGCATCTCGATCCCGTGCGTCGAACGGTATTGAAAGCTTCCGGCCACCACCGCTGCGATGGTTACCAGGTCGTGCTGGTCTTCGAATGGCCGCGATTCGGGATTGCTCGAATAGGCGACGTCAACGACTCGCCAACCTGATCCACTGGCGAGTACCTGGCGACGCATGCCGGCTACAGCCTCGGGTGCCGGCAACGGCACGACGGGCTGCGTGTCATTGTCCATGGTTAGAAGAATAGCAGTTTTACCCAAGCGCTCAATCTGTCCCTTGTCCTATCACTCGATTGCACAGGCGCAAGCGGAGGCCTTCGGCAGTTCAGCCCGAGTGGCCCGGAACAGCTGGAGAGCAGACATGGATGTGCGCGCGTTTCACCGTCGCCGACAGTTCGTCGAGTTGCCACAGGGGCGCGTCGCCTATGTTGAGGATGGCAAGGGTCCGGTTGCTCTCTTCGTGCACGGTGTTCCGCTCAACGGTTTTCATTGGCGACACGTGATTGCTGGGATTGCCGACATACGCCGCTGCATCGCATTGGATCTGATGGGACTTGGCTACACCGAGATCGGCGCGGCTCAGGATGTCTCTTTTTCGGCTCAGGCACGGATGTTGCTGCAGTTCATCGATGCCCTCGGCATTGATCAGATCGATCTCGTAGGTAACGACAGCGGCGGGGCGATCGCGCAGATTTTCGCCGCCAACAATCCGCATCGATTGCGCAGTCTCACATTGACCAACTGTGACGTTCATGACGGCTGGCCGCCGAAAGCGATACTCCCCATGATCCAATCCGCCCGTGAGGGCACGCTTGCGGATTACTGGCAGAAGCTCCTCGACAATCCGGACACTGCGCGAGTGCGCATGGCCCGGTCCTTCGCCGATCCGAGCGTCCTCACCGACGATGTTGTTCGTGTCTATCTGGAGCCGGTGCTGGCCAGCACACAGCGAAGAGACAGCTTTCATCGGTACTGGCTCGGATTCGACGCCGCGCATACCGTGGCGATCGAAGCGGGACTGCGAACGCTTCGATCGCCGACGCTTATTGTCTGGGCGCTCGACGATCTGTTTTTCGAGCTGAAGTGGGCACACTGGCTGCGCGACACGATCCCTGGCGCCGTGGCACTCGTGGAGGTTCCCGACGCCAAGCTGTTCTTTCCGGAAGACAGACCCTGGACCTTGATCGAGCCATTGCGCCGGCTACTGCAATCGATCCCGCTTTCTTGAGCGGAGAGCTTTGGCCAAGCCTCCCTGATCATCAACCGGAGGTCGAGGGACTTGTCACACCACCTCCCGCGTACAATCATGCCACAGAACACGCATCCGCGCCGCCGGAGACCGCCGTATGAACGTCCAGGTTACCCCCCGTCCGACCATCCAGCCCGCCGCCACCTCGAAACTGGCGATTGCCGACGGCGACATCCATCCGCAGCGCAACTCCTACAAGGACCTCTTCCCTTACATGGAGGCTCGCTGGGTGGAGATGGCGAAGACCTTTGGGTCCCGCCCGCGCCAGGCATATCAGGCGGGCCCGGCCTATCCGAAGGGCCAGCCGAACGCCTCGCGCCGTGACGCCTGGCCGCCCGGCGGGCGTCCTGGCAGCAGCCTGCCGTTCCTGCAGAAGCAGCTGCTCGACGAGAACAACATCACTCTCGGCATCCTGAACCCGACCGGCGACAACGGCTCCAGCTTCCAGAACCGCGAGTTCGGCATCGGCGTCGCCAGCGCGATGAACCGCTGGGTGGAGGCAGAGTGGCTGATCGAGCCGCGCCTGAAGGGCTCCATTGTGGTTCCCTATGAGGACACCGACGCCGCGGTGGCCGAGATCGAGCGATGGGCCGGCGATCCGCGCTTCGTCCAGGTGCTGATGGTCACCCGCACCGCCAACCCGCCCGGCCAGAAGCAGTACTGGAAGATCTACGAGGCAGCGGCCGCGGCCAACCTGCCCATCGGCGTCCATGCCTTCGGCTTCGGCGGCTATCCGGTCACCGGAAGCGGCTGGCCGTCGTTCTACATCGAGGACATGGTGGGGCACGCGCAGTCCTCGCAATCCTTCCTCACCAGCCTGGTGATCGAAGGGGTGTTCGAACGCATTCCGAACTTCAAACTGGTCCTCATCGAGTCAGGCTTCGCCTGGCTGCCGCCGCTCGCCTGGCGGCTCGACAAGCTGTGGAACCGCCTGAAGCAGGAGACGCCGCACCTGAAGCGCGCCCCGTCCGAGTACATCCGCGAGAGCGTGTGGCTGACCACGCAGCCGATGGAGGAGCCGCTGCCCCGCGAGCACGTGCTCGATGCGATCGACTGGATCGGCTGGGACCGGCTGATCTTCGCCACCGACTATCCGCACTGGGACTACGACGATCCGACCCAGGTTCTGCCGATGCCTCTGCCCGAGCAGCAACGACGTGACTTCTTCTTCAACAACGCGATGAAGCTTTACCGGCAGACATAGGCAATCCGCAAAATTGACCAGCGGCCCGGCTGTACTTACGGTCACCGCCGGAGTAGCCGTGGACAAGCCAACTTTTCCGCCCGGTTTCGCCTCGCGTGCCGCGTTGCCGCCTGGTCTCGATGCCCGTTCGGCTGCGGTGCTGCGGGAGATTGTCGAGCAATACGTGGAGACCGGGGAACCGGTGGGCAGCCGCACGCTGTCGCGCCGGCTGCCGATGAGCCTGTCGCCTGCCACCATCCGCAACGTGATGGCGGACCTGACGGACGCCGGCCTGCTGTTCGCCCCACACACATCCGCCGGCCGGCTGCCCACCGATCAGGGGCTGCGCCTGTTCGTCGACGGCCTGCTGCATTTCGGCGAATTGGCGGAAGACGAGCGCGAGGCGATCGCGGCGGCGCTCGCCGCGTCGGGCCGGAGCCTGGAGGACACTCTGGCCGAGGCCAGTTCCATGCTGTCCGGCCTGTCGCAGGCCGCCGGTCTCGTGCTCGCCCCGAAATCCGACGGTGCAATCCGGCACATTGAGTTCGTCCCGCTCGGGTCTGGGCGTGCCCTCGTGGTCCTGGTGAACGCCGACGGCCATGTGGAGAACCGGGTGATCGACACCCCGCCCGGTCTGCCGCCCTCCGCCCTCCAGCAGGCCGCCAACTACCTGAATGCCCGCCTGTCGGGCCGCTCTCTCGCCGAGTTGCGGAGGATCGTCGCCGGAGAGATGGCGGCGAACCGGACCGAACTCGACACGCTGTCGGCCCTGGTGGTGGAGGCCGGTCTCGCCACCTGGGCCGGCGAGGGACGCCTCGGCAGCCTCATTGTCAGGGGGCAGGCTCGCCTGCTGTCCGATGTGACCCAGATCGAGCGGCTGACCGCCATCCAGGCGCTGTTCGACCGCCTGGAGGCGCAGGAGACGATGCTGCGCCTGCTGGAACTGGCGGAGCAGTCGGAGGGCGTGCGGATCTTCATCGGCGCGGAGAGCGGGTTGTTCGGCACCTCCGGCGTCTCGATGGTGGTCGCGCCCGCGCGCAGCGATGGGGGCCGCATCGTCGGCGCCATCGGCGTGATAGGGCCGACGCGGATCAATTATGGACGGATCATTCCTGTCGTCGATTACACCGCCAGGGTGATCGGTCGGTTACTGGGGTGATACTTCTGGACGGGCACGCCATGCAGCATTAGACTAGTTGAAGCAACTGGTTAATATCCTGTGTCCCAAATCGGTGCCTTTGAGGCCAAGACCCATCTGTCCGAACTGTTGGATCGTGTCGAGGCTGGTGAGGAGCTGGTCATCGCCCGGCACGGCCGACCCGTGGCGCGCTTGGTGCCCGTGGCAGATGCACAACAGCAGCGCGCGGCAGAAGCAGTGAGAAGGCTCCGCGCACTGCGACGCGGCACCAGGCTAGGTGGCCTCGACTGGCGGGAACTGCGTGACGCCGGCCGGCGCTGAGCGTGACCGGTTTCATTGTCGATTGTTCGGTCACAGTCGCCTGGTGCTTCGAGGACGAGGCGACCGTGGAACTCGACTCGCTGCTCGATCGCGTGCAGCGCGAGGGTGCGGTCGTACCGCCGCTGTGGATCTCGGAGGCCGCGAATGTGCTGTTGTCGGCTCAGCGGCGTGGGCGGATTGACCGCGAGACCATGCACGAACGCTTGGCGCTCCTGGACATGCTGCCCATCGAGACCGACAGCATGGCTTCCGGAGCAGTCTGGCGCAGTAGCGTCTTGACCCTAGCCGATGCGGAGGCGCTGACCTTCTACGATGCGACATACCTGGAGCTTGCGATCCGACGCGGTCTCCCGCTTGCCAGCAGCGATGCTGCGCTGCGTCGAGCCGCCAGCCGTCGTGGGGTCGCCGTAGTGCCGCCCGAACCACAGTAATCGCCGCTTTACCCTTCACCGCTATAGTATGTGCGACCCCTCGCTCGCCGCACCTGGACGCTTGCCCAGCGGCCGTCTTGACCCTAACTGAACGCCCCATGAGCAACGAAACCGATCCGACGAACATCGATCCTCCGGCAAACAACAATGCCGCGACCGACCTGCCGCAGACCCCGGAGCAGGTGATGGTGGCGGCCGCTGCCCGCATCGCCGACCTGGAGGCGGAGTTGCAGGAGATGAAGGACCGCTGGATGCGCGCCGAGGCCGAAACCGCCAACGTCCGTGCCCGGTCGCATCGCGAGGTCAACGAGACCCGTCAATATGCCGTGCAGAAGTTCGCCCAGGATGTGGTCGAGGCGGCAGAGAACCTGCACCGTGGTCTTGACAGCCTTCCGGCGCCGACGGACAGCGAGCCGGAAATCGTCGCCCGCCTGCGCGAAGGCCTGGACGGCATCGAGCGCAACTTCGTCAGCATCCTGGAGCGCAACGGCATCAAGCGCGAGGATCCGACAGGCGTGCCGTTCGATCCCAACATGCATCAGGCCATGGCAGAGCAGGAGAGTGCTGCCCACACGCCCGGCAGCGTGATGCACGCCTGGACTCCAGTCTGGACGTTGAACGGCAGGCTGCTGCGTCCCGCCATGGTGGTGGTGGCGAAGGCGCCGCCCGGCGAGATCACCGCGGCGAGCGGAGCGAAACTGGACACCACCGCCTGATGTGTTCGTGTCGGCCGCGCACAAGATTCGTGGGGTTCGCCCCTTGCCCGACCGGCCTCACCCCCATACATCCACGTCACATGTCCCGCGTGGGGATGCCCGCGATGCTTCGGGTCGCGCGCGTCCGCTGAAAGGAGCGAAATAATGAGCAAAGTC
>Ga0070713_100001817_pt1 | contig 13773 bp, 12 predicted proteins | sample LARL82metaG_FD_65465 | JGI IMG/M metagenome (GOLD analysis project Ga0070713, IMG submission 65465) | Corn, switchgrass and miscanthus rhizosphere microbial communities from Kellogg Biological Station, Michigan, USA - LAR L8-2 metaG | ecosystem: Host-associated > Plants > Roots > Rhizosphere ... | reverse complement strand
GGGCCGGCTGCAAAACACTCTTGTCAAAATAGAAGAACGATAGATCGGCATACGTCGAGTGATTTCCCGAGGTCTTCAGTTCCGGCAGAAACGACAGCGTCTCCGAACGGAAAACCGCGGGAAATGGATCTCCCCAGGTGCACAAGTTACCGCCACTCCAATCCAGGAACACGACTTGATCGGCATGAAAATCAAAAGCGAGCTTCGCGGCAAGGTAAGAAGTTGTAGTCTTACCGGAATTGGGCGGTCCGAGAATAAGAACTGCACGATCGTCCCTTCCGACGCAGCCCCCGGATAGCGCTGTCACTCCCATGCTCGCGGCCGTCATAGTAAATAAAATGTCGAGAGGAGGGCGGTGCCGGAACCTCGATTCGCCTTCCAGAATGCCCTCGGAGAGGTAGGCCACTGCCTCACGTTTGTCCAGATCGACTGCCAGAAAGCCCCGTTGCCCAATATTGACGTAGGCAACTCCTGGATCGGAAAACGCCGACAGCAGGACATCGCTCGAATCGGCACGGGTATCCGGTTCGCAGATAATGCGCCAGCGGAACGAGGGTTCTTCAACCCTGCCAGATCGGTGGGAGCGAAAAAATCGTTCTGCCAGTTCCAGCATTCCGGGATGATCTGTCTCCAGCCGGACAGTCCTTTGAAAGAGTTGTAAGTCGCCGACATGCGGAGTTGGGCTGAACCGGCGCAGCAAGTCCTGGCGAACTATCCCCCCTTCCTCACTGGCTGCGCAGTGACTGTGGGATTTTCCTTCTGCTGGCGGAGCGGGTTTTGTCAGGTCAGGAATGGCGTCGCGCCCTCGAATTGGCAATCAGAGTTCATGGCAAACGATGCCGTAATCCGTTCAGCAATTTCCTGCGGCCGCCCGCCATACCGAAGACGACGGCAGTCCAGAGACAGCAGGCGCATCAGAATGTCGGACTGTATCTGGAGTGCATCGGGTGCCTCGGCAAGCAAATCTTGCTCCAGGCATAACCTGGCTTCATTCCGGTTCATCGGACCCATCTCAAATCGTGAGCCTTCTTCCCTCTCCAGAAAAAGGATGAGCGCGGGCTCGCAGTCCGGATTCGGCTGCATCCCGTTCCACCTGTTTGGGTCGCAGTGAAAAACTCGCTCGCCATTTTGAACATCGTTTGGTTCGCGGCCGTGCAACTCCTCGAACCATTGTGCCGCCTCGCGTCGCAGCTTGATCGGCCGCGACAAACCCGAGGCCACCAACCGGCCGTTCTTCCACGAACAGAAGGTGCGATCATCGGAAAGCAGCCTGAATCCGACTTGAGCCAATGCCAGAGCTAGTGTCGATTTGCCCGAGCGCGATGGCCCCACCAATATCAATCCCCGCCGCCCCCTCGCCACGCACGATCCATGCAGCTCAACGAGCCTCACTGAACCCGATAGGACAGACAAGAGAATGGGGAAGGCGATCATTCTCCAATAAGCGGTGTCGGCGCCAAGAGCCGCGGAAAAGCGTCCGATCACATGCCGGGAGCTCAGATTCGCCAGCATGGAACTCCTCGGATTCAGTCCCACAAACACCAGATGACTGAGCCCTCGCACGTAGGGTTTCGGCCACGGTGGTTGCGTGGGATCCCGGTCGTCGATCCAAAAGCGTAACGAGAAGTCCGGAGCATCACTCGGTGGTTCGATTTGTACGAAGCTTTCCCGCGCTGCCTGCAGAAGACTTTCGCTGTTTGTGGTCAGCCGGCAAGTCGCGCCAGCCGCTGTGTAGTACTCACACAGCGGGGTCTTGGCATCCTTGTGCAAGAAATCTCCAGCGCTCATGGGAAAAGGGCTGCAAAAGCCGCGCAGGCGAATACCTCCGCGAATAATCCATGCTCTTGCCCGGCGAGGAAAGGGTTGTCACGTTTCTGTCAACAACTTGTAAATGTTCGCGGCGCCCCCTGGCGAAAATACAAAGCCGCCGCAATTCGCTGCGGCGGCTCGGTACGTGATCATGACCTGCTTCTAGCGCTCCCGTCTCGCCCGGTCTGCATCTTCCGCCAGGTCGTGCATGAGTTCAAAGAAAGCTGGAGATTGGCCGATGAAGAGCCCCATGGCAGTCAGGAACTTCACCACCCCCATCGCAATCCCCCGCGTCTCGGTTGGGCGGATGATCGAACAGCGCGGAAGTTTGCGACTCAGAAATGGGCATGGCTCCGGCATAATGAGATTGGTCTGAAATCTCTCGCCGCCAAACGGTGGGGAATTTAGATCCGGGAATGTCACCGAGACGCCCGTGACTGGATCGACCGCGGTCAAAGCAGGCGCGTTCCCCGCTTTGTCTGCCCAGGTTTGAAAGTGCATGGTCTCCGTTGGCCCGATACTGATCAGAATACGCAAAACTTCCACGCTGCTGGCTCTCTGCGCCATCGCTGGATACAGGCTGTTTCCGCCCTGTTCGATGGTCGGAAAATGAAAGCCCGCGGTATTTGCGATGGCCTGCAGGAAATTCGGATCAGACGTATCCGCATCCGTTCTCGGAATCGCCGTGTGTTGCCCAACAAACAAGGACGGAATCGCCTGCGGAAAAACGAAATGCGGATCGAGATCCGGATTGTGTGCGCTGCTGCGGTAGCGCGTCCACCAACTCGTATCCAAGGTGAGCTGCATCAGGTTGGTTAGTCTGAGTTTCCCGCTGGATCCCGTCGCCATGCTGCCCGGCAGTGTACGGAATGGTTCCAAGTCTACCGGAGCCGCGCCTTTCGATTCGAGGTACGCATTCAGAAAGTTCTGGTGGGTGAATTCATCGTCCGTGTTGTCGTGAACATATTGCGCCATATCGGAGTCGAGTACCGCCAGAGCGGCGGTATAAGCGGAATTGCCGCTGCCTCCTGGCACCTCGCTGTCCGGCACGCCTCCCAGTTCGTTGTACTGAACCCAGAAATCGGTCTCCAGAATTTCCGCCGCTGCCGCAAATCGCAGCAGCGCCGCATCTCCGCGCGTGAGACGACCGCTGTGTTCTTCGCGTCCATCCTCGGCTAAAAGAGGCGAAGTGCCGGCCAACAGTCCGGTTCCGGCGGTTGCAACTCCGGCTGCGGTCAGGCCGTTCTTTACGAAAGAACGTCGATTGATGGCTGATTTCATGCTGCTCCACACGGGTTCCATACTCTTTCCTCCTGGCAAGAGGTTGAACTCGCCAAGTGCCGCGCGTGTCGCCGAACTGTAAAGAATTTGTCATCTGTTTGCTGTGTCCCACCCTTGACAGGCGCATGAATGCTGAGCCAGCGCAGGACAGAAAACAAGGATTGATGGGCGCGATACTTAGTCTGCGGTTAGCTACAATGCGCGGCCCGCCGCCGCTCCGGAAGCCCAGGCCCACTGAAAATTGAAGCCGCCCAGGTGGCCCGTCACGTCCACTACTTCTCCAACAAAAAACAGGCCTGGCATGTTGCGGCTCTCCATCGTTTTCGCGGAAAGTTCGTCTGTGTCGACTCCTCCAGCAGTTACCTCGGCCTTTTCATAGCCTTCGGTTCCCGCGGGCACGATATTCCATGCATGTGCTTTTCGCTCGAGATCTGCCAGACCGTTGTTGGTCCATGATTTTGGAGCATGCGCTTCCAACCACCGGTCGGCGAAGCGGGCAGACAGCGTCTTGCGGAACTCTGAACGCAATGCTGGCATGCTTCGCGGAATCTGCGGGTCTCCGAAAATCGCCGTCAACTCGATTCCCGGGGCGATGTCGATCTCAATGTTCTGAGATTGTTTCCAATAGGACGAAATTTGAAGAATTGCAGGACCGCTCAACCCGCGATGCGTAATTAGCATCTTCTCCCGAAAACGTTGCCCGTTGCAGGATGCGATTACCTCGGCGGAGACTCCGCTGAGATGGCAATACTGCGAACGGTCTCCCGCGCCCAATACCAATGGAACCAGTCCGGGCCAAGGCTCGCGAATTCTAAGTCCGAACTGGCGAGCCAGATCGTAGCCCAACGACGTTGCTCCCATCTTCGGAATCGACAGCCCGCCCGTAGCAACTACCAGCGCTGGTGCGTGAAACTCTCCATTGGAAGTGTGTACCACGAATTTTTGTTGGTGTTTCACCTCGACGACCTTCGTCTTCAGGAAAATACCGACGCGCGCGGACGAACACTCTTCTTCCAGCATCTTCAGGATGTCTCGAGCCGAACGGTCGCAAAACAATTGTCCAAAAGTCTTTTCGTGATAAGGGATCCGATGCTTTTCCACCAGAGCGATGAAATCTTCCGGCGTGTATCGGGCCAGCGCCGACTTGGCAAAATGCGGATTGGCGCAAATAAAATTGTCGGGCTCACAATGGATGTTGGTGAAGTTGCAGCGGCCTCCACCCGAAATAAGGATTTTCTTTCCCAGGCGCTCGGCATGATCCAGCACCGCCACTTGGCGTCCGCGTTTGCCCGCTTCAATGGCGCACATCAAGCCCGCCGCCCCGCCGCCGAGAATGAGTGCTTCAAAGGAATGAATCACGGTCTTACATGTAAAACAGGCTCAGCCGCGGGAGCTTATATTTTTCCAGCAGTTTTTTGTGCACGTACTGCTTTTGCAGTTGATCGATCTGCATGGCCGACATTTTCGATCTGTACGGAATCAGATCTCGGTCGGCGTTTCGGCGGACGGCTTCGATTTCCTGATCTTCGGTGGATGCCAGCAGCACGGCGAAAAGCTTCTCTTCGAGCACGGTGAGACGCCGCTCCAGATCCTCCAGTCGCGACGTCGGCTTCTTTTCGATTTCTTCCGCAAGTTGCCGAATAGTCTCGGCGGTGTTGTGCGCAACCGACCGCGCAGAAATTCCGCCTGCTTCCGGCAGGTTTGCCGCCTTCAACAAGTCGGCGTTGCGGCGTAAAAACGTCACCACCAGTTCCGGCTCAAACCCGGGCGCGGCTCCGGCTTTCCCCTGATCGGACAAGTTGCCGCCCGCTCCTACGGCCGCCTCCTTCATCTCTTCCGCCGCGGCCAGGACCAACTGCGAGCAATAGGCCAGGCCGTTCACCTTCTTTGTTTTTGTGGGACGCTGATCGTAGCGATCGAACGCGTCATCCACGCCTCGTAGCACAGCTTCTAAGGGAATCCCGGCATCTTTCCAGGTCTCGATGAGCGCCCAATCGAGAGTCGAAAGCAGCAAGCCCCCGCCGCGGCGCTGCAAAAAGCGCTCTTCAATCTCGGTGAAGTAGTTGAAATAATTCTCCACGGCCGGTCAGCGGGTGAAACGGGAAGCAGGATTCATGGCACTGCCGTCGTTGTTCTTTGCCTTCGGTTCGCGTTCCGAGCCAAGCGTTTTGGCAGATCTCTTCGCTGCGCTTTCACCTTTGCTCGCCGAAGCGGACTCCTTCCGGACCGGCAAATTTCGCTCCCAGATAATGCGGAGCCCTTCCAGCGTGAGGAAGTCGTCCACATGCTTAATGAACTTCGAGTTTGTGCCAATCATAGGGCCCAGCCCGCCGGTTGCAATCACGTGCGTGTCCGCGCCGAGTTCTCTCAGCAAAAGCTCGAGAATACCGTCTACCAGGCCCAAGTAGCCATAGTAGAGACCGGATTGCAGGCTGCCAATGGTGTTCGAGCCAATCACCCGCGCGGGCTTGCGGATCTCAACCCGCGGCAATCTCGCGGTGCGTTCGAACAGCGCATCCGCGGATATTCCAATCCCCGGGCAAATCACTCCGCCGAGATATTCGCCTTTGGAAGAAACGCAGTCGAACGTTGTGGCGGTGCCGAAGTCCACGATTACGCACGGGCCGCCGTATTGTTCGAAGGCCGCAACCGCGTTCACGATGCGGTCGGCTCCGACTTCCGCCGGGTTGTCGTAGTGCACGGGCATGCCGGTTTTTACGCCGGGTTCAATCGCAAGCGGACGCAGATTGAAATAGCGTTCGCATACCTGCCTCAAAACGGGATCGAGAGGTGGAACCACTGACGAAATTACGATGCCACGAATGCCCTTGGATTCGAGCCCGGCCATGGAAAACAAGTTGCGGAACAGGACTCCATATTCATCGACCGTACTGGTTCGAGACGTGGCAACCCGCCAATTGGCGACCAGCCTTTCGTAGCGCAGGACATCTTCAGAGTCGCTGTCAGGAGGTACCGTGTCCCCGCGATCGAAGACTCCGAGAACGGTGTTCGTATTGCCGACGTCAATAACGAGAAGCATGGATTCCAGGTCTTACATCGTGGGATTCAATATCGAGTCGCTACTGCTCGCGGACGGTGCCGCTTAATACGGTTTGCAGTCCCTTTGCCGTCCGCAGGCGTAAAAATCCGCGAGCATCGAGGCCGTCCGTTGTTCCCGCAAAGTCGGATCCGTTCTCTTCTATGCGCACCGCTTTGCCCTTCACCCAGGTCGAACCTTCCGCGAAGCGCCGGAGAATCGCCTCGCGCGCGTCGCCTCCTGCCAGCAATTGACGATACTCGCGATCGAGTGATTTTAACAAAGCTGCGGTCAGGTCCACACGCGACCACTCGCTTCCGGTCGCGAGCCGGAGAGAAATTGCATGCAGCTCTGGGGAAAAACTTGCGTGGTTGACGTTGATGCCGACTCCCACCACGATATGGCGGACCCGGGTCGCCTCGGCATTCATTTCGGTGAGTATTCCGCAGACCTTCTTGCCCTCGAGGAGAACGTCGTTGGGCCATTTCAAATCCGGGTTCAAGTTCGGGTCGATTTGCCGAATTGCGGTTTGCACCGCCAGTCCTGCCGCGAGCGACAGAACCAGCACTTCCGCGGGGGGCAGACTGGGCCGCAGGATCACTGAGCAATAGATGCCGCTGGAGCGCTGCGACTGCCATGAATTCGAGCCCCGTCCGCGTCCCGCAGTCTGCTCTTCCGCCAGGAAAACGCTGCCCTCCGGAGCCTCATCGCTGGCGGCCGCCGCCATCGCAGCCGTGTTGGTCGAACCGATTTTGTAGAAATGGTGCAGATACGAATCGAAGATCGTCCCGCGCACCAGCGGCCGCAGAATTTCCGGCAAGAGCAGATCGGGCACCGAGCGCAAGCGGTAGCCCGTCGCGGGATGGCCAGCCACATCCACGCCCAGCCCGCGCAACTGTTGAATCAATCGCCATACCTCCGAGCGGGTGGAGGAAATCTCCTCCGCGATCTTCGTTCCGCTCACCACGACCGTGGCGTGCTGCATCAGCAGGCGGACGATGTGTCCCAACCGCTCATCGGTCGGCTGCGGCTGGTGCGCGAGCTTCTTGTCTGGCGAAGGCCGCTTTCGAATTGTGCCTGATTTTCGGATGCGGGAATTATGCGCGAATTGCGCCGAAACAACAATCTCGCCCTCAGGCCGGCTCCACCCGCATACTCATATCCACAGCCTGCGGAGAATGTGTCAGCAGGCCCACCGAGATGAAGTCGACGCCCGTCTCCGCGTATGCCCGCACATTCTCCAACCGTATTCCGCCGGAGCATTCCACGGGAATGTGGCGGCCCTCCTTCTGCACGTCAGGCTGGGAGCAGCGTTGCACCGCGCGGCGCACGTCCTCCACCGTCATGTTGTCCAGAAGGATTGCCTCCCCGCCGTGGGTCAGCGCCAGTTCCAGTCCGTCGAGCGTACGCACCTCCACTTCGATAATCTGAGATCCGCGGCGGTTGCGCAGGGCGCGCTCCAGCGCAGGCACGATGCCGCCTGCCAGGGTGATGTGGTTGTTCTTGATAAGCACGCCATCGGAGAGATCCAGGCGATGGTTCTGGCCACCGCCCGAGCGTACCGCGTTCTTGTCGATTACTCGCAAGCCAGGAGAGGTCTTGCGGGTATCGAGAATACGGGCTTTCGTGCCCGATACCGCCTCTACAAACTTGCGGGTCAGCGTCGCAATCCCGCTCATGCGCTGCAGGAAGTTAAGGATGACCCGTTCGCAGGAAAGAATCACGCGGGCATTGTGACGAATCACTGCCACAGACTGCCCTTTATGCAGCCGCACTCCGTCGAAAAGCTCCTGGTGGATCGTGACATCATAGTGCGCGGTTACCGCGCCATCGAGGGCGGCATACACGTCGAGAATCCGAGCAATGCAGCCGATCCCGGAGAGAATGCAGTCCTGCTTCGCTATGATGGTTGCTGTTGCCCGTTGATTGGCGTCGATGCAGGCATAGCTGGTCGCATCTCGAGTCGCGCGATCTTCGAGCAGGGCATTTTCCAGAATTGCGGTAAGTCGTCTTGAGTTCCAGTCCATAAAAACGGTTGCCAGAGATCAAAAAAATTATGTGGGGGGACAGCCGCCCTCGGCTGCCCGGTGGTTCGAAGTCCCCACCTTGTCTTGCCGGTCTAGAACGAGTCGAGCTTCGCTCGACTGGACAGCGGAGGGCGGGCTGTCCCCACATGAATTATGCAAGTTCCTTCAGCTTGGCGCTCGTTTTCTCTTGCAAAACGACGAGTTCCTGGCCTCTCCGACGCAAGCCTTCAACTACTTTCTCCGGAGCCTTTGCCAGAAATTGTTCGTTGCCCAGTTGCTTCTGATTGTTGGCCAGCTCTTTTTCGATCTTCTCCAACTCTTTTTTTAAACGTTCAGATTCGGCCGCGACGTCAATCTTTCTTTCATAGATCACGTGCACATCAAAGCGCGCCGTGCCGCGCGATCCTGCCCGGTTAGCGAGAGAATGTTCGACGAAAGTAACGGTTTCGACGCTCGCCAGGCGCTCGACCGCCTTCTGATTGTGTTCGATCATAGTGCGAATGCCGGGTTCGTGCGCGAAAACTTCGATCGCAACCTTGATTTTTGGCTCTACCTTCAATTCCGCCCGCACGTTCCGCACACTGACAATCAAATCCTGCAGAATCGCCATCTCGGTCTCGGCGCCAAGGTCAAACTGCTTCTCCTCCGCTTGCGGATACGCTGCCAGAGCAATCGACTTGTGCGGCGCCTGGCCCTCGTAGATCGCCTGCCATATTTCTTCGGTGATGAAGGGCATGATCGGGTGCAGCAGGCGCAGCGATGCGTCGAACAGATTCACCAGGTTCGACAAGGCGGCCCGCGCCGTTCCTCTCTCAGTTTCCTGTTCGAACATCATGCGCGGCTTGATCAGTTCCAGATACCAGTCGCAAAACTCGCCCCAGAAAAAGTCATAGATGCGATTGGCAGCCTCATGGAAGCGGTAAGCCTCAAGCGCGCTATGAACGTCGAAGACAGCCCGGTTGAATCGTGAAAGAATCCAGCGATCTTCTAGAGTCGAACTTTGAAAACCGGCCACTCCCGCTGCAACCGAACCGTCAGTTCCTGACGGCCGCAGTCCTGGATCAATCCGGTCGACATTCATGAACAGGAACCGCGCCGCATTCCAAATCTTGTTGGCAAAGGCGCGGTAGCCATCCGTCCGGCTCTCGTTGAACGCAATGTCGGTGCCAGGCGCGGCCATGGACGCCAGCGTGAACCGCGTCGCATCGGTGCCGAAGCGTTCGATGATCTCCAGCGGATCGATCACGTTGCCCTTGGTCTTCGACATCTTTTGCCGGTCCGCATCGCGCACCAGCGCGTGGATGTACACATGCCGGAAGGGTACGCTGTCGTCGTTCTTGTACGCTTCGCCACTCGCCTTCTTGATTGCCGCGTCCTGCTCGTGCCCCTGCATGAAGTGGCAGCCGAACATGATCATGCGCGCCAGCCAGAAAAACAGAATGTCGAATCCCGTGATCAGAAGAGTGTTGGGATAGAACACGTCGAGGTCGCGAGTCTTCTCCGGCCAACCCAGCGTCGTGAACGGCAGCAAGCCCGACGAGAACCAGGTGTCCAGCACGTCAGAGACCTGCTCCAGTTTGGCGCCGCCGCACTTCGGGCAGGTGGATGGCGCCTCGCGGGCCACAATCAGTTCCTTGCAGCCATCGCACGTCCACGCTGGAATCCGATGTCCCCACCACAACTGGCGCGAGATGCACCAGTCGTAGATGTTCTTCATCCAGTTCAAATAAATCTGGCGGTAATTGTCCGGAACGATCGTGATCTCGCCGCTTTCCACGGCCTGCCGGGCGCGGTCGGCCAGCGGCTTGATCTTGATGAACCACTGCTCCGACAAGCGCGGCTCCACAATCGTTCCGCACCGGTCGCACTTGCCAATCGACAGCGCGTAATCTTTCTCCGAGACCAGAAAACCCTGTTCCTGCAGATCGGCCAGCACCCGCTTGCGCGCTTCGAAGCGGTCCAGGCCCGCGTAGGGGCCGGCGTTCTGGTTCATGCGCGCGTGCTCGTCCATCACATTGATCTGCGGCAGGTTGTGACGCAGGCCAGCCTGAAAATCGTTGGGATCATGCGCCGGCGTGACCTTCACTGCGCCCGTGCCGAATTCCGGTTGTGCCAATTCGTCGGTGATGATGGGAATCTCGCGCTTGCTCAGCGGCACCAGAACGTGCTTCCCGTGCAGGTGCCTATAGCGCTCATCTTTCTCGTTCACCGCGATCGCGGTATCGCCCAGCATCGTTTCCGGACGCGTCGTCGCCACCGTGATGAACTCGTTGGCGCCAACCACTGGGTAGCGAATCTCCCACAATTTCCCCGCTACATCTTCATGCTTCACTTCCAGATCGGAAATCGCAGTCTCGTGCCACGGACACCAGTTCACGATGTAGTGTCCGCGATAGATCAGGCCCTGTTCATACAGACGGACGAACACCTCGCGCACCGCGTGCGAAAGATTGTCGTCCATGGTGAAGTACTCGCGATCCCAGTCGACCGAGGCGCCCAGCCGTTTCATCTGCTCGAGGATGGCGCCGCCGTAAAGTTTCTTCCATTCCCAGACCCGCTCAATAAACTTTTCCCGGCCCAGGTCGCGACGCTTCTTGCCTTCCTTGGTGAGTTGCTTCTCCACCATCATCTGCGTGGCAATGCCGGCATGATCGGTACCGGGGAGCCACAAGGTGAGGAATCCGCGCATGCGATGCCAGCGCACGATGATGTCCATCTGTGTCTGGTTGAGCATGTGGCCCATGTGCAGCCGTCCAGTCACGTTCGGCGGAGGCAGCAACAGCGTGAACACGGGACGGCTGTCGCCCGGCTCGGGAGTCTTGACCGAGAAAAGTTTTTCCTGGACCCAGTATTCGGCCCACCGCGTCTCAATCGCTCCCGGTTCGTACGCTTTGGCCAGTTCGTGAGGCATAGAAAACACTGAGCACCCAGCCGCCGGCAGCCAGCCAGCCGAAATGCAATCCCATCATTTCGCCTGCCTGGATGCTGAGTGCTGAGTGCTGTTTGATCTTACAGGTGAAAGAAAAGAAGGGTCAAACCAACGCTGGGGTGAGAACAGGGCGGGATGGAATATGCACCCCTAGCTAGAGGCCGCGCTCTCACTACCTAATCTTTGACGGGATACGACACATCTCGCCCAAGAATGCCACACGTCCCCTGGCGGAACCCTTACCAGTCTTTGTACTTTGTTCCGTCCAGGCCAGTGCCTTCGGACTTGGTGTATACATCGAACACGTTCTGACCGCCCCAGGAGTTGGAATCGGGATCGTCCTGCATGGACCGCAAGCCCCATTCCTTACTTCTCGTCATTGGGTCGGTAGGAATGGAGTGTAGATATCGCAGTTTCTTGCCGCCTTGGGCTTCAACTCCCTTGAATAGCGTTTCTAGATCGGGAGGGTAGCCATAGCTGTCCACCTTAGTTTGAAAAGCCCCCCGGTCTGCGGCGTCCTTGTAGCGATCGATTGCATCCCGCATCTCCCATAGGGCATGTCGGAGCTGTTTCTCTCTCTTCCTTTGTATCGTAATCCGAGCCAACGGCAGCGCCATCAACGTTAGGATGGACAGGATCGTCGCCGCTACGATCAACTCCACAAGAGTGAAGCCCTTGGTCCCGCACGTTCTTCCCCGGATTGAGCAGTACAATTTCGTGGACCTTTTCTAGCGTGTTCTTAAGGGGCACCTTTGAGACAATCCAGACCCAAGCGAACGTCCCGTTGTTTGCGGCAATACTGGGAGGCACGGCCATTGTCGCAAGACTTGCATTCAGATACCTCGGTCGCGGCCCGCGTGCGGTAGCGGCGCGCAAAGTCAATCACTGCAGCGACTAGCCAAATCATCTGTTACGTTGTCGCTGTTCGAGAACGTCTGCACCCAAGAGTTGCCGCCGATATAGCCATCTGCCCAGTAGCCACCATTGCTCCAGCACTCGCCCTGGTTGCTGTTGTGGTCGATGCCGTTTTCATCAACCCCGGTGCCTGAGTCATTCAGGTAGGCACAATCCAGGCCTGTCGGGTCAACGAAGCTCAGTGGATTGTTGAGGACATAGGCATAGCGGTTCCAGGTCTGCGGGTTACTCGGGTCGATCGCGGACTGTCTCTTGTTCAGCTCTACCATCATGAGTCGGAGTCGTCGACTCTCTGCCTCCGGTAAACCAGTAAGTAAGCCGCCAACAGTAGAAAGCAGACGATCGCACCGATAGTGTCGCCAAGTTTCCAGCCTTCGCGCCAGACACCGAATATCGCAACGGCCGCCCCCAACAACAGCGGCCAGATTAGTCGCAAAACCCCGCCTGCTTTTCGCGTCGGGGGGACTTGCGGGCCGGTCATCGGACGTCGGGAAACTACGGCGGCAATCACAACGATGGTCATAATTGAGATCAAAACTGCCCCCTGTAGAGGGATGAGTTTATGCACAACCCCCATTGAGGCAGCCGTGACGATCAAGGCGGTAAAAAGCACGGTGAGTTTCAATCGGCTTCGCATGTGCCTAGTTGCAGCCTGCGCTGCTTCCACTCATGGAATTTACGGTTGTTAATACTCCAGAGTACCCTTGCGCCAATGTTTACAATAGAGACTAGCCTACTATCGGAGCTTATCAGGGAGGTAACCTTGGGTAGACTCGGAAGCTCAGAAATATCTCCGCATGCCGTCAAAATCGACCGACTACTGCACAGAATGGAAGAAGGGGATATCAAAATACCGGCATTCCAACGTGGCTTTGTGTGGAAACAGAACCAAGTCATCGATCTACTGGATAGCATTTACAACGATTACCCAATCGGCAGCATCCTTCTATGGAATTCGAATGACCGCCTCAAGTCGAGCAGGAATATCGGTGGTTTCGAGATCCCCGAACGTGATGATCAGTACCCGGTTAATTATGTTCTAGACGGCCAGCAAAGGTTGTCAGCGATTTATGGAACGTTTTGCAAGAACCGAACACTGGCTCCTGAAAACGAGCGCTACAAAGTCGATCCCAGTATCTTTAGTATCTACTTCGATCTCGACGACGACCGATTTGTCCACGACACAGACTTGAACCTAGAGCACCGTAACTTTTCGGCGTCATACCTGTTTGACATAGAGGATTTCGTAAAAGGTGTGCAGGGATACCCTTCGCCACTGAAAGCCAAGGCTCAGCATCTACTCTCAAAATTCCAGAATTATGAAGTTCCAGTCGTGACGACCTCCAAACGAACGAAGGAAGAGGTCGGCATGATTTTCGAGCGAATTAACAATACCGGCACACGTCTGACTACCTTTGACCTCATGATCGCGTGGACGTGGAGTGAGGATTTTCACCTTCGAGAGAAAATAGATGAGATTCTGGACATCCTTGACCAAAAGGGCTTCGGGGACATCGATGATAAAATAATCCTCCAATGTCTGAGCGCCATTACGAAGAAAACGACCAAAACAAAAGACATCCTCGGTCTCGAACCGGACGAGGTTAAGGCGAATATTGCATCTCTCCAAGATTCGCTTGAAAAAGCTGTTGACTTCTTTGCTACGCAACTTCACGTTGTAACGACCGACTTCTTACCCCAATCTCACCAATTGATACCGATAACATATTTCTTCTCTCGAATTAATAATCCGTCCGCATCTCAATTGAAGACAC
>Ga0070713_100001814_pt1 | contig 13787 bp, 11 predicted proteins | sample LARL82metaG_FD_65465 | JGI IMG/M metagenome (GOLD analysis project Ga0070713, IMG submission 65465) | Corn, switchgrass and miscanthus rhizosphere microbial communities from Kellogg Biological Station, Michigan, USA - LAR L8-2 metaG | ecosystem: Host-associated > Plants > Roots > Rhizosphere ... | reverse complement strand
CATCAGTACGCGGAACAGATCGAGGAGCTCACGACGACGCTCGGCTACGGCTGGGAGACCAAGCCGAGCCATAGCTCCGGTAATCCGATCTATGTACGTCCATCGGTGCTCATCATCTATCGGGATGATCAGAGATTCCTGCTCGATGCGGTCATACCCAAGCCCGGGCGCACGTTCGAAGACTATGACTTCATTCTCGCTTCGCAACCGTGGCGGGCACGCACCTCCGCCAGCCTCAAGGTCCAGAAGGTCCTTGCGCCCCTCGCGCGCAGTCTCGCGCCCGGCGGACGGCTCCTGGCCATCCAGTCGTATGGAAACGATCCCGCTCTCGAAATCATTCGCAAGCTCTGGCCGGGCGAAAATCCCTTCCAGGTGGACCGGCACCAGCTGATTACCGCGCTGAAATCCGAGCTCGGCCGGCAAGCACGCGGGTTTTCCTTCAGCGCGCAGCCCGACGACAAGGCCATCTTTCGCTACCAGATGCACACCTTACCTTCGGAAATCTCCGACCGCATCGGCACCTCCACGCTGTTCGCGGCCTGGAACGCGGCGATCTACGTCAATCAGATCGAGGATGAGCGACTCGACTCGGTGGTGCAGACCGGTGCCTACCTGGAAGCGACCCAGGCCGTCCTGCAACAATATGGTGGTCTGTGGTTCAACGACGAAACCTTCGTGGTGAGCCGCCGCAGGCCGTGAGCAGCGTGACGGACACAGCACCGGTTCTGATCGCAGGTGGCGGCCTGGTGGGTCTGTCGGCCGCGGCATTCCTCGCGCAGCAGGGTGTGCGCTCGCTTACCATCGAGCGCCTACCCGCAAGCTCGCCGCTGCCGCGGGCTGCTTTCTTCCACATGCGCACGCTCGAGATGTTCCGCGGCCTCGGCATCGAGGACGCCGTGCGCACTCAGTCCGCGAAGGAGTTCGTACCCGAAGGCGCCATCATTGTCATGGAGACGCTCGCCGGCAAGAAGCTCGCGGACATCATTGCGAATCTCAATGAAGGCGTTGAGCTGCTCAGCCCGTGTCGGCGTCTGTTCCTGAATCAGCCGACCCTGGAGCCCATCCTGCGCGATTGCGCGCGCGCCGGCGGCGCCAGCATCGTGCAAGGCGCCGAGATCGTCGATGTGCATCAGGACTCCGGCGGAGTCAGCCTGACGATCCGCGCCAGCAAAGATGAGCGCACGCGCGAGCTACGCGGTGACTACCTGATTGCTGCGGATGGTGCGCACTCGAAGATCCGCGCGGCCTTGGGAATCGAGCACCAAGGGCGTGGTGCCTTTTCCAACTCGCTGACGATCTATTTCACCGCGGACCTTTCTCCATACGTTGGGGACAAGGCCTGGAGCCTGATCTACGTCAACAATCCGACGTTGCACGGATTCTTTCGCCTCAATCGTGCCGGCACTGCCGGTTTTCTCGGAGTGAACGTCGTCGGGGATCCCGCGGTCGATCCTGAGGCGGCGGTGAACGCCGCCGCGGACTTGAGTGAGTCGCGACTGATCGAGCTCGTGCGTGCCGCGGTGGGCAAGCAGGATCTTCCGGTGAGGATCGACGGCTACAGCCGCTGGCGGGCGACGGCGAGTGTTGCGCGCACGTTGCACGCGGGTCGGACATTCATCGCGGGCGATGCGGCGCATCTCATGCCGCCAAACGGCGGTTTCGGCGGCAACACCGGCATCCACGATGTCCACAATCTTGCCTGGAAGCTCGCGCTCGTCATCAATGGCCATGCAGGTCCGGCGCTCCTCGGCACGTATGAGACTGAGCGCAAGCCAGTTGGGGCGTTCACCGTCGAGCAGGCCTTTTCCCGCTACGTGACACGCACGGCACCCTGGCTGGCGGCGCGCGTTCAGCTCGCGCCGGTCGTCGATGACCTGCATATCGAGCTCGGTTACCTGTACGACTCACCACTTGGCGTGCATGCCGATCCCCGCAGCACTGGCGGCGTACCGGGCTCGCGTGCCCCCCATCTTTGGCTCGAGCGTCATGGCAAGCGAATCTCCACCATCGATCTCGCCGGCCGCCATGTGCTGCTCGCCGGCGCTGCAGGCTCGCTCTGGGTGGACGCCGCCCGGGCGATGAAGGCGGAATTCGAGGGCCTGCCGCTCGAGGCCTATTGCGTGGGACGCGACCTGGTAGACCGAAGCGATGGTTTCGCGGCCGCGTACGGGATCTCCAGCTCGGGGGCCACGCTGGTGCGTCCCGACAGTTTTGTCGCGTGGAATTGCCCCAACCCCGTCGCCGAGCCCGCCACGGCGTTGCGGTCGGCACTGAAGAGAAGCCTTTCCGCGCGCCAGTAGGGCAGGAAATTCCGCTCCCGCGGCGGCCGATGTTACAACCGCCCGGAAGGGGTAGACGCCGACCCCTCTAGCTCACGCATCCTGTTACCCCGCCTGAGGGCTGTCTCCAGCATCGCCCATCACTACATTAGCTGTCCCATGACAGGGCGGTGATTTATGGAATTTCTGGCTGTTGATATTGGCGCTACGGTCATTGCAGCGCTCGGTTACCTGGCAACTGTCGTCTGGCACGACATTAAAGGCGAATCGTGATGGTTGCTCGTCGGGGAACGCGGCGAGCTGCCGCAGTCGCGTTACTGCTGGCTGCCACACGGCTGGCGTTGGCCGACGCTGCGCTCGAGGAACGCGCGCCTTGTCCCGTCTCGACCCGGGATCAGGCGCGCGGGCTGGCGGAGGTGCTTTTCGAGCAAGGCGACTATCAGCAGTCGGGCGCCTGCTACCAGGCCGCGGGAGAATACGCGCTCGCAAATCGAGCTTTCCTGAAGGCTATCGAGCCACAGAGCGCAAAGACTGCACGTCAGCTCTCCGAGCAGGGGGAGCAGACGAAAGATCTGGTGCGCAAGATGCGGCGGGCTTTTGGAGTCGAGAACTGAAGGTCCTACGTCGAGGTCGTCTCGCTACCAGGCGAGCGTCGCCCCAAGGAACGGCCCGTTGAAATCGAGCGAGTCGACCCCGTTGCCGGGACTGAAGTGGTAGGTAACGTGGCGCCAGCCGCCCACGAGGTCCACATCCTCTCGAGCGTGGATGCCGGCGAGGCCCTGCCACTTCAGCGCTGAGTCCGTGGCGCCCATATCGGCGTATACAAAAGCACGCTGCTCCTCGCCCAGAGCGAGCGGCATCTTCGTCCGCACGAAAGCGTCCGCGTTGCCGAACAGCACAGCACGGTCAGCCCGGAGCACGGCCTCGCCCGAGGCAACGAGGGCCCTGCCGAAAGCAGAGTGAAGCCTCGCCAGAAGCTCGGACACGGGCGCATCGACCGGCGCGGCGAGGCTGGGCGCTGAGCCCGGGCGATGCGGAGCGGTGAGGGCGCGAAACTGCCCGCTTAGGTGCACATCCAGGTTGTCAGGCCGCGGCGCGGAGCGTGCCTCACCGGCAGGCTCACGGAAGTACGCGTAGAGTAGGGTCCCGGTCGATGCGGCATCCGCGTAATCGGCGCCGGCCGCGGGCGAAAGAGTGCTCGCGCCCAGGAGCATGCCGACCACCGCGACAGACCAGTGGCCTGTTTTCGTGCCAGATGCTGCTCTGCGGGTCAACATGGCGATTCGAGTCACACGGTGAGCCGTGACACGCAGTGTTGATGGCAGCCACTCGAGCAGCAAACTCGATGTCTGAAGGGGACATCAGAAAAACTGAACTCGAGTTGCCGGCACGCACCACCCGAGTACGAAGCGATGGGTAGCGGTTAGAGGCTCAAGCTCCCGCGCGTGCCGGGCCGTACTTGGCCGTCATTCGCTCGACGATGCGCGAGACGTTGACTACGGTGCGCTCGTGGATTCCGGTGCCGATCTCCTCCGCGCCGTCCGTGGCCCACACGCGGAAGAAAATCTTGCGACCGTCCATGCCGGTGACTTCCGCATGGCCTACCACCTCGCGCCCGACCGGAGTTGCCACCAGATGGCGCACATCGATGCGTGTGCCGACAGCACTTTCCCCTGGCTCGAGGTATTGCTTCACGGCATTCAATGCCGCGTTCTCCATGATGAGAATGAGGTACGGCGTCGAAAACACCGGCGGCAGGATGGCGTCCTTGAAGCGATTCGCCAGATGCGCAGGCTCCACACGATGCACGTACTGCCCGGTAGTGCCGATCGGAATCGTTTTCATGTCGTACCCAGCGTTTTCGGGTCAGCCATCGGGAGATTCAGGATCTACGCGCCGCTCGCCGTACCATAGCTCCAATCCTTCACGCCGGCGCACTGCCTTTGGGCCGCTGACGGCGAGGCGTAACAAGGTGCTCAGTACCTCAGTCCCGGAATGCGCCCGCAACTTGCGCGCCGATGTCACCACTTTCTCCCGCAGCAGCACGAACCGCCCGATCCGACGCAGTGCCCGGCTCAGGACGGCCTCTTCAGCGGCGAACAGCCGCTCATCGAAGCCGCCTACCGCATCGAATGCCTGGCGCGTGCAGAATAGGAAACAGCCGGCCGCCAAGCCAAGAGCGAGATAGACCGGCAGGAACAGCGCAATGAGCACACGCCCGTAGCGTGGCACCCGACCGTCGAAGCGGACCACGCAACCGCCGCCCACCGCTCCCGCACTCAAGGCCGCGACGGCCTCGCGCAGCACCGCCTCGCTGATGATCGTGTCAGCGTCGACGAAGAAGAGCCATTCGCCCGCGGCCGCGCGCGCACCCGCGTTGCGTGTCGCGGCGATCTGACGAAAACTTACCGCGACCACGCGGGCGCCGTGTGCGCGAGCGACCTCAGCGGTACGATCGAGAGAGGCGTCATCGACCACGATGAGCTCGAAGGGCAAGCGTAGCGCACGCGCGGCCGTATCGATCGCGCGCAGGGTGCTGCCCAGGAGCCGAGCCTCGTTATAGGCCGGGATGATGAAGGAGATGGAGGACATCGAGCTCCGGAACAGCGTGGCTACACCAGGACCGTACCTCAGCGGACCCCCCAAGTAAAAGAAGAGGCGGATTAGCCCAGGCTTGGTGGCCAGGGTGATCCGCCAATGGGGAGTCAGCTCAAAATGAAATCGCTGGCTGCATTGCGCCACGCTCTAACCTGTCGGATACCCGACCGCCAGAAAGGTTGGCGAGCGAGATGCTCGCGCGACGGGCTTGGGCCAAACATCGGGGTGGCTCCCTAAATCACGCCTGGCACTTCCCTAGATTGCGCAGGCGCATCGCGTTCCGGATCCTGTCGCGGCGGTTTGGTTCAGGGGGGAGTATTTTTCGCGTGTTCCGCTGTGTTTGTTGAAGGCGCGGCCAGCTCATCGTATGCCGGCATCATCCTGCTTGCCGCGGGCTTGTGGGCGGCGGCGTTCGTGCTTTTCCTGTGGGTTTACGGGCCGATGCTCATCAAGCCGCGCGCGGACGGAAAACCCGGCTGAGCACATTGCCAGTTGCGTGGCCTTTGTGGGCGACGCAGCGGTCGGTGGGCTCATCGTTCGAGCTGCCCCGCGTCAATCGCGAGCACAGCACCCATCAAGACGTTCACGCCGTGACCGATGTCTGCCGGAGCGGTGTATTCCCGCGGCGAGTGGCTGATGCCACCCATGCTCGGCACAAAAATCATGCCGATGGGGGCGATGAGGGCAATGTCCTGTGCGTCATGTCCTGCACCGCTCGGCATCAGCAGCGTCGTCAAGCCGAGTGCGTGCGCCGCGCCATCGATGATGCGTTGCAGGCGCGGGTCGGTCAGGGCGGGCGCCGCGGTCGCCTCGAGATCCCGAAACTCGATGCTGGTGCCGCGCGCCTGGGCGATGGCTGCGGCACGTGTGCGGATGCGCTCGAACACCGCTGCAATCCGCTCTGCATCGAGATCCCGCACCTCGATGCTGAGTACCACCTTTCCCGGAATCACGTTCGGGGCTCCCGGCTCCGCGCGGATGCGGCCGACGGTCGCGACCTGGCGTCCGGGGACCTCGGTGGCCGCGGCATTCACCGCCAGCACCAGCTCGGAGGCCGCAAGCAGTGCATCGTGGCGCTGGTCCATGGGAGTAGTGCCGGCGTGGTTTGCAACGCCGGTCACGGTCGCCTCCCACCAGTGGATACCGACGATGCCTTCGACAACCCCGATGTCGGTATGAGTGCGCTCGAGGTTACCACCCTGCTCGATGTGCAGCTCCAGATAGGCAGTGATCTCCCCGCGGCCGCGTGCGGCACGGGCAATGTCATCGGCATCACCTCCGAGCAGGCGAATTCCATCACGCACGCTGCGGCCGCTGGCGTTTACCAGGTCGAGCGTTGCCGACTGCAGATGGCCGGCCATCGCTCGACTGCCCACGAGCCCACCCTCTTCATCGGTGAAGTCCACGACCTCGAGTGCATGGCGCAGCCGGATGTGCCGATCGCGGAGCTGCTGTGCAACCTCGATGGCGCCCATCACGCCGACATCACCGTCGTAATTGCCACCGTGTGGCACCGAGTCGGTGTGCGAGCCCAGGACGATGAGCGGTAGTTTGCGGTCGCCGCCCTCACGGCGTCCGATGAGATTCCCCGCGGCATCGATGCGCACTTCGAGTCCCGCAGCCTCCATCAGGCGCTTCACGTATGCGCGGCCGGCGACATCGGCATCGCTGAATGCGACCCGACTCACACCGCCCTCGGGATTTGCGCCGAAGCGCGCGAGCTCGGTCAGATGCTGCTGAACCCGGTTCGAGGCCACGAGCGGAGCCTGCGGGTACGCCGCGGCCGCGGCGAGTGCAGGTGCTAACAGCAGGGTGAGCCAGAAGATCCGCATACTTCAAACAAGGGCTTTGCCACAGTCTAATATGCCATCATTGCCGTATCGAGGTGACACAGCCTGTGCGCGATTTTGGACGTTACTGAAGCGCCCGTGGCCGATGGGCTCAGCTCGCAGACTGCGGCCGAGCGGCTAGCACTGTATGGTCCGAACGATCCGGCGCCCCGCAAGCGGCGCTCAGCCGTGGTCGATTTCCTGCGCTTGTTTTTCAATCCACTCGTTCTGGTACTGCTGATCGCCGCGACCGGCTCGGCGGCGCTCGGCGATGTGACCGATGCAGCGATCATCATCAGCATCGTCATCCTGAGCAACATCCTCGACTTCGCGCAGACCCGACGCTCGCAGACAGCGGTTGAGCAGCTACGGGCGCAGGTGGCTCCCAAGGCGACGGTCCTGCGGGATGCGAAATGGATGGAGATCGATCGCGCGCAGGTAGTTCCGGGCGATGTGGCACGACTGTCCGCCGGCGACATGGTCCCTGCGGATGCGCGGCTGCTGGAATCCCGCGATCTCTACGTGCAGCAGGCGGCGCTGACGGGAGAGTCGCTGCCGGCGGAGAAACATGCGCGCGGCGATCAGGTGTCGGTGCACCCGGACGCCGAGAACATGGTTTTCCTCGGCACCTCGGTCGTGAGTGGTATCGCACGCGCGCTCATTGTCGCAACGGGGACCAAGACGGCATTCGGCGATATTGCGGCGCGGCTTGCGGCACCCCCGGAGCCTACGGCGTTCGAGCGCGGGCTGAAGGACTTCAGTCTGTTTCTCACACGCACGGTGATATTCCTGGTGCTCTTTTTGATAGTGGTCGGCGCTTTCAGGCACCGTGCCCCCGTTCAGTCGCTGCTGTTCGCGGTCGCGCTCGCCGTCGGGTTGACGCCGGAATTCCTGCCTATGATCGTGTCGGTAACGCTTGCCAACGGCGCGCGCGCGATGGCGCGCAAGAAGGTGATCGTCAAGCACCTTGCTGCCATCCAGAACTTCGGCAGCATCGATGTGCTCTGCAGCGACAAGACGGGCACCATCACCAGCGGTAGCATGGCACTCAATGGATGCCTCGACCCCTGGGGAGCGCCTTCCACGCGCGTGTTGACGCTCGCGCGCCTCAACAGCAGCAATCAGACCGGAATCCGCAGTCCGCTCGATGACGCGATCCTTGGCACAGCGCCGACCCTTGAGGAAGGCGGCTACCGCAAGTGTGATGAGATTCCCTACGACTTCGAGCGCCGCCGGCTCTCCGTCGTGCTCGAGCAGGCATCGAGCCGAGTGCTGATCACTAAGGGCGCGCCGGAGGGAATCCTCGAGCATAGCGTAGCGGTAGAGCAGGATGGGCATGTCATCTCACTCGATGACGGGCTGCGCGCCCGTTGCCGCGCCACCTTCGAAGGATTAGGCCGCAAGGGACTACGAGTGCTGGCGGTCGGCTACGTAGCGGTCGAGCCGCGTCGCAATTATTCCGCCGCAGATGAGCACGATCTCATCCTCACCGGCTTCGTCACCTTTGCGGACCAACCGCTTCCCGATGCAGCCCGGGCGCTCGCTGCATTACGTGCCGCCGGCGTGCGCGTGAAGATCATCACTGGCGATAGCGATGTCGTCACGACGCAGGTGTGCACGCAGGTAGGGTTGGAGCCTGGCACCATCGTGATGGGGCAAGAGATCGATAAGATGACCGACCCCGCTCTGCAGGCCGTCGCGGAGCAGGCCACGGTTTTTGCGCGCGCATCGCCCGCGCAGAAGAACCGCATACTGATGGCGCTCAAGCATCGCGGTCACGTGGTCGGTTTCATGGGCGATGGCATCAACGATGCCCCCTCTCTGCATGCGGCGGACGTCGGCATCTCGGTGGCCTCTGCGGTCGACGTCGCGCGCGAGGCAGCGGACATCATCCTGGTCGAGCCGGGCCTCGAGGTGCTCACCAGCGGCATCCTCGAAGGACGCAAGGCGTTCGGCAATGTCATGAAGTATCTGCTCATGGGCACCAGCTCGAACTTCGGCAACATGTTCAGTATGGCCGGGGCCTCGACCTTCTTGCCGTTCCTTCCCATGCTGCCGACGCAAATTCTGCTGAATAATTTCCTCTATGATCTCTCGCAGATCACCATTCCGAGCGACAACGTGGATGAGGATTTCGTCCGGACACCGCGGCGATGGGATATCGCCCTGATCCGCAGATTCATGCTCTATGTGGGTCCGATCAGCTCAATTTTCGATTTCCTGACCTTCTACGCACTGCTGCATTTCTTCAGCGCCAGTCAAACGATCTTCCATACCGGCTGGTTCGTCGAGTCGCTGGCGACTCAAACGCTGGTGATCTACATCATTCGCACGGCCGGAAGCCCGCTCAGGAGTCAGCCAAGCCGGGCGCTGTTGATCACAACGCTTCTGGTCGTAGCGGTCGGTGCGCTTCTGCCTTTCAGCAGACTCGCTGGGCCACTCGGATTTGTCCCGTTGAGCGGCGCTTTCTACTTGTTTGTCGCGGTGGCGACGCTCATCTACCTGCTGCTCGTGCAGCTTGCCAAGGGGCTGATCTTACGTGCCGCTGCGAGCTCTCCGCGCGTGGCCATGCCGGGCTGATGCTGGGTTTTCGCACCCGCTTCCTCGCCCGGTAATGTGTCCCGCCGCAGCCATTGTTATGGACGCCCGGGAAGAAGAAACGATGAGAAAACCCCTCAGCCGCCGTACTTTCATCGTCGCCGGGCTCGGCGCCGGCACCACCGCCTGGGCCCGTTGGGCCGCCACGCCGGACACGATCCTCTATAACGGCAGGATTCTCACGATGGCAGCGCGTCAGCGTGAGGTCGAGGCGCTCGCGGTCGCCGGGGACCGCGTGTTTGCGATCGGCACGAGTGCTGAGATGCTGGCGCTCGCTGAGCCAGGAACCCGGCGTGTCGATCTCGGCGGCAAGCGCGTCACGCCTGGATTCAATGATGCACATTCGCACCCCTGCGACAGTGGTGTGGCGCTGCTCACTCAAGTGCCGCTCGAGATGGACTCGATCGAGGCGATCAACTCCGCGCTCCGCTCGAAGGCGGCGGCGACGCCACCCGGGCAGTGGGTGGTCGGATTTCTGTATGACGACACCAAGACGCCGCGACCGCTCGACCGCGCGGATCTCGATGCCGCCGCTCCGAATCATCCGCTGGTGGTGCAGCACCGCGGCGGCCACACGGTGTTCGTGAACTCGCGCGCGCTCGCGCTGGTGAACGTCAGCGAGAACACTCCGAATCCCCCGAACGGCGAATATTTCCGCGATGCGGCGGGGCGTCACAACGGGCGCATCGCCGAGAAGGCTGTCGATCCGATCCTGGCACTCGCCGTGAAGCCGCCATCGCGCGAAGACTGCCGCAAGGGCGCGGCGCTGATATCGAAGCAGTTCGCGAGCCGCGGAATCACCTCGGCCTGTGAAGCTGATGGTGATCCGGCAGTACTTCAAGGCTATCAGGATGCGCGCGATGCCGGTGAGCTCAAAGGCCGCTTTTACACGCACATCGACTTCGCTGCGCTCGACAAGATGATCGCGGCCGGCGTCCACACGGGCTTCGGCGACGAATGGGTGCGGGTCGGCGCGGTCAAGCTGTTCGCGGATGGCTCGATCTCCGAGCGCACGGCGCTGCTGTCAAAGCCCTACGCCGGTCTAGGCGACTACCGCGGCATCAGCCGCGCCTCACGCGAGGTGCTGTATGAACAGGCGCGCAAGGCGTACCTGGCGGGTTGGCAGGTCGGCACGCACGCGAACGGGGACGTGGCCATCGACAGGATCCTCGGCATTTACGAGCAGCTGCAACGCGAGTTCCCGCGCCGCGATCCGCGCCTGAGGATCGAGCACTGCACGTTGGTCACGCCGGAACTGGTGCGGCGTATCAAGGCGGCGGGTGTGATTCCGCTGCCGTTTGCGGGCTACGTCTTCTTTCATGGCGAGAAGATGCGCTTCTACGGTGAGGAGCGTCTCGGGCACATGTTCGCGATGCGCGATTTCCTCGCCGCCGGTATCAAGGCTGCGCCTGGATCGGATTACACGGCCAGCCCGGCCGAGCCGATGCTGTGGCTGCGTTCGGAGGTGACGCGCGCCGATGCGAGTGGCCACATCTGGGGCGGGAATCAGCGCATAACGGTCGAGGAGGCGATCCGCTGCTCGACCGTGCATGGCGCCTATGCTTCATTCGAAGAGAGCCTCAAGGGGAGCCTCCAGCCGGGCCAGCTCGCCGACCTGGTCGTGTGGGATCACGATCTGCTGAGCATCGAGCCGGCAGCGCTCACCACCGTGAAGCCCGAGCGCACCATGCTCGGCGGCCGTTGGGTGTACGAAGCTTGATCAGCGCATACACTGGTAGCTAGCTTGCGCCGGATGGTCCCGGAAACGCTGCATTCAAGCTCTGGAGATCCTGCGGTGTGAGAGCCAGGGAAAGCGCCACGGCGTTTTCCTTGACGTGTGCGGGTGAGCCGGATTCGGGAATGGCGATCACATTCCCGCTTCTGATCACCCAAGCCAGAGCGACCGCGGAGGCCGAGCAACCATGGCTGGCGCCGATCTGCGCGAGCGTACGGTCACTCACTACGAGGTTCTTGTCACCGCCGAGCGGCGAGTACGCCATGATCGGCATGTTGTGTTGCTTGCACCAGGGCACAAGGTCACTTTCGATACGGCGGTCGTTGGGACTGTAGGCGACCTGATTGGTGGCGCAGCGGTGGCCGTCGGGTACGCGTAACAGGTCTTCCATCTGATTGACGTCGAAATTGGATACGCCCCAGGCGCGAATCTTTCCCGCGGCGCGCAGTTGTTCAAATGCCGCCACCACGTGGGCGAATTGCGCGCTGGGAGTCGGCCAGTGCAGCAGGTACAGATCCAGATGATCGGTGCCGAGGCGAGCGAGACTCGCCGCGCAAGCACGTGCGATGCCATCGCCGCTCACTTCATCGCCCTCGACCTTGGAGACTAGGAATATGCGATCCCGCTGGTCGGCAATTACTTGCTTGAGGAATTGCTCGGAGCGACCGTGGCCGTAATTCCCCGAGGTGTCGAGCAGGGTCATGCCGAGCGCGATCCCGCTGCGCAACGCCTCTTCCTCGACAGCTACCGGGTGTCTTCCCTGACCGAGGTGCCAGCAGCCCTGACCGAGCGCCGTGACACGCGTGCCATCTGGAAGCTTGACGGTTCGCTCCGGAGGCTTCGCCGCCTGCGTCGCACCAGGCGCCTGTGCTGTGGCTTGCGTCGCAAGCAATGCACTGACGCCCGAAAACGATAAGCCGAAGGCCGCACAGCGCACCCCAAATTGGCGCCGGTTGAGCAAGGATCTGTTCATGCTGTCATCTCCTTCTGGCTGGCCCATTGTAATGGTGTGCGTGCGCTGGCGGACGGACTGTTGCAGTGCGGCCACCCAACAGTGCCAGGTCGCAGCCGTGGTGCCAGGCCTCAGCTGTGTGGGAGCGCCCGCCCGCCAAGCTCAGCCTGCAGTGCTATGCTGGAGCCCGCTCCCCTTCAGTTCGCGCGGTGACCGCCATGCCCATCGCCGACTACTTCAGCCCCGACTACTCAAGTGCCCGCGAGCGTTTCTGCACGGCCGCGCAGCGTGCTGGGGCGCGCCTCGGACGCTATGTGTTACCGGAACGCCTCGGCCCGCGGGGCGAGTCGCTCAGCATCGACGTCGCGCGGCTCGGCCCCGAGGATGCGAGCGACGCGCTCGTCGTGCTCTCCGGAACGCACGGCGTTGAGGGCTTCGCCGGTGCGGGATGTCAGGTCGGCTTCCTTACTGACCGGCTGTACGAGGTACTGCCTTCGACGGCGTGTGCGTTGCTCGTGCATGCACTGAATCCGTACGGCTTCGCATGGCTGCGGCGGGTGAATGAGGACAACGTGGACCTCAACCGCAACTTCATCGATTTCTCCCGGCCGCCTTCTTCGGCTGCCTACGAGCCGTTGCACGCTGCGCTGGTGCCGAGTGATTGGGAAGGCGAGACACGTCAGCGTGCCGACGCGGTCCTCAACCAATACATCGCAACCCACGGCATGGCGGGTTTTCAGCAGGCGCTTACAGCTGGTCAGTACACCCGTCCCGAAGGTCTGTTCTATGGGGGTACCGCTCCCACCTGGTCGGCGCGGACGCTTGGGCAACTGCTTCGCGAGCAGCTGCCCACCAAGATGCAGCGCGTCGCGGTGCTCGATCTGCACACGGGACTCGGGCCGACGGCCTATGGCGAGCCGGCTGTCCTGCCCACCGCACGCGGCGACCTCGCCCGGGCGCGGGCATGGTATGGCTGCGAGGTCCGCAGCCTCGTGGCCGAGGAGTCGCTCGCCCTCACGGGCGAGAAGTCGGTATCGGCGGAGCTCTCGGGCACGCTCGCGAGCGGCTTCCAAGCAGCCCTGCCGCAGCAGGAAATCACTTACCTCGGGCTCGAATTCGGCACGCGCCCCGTGCAGGAAGTTCTCACCGCGCTTCGTGCCGATCACTGGGTGCACGCGCGCGCCCCGGATGATGCCGTGCGCAGCGCTGCGGCTCAGCACCTGATGCGTGCAGCTTTCTACTGCGACATGCCGGCTTGGCAGGCCGCGGTATACGGGCGGACTGCGGACTTCGTGTTCCGGACGTGCCGGGCCCTGACACGAGCAGCGTAACGATCGGCTCCGAGATACACGCTGAAGGAGCTTCGACCGCTACAACATTGCCGCTGCCTTCTCGCCGGCGCGCTTGCCGTACTCGAGGGCCGAACCCCAGTGCTGCGCACCATTGAGCTCCGAATGGCCGATCGCGACGCGGCCATAGCCTTCCCGCACACGCTCCAGCGGGCTGGGTCTGCCACCGACGCCATAGTGAAAGCCCGGCGGCTCGATCAACCGCGCGTGTCCCCAGCGGTTGAGGACGATGGCGGCAATGTCCCGTTCGGGCTTGAATCCGGATCTCGCGAAGAGCGACGTCATCTGCCGCCGAATCCGCACCTCGAAATCCATATAAGGAGTGCCAAGAAATCTCGTGCGGGAAGTCACGCCCTGTGCCGCCGCAGGAAGTCCCGGTACGGGCAATCCCACATAAAAGGAGAGCACCGCGGGACGATCCGGATGCAGCACCGGCGAGTGTCCTGC
>Ga0070713_100001813_pt1 | contig 13792 bp, 9 predicted proteins | sample LARL82metaG_FD_65465 | JGI IMG/M metagenome (GOLD analysis project Ga0070713, IMG submission 65465) | Corn, switchgrass and miscanthus rhizosphere microbial communities from Kellogg Biological Station, Michigan, USA - LAR L8-2 metaG | ecosystem: Host-associated > Plants > Roots > Rhizosphere ... | reverse complement strand
CTTCTGGGGGTAGCCGCCGAGATGATAGGCATAAGCGCGGGCGAGGTGTCCGGGCACGCTCTTGTCGCTCTCGGGATATTTGATCACGGCCTGCTTGGGGTCGGTATACCCCAGGAGCTTGGCCTTCACCCGCTGGAATCTGGCCTCGAGCGCCGGATCGCTCGGCTTGCCCCACGCCGGGTCGCTCCTCAGCGTTTGCCCAAGCGCCTGGATACGTTCCGAGTTGAGCGGGTGATCGCGGTCGAAGCTGTCCTTCGAATAGATTGCGAGCCGATATTCCTCGTTCTGCAGCTTGTTGAAGAAGTCGAGCATTCCCTTGCCGCTGATCCCCGCCTTGGAGAGGAGGCGAGAGCCGGTTGCGTCTGCGGTTGCCTCCTGGGCACGCGTGAAGGCCAGGAAGCTGCCAAGAGCCGCCCGCTCACCGGCTTCCATGATTCCCATTCCGGCATCGGCGCCGCCGCCAGCAGCCACCGCGAGCGCGCCGAGGACCAGCGACAGAATCGCAATTCCGGTCGCCTGCTTTTCCCCTTGGCCGCTGCGGATCGAATCTCCGGCAATGACATGCCCGAGTTCGTGAGCGACCACGCCCTGAAGCTGGTTTACGTTGTCGGCGGCCTCAAGCAGTCCCGACTGGACGTAGACGGTCTGACCGGTCGCGACAAAGGCATTGATTTCAGGATCGTTCAGAAGCGTGACGTGGACGCTGCTGGGATCGAGGCCCGCCGCCAGGATCAGCGGGCGCGACATTGCGTTGAACATGAGCTCCGTCTCGGTGTCGCGAAGCACCGAGGGTCCGGCATCCTGCTGTTGCTGCGCAAGAGCCGGTTCCACCGTAACCGTGGCCAGGATGAGCGCCATCATGAAGAGGCGCATGAAGCGGGCGAGCGTCGACTTCATCGCCGACCCGCTTAGCATTTCTGGCGCTGAACCGAGGATGAAAGCGTCATATCGAGACGCTTTGGCGACAAAGCCATCCAGGATCGATGCAACTGGACTGCTTCACCTCCTCGCAATGACGTCCTTCGATTAGCCGAAGGTTCGCTGCCACCAGCCTCGGCGCGGTTCGCCGTCTGGCTCCTCAGCGGTGTCGTTGTTGGCCGCGGGGACTGGAACCGGCTCAGGAGCCGCAGCTGCTTCCTGCTCGTCAGCGGCTTCCGCCTTCTTCGAGCGGCGCTTGCGCGCGGGCTTCTCGCCGGCAACAGCTTCTTCAGTAGCGACGGCCGGCGGAGCCTCGCCGGGGAAGGGCTCAGGTACAGCAATCTCAGCCTCAGCGGTTGCCGCTTTTTTCCGGCGGCCGCGCTTTGGCGCCGTGGGCTGTGGCTCTTCGGCCGCTGCCGTTTCGGCGATCGGCGGCTCCCCGTCGATCGGCCGCTCGACCATCGGTGAGCTGTCCGGTTCGACAATCGCTCCCTTGACCGAGGACGAGCCGCCGCGGGGACGCCGCCGCCGACGGCGGCGACCGCTTTCGCGGGCTTCCTCGGCAGGCGCTTCGTTCGCGGACTCTTCAGCTTCCGAACCGGGCTCTTCGGCGGCCTCGGTGGCAATCGCTTCGCCGGCCTCCAAGTCTTCACCGCCTTCGCGGCGTCCACGACCTCGTCCACCGCGCCGGCGCCGCCGGCGGCGGCGACCCTGGCGCTCGCCTTCTGGTGCGGCTTCGCGCGTTTCGGCTTCCTCTTCTTCTCCCTCGTCCTCGATCGTCTCTTCTTCGATGTCTTCTTCGTCGTCCTCGACGAGGGCGACCTGTGCGCGGGGGACCGCAACCGGGCGCGGGCCCGAGCTGTCGACCGTCATCCGAGCACCCTCGAAGCTCTCGTCGATCAAGACCTCGATCATGACTCCATAGCGCTGCTCGATGTCGGCGAGCTCGGCGCGCTTCTTGTTGAGAAGATAGACCGCCGCTTCCTTGCCGGCCCGCAACAGGATGCGCTCGCCGCGACCGCGCGCCGCCTCATCCTCGAGGATGCGCAGCGCAGACAGGCCGGCCGACGCTGCAGTCCGCATGAGGCCAGTGCCCTCGCAATGGGGGCAAGGCTTGGTCGAGGCCTCGAGAACGCCCGTGCGCAGTCGCTGGCGGCTCATCTCCATGAGGCCGAAGCTTGAAATCCGCCCAACCTGGATTCGGGCGCGGTCGTTCTTCAGCGCCTCCTTCATCGCCTTCTCGACCTTCCGGACGTGGCCCGACTGCTCCATGTCGATGAAGTCGATGACAATGAGGCCGGCCATGTCGCGAAGCCTCAGCTGGCGCGCGATCTCCTGCGCCGCCTCAAGGTTCGTATTGTAGGCGGTCTGCTCGATATTGTGCTCGCGCGTCGAACGGCCCGAGTTGATGTCGATCGAGACGAGCGCCTCGGTCGGGTTGATGACGAGATAGCCGCCCGACTTCAGCTGGACGATCGGCTGGTACATTGCCGATAGCTGGTCCTCTACGCCATAGCGCTGGAACAGCGGGGTCGTTTCGCTGTGCAGCTTCACCCGGCGAACGTGGCTCGGCATCAGGAGCTTCATGAACCCCTTGGCCGCCTTGTAGCCCTCCTCGCCCTCGACGATCACTTCCTCGATTTCGCGATGGTAGAGATCGCGGATCGCGCGCTTGATGAGATCGCTGTCGCGGTAGATGAGGGCCGGCGCGGTGCTCGAAAGCGTGCGCTCGCGGATCTCGTCCCAGAGGCGCGCGAGATAGTCGAAGTCCCGCTTTATCTCGGTCTTGGTACGTGACAGGCCGGCGGTGCGGACGATCAGCCCCATGGTCGAGGGAAGCTTCAGGTCCGACATGATCGATTTCAGGCGCTTGCGGTCGGCGCCATTGGAGATCTTGCGCGAAATCCCGCCACCGTGGCTGGTGTTGGGCATCAGCACGCAATAGCGACCGGCAAGCGACAGATAGGTGGTAAGCGCAGCACCCTTGTTGCCGCGCTCTTCCTTGACGACCTGCACCAGCAGCACCTGGCGGCGCTGGATGACGTCCTGGATCTTGTAGCGACGGCGGAGGGCCTGACGTTTCTTGCGAAGCTCGTCCGCAGCGGATTCGTCGACCGGTGAGCGGTTGGAGCCAGTTCCCGCTTCCGCGGTCTCGTCGCCGTTTCCGTCCTCGCCCTCGGCGGCTTCCTCATCCTCCCGGTCGTAGATTTCGTCCGCTTCCTCGGACTCGAATTCAGCCGCTCGAAGCCGCTCTTCCTCGGCCGCATGCTCGGCTTCCTCGCGGAGCAGGGCTTCGCGATCCGCCTTCGGGATCTGATAGTAATCCGGATGGATTTCGCTGAACGCGAGGAAACCGTGGCGGTTACCGCCGTAGTCGACGAACGCCGCCTGAAGCGAGGGTTCTACCCTGGTGACCTTGGCGAGATAGATATTGCCTTTGAGCTGCTTGTGCTCGGCGGATTCGAAGTCAAATTCCTCGATCCGGTTTCCTTTGACGACCGCGACCCGGGTCTCTTCCGGGTGGCGCGCATCGATCAGCATGCGCATGGACATTGAATATTCTCCGGGCGCGCGTGGGCAGCGAAACTGCGCTGCGGCGCGCGATAATGATGGCCTCGCTGCTTGCGAGGGCAGGATGAATGGAAAGCGCCTCTGCTCGACGGACCATCCCGCACCTTGGTGCAGGGAACGCGCCTGCCGCACCTCTTGGGAGCGGACGATGGGCGTTCTGTGGCGTCATTCGAGCGTCAACCTCGTGTAGCCTCGGTCCATCGCACTGGCCGGGCCGGATTTTCTCCAGCAACTGCCGGAGATTACAAACGCGGTTAGCATCACCGCTACCGCGCCGCAACCGGCGCAACCGCGGATTGCAGATGGTGAACATCATAAAAATCTGGGGATTTTCGTCCCTCCTAAGATAAGACAAGTTCGTCTTAACTATATTGGCGTGATACAAGCGTTTGGGTTCAATGACTTGGGTGGGTATGCGTAGGAGCGTGGGACGACGCGATGCAATTGCCGGAGCTGCGGTCACGGTTGCTGCCGCGGCAGCGATCGTCTTCGTGCTCGTGGGCCGTGGAAGCGACGCTGCCGCCCAGTCCAGCCTCACCGTCAACCTGCCCCCTGCCGCTAGCGACCGCATCTACGCCTCGCCGATTGCCAAGGGGCGCCCGATTGTCGTGATCGACGCGGGGCACGGCGGCCGCGATCCTGGAGCGACCAGTGTCTCAGGACAGGTCCATGAGAAGGACTTGACGCTCGTCCTCTCCCAGGCGCTGCGCGACGAGCTGGTGAAACGCGGTCGGGTTCGGGTGGCGATGACCCGCGATGACGACCGTTATTTGACTCTCGACGACCGCGCCGCCGTTGCCCGACGTCTCAACGCGGCGATGTTCGTCTCCATCCACATCGACAGCGCTGCAAACCCGCTTGCACGCGGCGCGAGCGTCTATTCGCTTTCCGACGTTGCATCTGACGCCGAAGCTGCAACCCTTGCTGCCCGCGAGAACGGGGGTGTCGATGGCGGGCAGAACTCGGGAGCGGTCGACACCATGCTCGCTGACCTCGCCATGCGTTCGCAGATGAGTGCGTCAGCCGATCTCGCCTCGCGGCTGGTCGGCAAGGCGGCGGGCCGAGTCGAGCTTCGCCCGAACCCTCATCGCTTTGCCGCTTTCCATGTCCTTCGCCGTGCCGACGCTCCGGCAGTGCTGTTCGAGGCGGGGTATCTTAGCAATGCCGATGACGAGCTGCTCCTTCGTGAGCCCACGACGCGCGCGAAAATGGTTCTGGCGCTCGCGCAGGCGATCGAAGCTGACGTCGCGGCGCATTCGAGACGCTAAAGCGGCTTTTCGCACCTCTTCCGACAGGCTAGACGCTTCCATCGAATGAAGTTTGAGCGCCTGAACGTCCCCGAGTGGCCGCTGCCCGACCTCGTCGCCTTCAACGAGAGGGTGCACGCGCTCGTCGATCCCTGGTGGGAACGGGCATGGGTCCGTCGAGTGACTTGGGCAGCCGCCGCTTTTTTCGCGTTGTTCGCGGCCGTCTGGCTCTATTTCGCGAGCACCCTGCCGTCGGAGCAGTTCCTCCTCTCGTACCAGCCGCCGCTACCGACCAATATCCGCGGTTATGACGGGGCACCTGTCCAAACTTTCGCCCGCGAGCGCCGCGTCGATCTTTCATACGAGGAGATTCCGCCACTTGCGGTTCAGGCCTTCACCTCGGCCGAGGACAAGGACTTCTTTTCCCACCACGGCCTCGACTACGGCGGCCTCGTCAAGGCGGTCTTCAATTACACGACTCACATTGGCCGGCATGGACGCGTGCCCGGCGGATCAACGATCACTCAACAGGTCGCAAAATACCTGCTCAAGGATTCAAGCTACAATGTCGGACGCAAGATCCGCGAGGCGATCATGGCGTTCCGGCTCGAGGATACGCTTAGCAAGCAGCAGATCCTCGAGCTTTACCTCAACTCGATCTTTCTCGGACGAAATGCCTATGGCGTGCAGGCCGCAGCGCGCGCCTATTTCGACAAGGACGTCAACGAGCTGACCTTGCCCGAGGCCGCCTATCTCGCCGTACTCCCGAAGGCTCCTGCAAATTATGATCCGGAACGTGCGACCCAGAAGGCGCTCGACCGGCGCAATTATGTTCTCCGCGAGATGTACCGAAACGGCTATATCAGCGAGGACCAGTGGAAGAGCGCGGCAGCAGCTCCGCTCGGGACTATACGCTACGGCAGCAATGAGAAGTTCCGCCAGCAGGGCGGCTATTTCATGGAAGAAGTTCGCCGCGAGCTGATCAAGAAGTTTGGGCAGGACGTGAAGGACGGGCCAAACAGCCTCTACGGCGGCGGCTTGTGGGTGCGCAGCTCGATGGATCCGACGATGCAGGACGCCTCCGCGCAGGCACTGCGTGACGGACTGGTCAAGTTCGACGGTGGCCGCGGCTGGTCCGAGAGTGGACTGAAAGTCGATTTGTCGAAGGATTGGGCAGCCCAGCTCGACGCGGCGCCGGTCGGCACCGGCTATGCCGACTGGCTGAAGGCCGTTGTCCTTCAGAAGGGCGATACGACCGCTACCATCGGCTTCGCCAACGGCTCAACCGGTACTCTGTCGGCAGCGGACGCGGCGCAGCCCAAGCGCGGCGTCGGCGGAAAGGCGTTCGATTTTCTGGTCCCTGGCATGGTGATCATCGTCAAGCAGAGTGCCGGCAGCAGCTATGCGCTTCGCTCGGTGCCCGAAGTCTCCGGCGGAATGCTCGTCGAGGAAGTCCACACCGGGCGCGTGATGGCGATGCAGGGCGGCTTCGACGTCGTCGGGTCGGCCTACAACCGCGCGACACAGGCGCTTCGGCAGCCCGGCTCAGCCTTCAAGCCGATCGTGTACGTGACAGCGCTGCAGAACGGTTTCACCCCTGCGACGATCGAGCTCGATGCGCCCTTCTGCGTTTGGCAGGGCGCCGGCTTGGGCCAAAAGTGCTTCGTGAACTTCGACCGCCGTTCGGCCGGACCGCACACCCTTCGCTGGGGCGTGGAACAATCACGCAACCTGATGACGGTTCGCGCTGCCTCGACCATCGGCATGCCCAAGATCACTGACACGGCGCGCAAGCTCGGCGTCGGCGATTATGGCAACTACCTGTCATTCGCACTTGGTGCCGGCGATACGACCGTGCTTCGTCTGACCAACGCCTATGCAATCCTCGCCAATGGCGGCCGGTCGGTAAAGCCGACGACGATCGACTATGTTGAAGATAGGAGCGGCAAGGTCATTTACCGCACCGACAACCGCTGCGCGGTCATGGGTGACTGCAACGCGCCCGACTGGGATGGCAAGGCGATGCCGCGCCCGCCTAGCCGGACCAAGCAGCTGGTCGATGCAATGGCGGCCTTCCAGATGGTGCACATCATGGAAGGCGTCATCCAGCGTGGCACTGCAGTGGTGTTGCGGGACCTCAACCGGCCGCTGTTCGGCAAGACCGGCACGACCAACGGGCCAACCAACGTGTGGTTCGTCGGTGGGACTCCCGACATCGTTGCCGGCGTCTATCTTGGCTACGACCAGCCGCGATCGCTTGGCGGCTATGCGCAGGGCGGACGAATCTCCGCTCCGATCTGGAAGCAATGGGCGCTGACGGCGCTCAAGGACCAGCCCAAGATACCGTTCGTAGCGCCGCCGGGAATTCGCTGGGTGCGTATTGATCGCGCAAGCGGCAAGCCGGTGCTCGGTGCGTTCCCAACGACAGAGGAAGCGCAGTCTCCGGTAATCTGGGAAGCATTCCAGCCGCAGACCGAGGAGCAGCGCAGCTTCCGAAGCTCGATCGGTGACCCCTATAATTCCGATCAGCAGCAACAGGTGATCCAGGCGGCGCTGCAAGCGCAGATCCAGGCTCAGCAGCAGCGGCAGTCAAAGCCGGCTCAACAGACCGCCCCCGCCCAACCGGCCGCCGGCTTGCCAACCGTGAACGCGGTCCGGTAGCAGGCTTTCATCCACCGTTCGTCCCGAGCAAAGTCAAGGGACGCCACGCCGCTGAACGTGTCTCGACTAACTTCGACACGAACGGGGTTGAGTTTAGAGGACACAAGTGATGCGCGCCGAAGCGCAGGCCCATATCGACCAGATCAACGCTGCGACCGAGCTCTTGCGCCGGTTCCTGGACTGGGATCGCGCGCTAAAGCGCCTCGACGAACTGAACGCAAGGGTCGAAGATCCGGCGCTGTGGGACGATCCCAAGGCCGCCCAGGACGTCATGCGCGAGCGGCGCCGGCTCGAGGAGGCGATCGACGCGACCCGCGCGCTCGAGCGCGAGCTGGCCGACACGTCCGAGCTGATCGAACTGGCTGAAAGCGAGGGCGACACTGACTTGGTCGAGGACGGCATCCGCAGCCTTGCGGAGCTGGCCGATCGCGCCGACCGCGACAAGGTCGCGGCGCTGCTGGCCGGCGAAGCCGACGCCAACAACGCCTATGTCGAGATCAACGCTGGCGCCGGCGGCACTGAGAGCCAGGATTGGGCCGAGATGCTCCAGCGGATGTATACGCGCTGGGCCGAGCGTCACCGCATGAAGGTCGAGCTGATCGACTATCACTCGGGCGAACAGGCGGGGATCAAGTCGGCGACACTCCTGGTCAAGGGCGACAACGCCTACGGTAACTTGAAGGTCGAAAGCGGCGTCCACCGGCTGGTCCGGATCAGCCCGTATGACGCGAATGCCCGCCGCCACACCAGTTTCTCGAGCGTCTGGGTCTATCCCGAGGTCGACGAGGACATCGACGTCCAGGTCGAGGAAAAGGACCTCCGGATCGACACTTATCGATCATCCGGAGCGGGCGGGCAGCACGTCAACACGACCGATAGCGCGGTCCGCATCACCCACATCCCGACCGGAATCGTCGTTGCCTGCCAGAACGAGCGCTCGCAGCACAAGAATCGCGCCTCGGCGATGAAGCAGCTGAAAGCGCGCCTGTACGAGGCCGAGCTCCAGAAACGTGAGGCCGAGGCCAATGCCGCCAACGCTGCCAAGACCGACATCGGGTGGGGCCACCAGATCCGCTCCTACGTGTTGCAGCCCTACCAGCTGGTGAAGGACCTTCGCACGGGCGTAACGTCGACATCGCCCAGCGATACGCTGGACGGCGATCTCGACCGCTTCATGGCCGCGGCCCTCTCGCAGCGGGTGACGGGCGAAACGGTCGAGGTCGAGGATGTGGAGTAGGGGAGCCGTCGCAGGAGTATTGCTGGCGCTTGGCGCTTGCCGAGCACAGCCGTCCGAACCGCATTTCCCGACAGCGCAGCGCGATGTCGCGCCGATCGTCGGCGGTACCTTCTCGACCGAGGACGCGCGCGATCGAGCCGGTGAGGCCGAGCAAGTGATGGAGCTCGCCGGAGTGAAGCGCGGCATGTCGGTTGCTGACGTCGGTGCCGGGGAAGGCTATTACACTGTCCGCCTTGCACGAGTGGTCGGACCGAAGGGGCGCGTACTGGCCGAGGACATCATTCCCGAAGTCCGTGACGAACTCAGCGACCGAGTGCAGCGCGAGCGGCTCGACAATGTCGCGGTGAAGCTCGGCACCGCCGACAATCCGATGCTTCCCTCGGCATCATTCGACCGCGTGTTCCTCGTTCACATGTACCATGAAGTCGCGAGCCCTTACGCCTTCCTGTGGCACATGCGCGAAGGTGTGAAGCCGGACGGGCTTGTCGTCGTCGTCGATTCCAATCGGCCCGTAAAGCGGCACGGAATGCCGCCCGCCGAGCTCAAGTGCGAATTCGCGGCGCTTGGTCTGACGCCGGTCAAGTTCAGCACGCTAACCGGCGGGGACGTCTATCTGATGTCGTTTCGCGTCGCCCGGGAACGTCCCGCTCCGGACAAGATCAGGCCCTGCAACAGCTAAATTAAAGCCAGCCGGTTCGGCGGAACCGATCGTATAACCAGATGCAGATCGCCCCGATTATTCCAAGCACGACGAAATAGCCGTATTTGGCATGGAGCTCCGGCATGTTCTCGAAGTTCATTCCGTAGATCCCTGCGATCGCCGTCGGCACGGCGAGGATCGCGGCCCAGGCGGCGAGCCGCTTCGTGATAGTTCCGACCCTCTGCTGCTCGAGGAGGCTGCTGACCTCGAAAACTGCGCTGAGCGCGTCGCGAAGTCCGGCGACCCGAGATTCGACCCGAAGCACATGGTCCTGGACATCACGGAAGTAGATTCGTGCTTCGGCATCGATGCACGGAAGCTCTTGTCGCGCCAGCTTCATCGCGACTTCTTCCATCGGCACGAGGATGCGCTGGAGCCGGCTTAACTCCCGGCGCAACGTGAAGATGTGCCGGACCTGGTCCCGGTCAAGAAAGCTCTCGGCTGCCTGCGCTTCCATCTCGAGGACCTCTTCCTCGATGTCGTCGACCAGCGGCGCGTAGCCATCGACGATGTAATCGAGCACCGCATGCAGCAGGTAATCGGTGCCATGCATGAGGAGCTTCGGCGCCTTCTCGAGCTGCTCGCGAAGGGCCGTGTGGGCGCGCTCTGAACCGTGCCGAACGGTGATCATGTGGCTATGCCCGACGAAGATGGCGGTCTCGCCATATTCGATGATTTCGCCATGCAGCCGTGCAGTTCGTGCGACCACGAACAACTGCTCGCCATAGACTTCGATCTTGGGCCGCTGGTCGGCATTCAGCGCATCCTCAACGGCGAGTGGATGAAGGTCGTAAGTGTGCTGGAGCGCCGTCATCTCGTCGACGCTCGGGTCGACGACGCCGATCCAGACGAACGAGGATTTGTCGTTGGCGCAGTCGCATTTCTCGTCGACTGTGACGCTGCGCACGCGCGCTCCGTTCTCGTATAAATAGGCAGCTACGACAGCCATGACGTCCTTGGTTGCTGGGGTCGGGAGTTTTAGCTGCCGTACGGCGCTAAAGTCGTCTGGACTAGAGGTTGGTCGAGCCGTCGCGGCCGCGTGCGATTTCGCTCACGATCTCGATCAAGTCCCTTACTCTCGGAATTCCTGTCTTCGCGCCGAACAGGATTGAACCCGATCAATCCGCTTCCAGCCGTTGTTGCGGCGGGTTAGGGTGACTCGATGCGCCAATATCTCGACCTCATGCAGCTGATCCTCGACCGTGGAGTCGAGCAGCAGGACCGCACGGGCACTGGCACCTTGTCCTGGTTCGGCGCCCAGATGCGGTTTGATCTTGCCGACGGTTTTCCTCTGCTGACGACCAAGAAGCTCCACCTGCGCTCGATCATCGTCGAGCTGCTGTGGTTCCTGCGCGGGGATACCAATGTTCGCTGGCTCAACGAGCAAAAGGTCAGCATCTGGGATGAATGGGCGGACGAGACGGGCGACCTCGGCCCTGTATACGGCAAGCAGTGGCGAGACTGGGAAACTGCCGACGGCCGCCACGTCGATCAAATCGCCAGTCTCGTCGACCTGATCCGCAACGATCCCTATTCCCGCCGCCAAATCGTCACCGCCTGGAATCCCGGCGAGATCGCGAAGATGGCTCTGGCGCCGTGTCATTGCCTCTTCCAGACGCAGGTCGCGGCGGGCCGCCTCAATCTCCAGCTTTACCAGCGAAGCGCAGACATTTTCCTCGGAGTGCCGTTCAACATCGCTTCCTATGCGCTTCTGACCCACATGCTCGCGCGCGAGTGCGGCCTTGAACCCGGCGTGTTCGTGTGGACCGGCGGCGACTGCCACCTCTATTCGAACCATCTCGAGCAGGCGCGGTTGCAACTGGCCCGGGAGCCGCGAGCACTTCCGCGGCTCGTGATCAAGGACCGCGGGCAGGGCCTGTTTGACTACGAGCCCGAGGACTTCGTCTTTGAAGCCTACGACCCGCACCCGCACATTTCGGCGCCTGTCGCGGTCTGACGCGGAACCGCCGCTAATTACGTGGCAGATGGAGCCGTTCGGCAGTCACAGCGTTAGTTTCCCTACTTGAGACAGGAGAGGACCAGCCATGTTCCAGAAAGTGACGACCGTGATCCTGATCGGCACCGCCTTGGTGCTGGCAGCGTGCAACACGGTCCGCGGTGCGGCGCGCGACGTGAATTCCGTCGCGAATTGCACCCAGAACACGATCAACGGTCAAGGCTGTCACTGACAGTCAGTGGACATTCAGCCGTTTCAGTGATTCATTGTCGTTCCGGGCCTTTAATGGAGGAGCGACAATGGTTCAGAAGATGGTTGCAGTGGCTTTGGTAGCGATGACGCTGGCGATTGCAGGCTGCAACACCGTCCGCGGCGCCGCTGCGGACGTGAACTCGGCCGCTGATTGCACGCAGAACGCCATGCACGGCAGCCGCTGCTAAGAGTGCAGTACAAAAAAGAACCCCGCCGGAGATGGCCTCCGGCGGGGTTTTGTTTGCCGTAGCGACTTAACCTCAGTCCTGGAGATAATCCCCGGCATCGGCGTCAAGGCCGTGGCCGCTCGGGACGACTTCGCCGAGCGGGTCGTCGCCCGTGCCGGTGTCATCACGAGCGCTGCGCGCCAGTTCCGCTGCACGAAGCTCCTCGGCCGATTCGGGCGCGATCAGCGCTTCTTGCATGCGGCGCTGGGCCGCGCGCAGCGCAGTGTCACGCGACGAGGCAGCGACGCGCAGGCGGTTCATGCCCGCGCCCGTGCCGGCCGGAATGAGGCGACCGACGATCACGTTCTCCTTGAGGCCTTCGAGCGTGTCGACTTTGCCCTGGACAGCCGCTTCCGTCAGTACGCGGGTCGTTTCCTGGAACGAGGCCGCGGAGATGAAGCTGCGGGTCTGGAGCGACGCCTTGGTGATGCCAAGGAGCACCGGCTTACCCTCGGCCTTCTTCTGGCTCTTGGTCAGTCTGGCGTTGGTCTCATCCATCTCCTGGCGATCGACCTGCTCGCCGGCGAGCAACGTCGTATCGCCGCCGTCGGTGATCTCGACCTTCTGAAGCATCTGGCGAACAATCACCTCGATGTGCTTGTCGTTGATCTTCACGCCCTGCAGTCGATAGACCTCCTGGATCTCGCTCACGAGATATTCGGCGAGAGCTTCCACGCCGAGCACCTCCAGGATGTCGTGCGGATCGGGTGAACCGCCGACGAGGTTGTCCCCGCGCTTCACGAAGTCTCCCTCCTGGACCTCGATCATCTTCGACTTGGGCACGAGATACTCGACCGGCTCCGATCCATCGTCGGGGACGATCGCGATCTTACGCTTGGCCTTGTAGTCGCGCATGAAGGTGACCTTGCCGGACACCTTGGCGATGATCGCATTCTCCTTCGGCTTGCGCGCCTCGAACAGCTCGGCGACCCGCGGCAGACCGCCGGTGATGTCGCGCGTACGCGCGGCTTCCCGAGGCATGCGCGCCAGCACCTCGCCGGCTTCGACCTGCTGGCCGTCCTCGATCGCGATGATCGCTCCGGCGGCGAGGCGATAGACGCCCGCTTCCTTCGCTTTCTCGCCGGTGAGCGTGAGCCGCGGATGAAGCGATTCCTTCTTCGACTTGGCCGCGTCGTCGGTGACTACCCGCTGCGCGATTCCGGTCGATTCATCGACCTGCTCGGTCATCGTCCGGTTTTCAATGAGGTCCTGGTACTTAACCGTACCGCCCTTCTCGGTGATGACCGGGCTGAACGACGGATCCCACTCGGCAATGCGGTCCCCGCGGCTGACGATGTGCCCGCTCTCGCACAGGAGGTGAGCGCCGTACGGAACGCGATGCGTCGAAAGCTCGCGGCCGTCCATGTCGACGATCGCGATCTCGCCCGAGCGCGACAGCGACAGGTGCCGCCCACGAGGGTCGACGATCGTCGGCATGTCGCGAAACTCGATCGTACCGTCGACCGGCGATTCAAGGTTCGACTGCTCGTTGAGCTGTGCCGCGCCGCCGATGTGGAAAGTCCGCATCGTCAGCTGAGTGCCCGGTTCGCCGATCGACTGGGCGGCAATCACTCCAACCGCCTCGCCGATGTTGACAGGGGTGCCGCGGGCAAGGTCACGCCCGTAGCACTTGGCGCAGACTCCCTGCTTCGACGCACAGATCAGCGGGCTGCGGATCTTCACGCCCTGAAGGCCGATCTCCTCGATCTTGGCGACCATCGCCTCGTCGAGCAGCTCGCCCTCCGCAATGATCGTATCGCCAGACTTGGGATCGACGATATCCTCAGCGGTCGTGCGGCCCAGCACGCGGTCTGCGAGCGAGGCGATGACCGCACCGCCCTGGACGATCGCGCGCATTTCGAGCGCACGGTCGGTGCCGCAATCCTCCTCGATGATCACGGCGTCCTGCGACACGTCGACAAGACGGCGGGTGAGATAACCCGAGTTCGCGGTCTTGAGCGCAGTGTCCGCGAGGCCCTTGCGGGCGCCGTGGGTCGAGTTGAAGTATTCAAGGACGGTCAG
>Ga0070713_100001811_pt1 | contig 13799 bp, 10 predicted proteins | sample LARL82metaG_FD_65465 | JGI IMG/M metagenome (GOLD analysis project Ga0070713, IMG submission 65465) | Corn, switchgrass and miscanthus rhizosphere microbial communities from Kellogg Biological Station, Michigan, USA - LAR L8-2 metaG | ecosystem: Host-associated > Plants > Roots > Rhizosphere ... | reverse complement strand
GTGCGGGGTGAGGGTTATCAGCTTGTCTCTTAACCCCGGGGCGGCCGCGGACGAAGCCGCGCCCGATACCTCGGGCATGCCTGCCTGGCTGCTGGCGTTGCGCTGGCCGTTCAGCCCGCTCGCGCTCGACGTGATCTGGGGCGTCTTCTCCGCGATCAACCTCATCGCCATTTACCGGTTCGCCTACTGGGAGACGGTTCCCTTCCACTTCATCTGGATCAGCCTGACGCTGCTTTACGGGTTCCGCTCCTGGCCGACCCGCCCGACGATGTGGATACTCGGCGCGGTGATGCTGACTACCGGCTTCGGCATCGGCCTTGACATTTGGCGGGGCAGTGAGCCCCGGGAGGAGCTGACAGAAGTCCCGCTCATGGCGGCCGTCTTCGTGGCCACGGTGTGGCACAGCCAGCGCAAGCTGGCAGCCGAGCGCTCCCGCCAGCTGATCGGCGAGCACAATGCCCGCCTGCTCACCGACCAGCGGCAGTTCCTGCAGGACGCGGCGCACCAGCTGCGCACCCCGATCACCATCGCCCTCGGCCACGCGGAACTGCTCGCCACCGACCTCGCCGGCGAGCAGCAGGGAGAGGACATCGGGGTCGTGATCGGCGAGCTGAGCCGGCTGCGGCGAATCTCCGACCGGCTCCTGCTGATCGCGGCGGCCGGCGACCCGGCCTTCCTGCACGCCGAGAACGTTCAGCTTGATCAGCTGATCACCGATCACGTTCGGCGCTGGCGCCCCACCATCGGCCAGCGCCTGCGGATCGGGACGCTCGACGTCGTCACGGTGCGCGCCGACCGGGAACGACTCGGCCTGGCGCTCGACGCCCTCATCGAGAACGCCGTCCTGCATACTGACAGCGACGGTGACATACGGCTGTCGGTCACCAGGGACTACTCGGGGACGTCGGTCAAGATCGTCGTCGCGGACGGAGGGGCCGGCATCCCGGCTGACCAGGTGCCGCTCATTTTCGACCGGTTCCGCACCGGCGATGGCGGCCGGTTCAGGGGAACGGGCCTGGGCCTCCCGCTCGTGCGCGCGGTCGCCCACGCGCACGGCGGCGACGTGGTGGTCCAGAGCACGCATGGTGCGGGCAGCGAGTTCGAGCTGATCCTGCCCGTGCCTGTCCGGTCGGTCCTGCCCGTCGCGCCAGCCGACCGGACACCGGGCGCTCCGCGACATGAAGACCAAGGGAGTGCGAGGCGATGACCACGATCAGCTGGCCGCGGGCGGCCCGCAGGACGGCGGGCCTGGCCAGGCGGCACAAGGTGATCACTGGTGTCGTGGCGGCGTTCATCGTGGCCGTGATCGCGGTCAGCTTGGCGACCAGCGGCACCGCCGCGCCGCCCAGTTACCCGTCCGCGGCCGGGTTCACCCTGACGGCCCTCGGCCAGCCGGGCCAGCAGGTCTCGCTCAGCCAGTACGCGGGCAAGCCGGTGATCATCAACTTCTGGGCCTCCTGGTGCGCGCCGTGCCAGCAGGAAACCCCGCTGCTCGCCAGCTGGTACAAGGAGCAGCACGGGCACGTGGCGCTGCTCGGCCTCGACGAGAACGACACCGCGGCGGACGCGCTCAAGTTCGCCACCGCCAAGGGCGTCAGTTACCCAATCGGGTTCGACCCCTCCGTGAAGGTCGCGCCGGCCTACGGCGTCGACGGCCTTCCGCAGACGTTCTTCCTCAACGCCGAGCACCGCGTCGTGGACCACGTCCTCGGCGCGGTGACCAGGGCCGAGCTCGCCAAGGGCCTGCGCCTGATGAACGCGGCCTCATGAAAGGGTGACCAGGTCATGACAACCCCGACGCAGACGCAGCCACCGTTCATACCGCTGCGGCGGTCCGGCTGGGCCACCAGGCGCACCCCGGTGTGGGTCTTCGCCTTCATCGCCGTCGCGGTGGCCGGGGTAGTCCTCGTCTCCCTGTCGCACAAGCCGTCCCAGTCGCAGCGGGCAAGCGACCTGGCCAAGTACTTCGGCGATGTGAAGGGCGGCATCGGATCCTGCGCGGCCGGGCTGCACGACTCGGAGAACGCCTACGGGCAGGTAATCGCCGGCGACACGGCCCACACCGCGACCGCACGAGCCATCTTCACCTTCGGAGCGAACAACTGCACCCTGGCGGGCAACCAGGCGCTTACCGACTTTGCCGGCTACCAGGTCAGCGAAGTGCTGTCCAGCTACAACCTGGACACCGCTGACAACGACGTCATTACCTGGTCCTTCGACTCCACGGCCGTGCAGCAGGACATGACGGCCGTGCTCGGGGCGGCCACGCCGACGGCTCGGTCGGCCGCGCAGGCCACGCTCAAGACGGCTATCGCGAAGCTCGACGCGCAGCGCGCCGCCCTCGACGCGATCTGGACCGCGGCGCAGAAGGCGACGGGCGCGAGCGCGGCGATCCCAGCGCTTCCCGCCTAAAGGGGTAATCCTGCTGGTCACAGCAGGAATGACCGGATCTGGGGCGGGAAAAATCCGGAACGTGAGGCCAATTGAGGCAGGGCTGCGCGGCCGGATGCTCATTCCGGTGCTTGTGGCCGTGCTCGGCATGGCGCTCGGCGCGGGCGGCATTGTGCTGCTGCGCCCGTTCGCGCAGGCGCCAGCGCCGCAGCGAGCCGCCACGACTTTCCGGCAGGACGGTCAGGCCGTCCTGCGACCGCTGTCGGCAGCCGCTATCCGCGCCCGCATCGAGCCGAGCGTGGTCGACGTCACCGCCACGCTGACGTACGACGACGAGACCGCCTCGGGAACCGGGTTCGTCGTCGACCCCGCCGCGGAGTTCATCCTCACCAACAACCACGTGGTCAGGGACGCGACCTCGGTCGTCGTCACCGTGCCGGCGACCGGGCGGGCCTACGCGGCCCGCATCGTGGGCGTGGACCTGGCCGCTGACATCGCTGTCCTCGCGATCAGGCCGGCGACCAGGCTCGCCGGGGCCCCGATCGGCGACTCGGGTGACATCGGGGTGGGCATGCCGGTCATCTCATTCGGCAACCAGGCCGGCGCCGGCGGCTCGCCTGCGGTCGCGCCCGGCGTGATCAGCGGCACCGGCCGGACCATCCAGGCCGACGACGGCGCCTCCGGGTTCACGGAGACGCTGCACGACATGCTCGCCACCACCGCTGGGATCGAGCCGGGCGACTCGGGCGGCCCGCTCACGGACTCGGCGGGGAGCGTGATCGGCGTGGACACGGCCGCGGGCACGAGTGGCACGGCGACCGGTTACGCGATCCCGATCAACACCGCGATCGCCGCTGAGCGGCAGATCGCCGCCGGGCGGCCCGGCCCGGGCATCAGCCTCGGTGTCGGCGGCTTCCTCGGGGCCATCCTGGGACCGGGCACGTCGTCGTCGCCGGCCGAGCAGCGGGCGGCGGAACTTGGCCGCCGAATGGCCGCCGCGCCCCCCTCGGAAGCGTCGTCCTGCGTGACCACGCGCGACGACGCCGCGGCGCCCGCTTCGATCGCGCCCGCGCGCGCCGGCGCGCTGGTGATCGGCGTGCTGTGCGGCACGGGCGCCGCGATCGCGGGGATCACCGCCGGTGACGTGATCACGGCCGCGGACGGTCGGCGGGTGGCCTCGCCCCGCGCACTGTCGGCGATCATCGGCGGCGGCCGGCCGGGCAGCACGATGTCGGTCACCTGGGTTAGCACCAGGGGAATCTCGCGGACCTCGCGGGTAATGCTGAGCCGGGCCCCGGCCATCTAGCAGCAGGGACGATGACGTGCGGCCGCAATCCTTAGCGTGCCTTCAGCTTTCTTTCAGGTCCTGGACGCTTACTAGAGAAGCGAACTCTTTTCTTGTCCTGCGTCCGCAGGTAGACCGGATGTGGATCGTCAAGAAACGAGTCCGTTCAGATGATGTCGGCAAGCAGGCCGCCGACGATCCGATGCGTACGCTGTCTGGGTGAAGGCGAGATAGATGCACGACGACGAAAGTGGTAACGCACAGCGAGGCGGCTGGCAGCCACCGGAGTACGTGAGCCCTTGGATTCCGGCCTCCGGTCCCGAGGACCAGGATGCAAGCCGTGAGTCCGGCAGCGGTGAGCCGTCAGGCGGCGAGGACGGCAACGACACCATCGCCTTCGGCGGCACCCCGGCCTACGGGCCCGCCGGGTACCCGCCCCCCGGTTACGCTCCGCCCGGTTACGCTCCGCCCGGCTACGGCCAGCAGGGGTACGGTCAGCCAGGCTACGGTCAGGCCGGATTCAGCCAGCCCGGCTACGGCGGGCCCGGGTACGGCCAGCAGCCGGGCTACGGCCAGTACCCGTGGGGCGGCTACGGCGCGCCGCCACCGCCGCCCCGGTCCGGTTTCGGCCGGGCGATGGCCTACCTGGCCGTCGCCGTGCTCGCGGCGGCCGCGGGCGCGGGCGCCGCGGTCGCGCTTAACCACTCGGACAGCACGCCTTCGGCGGCCTCGCCCGCCGGCGGGTCCGGGTCGCAGTCCAACCCCTTCGGCGGCAGCGGCAACGGCGGCGGCACCCCGTTCCCGCTGCCGACCAGCGGCGGCCCCGGCTCCAGCCAGGGCGGCTCCAGCCAGGGCGGAACGAGCAGCGGCACCGGACCGCTTGATGCCAGCGCGCTCGCGGCCAAGGTCGACCCGGGCATCGCGGACATCACCTCCACCCTCACGTACAGCAACGCCACGGCCGAGGGCACCGGCATCATCATCTCGTCGAGTGGCCTCGTGCTTACCAACAACCACGTCATCGACGAGGCGACCAGTGTTTCCGCCACCCTGGTGACCACGGGCAAGACCTACACCGCGCGGGTGGTCGGGTACGACTCCACCGACGACGTGGCGCTCCTCCAGCTCGTCGGCGCGTCCGGGCTCAAGCCCGTCACGCTGTCAGACTCGAGCAAGGCCAAGGTCGGCCAGGCGGTGCTCGCGCTCGGCAACGCCGGCGGCAAGGGCGGCCTGCCGTCGACCGCGCAGGGCACCATCAAGGCACTCAACCAGTCCATCAAGGCCAGCGACAGCGACGCCGGCACCACCGAGCAGCTGTCAGGCATGATCCAGACGAACGCGCCCATCCAGGAGGGCGACTCAGGCGGCCCGCTGGTCAACAGCGACGGCGCGGTCGTCGGCATGGACACCGCCGCGAACACCGCCGGGTTCGGCCCTGACTCCACCGCCACGGCCGGGTTCGCGATCCCGATCAACACCGCGCTGTCCATCGCCAACAAGATCAGCTCGGGCGAGTCGTCCTCGAAGGTGCACATCGGCCTGGTCGGCTTCATGGGCGTCAACGTCGCCGACGCGTCAGCCGGGTGCACCCGTGGCGGCGACGGCTTCGGTGGCTTCGGCGGCTTCAGCTCCCCGGTGAGCTCCGGCGCGCTGATCTGCGAGGCCTACCGCGGCGCCCCGGCGTCGCAGGCGGGCCTGGCGGCCGGCGACGTGATCACTTCGGTCAACGGCACCACCGTCAGCTCGGCTGATGACCTGACGAACCTGACCGGGAGCTCGCACCCCGGCGGTCAGTTCGCCGTCAAGTACGTCGACCAGTACGGCACCAGGCACTCCGCGACGGTCACCCTCACCGGCTGGGCCAAGTAGGCCGGACGGCGACCGAGCTTCTAGCTGGCGAGCCAGTTGCGCAAGGCCTGCTCGGCGGCCAGCACGGGCTCGGCGTCGACGTACTCGCCGGGGGTGTGCGCTAGCTCCGGGAGGCCCGGGCCGTAGTTGACGGCCGGGATGCCCAGCTCCGCGAACCGCGCGACGTCGGTCCAGCCGAGCTTGGCCCGCGGGGTGCCGCCCACCGCCCGGACGAAGTCGGCGGCCGGGCCCGACGTCAGGCCGGGCCGGGCGCCGGTGGCGTTGTCAAGGAACGTCACCTCCCAGACCGCGAACAGCTCGCGGATGTACGCCTCCGCCTCCTCCGGTGACCGGTCGGGGGCGTAACGGAAGTTCACGGTGACCACGCACTCGTCGGGCACCACGTTGCCCGCGACGCCGCCGGAGACCTCGACCGCGTTCAGGCCCTCGTGGAATTCCAGCCCGTCGACCACCGGCTGGCGCGGCACCCAGGCGCGCAGCACGTCCAGGATCGCGCCCGCCTCGTGGATCGCGTTGCGCCCCATCCAGGAGCGGGCCGTGTGCGCCCGTGCGCCCTTGGCGGTGACCGCCGCGCGGAGCGTGCCCTGGCAGCCGCCCTCGACCACTCCGCCGCTCGGCTCGAGCAGGACGGCGAAATCGGCGCCGAGCAGTGCCGGGGCCGCGCGCGACAGCAGGTACAGCCCGTTGCGGGCGGTGTCGACCTCCTCGCACTCGTAGAACACGTACGTCACGTCGCGGTTCGGCTCGGCGAGCGTGGCCGCGAGCCGCAGCTGGACCGCCACCCCCGCCTTCATGTCCGATGTCCCGACCCCGTTAAGCCGCTTACGTTCCGTGTCCCATTGAGACGGGAAGTTGCCGGCGTGCGGCACCGTGTCGAGGTGACCCGCGAGCACCACTCGTTCCGCGCGGCCGAGCCCGGTGCGCGCGACCAGCGTGTTGCCGTGCCTGGTCACCTCCAGGTGCGGCAGGCGGCGCAGGGCGCGCTCGGTCGCGTCCGCCAGGGGGCCCTCGTCGCCGCTGACTGAGGCGATGTCGACCAGTGCGGCGGTGAGTGCGGGGCCGTCGGCATGCAGGTCAAGGTCATGGTCCACCGACTAAACCTACCGTGCCCCGGCCAGGGCGGGCGGGACCCTCACACCGGGTCGGGAGACCCGGCGGAAGACTGCCGGGCCATCGCGCGCGCCGCGCCGCGCAGCGCGGCGACGATGACCGCGACCGACGGGCGGATCACCGACGCCGTGCGCGCCACCGCGAATACGTCCCTGGCCAGGTCAAGGCCCGCCGGCAGCTCCCGGACCACCACCCGCCGCTCGTAGGCGCCGACGGCGAGCCGCGGCATGATCGCGATGCCCATCCCGCGGGCGACCAGGTTGGCGACGGTGCCGAGGCCCTCGAACTCCGACGGGACCGGCGGGGTCAGCCCGACGGCGGCGAGCAGCCGGTCCGCCGCCTCCCGGGACGGCTCGCCGACCGGGGCCGCCAGCCACGACTCGTTGCGCAGTGCCCGCAGGTCGACCGGGCGCTCCGGGTCAGCGGCCGGGTGGTCGCGGCCGACCACCAGGATCAGGGGGTCCCTGACCAGGTGGTAGTAGCTCAGCACGCCGGGCCCGGCGTCGGCGGCATCCAGGTCGGCCGACATGCGTCCGGTCCAGTCGTCGACGATCGCCACCTCGACCTCGCCCGACCTGACCAGCTGCAGCCCGTCCGCCGGGTCGGCCTCCCGCAGCAGCAAGGTCAGGTGCTTGTGCTCCTTGAGACTCCGCGCGAGCGCCGGAGCGAAGGCCACCGCGGCGGACGGGAACGCGGTCACCACCACGCGGCCGCTCGGCTGAGCGGCGTGCGCGGACAGGTCGGACTCCGCCGCCTCGACCATGGCGAGGATGCGCTCGGCGTGGATAGCCAGCCGCTTGCCGGCGTCGGTGAGGCCCGCGCTCCGCGCGGTCCGGTCGAGCAGCGGGGTTCCGGCCTCTTTCTCGAGCACCGCGAGCTGCTGTGAGACCGCGCTCGGGGTGTAGCCGAGTGCCTCGGCGGTCCGCGCGATCGAGCCCCGCGCCGCGAACTCGTGCAGCATGCGGAGCCTGCGGATATCAAGCATCACAAAAGCTTATCCTGAGCGCGCAACCTTCAGCGTTAGCCCTAATGCTCGGATTTGCGCCCGGTTAACTCGCGGCCGCGTAGGCGCTCGTGGCCGCGAGAGCGAGCATCACCACCGCCGCGCCCCTGGTCAGCCACTGCATCGGGATCAGCTTGAGCAGGCGCCAGCCGACCGTGACGGCAATCCCGGCGGCCACCCACAGCGCCAGCGTGGCGCCGATGCCGACCGAGACCGGGTCGTGGAAGCGCGCGGCCAGGCTGACGGTGAGGAACTGAGTCAGGTCGCCGAACTCAGCGAGGAACACCACGGCGAACGCGGTGCCGAACACCGGCCAGAACTCGCTGCGCATGCCGTCCATGCCGCTGTCCTCGTTCTCATCGTCATCCTGCTTCTCCCGGTGCATCCAGAGCAGCACGGCGCCGATGGCGAACACGCCTGCCGCGCACGCCTCGACGACGTGGTGCGGCAGCAGGCTCAGCGCCCCGCCGGCCGCCACCGCGATGACCACCTGGGCGAGGAAGGCGGTGGCCGCACCGCCGAACACGATGCTCGGGCGGTAGCGGCTCGACAGGATCAGGCACGCGAGGATCGTCTTGTCGGGCAGTTCGGCGGGGAGGACGGCCACGAAGGTGGCGGCGGCTGCGGTCAGGCTCATGGCTCCGGGGCTCCGTCTATCGGGCCGCCCCGGCTAGTCGCGTCTGACCGACCCGATCCTCCGGCACGGCAGCACTGGCGGCGTCACGGCAAGCGTGACGCCAGCTGTCGGCCGAAAGTCTCACTCAGGCCGCATCGCGGCCCCCCGGGTACCGGGCACAGCTGGCTGGCATAACAGCCACTGAGCCGCGATTGTCGGCATCCCGGCGACGGAGCTACTCCCCTTCGCGCGAGCTCATTCTAGCCCAAGAGCCGCAGGCCGTCGCGGGGGAACTTCGCCCCGAGGGCAAAGGAAGCGGGCGGCCGGCCACCACCCCTAGCCGGCCACCCGCTCTCAGTTCCCGTCCGCTCGGAAGAGAACCTAGCCGACCAGGAGATCACGGATTCCCTCTAGTGAGGGATTTACTTGGCTTTATCCGGAAAAGCGCATGCTGTCCAGCTGAGCCATGTCTTTGATGGCGACTTCCCGGTAACGCGTGCTGACAATACCCTGCCGTCTGAGTTCTTTCAGAATCCGCTCTGCAGTAGATACGGCCACGCCCGCGAGGTCGCCGAGATCGGACTGGGTGAGCGGAATCCGGATGGTTCCGTCGGGGCCGGGCTCAGCCCGGTCCCGGCCGAGCTCGAAGAGAACCTGGGCGAGCCGTTCCTTGGCGTCCCACACCCGCTCCGCGGCCCGCCGCTCCGTGGTTTCGCGCAGCTTGCCCATCACGTACCTGGTGACCGCCGACTGGACCGCCCGGGAACCGCTGGTGACCGCCAGGAAGGCGGCGCCGCCGACGCGCAGCGCCGTGGCATCGCCGGCCGCCCGCACCGTCGCCGTCCGCGGCTTCTCGTCAAGCAGCGCGAACTCCCCCACGAGGTCGCCCCGTGAGCGGATGGCGAGCGTCGTCTCAACGCCGCTCTCCGCGGCCACCACGACCTTGACCAGGCCGCTGGTCAGCACGTAGGCGAAGTCGCCCGGGTCGCCCTGCACCAGCATGATCTGGTCGTCTTCGAAGCGCACCGGCGTGCCTGCGGCCAGCAGCGCGGCCCGCTCCGCCTCGGGAAGGCTGCCGACGAAGGTGCCCTCAGGCCACTCGTGGCGGACGGCCGCCGTCACGGCCGGCCTTCCTGGCAAACCGGTTGCCCGCCCGGCCGGCTGCGCGGCGGCGACGGGGAAATGAGAAGACGGCACACCTTCGATATTGCCAGATTTTCCCCGGCGATAGCGGGAACTCGCATCGGTCAATCTACGTAATTACCTATTACGCTTGTCGTGGGAGCGTGGGGTACAAATGCATGACGGGGTTGAAGGCGCTGAATCGGCCGGGCCGGGCGGTCCAGACGCCGCAGACGGGGTGCCCAGCGGGCGGCGCCATTCGGGCCGCGCGCTGCGAATGGCATTCGTGCTTGACGTGGCGGAATACGGCAAGCGCGCGGTGCCCGCCAGGGACGCGGTGCAGCAGCGGCTGCGGCGGCTGGTCGTCGCGACGCTCGCGGAATGCGGGCTTAAGCTCGACGAGCCGGCAATCGACTATCAGTGGACCGGCGACGGTATCAATGCGATCCTGCCCGCCGACATCGACCCGACCGCGGTCCTCGCCACGCTCCTGCGGTCCCTGGCCGCCAGCCTTACCCGCGACAACCGGGGCCACGCCGACCGCATCAGGCTGCGCATGGCGGTCGGCGTGGGGCTCTTCGAGCGCGGTCCGGCCGGCTTCGGCGGGCCGGTGATCGTCGACATCAACCGGATCGTCGACAGCGCCGCGCTGCGCTCCGCCATGGCGGCCGAGCCCGGCGCCGACCTGGTGGTAGCGATCGGCGACCGCGCGCACGGGCTGATCATCGAGCCGGGCTACCCGGGAATTCCCGCTGGCCAGTTCACCAGGGCGTACGTGGTGTCGAAGGAATACGCCGCCCCGGCCTGGATATGGATCTCAACCCGGCAGTGGACCGAGCCCGCGTACCTGCCGCTCGACGGGACGGGCCCGCGCGAATTCGGCCGGTACCGGCTGGTCGCCCGGCTCGGCGCGGGGCAGGCGGGCGCGGTGTACCTGGCCAGCGGCAGCGCCCACGGCGCCGGCGGCCCCGGGAGCGGCGATTCCGGCTGGACCGCGCTCAAGGTCTTCGACGAGCGGCTGGCCGCCGACCCTGACGTGCGCCGCCGCCTGTCCGGCGGCGCACGGGCGGCAAGCGCCGTGCACGGGCCGAACATCGCCTCGGTCATCGACTACGACGCGCGCGATCAGCTCGACCAGCCGTGGGTGGCGAGCACGCTGGCGCTCGGCCCCTCGCTGGCCGCGGCCGTCGCCGAGACCGGGCCGCTCCCGCCGGCCACCGCGGGCTGGCTCGCCCTCGGCCTGGCCCGCGCCCTCAGCACGCTGCACCGGGCCGGGCTCACCCACGACGCCGTCACGCCGCCGAACGTGATGCTCGACGCGCGGGGGCCCGTGCTCACGGGCGCCGGCACCAGCAGGACCACGCTGCTGGCCGGGCCGGGGAGCGCCGGCGACGACGTGCGCATGCTCGGCGCCACCGTGCTCTACGCCGCGACCGGGCGCTCCCCCGTAAACGACGCCGATCTCGCCGGGTGCCCGCCCAGCCTCCTGCCCATCGTGCACGCGTGCCTGTCCCCTGAGCCCGCGGCGCGCCCGGACGCCGCGGAACTGCACGCGCGGCTGGCCGGCCAGGTCGGCAGGCAGCCGCGCTCCTGGCTGCCCGACCCGGTGGCCGCGCGCACCGCCGAGTACCAGGCGGTCCCGGCCTCCCGCGGCCGGTTCCGCTGGCCGCGCGCCCGTGAGTGAGCGCGGACAGGGAGCGCCACGAAGGTTATCCGAGCGAGCCGCGGGCCGCCGGTCGGTAGGCTTGAGCCATGCTGAGCGTGGAGCTGATCGACTCCCTCTTTCCCGCCGACCTGCCGTCGCCGTCGCACTGGGAGGCCAGGTACCCGGCGCGGACGCTGCCCGCCGGCGCTGAGGTCACCCGGTTCGCCCCGTCGCCGACCGGCTGGCTGCACATCGGCGGCATCTTCACCGCCGTCGTCAACCAGGACATCGCCAGGCACAGCGGCGGGCGCTACCTGCTGCGCGTGGAGGACACCGACCGGGAGCGGTTCGAGGAGGGGGCACTCGCCCAGTTCGAGGCGGGCTTCGAGTACTTCGGCATCGCGGCCGACGAATCGGATGCCGCTGGCGGCGAGTACGGCCCGTACACCCAGTCGGCCCGGGCCGCGATCTACGAGACGTACGCGCGGGAACTGATGCGCCAGGGCAAGGCGTACCCGTGCTTCGAGACGCCGGCCCAGGCCGAGGCGCGGGTCGCGCGGCAGAAGGCGGCCGGCGCGCTGCCCGGCTACTACGGGGACTGGGCGGTCTGGCGGGACGCGCCGGAGGACCAGGTGCGCGCCAGGCTCGAGGCCGGCGACCCCTACGTCATCCGGTTCCGCTCCCCCGGCATCGGCGGGGTGCGGGTCAGCTACACCGACCTGATCCGCGGCCAGATCAGCGCCGACGACAACCGCAACGACGTGGTGCTGCTCAAGCGCAGCGACGCCGGGCTGCGGCTGCCGGTCTACCACTTCGCGCACGCGGTCGACGATCACCTGATGGGCGTCACGCTGGTGATCCGCGCCGAGGAGTGGATCTCCTCCGTCCCGCTGCACCATCAGCTCTTCGACGCGCTCGGCTTCCCCCGGATCCCCTACGCCCATGTCGCGCCGCTGATGAAGCAGGACGGCGGCAGCCGCCGAAAGCTCTCCAAGCGGAAGGACCCGGAGGCCAGCGTCGGGTACTACCTCGAGCAGGGCTTCCCGCCGGACGCGGTGCTCTACTACCTGCGCGGGCTCGCCAACGGGCGGCTCGCGGAAATGCCGCTGCCGCAGGCGCTCGCCGAGCCGCTGCGGCTGGATGAGTTCGGCGTCGCCGGGCCGCTGCTCGACATGGTCAAGCTCGACGACATCAGCGCCGACTACGTCGCGGCCCGGCCGGGCGAGGACATACTCGACCGGGTGCTCACCTGGGCGCGGGAGTACGACAAGGACCTCGCGTCCGTGGTCGGCGGTGAGCGTGACCTGGCGCTGCGGGCCCTCGCCGTCGAGCGGGAAGGCGCCGAGAACCAGCGCAAGGACCTGCGCAAGTGGGCGGACTTCCGCCCCGTTTACGGTTTCTTCTTCCCTGAGATCTTCGAACTGGTCACCGACCCCGCCGACGAGCGGTTCAACGGGCTCGACCCCGGCCTGGTGCGCGCGATGGCGTCCGGGTTCGCGGCGGGGTACGTCGAGCCGGGACCGGACGTGGAGTGGTTCGAGCAGATCCGCTCGCTGGCCGGCAAACTGGGCTTCGCGCTGCGGCAGAAGGACTACAAGAAAGACCCCGACGCCTACCCCGGCTCGATCACCGACGCCGCCGCCGTCATCCGGGTGCTGATCACCGGCTCACGGCAGTCGCCCGGCTTCGCCGAGGTCGCCGCCGCGCTCGGCCGCGCCGAGGTGCTGCGCCGCGTGAATGCGTTGTCTTAGCTTTATCCGGAACGGGGGCGGGTAATCCCGGCAGTAATCCGGACGGGCACCGCCCCGCGGGGCCTGCCCCGGGGGTACGGGGGGTCGTCCCGCGGGGCCTGCCGCAGCGCGGCGGCCCGATATGATGGCGCTTTTTGCCATCGGGCCGCCGCGCGAGGACATCGGGGGGTACGGGGGGTCGTCCCCCCGGGCGATAACAGCGCGCGCTCGGCGATCAGCGACTTGCTGGCTGGCCAGGTGGCCAGGTACTCATCTACCGGGTCGGCCTTGAGCGGCACTAGCCGGTTCAGCCGGTCCCCGGCCAGGGCGGCCAGGTCGATGAGGCGCTGCGCGCTGCGCGTGCTGGTGAACTTCCCGGCGTACGCGGCCGCGACCGCGCTGCGCTCAGCCCGGTTCGCGAGCGTCTCATCGATGCGGGCCAGCCATTCGCGCGCCGACGTGCCCGGCGCGACGAGGAAGCGGCTGTCAGGGACGGCCTCGGGCACGCCGCCGATCGACGAGGCGAGCACCGGGACGCCGAGCGCCTCGTACTCGAGTGCCGCCACGCAGAACGTCTCGATGAAACCGGGGATGACCCGCGTCGGGAAGATGCCGGCCTCGGAGGTGGCCCGCAGGCACTGCGCGTCGTGCGAGCTGAGATTGCGCAGCACGGTGAGGTTCGGCATGGACAGCGCCTGCGCCGCCAGCTCCTCGCCGAGCGAGCCGGTGCCCGCGATGACGAACTCGAGCTCGGGCCGACCCGCGGCGGCGAGCTCGGCGACGGTCACGATGGTTTCGAGGCCCTTCTCCGGCTCCAGCCTGCCGAGCGTGGAGATCAGCACCGAGTCCTGGCGCAGCCCCGACCGCTGGCGGAACTCCCGCAGCGCCTCGGTGCACGGGTGCGTGAACGCCTCGGGCGGCAGGCCCGGGTAGCGCAGCACGACGGACTCCGCGAGCGTGTCCGCGAGCCGCGCTCCGCCGACCGTCTCCGCGCCGGCCAGGAAGCGCCGCGCCGTGTAGTGCGATAC
>Ga0070713_100001810_pt1 | contig 13800 bp, 9 predicted proteins | sample LARL82metaG_FD_65465 | JGI IMG/M metagenome (GOLD analysis project Ga0070713, IMG submission 65465) | Corn, switchgrass and miscanthus rhizosphere microbial communities from Kellogg Biological Station, Michigan, USA - LAR L8-2 metaG | ecosystem: Host-associated > Plants > Roots > Rhizosphere ... | reverse complement strand
CTTGACATCACGGCGACGGGCGATGGGCGAACAGCAGATCCTTCGCTACGCTTAGGGCGCGAGGCGCGAGGCGCGTGGCGCGTGGCGCGTGGCGCGTGGCGCGTGGCGCGTGGCGCGTGGCGTGTGAGGCGTTGCGTGTGAGGCGTGGCGTGTGAGGCGTGATGACAACTAGTAACGCTCAACGCTCAACGCTCAACGCCCAACACCCAACGCCCAACGCTCAACGCTCAACGCCAATCAACCTGCGCACTGCATCTCTATAGGTCTCACCGCTGACGATGCGTGCGCCAGTACGCATGATGAGCACATAATCGCCCTTGAACCAGGGTTGCATCTCCCGAATGTGCGCTCGATTGACGATCGCCGAGCGATGGACCCGGAGGAATTGAGCCGGATCGAGACGCCGCTCCAGACTGCTCATTGGCTCGCGCACCACGAGCGACTTCGCTCCGAGATGTAGCCGCGCGTCCTTGCGCACTGCCTCTACCCACTCGATTTCCCCGGGATCGAGAAACAGGTGACGGCCGTCCACGCGAACGACGAGTTGCTCGGTGCCCGGCGGCCGCAACGCCGTCAGAAGCGCGCGAACGGCATCGCGTGTGGTGCGCGCTGGCTCGTCGCGGCGCGCAATGACGCGTCGCATCGTATTCGCGAATCGCTCGGCGTCGAAAGGCTTCAGTAAATAGTCGACCGCGCTCACCTCGAAGGCGCGGAGCGCGTACTGGTCGTACGCCGTAACGAACACGGTCAACGGCAGCGCATTTGGATCGAGCGCTTCGACGACGTCGAAACCGTTCTCCCGCGGCATCTGGACGTCGAGAAAGAGGAGGTCGGGCGCCAGGCGCTTCGCCAGCTCGACGGCGGTACGCCCGTCTCCGGCCTCCCCGACGATTGCGACCTCTGGCCACTGCGCGAGGAAGGCACGCAGCAGCTCGCGCGCCGGCTCCTCGTCATCGACGAGCAATGCGCGAATCGTCATGTAGTTCCGCCGGAGTCGGCCGCGGGGAAGAGATCGGTCTCAGTGTGATACGGCACCCTGATCTCGACGACGAAGCGGGAGCTGCCATTCCCGTTGCCGTCCCAGACCGCGCGAAAGCCGTGCGAAGGCCCATACAGTTGGGCCAGCCGCGCCGCGACATTCGTGAGCCCCACACCGCGTGACTTGCTCGGCGCGCTCTGGTTGCCCCCGTCGTTAGGTCTGCCGTCGTTGGCAACCGACAGGACGACTGCATCGCCGCTTCGGTGCGCTCGAATCCAGACACGGCCGCCCCCGGCTTGCGGCTCGATACCATGCCGGATTGCGTTCTCGACGAGCGGCTGCAGAAGCAGGCTCGGTACGAGCGCGTCACCAACGGCTTCGCTGATGTCCACATCGACGCGAAGTCGCTGCCGAAACCGAGCGCGCTGGATCTCCACGTACCGCTGGACGAATGCCAGCTCGTCGCGCAATGGAATCTCCTGACGCGCCGTGTGATCGAGCGAGGAGCGGAGCAGATCGCCGAGGGCAGACACGACACGCTGCGCCGTCGGCACATCGCTGACCATCAGCGACGATACGGTGTGCAGGGCATTGAACAGGAAGTGCGGCTGGAGCTGCATGCGGAGCACGTTCAACTCGGCGCGCGCCAGCCGCGCCTGCAGCTCACTGTCGCGCAGTTGGCGTGCCCGCAGGTCTCGATAATACAGCAATGCGTGAAATGCGCCGCCGGTCATCCCGAAGATCAGGAGGTTGAACGTGGACGTCGTCACGGCCCACATCAGCAGGAATGGTGCAAGGGGCCGTTGCGTCACTCCGGCCGGCGGCGCCATGCCGAAGAGTTGAGGATTCGTGAATCGGATGACGAGACCCGTCAGCACCGCCTGCGTCGCGCAGAAGGCAATGGCAAGCAGCAGCCAGCCGGCGAGGCGCAGCAAGCGCTGGCCGCCGCCGTCGAGACGAATGCGCCGACCGACAACGGCAATGATCGGCAGCAGCAACGCCCAGACCACCCAATCGAGTGCGTTCACGGCGAGTAGCTGCGACCACTGAACGGGACTGCCGACGAGTCGATGCCGCACTGCGTCCTGCGCGGTGAAGAGCAACGTGAGAGAGACGACACTCGCGAGCACGAGCATCGTGAAGCGGCGACGGTCGAAAGGGTCGGTCATCGTTCGGCAATCTTCGATCGATGCAGGCATTCGCGCAAATGGCATTTCACGGCCGCAACAATGGAAGCGGGCCGTTTCGCCCCTTCGTTCCACCTGTCGACCGGTTCGTGCGCGCGATGGCACGATCGGGTCGCGGAGCGTTGGAGGCCTCGAGAAGGGGGCACACGTTGCGTTCTCCAACTCCCAGGCCCACCTCGTTCGAGGAGTCCTCATGAATGCCATGACATCGTTTGCCCTGATCGGTACATTGGCACTCGCTGGAATCGTCGGAATCTCAGGTACGCATCTGGCCGCGACGTCTGCCCCAAAGCTTCACATCGAAGAAGTGGGCAGCGACTCGATGTCGTTCGACGTCATCGCGACGATGATCGTCGGACCGAGCGAGGTGCTACTCTGGGACGCACAGTATCACGTCGGCGACGCCCGCCGCCTCGCCGATCGAGTTGCCGCCACGGGCAAACACCTCAAAGCGATCGTGATCTCACATCCGGACCACGATCACTACTCAGGTGCCGCGGCGATCGTCGAGCGCTTTCCTGGCACGCCGGTGTACATGACGCAGAAAGCGATCGCTCACTACGACACCACGAAACGCGGCTTCGAGATGGAGAAGTCGCGCCGGCCGGCGATGCTGGCGGACAGTCTCGTGACGCCGGTGGCGCTCCCGAGCACGCATCTGTCCGTCGACGGCGAGGAGGTGACGGTGATTCCTGATCTCACCGGTGATGTCATCGTCCCGACGAATAGTGTGCTCTGGATTCCGTCGCTGCGAACGGCGCTCGTTGGTGACGTGGCGTTCAACGGCGTGCATCCCTGGCTGGGTAGCTCGACGGAAGCGACTCGCGCCGCGTGGCGCGCATCAATCGCGAGGGTTGCGGCGCTGCATCCGGCGGTGGTTGTCGCGGGCCATAAGAAGGATGTTGCGGCGCCGGACTCACCTGATGTTCTGAGATTCATGGACGGCTACCTCGCCGACTTCAATTCGATCCGGAAGGCGTCGTCAGGCGGCCGTGAGCTCGCGACGGCGATGCTGCGGAAGTATCCGGACCTCGCCGTACGGGGACTGCTGCTCTACGGCGCGCAAGTGGCGTTCAAGCCGCAGCCCTGAGCGAGATTAGCGGCTACTCTCGGCCAAGCCGTGAAGGTGACGCGCAAGCCGACCATGTTCCGCTTCCGGCGCGTCGAATCCAGCGCGTGCCTTCCTCGATGCGTCCGATCTGGATGAGCGAGCAGCCGAGATAGCCCTGCGACGTATGGTCCGCGGTGTCGGCGGCGATGGCGCGGGCGTAGAATGCGCGCGCACCATTGTAATTCTGCATCGCGAAGAGGGTCGTCGCCAGCTCGCGCAGGGCAGGGCCGCTGTTCGGCGCGATGCGTACTGCCTGAACCGCCTCGCTGCTCGCGGTGGACAGCTCGTTCGCCTCGCGGGCGACGCGCGAGAGATACACGTGGGGCATCGGATCGTTAGGCGCGAGGCGGGCGGCGTCGAGCAGTCGATCGCGCGCGACGTCCCGGTGGCCGTCATGGTACGCCGCGATCCCTTCGCGGAGGGCTCTGCCCGCGCGCGCGGAGCGAACCGCGCCACGGCTCGCCACGGCGACGATCAGCAGGGCAGTGACTCCCGCTCCAATCGTGAACGCGCGTCGAGGCCGCGGTGGCCGCGGAGCCGCCATCGTTCCTGGTGCCGACGGGGGCGCCGGCAGAGGAGACACGAGTTCTGTCGGCGCGTCCGACGCTGCGCTCGCGACCGGAGCTTGACGAGTGGTTGCCGAAGTCGCGCTGGGCATCATCGCGATGCCGGCGTGGAGGGCATGAGCGAAGTCCCGCACGGACGGATAGCGCCGGCTCGCGTCGCGCTCGAGGGCGCGCGTCAGAACATTCTCCAGCTCGTTAGGCCACGGGACATCGGGGCGGATCTGCGAGAGCGTCCGCGGTGGCTCGGTCAGGCGCGCGACCATGGTCGACGCGGTGGACGAGGCCGGATACGGGAGATCGCCCGTGAGGAGGTTGAACGCGACCAAGGCCAGTGCGTACTGATCGCTCCGTCCATCCACCTCACCGCCCGAGATTTGCTCGGGACTCATGTATTCCACGGTCCCCACGACCACGCCTGTGCGCGTCACCCCCTGTGCAACATCTCCGGTCGACTTCGCGATGCCGAAGTCCACGACCTTCACGCTATCCGCGCCGTCCGCGTCGGCGCTGACCATGATGTTGTCCGGCTTGAGGTCGCGATGGACGATGTTCATGGCGTGCGCGGCATAGAGCCCTTCCGCCGCCTGACGCACGATATCGCTCACACGCAGCGGTGAAAGCGCCCCGTCGCTCTTCATGATGTCGTTGAGTGTCCGACCCTCGACGTACTGCATCGCGAGGTAGAGGAGGCCGTCGGCCGTCTCACCGAAATCATAGATTGCCGCGACATTCGGATGCTCGATCCGGCTGGCGTTCGCCGCTTCGCGGTTGAATCGGCTGATGGCTTCCGCATCGCCGGCCATCGACGGGTGCAGCACCTTGATGGCGCATGACCGGCCCATCTTCACGTGCTCGGCGAGGTACACGCGGCCCATGCCGCCCGCGCCGAGCCGCCGAAGAACGTGATAGCGCTCGGCGATCACCGACCCGACGAGATCCGTGCTCACGCCGCTCTGCCAGTGGAGCGCCGTGCCGTCTTTCGGGCAAAATCGCTCGGTCTCGGGGTATTCGACGCTACAGGTCGGACAGACTTTGAGTGCGCTCACGCGTGTCTCTGAGGGAAAGTGCGCCGACTAGAGACGCCCGCGCGGCGTCGAACGCAACTCACTGCGTGGTCATTGCCCTGTGCCGAATACGTGAGGCGTAACGCGCAGATTCGAGAAGTACGCATCGCTGCTGACACGCGCCCATAGCGCGATAGCACCGTGACTGTCACCGTGCTTGAGATCGTTCACGACGAGGCACGGCTGCTTCGCGCCGTTCACGTAAAGGCGCGCCGTGTCGCCGGAGACCTCGATGCGAAGTGCGGTCCAGCCGCCCGCCTCGATGTCTACGTACGACTCGTAGACGCCGGGGCTCTCCTCGCGTAAGCGTTGCCACGAGTACTCGGGACTCGACTCGTACTGCGTCGATCGATTTCGAAAGAGCTGATTGTTCAGTCGGGCATTCTCCGGGCGGATGTACAGTCGCTCCGCGGAATCGCCTCGAATGCGAAAGGTGACGCCGATTATTCCTTTGAAGCCGCTCACGTCCTCCGCCGTCGAGTAGCCCTGGCGCCGAGCGCCGGCGACGTCCACTTCGATGACCCCATTATGGAACTCGGAGCCGGTCAGCACCGCGGCCATTTCCTGATCCGTATCACGCTCGTGACCAACAAGCGGAGCGAGCTTCAATGCTCCGCGGCCGCGGTAATTAGTCCACACCGCGCGCGCATTCACGAACTGCAGTTTGGTTGTCGAGTCGAGCCGAATGCCAGTGGCGCCGCCCTGTCGTTGTGCCGATGAAACGACAGGGAATATTACCGGCGCGAGCAAGATAAAGGACAAACAAGTTCTGAACATTCCGCTCCCTCCACTGGCGTCGGTGTCGAGTCAGAGTGGTAGCGTAAATCCCGTGACGCTAGAGCGATGACGCGAATGATCGGGTTGTGGGGGTGAGGCGGCTCTGACCATCGACCGCTCCGTGTTTGACACCGGCACACGCATCCGGCCGGCTTCGCGAGTTGAGCATCGGCGCTCAAGAGAGCTGCGTAGGATTGAAACCAGAGAGGGCACAGGGGTCGCGGAGTAAGATCCAAACCACAAACCAAGAAAGGACTATCGATTCTGGATAGGACTGTCCCTGGCGGCAGTGGCCCTCTGCGTTTCAGTGCCCTCTGTGTCCTCTGCGTTATGCTTTTAATAAACTCTCGCGTTAGACCTGCCAATTAGGCGCCCCGAGCCCGATGCCTGCCTAACACGGAGTTATCGATGGTCGAAACGACCACCACGAACGACCAGCGATTATTTGGCCGTTACCCGCAACGCGATACGGCGATTCTCGGCGCGGCCACCTTTGGTGGAATTATCGGCGACCGGATTCAACTCGCCGTAACCTTCGGCCTGCAACCGGTTGCCAGGAATGCCGCGCCGAAACAGCTCCTGCTTCACGACATTCGCCTGTCGCTGCGAGAGTCGCCGGTTGGCCGTGGCGCTCCCCTGGTTGTCCGTGTAGCCGCCCACCTTCACGCTGACGTTGGGGTATGCGTGGAGAATCGCCGCGATGTTATTGAGTTGCTCATGCGATTCCGGAGTGAGCGTTGCCGACGCCGAGGCGAAGTGCACGCGGTCGAATTCGAACCAGGTCGTGTCGTTCACGGCCTGGGAACTGTCCCGGATGAACCCGACGAGCTTCGATTCGACGCCATTTTGCGGGATGTGCAGCAGGACACCTGTCGGAAGCGTCAGTACGGTCGGAGAGCTCAACGGGCTCGAGCTGACCTCGCCGCCGGAAGTGTCCACGACTCTTCCGCCGAGAGGCTCGACCGTATCCGCGGGACTGTTGGGTAGAGTTGCAACGTGAGCGCGCCGCGCACTGCGCTGTGCCAGGCCGAACCAGAGCAGAATCACCGCCAGCACAGCGACCAGGCCCGGCACCCAGCCGCGATTCGGCGGGCGATCGAACGTGACACCCATTAATTGCTCATCGAAGCCACGACGTCGATGCGGCCACGGGTCGGCATCGTTAGGTGTCGCGACTGGCTCGCCGCCGGCCAGTAGTCGCGTCAGCCCCGGTGGGGCGGCTGCGTTGACGGCAGCCTTTTGGTCGAGAAGCGCATTCGCCAGTCCGCCAGCGTCGAGGCCGTCCTCGCGGACGCTTTTCGCCAGAAAGCCGAGCGCAATCGGCGAGAGTAGCGACAACAGCGACCAGACCGATGCAGTGTTAGTGAAACCGACAACGGAAGCGAGACCACTGGTCACCGCTGGCCAATGGTCACCAAACAGCGTGTCGAGCAAACTGGTAGTGGAATCGGTCCCCGGAGCCTCTGCCGACGTGGCCGTCGGCGCATTGGAACCTTCGGGTGTTGTGGTATCGGCGGTGTACCCGCTTATCAGAGCGAAGATGTCATGGAACGCCTGAGGATCGCCGATCTTGCCGATCATTCCCGCGAGTATCGTCGCGAACATCGCCGGCGTGGCCTGCGCCACCGAGCCCGACGACTCGCCCAGCCTTTCCGCGATGTCGCTCGTGACGGGATCGGCAAGTGAGCTCAGCGAATCGATAAACGTGCTCATGGTATCCCCCAGCGCCAACGGTACTTTCGGAAGCTGCAACGGGCGTGGAGCAGCGGTGCATGGGACCTAGGTGACGACGGTCGTTACGCACTAGTGACAGAACGGTTGTTGCACCGACGACTCGCGAGGTGTGATTAGCCGGTGACTTCTTCGGCGACCACACCCATGCGTGCTCCTTCTTCACTGCTGTTCTCGGCAGCGCTGGCGGCAACGTCAGCGCTGCGATTGCAAGGCCAGAGATTCACGATCACATGTTGCGGCTCGATCGATGGCTGGGCGCGTTCATCGATTCGTTAGGTACGTTCGTGCCGCGGCAGCGTCGAGCGACGACGATGCCAATCGATGGAAGCGCAATCTGCCGCCAGACGTTGGCTGGCTGATGTTGGCGGTGGCCGAGCACGGATACGTGTTCTCCGACAAGATGACGGGCGAGCACGGTACGATGCAGCCGGAGACGGTCCGAATCCCGATTGCCTTCCTCGGTCCCGGTGTTCGCGCCGGCTCGTACGCGCGCGTCGTGCGCTCGGTGGACATCGCACCGACACGCGCTCAGTTGATTCGGCGTGCGGCCCCAGCAACCGCTGGACGGGGTGGCGATCAGCGAGGTGATCAGCGGAGTCGCCCCATCACCGTAAGCGGGCATCGCGAAGCCGCGCCACCAAGCCCGCCGCCGCTCGGTGGGCTTCGTTGTTATGGAGAGCAGGGCCTTCCACAGCAGCTTTGTTCAAGCTGAGGAAGGTTCGTTCAAGACGCATGCGCATGCGGATTACACCGTTCGGTCCAGACAAGCGCGCGATGAGGGCGCGCGGCCGGCCGAGCGCAACGCGGGAAGAGAAGAGCAATGTCGATTTTCGGCCGCGCCATTCGACTTATAAGAGACAGAAAGACGGTCGTCAACTTCAGCGGAGTGGGCGATACCCACCGGCATCGCCCGCGGAATAGAGGATCTATGGCACGCCAGAGTGGAATCCATGAGAGAGGTGGCGACGCGGTCCGACTGCGCCCCCGCATCGCGTCCGACAGCGATGAGGTGTACACGAATGATGCGAGCCTCATCGCCATCGACACTACGTACGAGCGAATGACGACACAGAACACCGCCGTATTGCTCATCGATCATCAGATCGGGCCGTTGTGGGAGCTCGAGTTCGCGCCGACCCGTCGCGCAGTTGTGACGCTCGCGACACTCGCGCGGCAGCTAGGCCTGCCAACGGTCATAACGGCGATAGGAGTCGAGACGTGGGGCGCGGTGATTCCCGAGCTGTCGGACGCATTTCCCGAGGCGCCGCACATCGTGCGGGGCGCGGTCAACGCATGGGATGATCTGACGATCCAGACCGCGGTCCGGGACACGCGGTGTAAGAAGTTGCTGATCGCGGGCGGCGCGGCAGAGCTGGGCGTGGCGTTCTGCGCATTGTCCGCCGCACGCGCCGGATATCAGGTGTATGTCGTGATCGACGCGTCGGCACAGCTGAGCCATGCGGCGATCTCGCGCCTCGCAGCTGCCGGCGTCATCGTCACGACGGCATCCCTCGTCGCCGCTGAAATCGTCCATCGTCGACGGCGGGTAGTCGTGGCGGGTCACCGCATCGACGGCGAAGTGGGTTAGGAGGTTTCGAGCATTAAGAATTCCTTAATATCCTACCGCTGACACGTTCGTTACGTCGTCGTTGCAGCACGCGCGCACAACCGCAACGAGAGAGCCTTACCACTTCCCTCCGCAGAAACGTTCACCGCGGAGGAGACATGAGGTGGAACCGGGTCGGTCCCACCGTACGCCGATGGCGTGCGCGTGGTTCACTCTCTCTCGTTGCGGCGTTTGCCGTGCTGTTGGCACTGCCCTCAGTCGTAGCAGGCCAGGGCACGGCGGCGCTCGTGGGTCGAGTCACCGATAGTGCTGGCACGGCGATTACGCACGCCGTGCTGCGTGTGAGTGGGACTCAGGTCACCGCCCTCACCGACGCGAACGGCGGCTATCGAATGGCGCAGCTGCCCGCTGGTGCGCAATCGGTAGTTGCCCGCGCCTTTGGCTTCTCTCCGGAGACGCTCGTTGTGGCTCTCCCTGCTGGCCAGACGGTGACGCGGAACCTGATCATGCACGCCTCGACCCAGCGACTGGCGGAGATCGTCGTCCGGGAGTCGCCTCGGATGGCCGAGACGAAGGCCGCCGCGCTGGCCAAGCAGCAGAACGCCGACAACTTCATCGCGGTTTTGTCGGGAGACGAGATTCGCGCGCTGCCAAACTTCAACGCCGCCGAGGCCGCGGGACGGGTTCCCGGCGTCTCCCTCGAGCGCGACGAGGGAGAAGGAAAGTTCGTCCAGGTCCGCGGTACCGAGCCGCGGCTCTCCAATGTGACGATCAACGGCGTGCATGTCCCCGGCACGGAAGCCGACCGCATTCCGAAGCTCGACGACGTCCCGTCCGATCTGCTCGCGGCGATCGAAGTTTCAAAGACTCTTACAGCCGACATGGATGCTGATGCTATCGGCGGATCGGTGAATCTGGTGACGAAAACGCCGGAAGGGCGGCCACGCGGGTACGTCGCCGGCCAGTACGGTCAGATCGATCTGCTATCGCGCAATACCTATCAGGGCGGCTTCACCTATGGTGGCCGCACCGGTCCGGACGAAAAGCTCGGCTTCCTGCTCGGTGGCTCCGCCGACCGGAACAATCGCGCCATCAACGACGTCGAGCCGGCATGGGGCATGTACGACGGTCCGGGTGGTGCCTCGGTCTCGGCACCTAACGAGTGGAGCATCCGCGATTATCTGTACGAGCGGCAGCGCTACGGTCTCGGCGGCGATCTCGATTACCGCATCGATGCGACGAGCGACGTGTACGTGAAAGGCCTCTGGAGCCTGTTCAAGAATTACGGAACCCGATACGTCTATGACCTCTCGGGCGATGCCTCGCCGACCGGCACCGTGAACGGTTCCATCCCCGGCGTCGGTCTCGAGCGGCAGTCGCAGTTCCGGACACCCGTCGAGCAGATGTGGGCTGGTTCGGCCGGCGGACATCACGACACCGGCCGCTGGACGCTCGACTACGCCTTGAGCTACGCCGGTACGCGACAGCAGGACAAGAACTATCGGTCGTCGACCTTCGGGTACACCGGCCCGGATCTCACCCTCAATTACGCGGCGGCGAATCAGCAGTATCCGAGGTTCAGCTATCAATCGGTGGGCGACTCCGTCGCCGCGAACGCGGCCGGCAACTACGCGTTGAGTGGATACTCAACGAGCGATCACCTCACGACCGGCCGGGATGTCGGCGCCGGCGCGAACGCGTTGCTGCACTACGCGCTCGGCGAGAGCCAGAGTGAGTTCAGGATGGGGCTCCGCTACCGCGACGAGCGGAAGGACTTCACCAATCAGCAGCTGTCGTTCAAGGACGTGTCCGGCTCGCCCCTCTTGCTCCAGCAGGTGCTGTCCGCCTTCACCGACGCTTCATTCTACCATCGCCTTGCGTCGGGTTACACGATCTCGCCGGTGGTCGATAATGGTGCCGTGAACGCCTACGAGAACGCGCACCCGGGCGAGTTCTCGGCGAAAGACAATACGGTCAAGGATTCGCTCGGCAGCTTCTATGGCGGGGAGAAGATCTACGCCGCCTATGGCATGAACACCACGGACTTTGGCGCGGTGCGAGTGAATCTGGGCCTCCGCGTCGAGGCGACACGAGCCAGCTACCTGGGCCACGCGGTCTTCCAACCGAGCGACGCCGCCGGAAATCCAACTGGCGCGCAGACGCTGCAGCAGGTGAGCGGGACGAAGAGCTACACCGATCTGTTCCCGAGTGCGCAGCTCCGCTATGCCGTGGACGCGGGCACGAACGTGCGGTTTGCCGTAACGCGCGGGATCGCCCGGCCCAACTACCCCGACCTCGCGCCGAATCAGTCGGGTGACATCTGCCCCACCTGCGCGAATCAGCCCACCCTGAGTGGCTTCACGACAGGCAATCCGAACCTCGTTGCGCAGCACTCCTGGAATTACGACTTGCTCGTTGAGCATTACTTGAACACCGTCGGCGTGATCTCCGGTGGCGTGTTCTACAAGAGCCTGACCGACGTGATTCTTACCCGCCGCATCACCTATACGGGTCCCGGTCCGTTCAACGGCTACGTTGGCTTCGCGCCGGACAACGGTGGCGATGGCTGGCTGCGGGGAGTCGAGCTCGCGTACACGCAGCGCTTCGTCGCGCTGCCGGGCCGACTCGGCGGTCTCGGATTCGACGGGAACTGGACGCACACGGAGTCCCAGGTGCTCGTCGACCCCGAGTCAGGCCGCAAAGCGCCGCTTTTGCGTCAGTCGCCGAACATCGCCAATGCATACCTCACCTACGATCAATCACCGTTCTCGGCGCGCATCGGCTGGACGTACAACGGCGCCATGATCGACGCGTACGGCGACGGTTCGCCGACCGCGAATGGCGACAATTATTTCTATCCGCACGCGCAGGTCGATGGCTCGCTCGTATATAACGCGACACAGGATGTGCAGTTGCAGTTCATGATTCTGAACATGAACAACGCCGTGTTCGGGTTTTATCAGGGCACCCCCGGTCACGAGTTCAGCTTCCAGCGGGAGTACTACGGCCCGACATTCTTCTTCGGAACGAAGATCGGATTCTGAACGGTGGACGGTGGACGGTGGAAACGAAGGGCCGGCGAGCGACGCTCGCCGGCCCTTCGAGGTCTCATCTCGTTCTTCTGAATCTAGCCCTAGTGGGCGCGAGGCTGGGTGAGATCCAGAGTTACTAGACTGTCTGTCATTCCTGCCGCCTCGCATCTCGCTCGAGCGGAACTGCATCGCTCACCGTTAGGCCGTGCCCATTGGGCAAATGTGGCACGCGACGAGTTCGATGCCCGTCGCCTACAACGGCGCCGCGGTCAATATCGGAGGCTCAGTCTCGCTGTCAGCACGACGGCCGGTCCACGATCGCGATTGTAGCCCGGATGCACGATCCAGATCACGTCCGGCGAGAGATACACCCCTCGCCAGAGCGTCGCGCTGTAATAACCCTCGGCGACGATCTCTTGCCCATATCGCAAAGCGCCGTCGCCGAGCAGAAAGCCGCGGCCCCCGGCCGCGAGATAATCGCGATGATCCGCGGAGAGTCCGTCCATTGCGATGGCGATCGCCGCCACATCGTCGGCGCGGCGCCAATTGCGACCGGCGGCCTGAATGCCAGTGCTGAGGTGACGGTCGACCTCCGTGAAGACGAAGCTCTCATTGTGTCCGTCGTTCCAACCGAGGCGTGCGAAGACACCCGTTGCACCGGAGTCGGCCAACGGCAGCTCGGCATTGACCGCCGCACCGTATTTGGTGCGCCCGGGCGCATCATCGGCGACGATGTTCGGCGCGACGAAGTTCTCCTTCCCGATTGCCGTCGCCACCGCATACCGGCCCATCCGCGCATGATTCTCATACGCAAGCAGCCTGACGATGGCATTCCGCGGTAGGTTGACCGTGAGCTCGATATTGTCGCCACGTGCGGTGGCGATGTCATCGTCGAAGGTGTTGCCATTCGCGAATGTCGGCATCTGAAAGCTGCCGACGCGCAGCGACCAGCTCTCGTCCAGAAATACGACGGCAACGCCATTCGTATACCCTCGCGTATCCGCGGCATAATCCCATGCGCCGTTGTTGAACAACACCCAGTCGAGAAACTGGGTGCGTGTCGAGTTCGCGTAGCGGTTGAGATCGAACATGTCCGTCGCAGCAAGCTTTCCGGCGTCGATCTCGATCCGTCGGCTGCTCACCTCTCCTGGTAGAGCATCCATGGAGGCTGGCATCGTGTCGCGTGATGTGCTCGCGAGAGGAATCGTCCAGCGCACAAAAGCCCGAGCGATATACGGCCCCGTGCCGAGATCCACCGATCCCTGGCGTAGCACGTCGCCGTTGGTCACCGCGGCAACGCCTGACGCGTGGCTGATACCACTCCCGTGGATCATTTCGACGTCGACATATGCAGCGATATGACTCGTGAGGCATGCGCCGCCGTACACGCCATAACTCTGGCTCAACTGGCGGTCGCCATCGGGCGTCAGGCTCATCGGTCCACTGTAAGCAGCGTGGAATGGCGGCAGCTTCTGGCCGATGAATGTCGCCTGCGCGCCAAGAAGCTGAGCGCTCGGCGCATGGCAGGAGGTGGATCGATCGAATTGTGCGGACGCGACGCGGGATGTGAGGAGCAGCGCCGCAACGGCAGCGCGTTGTCTGGCCCTCACAGCCATGCACCGAAGCGCCGCACGTACCATCCCTTCACGAGCTGCGTCAGCACCGAGTAGCTCAGCAGGATTACCGCGAGCCAAACGAAGTAGCTGCCTGGCAGAGGCTGCAGCTTCAGCTTTGCACCGACGGCGAGGAAGGGAAGCGCCAGACCACAAGCCATGATGCCGCC
>Ga0070713_100001802_pt1 | contig 13814 bp, 11 predicted proteins | sample LARL82metaG_FD_65465 | JGI IMG/M metagenome (GOLD analysis project Ga0070713, IMG submission 65465) | Corn, switchgrass and miscanthus rhizosphere microbial communities from Kellogg Biological Station, Michigan, USA - LAR L8-2 metaG | ecosystem: Host-associated > Plants > Roots > Rhizosphere ... | reverse complement strand
GTCGGCTGGTACTCCAGAAACGAAATCGCGCCCTGCTCGTTATCGCCTTTGATCGGGAAGGACGTCTGCATCACGGAAAACGGTATGTACCCGCGCATATTCAGCCACAGATTGTCGCCGCGCCCCAGGTGAGGCAACGTGCCGATCACCCGAAAGCTCTGCCCATTGATCAAAACGGTAGAGCCAAGCGCCGGCCTTCCCGGGAACAGCGTCTTCTGCAACTCGCTGGCAAGCACGATGACGTTGCGTCTTTGCGCGCTATCCAGATCATTCAGCCACCGCCCGTCCTTCAATGGCAGGTAGCTGATCTCATCCATCTGCGGCTCGACGCCCATGATGGTGCCGCTTCCTGTTGCGAACTCGCTGACCTCGTGCAGATCGTTGCGCGAAATGATGGGGCAGGCGCGACGGACGTGCGGTGCCTGAAGAATGTCGGTGTAGTCTTCGTAACGCAGCCGGTACCAGCGCGCGGAGTTCATGCTGCCAGCAAGCGCGGGAGCGCGCCCGGGAAAGATGAACATAATGTCCTTCCCGAACTCCGCCATCTCGCGTTTGTTACCCGAGCGAAAGCCTTCGCCAACGCCCACCAGCAGGAGCAACGAACCGACACCCCAGGCAATCCCGAACATGGTCAGAAAGGACCGAAGCTTGTGGGCCCACAGGTTCCGAAAAATCTGCGCAAAAATGTCCAGCAACGTCCTCATGATCTATACCGTGGTACGGAAAGTTACAGGCAGGAGTTCCCCCATCCATTGTTACAGGTCAGGCGACATATGAATAGATGCTGCCGAGCCCTTTTGTGAAGGAATTTCGGTTCAATTCGTCCCAGAAACGGCGGCACTCAACCACGCTTCATTGATCCCCGGAGCCTGATCCTGCGCTGCGGGATCGGATTTCACCGGCTTTTTGTCCCGAGATCCCAGCGCCAGAACCATGGACATATTCTTTGGATAGTTGACGTTGCGTCCCCGAGCCAGGAAATGCGTGTAAATCGAGGTTGCCGCACCATACGCGCCCATTCCGGTCGCAACCGCTCGTGAGCGCGCAAACGTGCCCACCAGCATGCCTGCCAACTTGAAGCCTGAAAATCCGTTCGCGGCGTTCGGACCTGCCGGCCCAGCCGCGTCGCCGCGACCGGCATCCGAGTCCGGAGATGCCGAGGACGCCGCCAGCATCACCGCGATGCCAGTCGTCAAATAGCGGGTTTTGGAAGTCTTGACTTGAGCGCCGCCTTCGGAATCGAGCGCCAGGTTTTCACCCTTAGCAACATCCATTCCCTCCAAGGTGGACTGAATCTGCTGCTCCAGCCCATTTGGCGGCGCGACCTGGTGAAATGAGATTCTCAGCTGCCCGTTGCGCCCGAATCGTCTCGCGGCTCGCACCTGCGATACGGTGCCCTTCAGCACGCTACCCTCGGGCAAGTACAACGTATTGTCGACAATCAGCGGCTGGCTGATGTGGGCCTCCACCGGATCGCCGCGCTGGGCGGTTGCGGAGTCTAGCGGGGTGGTGAGCCATGCGTGCACGACCCCGCCGGAATCGGGCAACTGCCCAATGTGCTCCACCATTGCCGGTTTCAGCTGCTCTGTTCCAAACGATAGCGACTGCGGAACGTCGGCATTGAAACTCGTTCCTGGATCTAGATATTGCGGCCGATACGGCGATTGCGTCAGGGCATACCGTTCTAACCTGTGCATCTTGTTCGGCGAGACAATCTGTTCTTTCAGCGCTGTCAGCTGACGCTTCGCATCCGCCTCAACCTGCGCCAATTTGCCTTTTGCTGCGGCCTTTCCTTCGGCGATGTTTCCTTGCTTCGCCTGATTCGCCGAAACAAACTGCAGCACACCATTGGTCCCAGGTGCGACCAGCGTGTCAACGGCAAGAGTTCGACCATCAGGCAGGTGGACCTCGCCCAACTCGACTTGCACATGGCGCTGCGGCGAGAAGTCGGCATTCAGGGCGGCCAGAGTACGTTTCTTCTTTGAGACGCTATCGATCTCTGCCACTTTGCCAGTAACCTCGCTGCCTGCCGGTATCAGCAACTGGTCAAACGAGTAGATGGGTTCGATGGTTTTACCATGGATCGGTTGACCCACAGCATGCAGTCGAAGCTCCCGGTCGAGGACGACCTTCAACGGCGTCCCGGCGGGAACGGTCAACGGTATAGAAACAGCTTCCGGCGGTGACGTTTTAGGAGGTTCTGAAGACCGAGTCTTCAGAGTCTGCCCGAACAGAGTGGCGGCAACAATAATCAAATGCACCGCGATGCTGCGAAACAGATAACGCATCAAGTCGTATCACTTCACTTTTGATTGCAGCTTTGAATCGAGCGTCCGGAGGCTGAATGCCTTGTTTAGGAATACCACGAATCCTGCTAAATCGGATGAAGTTGTTCGTACAGAGGGTTGCACCGGCCTTGCCCGGCAAACATCCATTGCGAATTATGGATGGGGGCAAGCAAAGTGCCTGGAACATACGTCTGAGAAGCGTCACCCGTTCGTAACCTTACGTTCTATTGTGCATTGTTCCGAATGCACGTAAGCTGTTTCTAGTTTTCTGCGTTTTGTGGGCCCGGATGTCGCAACCAGCGATTCGGTAAACGCATGAGTCGTGCTTATTCCAATCGTCAACGCATCTCCACCAGACGGTGGCATACATTCGTATGGCTTGCGCTCATCGCGGCCCTGTTGGCTTTGCGCTTCAATCCGCCGGACCTCACTTTTGGGCAAGACCACAAAGTCCTTCTGCAAAAGAGCGCGGCTCATGACAAACGGCCGTGTGTGCAACGTCCAGATACGGCATCCGATACCAGCATCGGCGTGACTAGTTTTACGCCAATCCTTACCGCGTTCAACTTTTCTCAGCCTCACTCTGGCTCAAAAACTCGCGAATCCAATACCGCGCTCTACAATCGTCCACCTCCGCTCGCGTAGCTTGCCCGTCCTGAGCGCCAGAGACATTCCGCATGACTTGAAAGTGGAACGCTTCGTGGCGGACTCACGGTCCATCGATACTCATCGCACCTCACACCTTCATTCGGTTGTGCGACAGGGGCGCTAATCGAAAGGCACGCAAGATGGCTACTGCAAGTAAACGCCATGGACTCGCCGTTGGCGAGTTCTGTCTGGCGGTACAACGATTTCTGCGCGCAAGCGAGCGTTTTGCCGGAGAAGCGGGACTCAATACGGTCGAATACGACCTACTGTTGGCGTTGAGCGCTCATCCACGGGGGACTTGCTCGAGCATCGCAGTCCTCTCAGAACGCTTACTCTCACAGCATCACGTGGCGGCAGGCGCGGTCACCAGGCTCTCCGAAAAAGAGTTGCTGTCCACCGAACGCAATCAGCGGGACCGCCGATCGCTGATTCTCAGCCTGACCAACAAAGGCAAGTTGCTGTTGAAGGACATTGCTCTGCGGAGTATCGGGGAACTCAACGCCCAAGGACCGCGCATGATCGACTCTCTCTCCCTGCTCATGCACGATGAGAATGGCGCAGGGGGCTCTTAATACTGATCGAGCAGGCCACGGCGAAGTACGCGGCGGAGAGCTAGCTGTCTTTGCGATACAGCAGATCACGCATGGCTTTTCTGCGGGCCGCGTTGAGTTCGCTGTCGGCCTCGCCTTTTGAGCCGGGACCCTTGGCGTGGGATTCGTCCTCACCACTGCAATCCGGGCAGCGATTCGCGAATCCCGGCTTGTTGGGCTTGAGTTCGAACTCCTCTCCGCAGATGCTGCAAGTCTTGATGGGAAACGCCATGAAGAAATATTACCGGATAAGGGCAGCCATACTTTTCGTTGTCAACAGCGATTTACATACCTACTAAACAATCTGCGAGCACCTCGAACTGAGTGACGCCGTCGACTGACTCCACAAGCCACGGTCGCTCGGTATTGATCGTGACGACCTCCCTTCCCTTCTCGTCGGTCGCTCGGCGAACGATCTCACATGCAACAATTCCCTGCACTGGATACGAGGTATTTGCGTCCAGATGCTGTCTACTGACAATTGCCGTTTTCTCGACAACGGACCATCGTCGGCCACCAGCGTCAACAAACTCGCATTCGACGATTCCAGGCTGCGGGTCGTCGCTGATGTAGCGCATGACCTTAACTTTGAGGGCCACCATGGTGTTCGATTCCAGCGGATCTCACGCGATCCATTTCGCCAGTGCAAACGCCACTCCCGCCGCCACGCCGCCGATCAGCATTGTTTGCATGGCGCTGCGGAATGCACGAGCACCGGTGTACTTTCCTTTGATGTAGCCAAAAACTCCAAGCGCAATGAGCGTCACGATGGCCGACACAATCAACCCGCGATAGGAATTCGTCAGCAGGATGTACGGCGATAACGGAATTAGCCCGCCCGCCACGTACGAGGCGGCAATCGTTCCCGCGCTGGTGACAGCGCGCTTCGGATCTGGTTCTTCGAGACCCAGCTCGAATCGCATCATGAAATCTACCCACGCGTCGGGACGCTTGCTCAGCGCTTCCACCACGGGATCGGCTTCCTCAGCCGTCAATCCATAGTTGCGAAAAACTTTGCTGACCTCGGCTTTCTCCTCTTCCGGAATCTCCTCGATCTCGCGATACTCGCGCGCCTTTTCCTGCTCGTAATGTTCCGCATCGCCGCGGGCCGCGAGATATCCGCCCAGTCCCATAGCGATCGATCCCGCCGCAATTTCTGCCAACCCGCCGATCACGATGAACCTGTTGTTCGACAACGCTCCCGAAAGTCCGGCCGCGAGCGCGAACGGGACTGTCAGCCCATCCGACATCCCAATCACCACGTCGCGAACGAAGTTGCTGGAGGTGAAATGCTGCTCGCGATGAAGAATCCTTGCCATCATTTCAGCTCCTCTGGATGCGCCTTCAGCCACTCTTGCGCTTTACGAATTACATCCCGCTCGCCGCGGTAGCTCAACCGCCGCTCCGCGCCCTCGAGCGGGATCCATAGCGCCTGCTTGACTTCAATCCGCATCTCTCGTGTCACATCGTCGATCTCTCCGGACTCGTACCTCAACAGAAAGAAGCTCACAATCTTGAAGACGCGCTGCTTGTCACCCCAGGAACGCACATACACATACTTGATGTCGGTGAGTTTATCCACAATCACGGCGTTGATGCCCGTCTCCTCGAAGACCTCGCGTACCGCGGTTTCTGGCGCCTTTTCTCCGGGATCCACTATTCCCTTTGGCAAGGCCAGTACTTGACCTTGCTTACCCGATTTGCGCTTGGCTGAATTCGAGGTTCCGCCCTCGCGTGTGGGCTCGATTACGGCGACTTCCCAGCCCAACGCAGCCTTCCGAACCACCACCCCCCCGGCTGAAATCTCTCTTGGCATGGCCTTCCAACTTATCAGGAACAAAGGGCTTCGTCATCTTTGGTTACCCTTCGCTCTAGAGTAATTAACCCCGTGAAATACGGTTTCCTTACACTGAGGCAAGCAGCATCTTACGTAAGTAGTGGGAAGTCCGGCCGGAGGAGGTGATCGGCCATGAAGGGTTTGCGTAAAATCGTGCGCTCGGTGCGCGCCTTTGGACGCGGACTCTCGCCTGCAGCTCAGCCCTCTGCTCCCACGAAGGTTCCCTCCATCGGTCTGGCACTGGGTGGCGGTTTTGCCCGCGGCATCGTTCACGTCGGCGTCCTGAAAGCATTGGAAGCCGAAGGCATCACCATCAACTTCGTTGCCGGAACCAGTGTGGGCGCGCTCATTGGCGCTGCCTATTGCAGCGGCGTCACTCCTGAAGAACTGGAACAGATTGCCAGCCGTGTACGCTTCCGCGATCTCGCGCGCTGGACCTTGTCGCGTTACGGGTTTGCTACGAACCTCCGCATGATCTCGTTTCTGGATCGAATTCTGAAGGTCAAGACTTTTGAGGAACTCCGCATTCCTCTCGCCGTGACTGCTACTGACTTTGCTTCCGGAGAAGGCGTCGTGTTTCGTTCCGGCCCGCTGGCCGATCCGGTTCGAGCGAGTTGTGCCTATCCCGGGGTCTTTCTGCCGGTCACCGTGAACGGCCGCATGCTGGTGGATGGCATGCTGGCCCATTCGCTGCCGAGCCAGCCGGTGCGCGACATGGGCGCTGACCGTGTCATTGCCGTAAACCTGAAGAGCACCTGGTCGACGAAGGACGGGCCCCGCCATATTTTCGATGTCATTGGCCAATGCTTCTCGATTGCGCAGGACATGAATTGCGCCCAGGCACGCGCCTGCGCCGACCTCATCATCGAACCTGACGTGACCGGCTATCGCTACGATGACTTCGAGCACAGCGCGGAACTGGTGCGCATCGGAGAAGAAATCGCACGCAAAGCACTGCCCGACATTCGCAAGTGGTTTCCATCCGCCGAGTCGGCTGAAACTCAACGCGCTTCAAAACTGGGGCCGACAACGGCCATTCCCAGCCCGGCCACTTCGCAGCCGTAATCTCACGCCGGCGCGAGATATCCAATTTGCGTTCCCGAACACGGTCTATGTCTTGTATCGGACAGTCCGTTGCTCCTACAGAAACCACTGTATAGACGTCCCTTGCATTCCCAGTAAACAATTCAAGAGTTCGCGAAACCGCGTTGGGCGGCGTCTTTTGCGGGGGCACCAGACGCTGTCGGCAGTCCCACATTCGTGGCTTCCCTCAAAGTACGTGGTTTGCGTTTTCTTTCTTGAGTCACAACCATGGCGAATGCACAATTGACGACTGAACCCGCGCTTTTGCGCTCGCGATGCGGATGTCCCGGTCTCGACTACGTTCTGGGCGGCGGCCTTCCGTCGGGCCACGTTTATCTGCTCGAAGGCGAGCCCGGAACCGGAAAAACAACTTTAGCTCTGCAGTTCATGGCCGAAGGGCTGCGGAATGGCGAGAAGGTGCTCTATGTCACCCTTTCGGAGTCGCGCGCCGATCTGCTGAGTGTTGCCCGCTCACATCGAATCAACCTTGACGGTATTCACATCCTCGAACTCAGGCCCAGCGAGCAAGACCTCAAACCCGAAGGCCAGTACACAGTCTTTCATCCGGCGGAGATTGAGCTCAACGATCGCGTCCAAGCGATCATGAAAGAAGTGAATGAACTGCGACCGGACCGACTGGTTATCGACGCGCTTTCCGAAGTCCGCATGCTCGCGAAAGACCCCTTGCGTTATCGCCGCCAGATACTCTCGTTAAAGGAATACGCCCCCAGCAATTGCACGGTGCTTTTGCTCGACGACCGCACCAGTCGTCAGATTGACCTCGAACTGCACAGCATTGTGCATGGTGTGATCGCTCTTTCGAAGATTCCCGTTGAGTACGGCAAAACCCGCCGGCGCGTTGAAGTGACCAAACTCCGGGGCTGCGCGTTCCGCGAGGGCTACCACGATTACTTGATTCGCCGCGGGGGCGTTATCGTATACCCCCGGCTGATTGCCTCGGAATATGAAGCGCTCCACGTGGACCGGGACAGGGTAGGCAGCGGAATCGCCGAACTTGATTCCCTGGTGGGCGGCGGCCTGGACCGCGGCACGAGCACCTTGCTACTAGGTCCCGCGGGATGCGGTAAGACCACCATCGCCATTCGCTGGGCGGTGACTGCCGCGGAACGCGGGGAGATCGCCTCTGTCTTTTTGTTTGAAGAAACGATTGCCACCTTGATTCAACGAGCCGCCGGCTTGGGCATGAATCTCGAGCAACACATTCAGAGCGGCAACATCAAGATCACGCATCTCGACCCCGCCGAAATGTCGCCGGGCGAGTTTGTCGAACTCGTGCGCAAGGCAGTTGAGCACGAGGATACTCGCACTGTTGTAATCGATAGTCTGAACGGGTTCTTGCAAGCCATGCCCGGCGAACAGTTTTTGGCGCTTCATCTGCATGAGTTGCTCACCTACCTGAATAACCGCGGGATTGTAACCCTGATGATTTTGGCGCAAACGGGAATGATCGGAGCCATTCAGACTCCAGCCGACATCAGCTATCTCGCGGACAACATCCTGGTGCTCCGCTATTTCGAGGCATCCGGAGAAGTGCGGCAGGCCATATCCATGATCAAGAAACGCAGTGGGCCGCACGAACACACCATTCGCGAGTTGAGGTTAGGCCCTGGGGGTATTCACGTTGGCCAGCCTCTACGAGATTTCCACGGCGTGCTGAGCGGCATTCCTGCGCTGGTTGGACAGGGCACGAACGGCCACGGAAACGGACACGGACCTCGGCTTGATAATTGATGCTGTCAATAACGATCTGCGGGTGTTGATCCTCGCTCCCTTCGGCAAGGACGGCAGTCTTATCGAGTCCGTACTGCTGGAATGCAAGATCGACAGCTTAAGAGTGCCGGACTTGGAAGCCCTCACGAAGGCAATCGCGGACGGCGCCGGGGCCGCGATTGTGACGGAAGAAGTTTTGCAGCACGTGTCGATTGGCATGCTCGCCAAACTGCTTTCTGAGCAGCCACCTTGGTCCGATTTCCCAATCATCGTCCTGACCGGCGGCGGCATGACTACCGCCGCCACAGAAATCGCAGCCCGTTCGCGGGCTCCGCTCGGCAACGTGGCACTGCTGGAACGTCCTCTGCGTCCCGCTACTCTGATCAGTTCCGTACGAACCGCATTGGCGGCCCGTCAGCGTCAGTACGAAATCCGCGATCATTTAAAACAACGCGCGCAAGCGGAAGAAGCTCTGCGACGCGCTCACGACGCGCTGGAATCGCTGGTTGAGCAGCGTACCGCTGCGCTTCGCCGCCTGAGTGCCCGCCTGCTTCGCGTCCAGGATGAAGAACGGCGGCGCATCGCGCGGGAATTACACGACAGCCTAGGACAATACCTGACCGCGGCTAAGATCAACCTGGACGTGCTCGCGCGCACCAGCGGCAACGGCGCCTACCTCCGCGAGGCGCAACAGCTTATCGATCGCGCGATTTCCGATACTCGCACGCTCTCCCATCTTCTGCATCCGCCTCTGCTCGACGAAGCCGGATTTACTTCTGCGGCGCGCTGGTATGTGGAAGGCTTCGGAAAGCGGAGCGGAATCAGAACCGCGCTGGAAATACCCGACGATTTTGACCGGCTGCCGTCCGAAGTCGAAACGGCCCTTTTCCGCATTCTTCAAGAAGCGCTGACCAATGTTCATCGCCATTCGGGCAGCCGATCGGTGGAAGTACGGCTGACTCGCGATTCGACGTTGGTGGTTCTCGCAATTCAAGACCACGGGAAAGGTATTGCGCAAGACACGCTCGATCGTTTCAAAAAAAGTGGAACCAACGTGGGTGTGGGCTTGGCTGGGATGCGGGAACGTATCAAGGAATTGGGCGGCACATTCCATCTTGAGTCCAGCCCCAAGGGCACTCTTCTCAAGGCAATCGTCCCGATCGCTTCTGCCGAGAAACCGCAAGTCACGCGATCGGTTGCGAGATCGCACAATGCCGGCGCAGTCACCTTCCAAGCGCTTTAATCCGTTTCTGTCTTGTGACGTCCCAGGATCGACGCGGCCTTGTCGTGGGCGGCTTTAATGACGCTGTCGAGTTTCGGAAACCGATTACGAATATACCCAAGCAGCCGCCTCGCCCAGTGGTATTCGGTCGAAAGAATCACCATGCCAATGAGAAGAAAAAGAATGCCCTGAAGCACGGGCAAAAAAAGCCCCGCGATCCCTAAAGCAATGAAAAACCATCCGGTGATGATGATCGCGATGCGCTTCCAGGGAGTGGGCATTTATAACTCAGCCAACAATAAGGAACTCGTTAGATCTCTTGTAGATCATGCCATGGACCCGTAACGTGAGTCCCACCACGAAGAAATGTGACCACGGTCACAGCGGAAATCGCAGTCGTCCAACATCATTGGAATGTAAAATATAGGAACCAGAAGTTCTTCGCGGTGATGAAAAGGGCCACTCAATTCGCAGCTGTCGCCGTCGCCTTCGTGCTCTTTGGGCAACCGCTCGCGGTATGCGTAATGCCAGGTCACACTATGACCGCGGCGGAGCATGCCTGCTGCGTGAAGATGGCCAGCATGTGCAATTCCTCGGCAATGCCGATGTCGCACTCCTGCTGCAAGCAGTCTGTTTCACCACAGGTGATCGCGTTTGCGAAAGTGCGTGGCGCTGATCTCGCCACGCCGGCGGTGCTGCTTTCCGGGTACGCTGTTGCTCTCCCCCTGCTATTTTCACTACGTGATCTACACCTGTCCGATGCCCCGCCCGGCAGTCCACCCGCATTCAGTAGTGTCCTGAGAATCTGATCTTGTCTTCGTCGCGTTAGCACTGCGAGGATGCACGCGTGTCCTCGTGTGAATTCATCCTCAGAAAACTTGCGAGGAGAAATGACGAAGATAGGAAATTTGTGTATCTGGCTTCTGCTGTCTGGTCTGGGCGTTGCTCAAAGCGCCACAACCAGCCTGCAATCACTGATTGCCGAGGCGCGGCAGAGTAATCCTGCGATCCGCGCGTCGGAAATGGCAGTTGCAACTGCGCGATATGCGCCGAAACAGGCGTCCGCGCTCCCCGACACCGAAGTGATGGTACAGCACTTCAGCGTGGGTAGCCCACGGCCTTTCGCCGGTTACAGCAACAGCGATTTCGCCTATATCGGCTTTGGGGTTTCGCAGGAATTGCCATATCCCGGCAAGCGGTCATTGCGCGCGAGTGTTGCCGAGCACGACGTCGCAATCTCAAGCGCCGAGAAAGATGTTGTTGCGTGGGATGCCATCACCCGGCTCAAGCTGGCCTATTTCCAGATTGCCTCGTCACAGCAAGTGATCGCGATCCTCGAGAAAAATCAGCAGACGGCCGAACAGATCGAACAGGCCGCGGAAGCACGTTACCGCGTAGGCCAAGGTGCTCAGGAAGATGTTCTCCGGGCGCAACTCCAGCAAACCAAGTTGCTGAATGAACTCTCGATGCAGCGGCGGGAAAATTCCCAAGCCCAAGCCGCGATTAAAGCGCTGCTGAATCGACCGATCGGATCGCCAGATATCGTTGCTGAGCCATTACGCGAGCGCCAACTCCCTGCTACCGAGGCCCTGCTCCAGAAGGTCGCCGACAAGAATCCCGATCTTCAGGTAAGCACACAGCGAATCTCCCAAGGTCGCGCTGCTGTCGAACTCGCCCAACGCGAGAAGAAGCCCGACTTCGGCGTCCAGTACATGTGGCAGCACACGGCTTCGGAATTCCGTGACTACTACATGGCAACGTTCTCGATTAAGCTGCCGAACCGATCGCGCGCGCGCGCCATGGAAGGGGAGTCCCAAGCCAAGTTGGCGCAGGCAGAGTCCGAAAAGCAGGCACGCCTCAAGCAGATGGAGGGCGACCTCGGCGAGCAAATCGCGATCGCCCAAACATCAGAACAACAGCTCAAGGTCTATGACGACGGCCTAATTCCGCAAAGCGAGGCGGCGCTTAACGCGGGCCTGGCAGGTTACAGCGCTGGCAAGCAGGAATATCAAGGTTTGCTCGCTTCGTTCAGCGACACTCTGCAACTTGCCGTTGAGCGCGAGCGAACGCTTGCCGAGCACGAGTCCGCTATCGCGCGGATCGAAGGCCTCATCGGGGAGGAACTGCAATGAACTACCGCCGGCTTTTTGTGATCGCTGTGATCCTGAATGTTGCACTAGCAGCAGGAGCGTACTGGCTGTGGAAGTACTCACGCCCATCCGCCGCTGCCGCGCCACCTCAGGGGGAACATCCGCCGATGGAAGGCTTCACACTGAATGCTCCACCCGAGGGCAGTGCTCCTGAATTAACTCCGGTCGAATTGACTCCCGAACGCATGCAGGCCATCGGCGTCCGCACCGGACGTATCGAGTTAAAGAACATCGAAAGTGAAATCCGTGCAACCGGCAGCGTGGAGCAAGACGAGCGCCGCCTCGCTTACGTGCAGACGCGATACCCAGGATGGATCAAAGAAGTATTCGTCAACGCAACCTATCAATACGTGAGGAAAGGTCAACCGCTCTTCACGATTTACAGTCCCGAACTTGTGGCAAGCGAGCAGGAATATCTGCTGGCTAAGGCGAACGTTCAGCGCGTCGCCCAAAGCTCGGTGCAAGGTGTCGCTTCCGGCGCGGACACTCTGCTGCGTTCCGCTCGCGAGCGCCTGCTGCAGTGGAATCTTACTGACGCCGACATTGCACGTCTCGAGTCAGCCGGAAAACCCGTAAGCGAGTTCACTTTCAATTCGCCTGTATCGGGATACGTCACTGAACGCATGGCCCTGCCTAACGTGTATGCCCAACCAGAAATGCGGCTCTACACGATTGCAGATCTGTCGCGCGTCTGGGTCGAAGCACAAATTTTTCAGGAAGACGCAGGCCGACTGAAACCGAACGATTCCGCGGATATCACTGTCGACGCCTACCCGAACCGCACCTTCCGCGCTCGAGTGGAGCAAATCCTTCCTCAGATGGATCCCACCACGCGCACCCTGCGCGTCCGTCTCAACGTTGCGAATCCGAATTTGCTTCTCAAGCCCGGAATGTTCGTGAATGTGCGCCTGCGCGCACCCATCGGACGCCAACTGTTCGTGCCCGCAACGGCGGTGTTGCAGAGCGGCTCCAGGCAAGTCGTCTTCCTGGCTCGTGGCAATGGCCGCTTCGAACCGCAACAAGTTGAGTTAGGATCGCGCACCGAAGACGGCTTCGCGGTTCTGAAGGGGCTTAAAGCAGGCGATCTCGTGGCGACCTCGGCGAATTTTCTGATCGATTCTGAGAGCCAACTGCAAGCGGCCGCCGGTTCGTACACGCCGCCTCCGCCGGGCGCCGCGAGCGAGGGCAGCGCTACTCCACAGGTTTTGGCCGACCTCACCACGAATCCGTACCCCGCCCACAAAGGCAGGAACGCTGTGCAAGTGAAGTTGACGGCGGCCGACGGCAAGCCCATCACAGGCGCAAGAGTGAATGTTCAATTCTTCATGGCCGCGATGCCGGAGATGGGCATGGCCGAGATGAAGAACTCGGCGCAGCTGAACGAGCAAGGTAATGGCCTCTACGCAGGCCAGCTTGAACTCGGCTCCGGCGGCACCTGGCAGGTGACCATCACTGCCGAACAAAACGGCAAATTGATCCTCAGCAAACGCATGAACGTCAGCGCCACAGGAGGCATGTAATGATCGGCCACATCATTGAATGGTGCGCAAAGAACCGCTTCCTGGTCTTTGCCGGCGTGCTCGGCCTGATTCTTGCCGGAATCTGGTCGCTGCAACATGCTCCGCTCGACGCGCTGCCCGATATTTCCGATGTCCAAGTCATCGTGCACACGCCTTGGCCGGGACGCCCGCCAAACGTGATTGAAGACCAGGTCACGTATCCGATCGTTACTACTCTCCTTGCTGCGCCCAAGGTGAAAGCCGTCCGCGCGCAAACCATGTTCGGTGATTCCTACACCTTCGTCGTGTTCGAGGACGGCACCGACCTCTACTGGGCGCGTTCGCGCGTGCTTGAGTACATCCAGGGGCTCGGCAGCCGCATTCCCGCTGATGCTCACCCCATGCTCGGTCCCGATGCCACGGGTGTCGGCTGGGTGTTCGAGTATGTGCTGGTCGATCGCACCCACCGTCATAGCCTTGCCGACCTACGTTCGCTTCAGGACTGGCAGGTCCGTTATCAACTCGAAACCGTTCCCGGTGTCGCCGAGGTTGCGACCATCGGCGGCTTCGTAAAGCAGTACCAAGTGCAACTCGATCCCAACAAGCTGCTCGCCTATGGCATTCCGCTCTCGACCGTCATTGACCGTGTTCGCGCCAGCACCAACGAGGTCGGCGGACGCGTGCTCGAGATGAACGGCGCGCGTTATATGGTGCGGGGCCTTGGATATCTCACGTCACTGAAAGATCTCGAAGAAGTCCCGGTGAA
>Ga0070713_100001801_pt1 | contig 13817 bp, 2 predicted proteins | sample LARL82metaG_FD_65465 | JGI IMG/M metagenome (GOLD analysis project Ga0070713, IMG submission 65465) | Corn, switchgrass and miscanthus rhizosphere microbial communities from Kellogg Biological Station, Michigan, USA - LAR L8-2 metaG | ecosystem: Host-associated > Plants > Roots > Rhizosphere ... | reverse complement strand
CAGCGGCCGACGAACTGGTCCCCTTGCAGCCGCGATCACCACGCGCCTGCCGCCCGCCTCCTTACCGGGATCATCGCAGAACCGCCAGCAGGCCGCGCCGCGATGATCTACCAGCACGCCACCAAGGACCGTGACAAGACGATTGCCGATGGCCTCGGCCAGCTCGCCCGCGCCGCTCGCGCGTCGGGGGTCAACGCACGATGATCTGGCCCGTGGATGGCCCATCGTCCGGGAACCCGACTTCGAATGCTCTCGAAGACTGTCATTCACCTGCGAGAGCGGGCGACGGGAATCGAACCCGCATGGCCAGCTTGGAAGGCTACTTGCTTACCTTGGTCGGACACTTTCGTTGACGCCTGTGACCAGGAAATACAACATTTCATCTGCGCCGCGCCGCCCCTTTGGGTAGAAAATTGGGTAGAAAACCGCCCCTGCCTGAAATCTGTGAAAGTTAGTGCAGCGTAGTCCCGTTTCTTGAAGCCTGATGCCGTCATCCAGTCAGCGTCCCACGATCAGATCACCGTCGTGACCAGCGACCCAGGCGACATGCGCCTGGTAGCCGGAGACAAGAACATCACCGTGGCCGCCATCTGAACCCCGCGACTGCAGCACAAACCTGCTGCCGCACCGGCAGCTGACCTCAGTCCGACGTCACCTCACATCATCCTGGGTATCAACCTGGAGGACCAGGCACCAGTTCACTGCGCCGAGCCTTGGCACGGGTTCGTGGATCCGAAAACTGCTACCGTCGCCGCGTACAGGCCGTCCGCTAAGAGCTTGCAGAAATTCTGCTCGTAACCCGGCGGCAGCCAGGGGCTGGTCCAGGGCGCGGCGGTATCGAGCATCTGGTCCGGTGAGCGGGTGCGGAAGAAGGAGCGGATCTGCCGCAGCCGGCCTGGCCAGCTCACCGCGGTGTTCGCCACGTAATTCTTGAGCGCGCCCCAGATCCGCTCGGCCGGGTTGTCGTCCGGACTGTACCGGGCGCCGTACAGCAGCTCCAGGCGGGGATGTTTCTCCAAGTAGGCGGTGCTCCAGCTGGGACGCCACAACGCGGAGGCCAAGCATTTCTGCCGCGGAAGCGGTGCGAGAGGCGCCACCGACTTACGCTGCCCGACACGCCGCGGGGCCTTATGTAAGGCGTATGCATGATAGGAGGCGTCAGTTTCTCCACACCATCTTCACATGAACTGCATCACGCCTCCATGGATGACGGTTATGCGTGGTGTCGAGTTAGGGCATGAGGGAGCCTCTGGGCCGTGTGCGGCCGCAGTGTCTGCTTGACGGGCTGATCGAGTCGTGGGGAGGCGGCATGGCGGCCGTTGTCACTTCAGATAAGAGTCAGGTCGGCAAGTCGGCGCTTTTAATGCATGCCGTTGGCATAGCTTGCGGAGGCGGGCTACGTGTCATTAAGGCGACATCTGACGTCTTTCCCGCGATCGCTTGGTCAAGGGCGAGTCCCGCGGTAGGGCTCATCCTCGTGGTCAGGAGGCCATATGCCTGACGCCGCGGCCCGACCGAGTGAGCCGGTGCCGCCGGACTCCGTGGATCCGGCGGCTGGCGCACCGTCTGGCCTGCCATCCGGATTCCAGGTGACGGCGCCCGCGATCGCCATTCCCCGTGGCGGCGGCGCGGTTCGCGGAATCGGGGAGAAGTTCGCCGTGGACGCGGTGACCGGCACTGGCAGCGTCACCGTCCCGCTCGCCGCCTCACCCGGTCGGTCGGGTTCCGGCCCTCAGCCGGTGTTGCGCTACGACTCCGGCACCGGCAACGGCCCGTGGGGACTGGGGTGGCGGCTCGACATATCGTCGGTCCGTCGGACTACCGACCGGGGCCGGCCGCGGTTCGCGGATGACGCCGAGTCGGACACGTTCCTGCTGCGCGGCAGCGAGGACCTCGTGCCGTGCCTGGACGGGCAAGGCCGGCGGCTCCCGCCCGAGCCCACCCGCCTGGGCGGTGCGGACTACGCCGTCCACCGGTACCTGCCCCGGGTCGAGGGAAGCTTCCTGCTGATCGAACGCTGGGTCCAGGTGGGACGCCCGGCCGAGGTCAGCTGGCGGACGGTCAGCTCCGACAACGTCACCACCTGGTACGGCCGGTCCGCGGAGAGCCGCATCTTCGACCCCGCCGACCCGGCCCGGGTCTTCGAATGGCTCATCTGCGCTACCTACGACGACCGCGGCAACGTCACCTCGTACCGGTACGCGGAGGAGAACGGCGACCGGGTGCCGGCCGAGGTGTGGGAGGCGAACAGGTCCGCGGCGGCGCGTACCGCGAACCGCTACCTCAAGCGGGTGCAGTACGGCAACCGGACTCCCTACTCGCCCGCCATGGACGCCGACGCCGCCGAGCCGCCGCTGCCCGGCGACTGGCTGTTCGAGCTGGTCCTCGACTACGGCGACCACAGCGGCGCGTACCCTTCCGCCACCCCGGACCAACCGTGGCCGGCCCGGGCCGACGCCACGTCGGACTACCGGCCCGGCTTCGAGGTGCGCACCAGCCGGCGGTGCGAGCGGGCGCTGATGTTCCACCACATCGCCGAGGACCCGGCCGTGGGCCCGGAACTCCTGGTCCGCAGCACTGAATTCGGTTACGGCGAGGTGCCGGCGGACCAGCGGGATCCGGCCGCCGCCGGGTACAGCCTGCTCGCCACGATCACCCACCGGTCGTTCCAGCGGGACGAGGCGGGCGCGTACCACGACCGCGCGCTGCCCCCGGTGAGCCTGCGCTACAGCGCGACGAGGATCGCGGATGTCGTGTCGGTGCCGGCTGCCGACCTGCCGAACCTGCCGGCCGGTATCGCCGGAGACCGGTACCGGTGGGTTGACCTCGACGGCGACGGAATGCCCGGTGTGCTCGCCGAGGTCGACGGGGCGTGGCACTATCAGCCGAACCGCGGCGATGCCACGTTCGGCCCGATCCAGACGCTGCCGGCCCGGCCGGCCCTGGCGATGCTGGCGCCCGCCCGCCAGCAGTTCGTCGACCTAGCCGCCGAGGGCCGCGCCGACCTGGTCGACTTCGGCGCGTCGCCGCCCGGCTATCACGGCCGCGACGGCGACGGCTGGTCGGGCTTCGTGCCGTTCACGGCGCTGCCGACGATCGACTGGGCGGCGGGGAACCTGAGGTTCGCGGACCTGACCGGCGCGGGCCGCGCCGACGCGCTGGTCGCCGAGGACGACCTGGTTACCTGGTACGCCTCGCAGGGCCGGGACGGCTTTGCCGGGCCGGCGTGGCACCGGCAGCCGGGCGACGAGCGGGACGGACCCCGGGTCGCGTTCGATGACGGCACCGGGACGATGTTCCTCGCGGACATGTGCGGTGACGGCCCGGCCGACATCGTCCGGGTCCGCAACGGCGACGTGTGCTACTGGCCAAATCTCGGGTACGGCCGCTTCGGCCGCCGGGTCACGCTCGGCAACGCCCCCCGGTTCGATACCGATGACGCCTTCGACCCGGCCCGGATCCGGCTCGCCGACGTCGACGGCAGCGGTCCCGCCGACCTGCTGTACCTCGGGCGCGACGGGGTACAGATTTACTTCAACCGCGGTGGCAACCTGCTCACCGATGCCCGCGTGATCGACGCGCCGCTGGCGACGGGGGACATCGCGGCGGTCACCGTCGTGGACCTCCTGGGTGACGGCACCGCCTGCCTGGTCTGGAACTCAGCGCTCCCGGCCGACTCCGGCCACCCGATGCGGTATCTGCCCCTGCTGGTGCCCGCCACCGCGGGTAACGCGACACGCAAGCCGTACCTGCTGACCGAGGTGGACAACAACATGGGGGCGGTAACCGAGGTCGAGTACACGCCGTCGACCAGGTTCATGCTCGACGACGCCCGCCTCGGTCGCCCCTGGGTCAGCCGGCTGCCGTTCCCCGTGCAGTGCGTCAGCCGGGTGAGCATCAGGGACCGGTGGCGGCGGGCCACGGTCACCAGCCGGTACACGTACCACCACGGATGCTTCGCCGGCGCCGAGCGGGAATTCCGCGGCTTCGGGCGGATCGAGCAGACTGACACCGAGGACTACGCATCGTTTGCCGCGGATCACGCTGCCAGCCCGTTCGTCACCGCCGACCGAACCCTGCACCAGCCGCCGGTCCGCACGGTGACCTGGTACGACACCGGCGAGCCCGGTAACAGCACGACGGGTGAGTTCTTCGCCGCCCGGTACCGGCTGACTGGGCCCTTCCGGGAGCTGCCGCCCCCGGCCCCGGAACTGCCCGACCGGCTCGGGGCGCGCGAGTGGCGGGAGGCCCGGCGCGCATGCCGGGGCACGATGCTGCGGCAGGAGGCCTACGAGCTGGGTCCGGGCGGAACGCCGGCTCGCCTGTACACGGTAACTCAGCACCGCCGCCGGGTCCGGCAACTGCAGCCGGCCGGGCCGAACCGGTACGGCGTCTACCTGCCGGTCGACGCGGAATCCGTCGAGTACCAGCATGACCTGGCGCTGCCGGCGCCTGGCGCCGAGGTCGCGCCTGACCCCCGGATCACCCACACCCTGAACCTGCGGTACGACGAGTACGGCAAGCTCGAGCAGTCCGTCACCGCCGCCTATGGCCGCCGCTCCCCGGCCCCGCCTCCGGACCTGCCCGCGGGGGCCGTGCCGGGCGCGCTGATCACCGCCGTCCAGGCCGCCGCCCACCTGTCCTACGCCGAGACCCGCCGCACCGGCGACGTGCTGGTCCGCGGCCCGGGCCCGCGGGCGCCGGTCCGGCACCGCCGGCTGCGGATGACGTACGAGGAAAGCACCTACGAGCTGACCGGGATCGCCCCGCCCGGCGGCGCCTACCTGGACCGGACGACGCTGCTGCGATACGAGCTGAGCGCGGACGGGCGGTACCCGCCCGATGTGCCGGACGGCGAGCCGCCGGTGCCGGTCGGGACGCTCCCGTACCACCGGCTGACCGGCCCGGCGGGGCCGCAACGGCGGATCGTCCGCCAGACCCGGACCCGGTACTTCGACGACGACACCGGGGCGACACCGGCCCAGCCGCTGCCGTTCGGGACGCACGGGCCCCGCGGCCTGGCGTACGAGAACTACCTGCTGGCGCTGACCGCGGACCTGCTGGACGCGGTGCTCGTCCAGCGGGACGGGGCCAGGGTCCCCGGCGGTAACCTGCTGGACTGGCCGGCCGGGGCCGGCCATACCGCGCGCGACCTGGTGACCAGCCCGGCGACCGGCGGCTACCTGGACGGCGCCAGCTGGGGCGCCGCCTGGGCCGGGCAGTGGTGGCTGCGCTCTGGGCGCAGCTCGTACGGCGCCGACGCGCGGGCGTCGTTCTTCCTGCCGCACGCCTTCACCGACGCGTTCGGCGCCACCACGCAGGTCCGCTACGACGACCTGTTCCTGCACATCCGCGACCGCACCGACCCGGCGGGCAACAGCGTCACGGTGGCCGCCTTCGACTACCGGGTGCTCGCCCCGCGCGCCGTGACCGACGCCAGCGGCAACCGCGAGGAAGCGGTGTTCGACATCCTCGGCCTGGTCGTGGCGACCGGTCGCCTCGGCAAGCGGGTCAACGGCCGCTGGCAGGGCGACGACCTGGCCGGCTTCGACATCGACCGGGCCAATCCGCCGGCCGCGCAGGTCCAGGCGTTCTGCACGTCGAACCGGCTCGACGCCGCCCGGGCCCGCCAGTGGCTCGGCGGCGCGGGCGCCCGGTTCGTCTACTACTTCGGCGACGCGCAGACCATGCCGGGCGTCTGCGTCGTCACCCGGGAGCAGTACGTCGGCACCCTCGCCGCCGGGCAGGTCAGCCCGTTGCAGGTCACGCTGGACGGCGCCGACGGCCTCGGCCGCGTCCTGCTGCACAAGGCGCAGGCCGAACCGGGCCCAGGGGACCCAGGGGCGGTGTCACGCTGGATCATCAGCGGCCGGGTCGTCGCGAACAACAAGGGCAACCCGGTCCTGCGCTACCAGCCCGAGTTCAGCGCCGACTTCGGCTTCGAGCTCCCGCCCGCCGTCTCCCCGGTCGAGATCTCGCACTACGACGGCCCGGGCCGTCTGGTCCGCACCGAGTACCCCGACGGCAGCTACGCTCGCACCGAGTACTCGGCGTGGCACGTCGCCGCGCATGACCGCGACGACACCGTGCTCGACAGCCCCTGGTACGCCGCCCGCCGCCGGTACGACCCGGCCGGCCCGCTGCCATCCGACCCGGGCGGCGTCGTCCTGGCCGCACCGGACGAGCGGGCCGCCTGGCTCACCGCGCGGCACGCCGGGACCCCGGCGACGGAGATCCTGGACAGCCTGGGCCGCGAGGTGATCGCGGTGGCGCACAACCGAGTCGAGGACCCGGCCGGCCCGCTCACCTTCGACGGCCGGACCTGGCGCGACGACATGCACGTCACCGTGACCAAGCTGGACGCCGAGGGCAAGCCGCTGTGGGTGCGCGACGCCAACGGAAACCTGGCGACTCAGCACGTGACGCCGCCCAGGCCCGCCGGAGCCGCCGGCGACGGCCTGGAGGCCCTGCCCGCCGGCGCCGCGACCGGATACGACCTGGCCGGGACGCTGCTGTTCCAGTCCTCGATGGACGCCGGGCCCCGGTGGATGCTGCACGACGGTGCCGGGCGGCCGCTGCTGCAGTGGGACGTCAACGACCGCCTGACCGACGTCGGCGCCGTCGTCACCGAGCGGCGGCTGCTGACCACCCGGTACGACACCCTGCACCGCATGGTGGAGCAGCGGCTCGGCGTCAACGGCGCCGAGCCGGCCCTGATCGAGATCGTGGTGTACCGCGACACCGCCGGCCGCACCCCCGCGCAGCACGACGACGACCGCCGGCTCAACCTCGTCGGCCGCGCCGTCGAGCACTGGGATGCCGCCGGCCGCTGGACCGCCCGCCGCGCCGACCTGGCCGGCTCGGTCGAGCACGCCACCTGGACGCTGACCCGCGACCCGGCCGCCCCTGTGGTGGACTACGCAGGCGATCGTGCGGCGGTGCTCACCGCCGAGGAGTTCCACCAGGTCACCCGGCGCGACGCCCTCGGCCGCACGACTGCCCTGCTGGACTGGCACGGCGGGCCAGGCACCCGGGTCGCCGTCTACGAGCCGCGCTACAACCAGCGCGGCGCGCTCGCCGCCGAGGACCTCACGATCGGCGCGACGGCGACCGCGGCCGGCTGGAACGGCGGCACCCGCACCACCGCGATCCGCGAGCTGCGCTACGACGCGAACGGCCAGCGGGTCAGCCTCGAGCTCGGCAACGGCACGCTGACGCGGTACGAGTACGACCCGGCCACCCAGCGCCTCGTGCACCTGTTCACCTCCCGCCGCCCGGCGGTGCCCGGCGACTGCGCCGGCGACCCGGCGGCGGCGCGTCCGGCCCGGCCCTGCGGGGTGCAGAACCTGCACTACACGTACGACCCGATGGGCCACGTCACCCGGGTCCAGAACGACGCGCAGGACACCATCTGGTTCGCGAACCAGCAGGTCGAACCCAGCAACGATTTCGGCTACGACGCCCTGTACCGGCTCACCGAGACGGCCGGGCGGGAAGGCGCGGCGCCGGCCGTCCCGGTCACCGACCGCGAAGCGGGCTGGCCGACCGGAGCGTTTCCCGCGCCCGACGTGCTGCGGCGCTACCGGCAGCGGTACACCTACGACCGGGCCGGCAACCTCACCGCCGTGCGGCACGTCGCCGGGGTGGGCAGCTGGACCCGGCAGTACGCGTACGCCTACCAGCTAGTCGGCCAGCCGCCCGGTAACCGGCTGGCCCGCACCTGGTCCGGCACGGCCTCCTGGGCCGCCACCGCCCCGGGGCGCCGGGTGGTGCACCGGCACGACCCGCATGGCAACCTCGGCAACCTGACCCGCAGGCCTCCGCGGGCCGACCTGCGGTGGGACTGGCGGGACCTGCTCCGCGCGTTCGCCCTGCCGGATGGCGGCACGGCCTTCTACACTTACGACGCCGGCCGGCAGCGGGTGCGCAAGCGGATCGTGCGGTCCGGGGGAGTGGTCGAGGAGCGGATCTACCTCGGCGGCTTCGAGCGGTACCGGCGCAGCGTCAACGGCGCCGTCACGGAGGAGGTCGAGTCGCACCACCTGCGCGACGGCGCCAGCCGGGTGCTGCTGGTCGACGACATCCGGCGCGCCCGGCCGGCCTCCGGCCGGGCCCCGGGGACCGTCTTCCGCTACCAGTACGCCGACCTGCTTGGCTCGGCGGGCACCGAGCTCGACGCGGAGGCCAGGCTCATCTCCTACGAGGAGTTCCACCCGTACGGCAGCAGCGCGTACCGACGGGCCAGCTCGGCCGCCGAGGTCCCCGCCCGGCGGTACCGGTACACCGGGGCGGAACGCGACGAGGAGAGCGGGCTCTCCTACCACGGGGCCCGGTACCTGTCGACGGCGCTGGGCCGGTGGGTGTCCGCCGACCCGGCCGGCACCGAAGGCGGCCTGAACCTCTACGCGTACGCCGCCGGCAACCCCGTGTCGAAGACGGACCCTTCGGGACGCCAGCCGGTCGACGTGCCCGAGCAGGAGGTGCGCGGACAGGCCCGGATGACGATGGAGCAGGCCGCCGCGGCGATCAGGGACACCTGGTCCTGGGAGGATCAGGACTTCGCCCAGCAGGCGCGGAACTTCTACTACCAGCAGTTCCGCGGCGCGTACAGGGAGAAGAGCAACGAGGGCATGAAGATCGCCTTCACCGTCTGGGCGGCGATGGGGATCTTCATCGTCGGTGGCGTCGCGGGCGGGCTGGTCGAGGGCGCCATCATCACCGCCGCCGGAGGGCCCGAGGCGGCCGGCCTCGGGCTCCGCATCCTCGCGTCCGGCATCGGCGGCAGCGTCGGCGCGTCCGCCGAGGCCACTCTGGAGCAGGGCCTGCGCGCCACCGTCGGCGAACGCCAGCTCACGCCGGGCGAAGTGGGCCTCCGGGTCGGCCTGGGCGGCGCGGCCGGCGCGGTGGTCCGGGCGGCGGGTGAGCTGATCGCGGCCGGCGTCAAGGCCGTGCGCGAGGTCGCCAGCCTGGGCGACGAGCTCGGCGAGGCCGCCGCGGAGGGGCTCACCGAAGGGGCCGCGGAGGTGGTCCACGGCATCCCGTCGTCCACCGCGGGCGGCGGCGGCATCCCGCGGCTCACCGACAAGCAGCTGATCGCCCGGGCGGAAGCCCTGTATCTCGCCACCGTGAAGATCGAGGCGGACGCCGAAGGCCGGGTGCTGACCCAGGCCGCCGTCGGCCGCGGGCGCTGGTCGACCACCGCCGTGCTGCAGGGCGTGACCAAGGACGGCCGGGTGGTCACGCTGGCCGCCATCAACAGCTCGGACCGGCTGGCCATATTCCGGACCGTGGTCGGCGGGACCGGAGACGAGCTCGTCGAGCCCTCCGTCTTTTTCACCCTCGGCCCGCGCGGCGGTTTCCACATTGGCCACGAGCACGCCGAGGCGGTGCTGTACGAGGCGGCCTCGGAAATGGGCCTGGAGTCGATGCGCGTCGCGTCGAGCATCCCAGGTTGCGAAGCATGCCAGCAGCTCGCCCTCAAGTACGGCGTCCAGCACGTCAACCCCAAGCCGCTGAAGGTCAAGTGAGGATCATGACTGAACTCGGGCTACCCGGCCTGCCTCGCGTCGGCGACCGCGGCGACGCGGTACGCCGGCTCCAGGAGACCCTGCGGCTGCTCGGCGCGCCGGTCCCGGACGCCGAAGCCACCCTCGGCGCCTTCGGTGACGGCACGGCCACCGCGCTGCGCACCTGGCAGCGGTCGGCCCAGCTGGAACCGTCGGGGGCACTCGACGACAACGCCGACCAGCGGGCCCGGGAGCTGCTCGCCGGGCGGTCGGCCCGGACCGTGCTCGGACAGGTGACCACCCCGGACGGCCAGCCGGTGCCGGGGCTGGTGGTGCGGGCCTACGACGCCAACCTCGGCGCCGACCACCTCATCGCGGCCGCCGACGGCACCGCGGTGACCGACGCCGACGGCCGCTACGCGCTCCGCTACTCGACCGCGGACCTGGGCCGGCCCGGCAAGGCCGCGGCCGACCTGGTCGTGCGGGCGTACCCCGACGCGGAAGCCGCCGAGCCCGTCGCGGCCTCGCCCGTGGTGTTCGGCGCCGAACCGGTGGCCGTGGTGCCGCTCGTCACCGGGGCGGCCGCGCCGCCGTCCACCTTTGGCCGGCTCCTCACGCAGGTCACGCCGATCCTGAACGGGAACCGGCTCGACGCGGCCGGCAATGCGGCCGGTCTCGCCTACCTGGCCGGCGCGACGGGCGTGCCGCTGGCCGACCTGGCCGCGCTGACGCGCGCCGCCGCGCTGGCCGAGGCGGCCGGCCAGCTGGTCGGCGACGATCCCGAGGCGGCGGCGGCGACGGCGGCGGCCCGCGGTACCGCGGCGTTCTACGCCTGGGTCCGCGCGGACCCGGCCGCCGACCTCGGCCGCGTGCTCGAGACCTCCCCGGCCGAGCTGGCGGGCCGGCTCGCCGACGCGGCCCGCGACGGCCTCGTGCCGCCCGGCGCGGACCCGGACGCCGTCACCGGTGCGCTCACCGAGCTGCGGGCGCGCCTGCTGCTGCGGCCGGCCGGCCCAGGCGAGCCGGCCTCGCCCGGCGACCTGCTCGGCACGATCGCGAACGGCCGGCTGGACGACGCCGCGGCGCTGACCGTGACCCGGCTGCTGGCCGCCGAGGACGGCCCGGGCGACGGATTCTGGCGCCGGCTGCCCGCCGCCGGGCTCGACGAGACGCAGGTCCGCGACGTCCGGCTGGCGCTGAGCCTCGGTGACCTGGCCGACGGCGACCTCGGCCTGGTCGAGGTGCTGCAAGGGGTAACCCCGCCGGACCATGACGGGACGACGGCCCACCTCGCGCCGCTCGGCCCCAACCGGTGGATGGAGATCGTCGCCACGGTGCCGGGGGCGGCCGGTGACCGGATCCCGGCTGGCGCGGCGGAGCTGGCTCAGCGGGTGGAGCGGCTCCACCCGTCCGCCACGTTCCGCGCCAAGCTGGACGCCGGCCTGCTCCGCCAGACCGGTTACCCGGTCACCCGGGTCGCGGGCTTCCTCGCCGCCAATCCCGGTTTCGACCTCGTGGCCACCACCGTCGACCCGTACCTGGCCGAGGCGGGGCTGGCCGGCGACGGCGAGCTGCGGGCCGGCCTGGTCACCGCCCAGCGGCTGCTGCGGATCGGGGCCGGCCAGCGGGAGCTCGACGCCCTTGTCCGGGCCGACGTCGGGGACATCGCCGCGTTCGCCCTGCACGACCGCGGGAGCCTGGCCATCCGGCTGAGCGACAGCATGCCCGAGGTCCGGCTGGCTGCCCTGCACGGCCGCGCGCAGCAGCTGCTCACCGGGGCGCTGGGCGCCGCTACCGTGTTCGCGCCGCGGTTCGGCCCAGGCCCCTGGCACGCCGCGCGGCCCGAGTCGGCGCCGTCCGGCTTCCCCGGCATCCAGCAGCTGTTCGGCGACCAGTCCGCGTGCGCCTGCGGGACCTGCCGCAGCGTGCTGAGCCCGTCGGCCTACCTGGTGGACCTGCTGCACCTGCTCGACCGCACCGGGTTCGGCGGCCAGCTGCAGAACCGCCGCCCGGATATCGCCGAGCTGGAACTGAGCTGCGCCAACACCGACACCAGCCTGCCGTACGTCGACCTGGTGCTTGAGATCCTGGAAAGCGCGGTCGCCCTGCCCAGCCCGGTCATCGCGCTCACCCCGGCCGAAGCCAGCCAGCTCGAGAACGGCGCGGTACCCGCGCCGCTGCTGGCCGAGCTGGCCAAGCACGCCGCCGACGAGCTGGGCCCGCTCAGCGTGGAAGTCGGCGCGGCCCAGCAGCTGATCTTCCCGCCGGCCCGGCGCGTGGTGATACGGGACCGCAAGCGCCGCTGGCCGGCCAGCCTGTGGCGGCGCCAGCTCGTGGTCCGGTGGACATCAGGCGCGGCCATCCCCGGCTCGGGGTCGGTGCCTGACGCCCGGATCGACGCGACCCTCCAGGCCCTGGCGGCCGGGGGGGCGCCCCCGGATCTGGTCGCGCTCATCGCCCCCGAGCCGGAGGCGCCGGTGACCGGCGTGCCCGTGGTCACCGCGGCGGCGCCACCTGACGACCAGGACGAGTACACCGTCGTCCTGACCAGGTCGATGGTCATCGAGCTGGTCGGGGGCATCCCGGTCGGGGCCGTCCGCATCCTGTCCGCCGGCGGAGCCGACATCCGCGACATCCAGGTACAGCCCGGCGTCCTGATCCTCGAGATGGCCCAGGGACTGGCGGCCGGGCGGATCCACCCGTACCTGGCCAACCTGCTGCCGCCGCTGACGTACCAGGTGAACCAGGAGGTGGCGCCGGCCGGCGTGCTCGGCCAGTGGACGCTGACCGCGACCGTCACCGCCACCGTGCGGTTCACCCCGGACCACGTGATCGTGCAGGGCCTGACGTACGGCGCGGCGGACCGCACCGACGACGCGCTGTTCCCGGAAAACCGCGACCCCGAGGCGTACCGCCTGCTCAACGCGGCGAGCTTCCCGCTCGACCTGCCGTTCGACCTGTTCCGCGAGGAGGTGCGGGCCTGCCTGGCCATTACCGGCAGCTCCCGCCTCGCCCTGCTGCGGGCGCTGCGGCCGGCCAGCCGGTACGCCAGCGTGGACGAGGCCTGCGAGGTTCTCGACGCGGCCCCCGCCCAGCTCGCGATCATCACCGAGCCGCCGGCCAGCGCGGCCAGGGCCGCCGCGCTGTGGGGGCTGGCCGAGAACGGGAACGCGCTGGCCGACCCGCTTGACGGCCTCGCGTCGCCGGTGCCCGCCGACTGGGTGGGCGCGCTGAGCCGGGTGTCGGTGCTGCTCGACCGGTCCGGCGCCGAGCTGCCGACGCTGCAGGCCATGGCGGCCACCAGGTACCTGACCCAGGTCGCGCCCGACGTCTACCTGGACCCGGCCCTGGAGTGCCGGCCCAGCCGGCTCACCCTCACCGGGCTCGGGCTACCCAGCCTGGACCGGCTGCAGCGGCTGCTGCGGTTGCGGCGCGTCACCGGCTGGCCGGTGCGGGACACCGACCTGGTGCTGACCGCGCTGACCCGGCCGGGGGCCGGCCCGCTCGACGGCGACGCGGCTATCGTCGCTCTCGGTCACGTGACGGAGATCGCGAGCCGGACCGGCGCGTCGGCCCGGCTCGTCGCCGCCTGGCTCGGCGCCGTCGAGACCACCGGTTACGTCGACCGGGAGGCGGCCGGGACACCCGTCCTGCCGTCGCTGTACGACGAGACCTTCGCCGACCCGCGGCACCGGGGCGCGCCCGCCGCCGCCGATTTCGCGCTCGACGCCGCCGGTACCGAGCTGGCGTACCTGGCCGGCGCGCCGAACCCCGTCGCCCTCACCGACCGGATCGGGTACGCCAGCGCCGCGCTGGGGTTGCGGCCCGCCGAGCTGGCCGAGCTAACCGGCGCCGGCCCGCTGGCCGTGGTCCCGGACCAGCTCACGCTGGCCAGCCTGAGCATGCTGCTCCGGCACGTCACCCTGGCCCGCGCCCTCGGCCTGCCGGTACGCGAGAGCCGGATGCTGCAGTCGCTGGCCGGCCTCGCGCCGCTGCCGGATCAGCCTCCTCCCGTCGGCGAGGCCGGCCGCCGGATCCTGGAGTTCCTCGACGTGGTCGACGCGGTCCGCGACGGCGGCTTCACCGTTACTGAGCTCGCCTGGTGCCTCGACGGGACCGAGGCGGACGAGACCGTCCAGGCCCAGCGCCTGCTCGGCCAGCTCCAGTGGCTCGGAGGCCTGCAGGCCGCCCTGCGCGACATCCAGCCCGCCGCCGGCGGCGAGGCCACCGAAGCCGCGCTCCGGGCGCTGCTGCGGTCGGCCGGCTGGCCGGACCCGCTGGCCGACCGGGTGATCAACGGGGAGGGCGACC
>Ga0070713_100001793_pt1 | contig 13835 bp, 14 predicted proteins | sample LARL82metaG_FD_65465 | JGI IMG/M metagenome (GOLD analysis project Ga0070713, IMG submission 65465) | Corn, switchgrass and miscanthus rhizosphere microbial communities from Kellogg Biological Station, Michigan, USA - LAR L8-2 metaG | ecosystem: Host-associated > Plants > Roots > Rhizosphere ... | reverse complement strand
GCTCGGCGGCGGACGTATGGGCAAACCCACCTCATTGCCACCGCAGTTTGCCACGCTCAGAGTCGTGCGCCCTCCGGTCGGCTTTTCCGAAGTCATCAAGTTCGATATGAACGCCGACGCCATCCACATCATTCACCAAAAGCCGGGGAACAGCGATGCGGACCTCCTGGCGCATTTCGAGCAAGCCAAACTGGTGTACTTCGGGGAAGACCTCCCGGGCGACGGATACCCTGAAATCGACAAAAACCAGAACGGTTCGATCGACGGCTTCTTGAGCACATTTGAGAATTGGAACGACGACTCGACGCATTTCGTGCCCGCGCGCGGCGACATGATGAACGGAACCGCCGTGCAGGCATTCCGTCAAATGATTGTGACCGTCCGTGACCGCGTGAAAAAAATGGCTGATTCAGGACAAATGGAAGCTCAAGTTGTCGCCGCGCATCCCACTGCTGAATTTGACTCGCGCTGGGGCCACGGACGGGTGAAACCAGATGACTTTGTTCGGGAGGTATACGGATCGCTAAAACCCAATCAGAAGAAGTAAATCTTCTACTTTTTCGGCCTGGGAAATTTCGCCACCACCGTGGTCGAAATCCCTCCCCGCGGCCGGAAGTCGCCTTTCACTTCTGCCCGCACCGGTTTCGCCCAGCGCACCACATCGTCGAGCACCTGGTTCACGATGTTCTCCTGAAAAATTCCCAGGTTGCGATAGCTCTGTAAATATTCCTTCAGCGACTTCAACTCCAGGCATTGCCGCTTAGGCATATAGCGAATCGTGATCACACCAAAGTCCGGCAGTCCGGTTTTCGGACAAACCGAGGTGAACTCCGGATCATCAATCACGATCTCATATCCAGGAAACTGGTTAGGCCAGGTCTCGATTTCTGGAAAGTTGTGATCCAAGCCCGCGGCGGCGTGCTCGGACGTGTAACGTGGTGCTTTCGGCATACGAACATTCTAACGGCTAGGAATCGCAATCGCAGCGAAGCTCTTCCGGCCTCAGCCCCAACTTTTCTTGCGCTTTTCTCCCAAGCCCATGCATCCAAATGGTTAAGGCGCATCGTCACGCGTTGGGCGTGCGGTGGTACGATTTACTCTAGTTACCCGAAATGGCCAATAACCATAAAGACAAAGGCGGTAGCTCGCGGCGCTGGATTTTTTGGACTCTCGGCGCTGTGGTCGCCGTAATTATTCTGGCGTCGTTTATGGGTCGAGATGATTCGGTTCCAATTGTCGCCGCCAAAGTCTCACGCGCGCCAATTCGCAGTGTCGTGGCTACGAACGGAAAGGTTGAGCCGGTCTCGAACTTTGAGTCACACGCACCAATCGGTACCACGGTCAAGCGCGTTCTGGTCAGGGAGGGCGACCATGTACACAAGGGACAGCTCCTGGTCGAACTCAACGCGGCCAGCGCTCGCAGTCAGGCTGCCCAGGCACTAGCTCAGGTAAAGGCCTCTGACGCGGACGTTCACGCCGTGCAGCAAGGAGGCACCCACGACGAAGTCCTGGCCAATCAAGCGCAGCTGGTAAAAGCTCGCGGCGATCTCGATACCGCACAGCGCAATCTCGATGCGCTGAAAAAGCTTCAGCAAACCGGCGCTGCGTCTCCCGGGGAAGTGAAGTTTGCGCAGAACCAGTACGACGCTGCCGCAGCCCAGGTAAAGCTCCTCGAATCCCGCCAAAAAGAGCGTTACTCGCAGCCTGAAGTCGAGCGCGTGCAGGCGGAACACAACCAGGCTCAAAGCGCCTACTCTGCCGCCGAAGATGTCCTCAGCCAGTTGGTGATCCGCGCACCCTTCAACGGCGTGGTTTATTCGCTTCCTGTGAAACAAGGCGCTTACGTGAATCCCGGCGATCTAATTCTTCAGGAAGCGGATTTAGCGAAAGTTCTAGTCCGCGCCTTTGTCGACGAGCCTGACATCGCGCGCCTCACGCCCGGCGATCGCATCGAAGTTACATGGGACGCAATTCCGGGCCGCATCTGGACTGGATCGGTCAGCGCCATTCCCTCAGAAGTTAAGCTGCGCGGTACCCGCAACATCGGCGAGACCACCTGCATCGTTGGTAACGATGATGACAAGCTTCTACCGAATATCAACGTTGGCATCACTATCGTGACCTCCGAACGCAACAATGCGCTGACCATTCCGCGCGAATCGCTTCGCCTGGACGATTCCACCCCATACGTGTATCAGGTCGTGAATAACGTCCTTCATCGGACCACGGTTCAGACCGGCCTCACGAACCTGACCAAGGTGGAGATCACCGCTGGAATCCCCGAGAATTCGCTCGTGGCCATCGGTTCTACCAACAACAAGCCCCTGCGGGATGCCCTGCCTGTGAGAGTTATCCGACAATGAGACAACCGCTTCTTGTTATTTTTGCGTCTGTATTTCTTTTTGTGACCTCCGCAATTGCCGGAGCCGATGAGAGTGCTCCGTCGCTGATCGCCACCGGCCACGTCGACCAGGCCGTCGATGTCCTGACATCTCATATTCGGCAGAGCCCGAATGACGCGTTCGCGCATAACCTTTTGTGCCGCGCCTATGTCACGCTGGGCGACTGGGACCGCAGCATCTCGGCATGCGAAAAGGCAGTTTCTCTCGCGCCCGATAACAGCCAGTACCATCTTTGGCTCGGAAGAGTGTATGGAGAAAAGGCAGACCGTTCGGGCTGGATGACTGCAGCCGGTCTCGCCAAACACGTGCGCTCCGAGTTCGAAACGGCGGTGCGTCTGAATCCCAAAAACGTTGACGCCCGTACGGACCTCGCTGAGTTTTATCTTGAAGCCCCGGGCATTGTCGGTGGTGGACGCGATAAAGCTGAGGCCGAGGCCGCCAGCTTGCTTTCCTTGGATCCACCCATGGCGCATTGGGTCAAAGCGCGCCTCGCCGAAAAGAATCGCGATTTTCCCACCGCCGAGACCGAATACAAGTCCGCCATCAGCAGCAGTAACGATGCGGCAACCCAGTGGCTCAATCTAGGCATTTTCTATAAGCACCGCCAGCGCTGGGACGATATGGAGCGGGCGCTGGGCCACGTTCGCGCCGCTCGCTTAGATCGCGCCGACGCACTGGTCGATGCTGCGGATACCCTGCTCCACACCGGCCGCAATCTACTGGAAGCAGCGGAACTTCTTCGTACCTATCTGAACTCCGATGCCAAAGTGGAGCAGGCGCCTGCGTTTAAAGCGCACTTCTTGCTCGGCAATGCGGTCGAGAAACTTGGGGATAAGCAGGCCGCCGTCGCCGAGTATCGTTCCGCTTTAGCATTGGCTCACGATTTTCGTCCGGCGCAAGAAGCACTGCAGCGTGTGAACCGTTGAGGGCGACTCCAAAATCAGAATGAAGCCAGGTCAATACAGCCAGCCGGTCTCAATGCGGACTGTGTGCTCGATCGCATCACTTCTGCTGCTGATAAGTGCCTTCTCTTTCGCTCAAGAACCGCAAAAACTCACTCTGAAGCACGCAGTGGAACTGGCCCTGGCCCACAGCCCGGCGGCCATACAGGCCCTTGCCGACGAGCAGAAAGCTCTTGACTCCTTTCGCGAGTCCCGCAGTAACTATATTCCGCAAGTCACTGTGGGGTCGGGCCTCGGCGCAAGTTGGGGGTATCCACTCAGTCTCGAAGGCGCCGCGCCATCGATCGTAAATGTCACCGGGCAATCGGCGCTCTTCAATCCCGCTTTGGAAGAGTACATCCACGCCGCCCGGCGCGAATATGCTGCGGCTCAAATCAACACGAAGGATCGCCGCGGCCAGATTATCCAGGACACCGTTCTCACGTATACGGAACTCGTGAAGTGGGAGCACAATCTCGACCCTATTCGCCGGCAGCAGGACGACGCAAATAGGATGGAGCAAGTCGCCGAGCAACGAGTGACCGCCGGCGTAGATCGCCCTCAAATGCTCACCGAAGCGAAATTGGCTGCAGCTCGCGCCAAGCTTCATGTACTGCAGGCGGAAGATTCGGTGCAGTCTCTGCGCGCGTTTCTGTTTCAACTGACCGGCGTTCCCGCCGCTTCCATTCAAACCGATCCGGACTCAATCCCCGCTTTCCCCGATCTACCGACCGCTCCTGATAACGCTGACAAAGCCGCCGACTCCAGCTTCGCCGTTTCCATGGCGCAGCAGCATGCGCTCGCCCAAGCCTTCAAGGCTCGTGCCGAGCATCGCGCCCTTTGGCCCTCCGTGGACTTTGCCACCCAGTACGCTGTGCTTGCGAAGTACAACAACTGGGAACAATTTTTTCCCAAGGCCTTTCAGCGCAATAACGCCAGCATCGGAGTTGTAATTCGCTTTCCATTTTTCAATGCTCCGCAGCGCGCTCATGCTCAGGCCGCCGATGCCGAAGCCGCGCGCGCCAAATCGGACGTGCAGGCCGTGAAAGATCAAGTTTCGCAGCAGGTGCTCAAGCTTCAGAGTTCCACGCGACAAGCTGCTGCAGCCAAAGAAGTCTCCGATCTCGAATACCAACTTGCCAAATCGAACTTCGACGAAATCGAAGTTCGCATGAACTCGGGTGGAGCAACCGTCCACGACGAAGCCAATGCTCGCGCCGATATGTCAGAGAAATACAATCAGTTGCAAGACGCCGATTTTGAACTGGTGCGCGCCCGGTTGGCGCTTATGCGCGCCACCGGCGACCTGGCTGCCTGGGTAGGCGTGCCCAAGTAGAACTCTCGCCAACGAGACTTTTCGCCACTTCACTGCATCCAAACGCCTTTCGGGATATTGCGATTGGCCCGGAATACCATGACCCTGTAGCCTGAAGTCGTGGCAGGGGCCGTTCCGCTCGGGGAGTGACCAAAGGATTACCCGGAAGCAGTGTCTGAACGCCAAATGTTAGGATAAGTACTTCACATCTATGCCCCTAAAAACGCTGTTCCTGAATCCCCCTTCTTTTGAAAATTTTGATGGCGGCGCCGGGTCGCGCTGGCCGGCTACTCGAGAAATCGAGTCCTACTGGTATCCGGTTTGGCTCGCCTACCCCACCGGCATGATTGAAGGTGCAAAGTTGCTGGACGCCCCGCCGCATTACGTTTCGGCGGAACAGACCATTGAGACGGCGAAGCAGTACGAGTTCCTCGTGCTCTATACCAGCACCCCCGGTTTCCCCGGCGACATCCGTCTCGCTCAGCGCATTAAGGACGTCAATCCCAAGATCAAGATCGCCTTTGTCGGTCCGCACGTCACCGTTCTGCCGGAGCAGAGCCTGCGCGATTGCTCGGCCATAGATTTTGTTGTCCGCAAGGAATTCGACTACGCCACCAAGGAATTCGCGGAAGGGACGCCGCTCGACCAGATCCTCGGTGTCTCTTATCGCAAGAATGGTTCCGTCGCGCACAATGCCGATCGACCGCAGTTGCAGGATCTCGACGCTCTGCCGCACGTCACGGATATTTACCAGCGCGATCTCGACGTTCGCCGCTACAATGTTCCGTTCCTGCTTCACCCGTACGTTTCGCTTTACACCACTCGCGGATGCCCTGCGCAGTGCACTTTCTGCTTATGGCCGCAGACCACCAGCGGTCACGCCTGGCGAAAGCGCTCCAGTGACGATGTCGCCCGCGAAATGGCTAAGGCCAAAGAGTATTGGCCGTACGTAAAAGAATTTTTCTTCGACGACGATACCTTCAATATCCAGAAGGCGCGCACCATCGAACTCTGCGAGAAATTGAAGCCTCTGAAGCTGACCTGGTCGTGCACCTCGCGCGTGACCACGGACTACGAAACCCTGAAGGCCATGAAGGAAGCCGGCTGTCGCCTGATGATCGTAGGCTACGAATCCGGCGATCAGCAGATCCTGAAGAACATTAAGAAGGGCGCCACGCTCGAACGCGCGCGCCAGTTCACCAAGGATGCCCACAAGCTCGGTCTGGTCATCCACGGCGACTTCATTCTCGGTCTCCCTGGCGAGACCCGCGAGACCATCAAGAACACCATCGCCTTCGCCAAGGAACTCGACGTCGAAACCATCCAAGTCTCCGTCGCGCACGCCTACCCCGGAACCGAGCTGTACGACTACGCCATCAAGAACAACTTCTTGGCTAAGGGCAGCATGGTGGATGAAGGTGGCCATCAACTCGCGCACATCGAATACCCGGGCCTCCCGGCTGACGAGGTCCTCGAATCGGTACACCGCTTCTATGACGAGTACTACTTCCGGCCGAAAGCAGTGTTCCGCATTGTCCGTAAGGCCTTTTTCGATTCCGACGAGCGCAAGCGCCTCTATAAAGAAGCCAGGACGTTCCTCAAGGTGCGCTCCATGCGGAACAAGCTGGTAAAGGACAAAGCCCGCAGCGCCGCTGCGAATGGCAACGGGCATTCCGCTGGCGGCTCGGGCGTTCCCGCACAAACCGAACCTGCTCCCCAGGAAACTGTGCAGGTCTGATCCACCGTGAACTTTCGCAAATACCTGGTCTTGGCCGGAGTGACGATCTTCGCGCCCGTAGGGGACTCCCTGCTCTCCTACGGGATGAAACAGGTCGGCAATATTTCTTTGAGCGACTTCGGCGGATTGTTGCTCGCTATCTCCAATCCCTGGGTTGGTTTAGGAATCGTCTTCTTACTCGGGTTTCTGGTTTCCTACATGACAGCGCTCTCCTGGGCGGACCTTACCTATGTTCTGCCCGCGAGTTCGCTCGGATATGTACTGCTCGCACTCATTGCTCGTTTTGCCCTCCACGAACGCATCAGCGTGATGCGCTGGATCGGAATCGCTCTCGTCTCCAGTGGCGTGGGGTTCGTTACCACGGGCCCTGAGATAACCAAGCGTCCGCCAAAGGGACGCACCATTTCAGACCATCCTGCCCCGGAGCGCTCATGATCCGCCACGCCATGTCGAATCTGAATGCCTGGCTGGCGATTCTCGCCGTGGTGATCTCTTCCTGTTCCGGCGATGTCCTGCTTTCCCGCGCGATGAAGAAGATCGGTGATGTGGGCGAGCTTCGCGCAAAAAAGGGAATTACCTTCGTCCTTCTGCTTATGCTCCGCAATCGCTTGTTTCTCATCGGCGTCGCCTGCATGGCAGTTTCGTTCTACAGTCTCTTATTCGGATTATCGTGGAACGACGTGAGCCTGATCGGCCCCGCCGCGGCCTCGCTTACCTTCGTGGCCAACGCGATTGCCGCGAAATTCTTCCTTCACGAAAGAGTTGATGGTCGCCGTTGGGCCGCCGCCTTGCTCGTCGCCGCCGGCGTCGTATTGATGGCGTTCTAAACACCTTATCCGCAGTTTTCTCCGCACAGGCTTTTCGTCACCACCTGCTTCTCGCCCCTGAATAAATTTCAAAAACCCCTTGACATCGTAAATGCGTAACTGTAAGGTTACACATTATGCGTCACCGATCGGTTACATATTTAGCAAGGACGGCTCAGGCTCCAGGCGGCGTTCGCGACGCTGCCTTTAATGCCTTGGCCGACCCCACCCGCCGCGCCGTTCTTGACCTGTTGCGCGCCGGCACTCGTCCCGCAGGGGACATTGCCCGCGCCTTCACCGTCTCCCGGCCGGCCATCTCCAAGCACCTCAGCATCCTCCGCCGCGCGCACCTGGTTGAGGAGCGCAGGGAAGGGCGTCATCGCCTCTATCAACTCAATCCCGAACCGCTTCGGGAGGTCGACACCTGGCTGGAGCAGTACCGCCAGTTCTGGACTGCAAGTCTCAACAACCTGAAAGCGTTCGTGGAGGCGGAATATGCCAAGGAAACCGCAGCACAAGCGCAAAAAGAAAAGCCGAAAAAGGAGAAATGAAAATGAACCGTTCTGGTATCGCAATTTCGTTGGTTGTACTTCTCAGCGCTCTGGCCGCTCACGCGCAGTCCAGTTCGCAGCAATCGTTCGACTCGATCAAAGCGCTCAGCGGTAATTGGGAAGGGAAGGGCGAGATGAACGAACCGGTGCATGTCTCGTTCAAGACGACCGCCGGCGGGTCTGCCGTGATGAGCGAAATCGTCAGCAAAATGCACGGCAAGTCAGACGACATGATCACCATGTTCAACCTGGACGGCGACCGCTTGCTGATGACGCATTACTGCGAAGCCGGCAATCAGCCTCGCATGAAGGCCAGCACTTCGCCCGACGGTAAGACGCTGACGTTCGATTTCGTAGACGGCACCAACATTTCCGCCGCGCAGCCCGGGCACATGCAGCGCGTGATATTCACGCTCATTGACGCCAACCATCACACCGAGGAATGGCATTTTGCCACCGTCGATGGCAAGGAAATCGTTCGCACCTTCGACCTGCAAAAAAAGAGCTAGAAGGGTTGTGTGGGGCGGGCGCCCCCGCCCGCCTTTGCTTAGGAAAGTAGTTCGACCATGAAACTGTATAACCCAACATTTACCGAAATCATTTCCGTTCTCAAGGAGGGTGCGATGGAAATTTCGCGTCGCGAATTTGTAACGGCAGCAGTATCCGCCACCGCAGTCGCAGCCGTACCCGCATCTGCAATGTCGGAGGAGCAGGCGCCGACCAAGAGAGGAGACCCCGTGACCACTACACTGACTCCGTACCTTTTATTCGAGGGCACCTGTCACCCAGCGATGGAGTTTTACAAATCCTGCTTGGGTGGCGAACTGACCGTCATGAAAGTAAAAGATTCTCCCGTGAAGGACCACATGCCCGCTGCTCAACAGGAGAAGGTCCTCAACGCGCGCCTCAAACGGGATGGTCTTGAGATCTCCGCCTCCGACTGGCTGATGCCGAACCGTACGCCGAAACCTGGCAACACGGTTTGCATGTACCTGAGCGGCGGATCGTTCCAGGAGTTGAAGGCTCTCTTCGACAAACTCTCGGACGGCGCGGAAGTCACCGACCCGTTGAAAGAGTTATTCTTCGGAACGTATGGCGCGCTGAACGACAAGTTCGGCGTCCGCTGGATGTTTCAGACCAACAGTAAGGGATAACCGCAACTCATAATTTCAGCTCTGAGGAGATTCATATGCCTAATCCGTTCTGCCACGTTGAACTCAATACAACTGATGTCAAGAAAGCCAGAGATTTTTACGGCAAGCTGTTCGACTGGAAGTTGGAAGACATGCCCGGCGACTACACCATGATCGGCGTCGGCGAAGGCACTGGCGGCGGCATGATGAAGAACCCGATCCCCGGTGCTCCATCATTCTGGCTTTCCTATATTCATGTCGATGACATCCGCGCCGCAACCAAGAAAGCCAAATCTCTTGGTGGCAATGTGATGAAAGACGTCACCGAGATTCCAAACTACGGTGACTTCAGCGTCATCACCGACCCCACCGGCGCGCATTTCGCCCTGTGGCAACCCAAGAAGAAGTAGCACGAATTTGGAGGAACGGGCGTCCTCGCCCGTTCAGTTCGGGAGCTCAGCCGCGGAGCGGCGACCCAGCTTAGCCCAGCACGGAAGCGCTGGGTAGGAGAAGAAAGAGACCCAAGTCCCGTAGGGGGCGACCCAGAATTCGATTCGGAGGGACCAAATGGCCACGCTCACCACAACTCCCAGTTTCAACACCAGCGCTGACCACGACGCCGTCACTTGCGAGATTTTCATTGCCGTACCGCGCGAACGCATCTTCGAAGCTCTCACCGATCCCGCTCAAGCGGCGCAATGGTGGGGCGAGAAGGGCCAATACTCGATGTACAACTTCACCATGGACGTGCGCCCAGGAGGGAAGTGGTTTACCACCGGCCATTCCGCCAGGAGCGGCGACATCAAAGTGCAAGGCGAGTTTCTCGAGATCGATCCACCTCGCCGCCTCGCTTACACTTGGATTTCAAGTTGGCTGCCTCACGCCACCAAGGTTCTTTGGGAGCTCGAGCCGCATAAAGGCGGCACTGCCCTTAAACTTACGCATACCGGATTCGCGGGCAACGCCGAAGCCACGCAGGCGCACACGCACGGCTGGGGTCTGGCGTTGGTCTGGCTGCAGGCTTACGTCGAGCGCGGCGAAACTGTGGCGACGAGAACGCAATAACCCGAGTGGCGCGGACAAATGCTTTTTGGAATTGATCATATGGGGTTTGTCCGCGCCTTTGTCGGCGATCTCGGCGCGCTCTGCGGTTCAATGCTTTTTCCCGCAGGCTAAGGAGAATTGACTAAATGGCCACTGCACAAATCACTCCCGACCAAGACGCGATCCTGGCGGAGATCTTCATCGCCGCTCCGCCGTCCCGCGTCTTCGAAGCCATCTCCGACGTCAACCAGCGCGCGCAATGGTGGGGCATGAAAGGCAACTTTCACGTCACCAGTTCGGCTTCCGACCTGCGACCCGGCGGCAAATGGTCACACGAAGGCGTTGGCCCGACCGGACAGTCCTTCCACATGGAAGGCGAGTATCTCGAGATCGAACCCCCGCGGTTGCTCGTGCACACGCGTCAGGCGGATTTCGTCGGCCCGTTCAACACAATCGTTCGCTGGGAGCTCGAAGCGAAAGATGTTCGCGAACTCCACGCCGGCGGCACCCACCGCGTGGGCACAGGTACGCTGGTCCGCGTGAAACATTCCGGCTTCGCTGGTCATCCCGATCAGGCCGCCAGCCACCACAAGGGCTGGCAGGCCGGCATGAACTGGCTGAAGGCATATGTCGAAACCGGCGAAACGTGGCAAACGAGGGCATGAAACTGATTGATGTTCGTGCTCACTTGTAGGGTTTCACCTCTTAGCTACCCGAGGATTCAAGCCGCGGAGCGGCGGCCGAGCTTAGCCCAGCGCGGAAGCGCTGGGTAGACCTGGAAAAGCAATCAAAGTCCCATAGGGACGACCGAATAGATAAGGGAACCAAATGGCCACTGCTCAAATCATGCAAGGCAACGACACCGTAGAAGTAGAAATCTTCATTGCCGCTCCACCGGCCCGCGTCTTTCAAGCGATCAGCGATCCGTCTCAAACCTCGCAGTGGTGGGGCCAGAAGGGCCTCTATCGCCTCACCAAGGCTGAAGCCGACGTGCGCGTTGGAGGCAAGTGGCTCAGCAGCGGCATCGGCGACGACGGCAAAGAGTTCAGCGTCGGAGGCCAATATCTTCAAGTCGACCCGCCACGTTTGCTCGTCCACACCTGGAATCCCAGTTACAAGCAGTTGCCCGAAACCGTGGTCCGTTGGGAGCTTGCGCCAGAGGAGGTGCACGGATTGCAGAGTCGCGGCCCCGCAAAAGTTGGCACCGGTACTCGAGTTCGCATCCGTCACTCCGGATTCGCCGGCAACATCGAAGCCTGCAAGGGTCACGGCGACGGCTGGATGCGCGTCCTCGGTTGGTTGCAGCAGTTCGCGGAGAAGGGAGCCACCGTCGAGAACCGTCCTTAGGAACGTGGCGCACGCAAAGCTAATACGAAAATGTAACCGAATACACTTTTCTGTAGCCTGCCATAACGATCTTCTCTTGTTTTCTGGATCGTTCACCCAGCATGCCCAAGGTATGTCCCTGATTCTATTGCTCATCTCTTAGGACTCCTACGTGCCCGAGAACCTCCCCAGGGTCAATCTCACGTTGGCTCCGACTTTGCCGACCTTTTCCTAGGAGCTTCAAATGAAGAATCTGATTTGTGGGTTTGTGGTGGCAGTGATTGCCTGCTCGCTTCCCATGGTCGCGCAGCAAACGACTGGGCAGATCAATGGCACAATCGTCGACACCCAAGGCGCTGCGGTCACCAATGCCGACGTTTCGGTAGTCGAACAAAATACCTCCTTAACGCGGTCGACCACTTCTACCGCAGCCGGAACCTACAGCATACCTTTCTTGCCCCCGGGCACCTACACCTTGATGGTGAAGGCCAAAGGCTTTTCGACCGTTCAACAAAAGGGAATCCCTGTGGCCGTCGGCCAGGTCCTGACCATGAACCAGACCATGAAACCAGGAGCGGCAACTGAAGTCGTCGAAGTCAACTCTGAGACTCCGCTGATTCAACCGGAGAACACCGAAATTGGCGGCAACGTCTCCCCAAATGAGGTCGCTTCTTTGCCCATTCTCGACCGCAATATCACTGAACTGATGACCCTGATCCCAGGCGTTCGTCCAGCGGAAGGCTTCGATCCCACCAAGACACGCGTCGGTAACATCAGCATCAACGGCGGCGATGGACGTCAGCTCGACGTGAACGTAGACGGCGGCGACAATAAAGACCTGGTTGTAGGAGGTCTCGTTCAGAACTTTCCTGTCGAAGCGATTCAAGAATTCAATGTGGTCACCGACCAGTACAGTGCCGAAGCCGGACACTCCGTTGGAGGAGTTGCCAACATCATTATTAAGTCTGGAACCAACAACCTTCACGGTTCAGCTCTGGGCCTCGCGCAACTTAGCACATTGAACCGCACCAACTATTTCGAAAAACAGACTTGTCTGGCCAACGGCGACAAAAATGTCCGAGACTGCAAATCCGTGTTTCACCGCTACGATTACGCCTTCTCGCTCGGTGGGCCACTGATCAAGAACAAACTCTTTGCCTTCGGAGCATTCGAACAGAAAAGGGAACCGGGGAGCATCATCGCGAATTCGGGAGTGGTTGCTGATTTGAGCACATTCGCGAGTCAAACCAGTGGGTTTACCGGAGGGCCATATGCATTCCCCGTATCGACTCTACCTTTTCCTTATGTCGATACGATGGGTGTAGGGCGACTCGATTACACGGTCAGCAGTAAACAGAACATCTTCTTCCGCTACGCACGGCAAAAATGGACCAATCCCAATGATCAGCTAGGTAACACTAACAGCCCGTTCTTGGCAGATGCCAGCCAATCACAACAGGACCTCAACAATTTTCATGACGCGAGCCTGGGCTATAACGTCACCCTGGCACCCAACAAGGTGAATTCGCTTAACTTGCATTTCCAGGACATGGTGAATGCGATCCTTGCCGCACCCACCAAGAACTTTTCTTACCCAGTTCTTGGCGGGGGAACTGCCACTAATCCCAACCTCAACTTTTCTGATGGAACCAATGTCGGGCAAAACGTCAACGTTCCTCAGCAGACGTTGATTCGCAAATATCAGGTGCGGGACGATTTCAATTGGACTCACGGCAAGCACAATATGAAATTTGGCGGCAATGAGATTTACTTCGCCAAGTTCGGAGGCTATTTTTATTTTGGATCGAATGGATACCAAGCGTTCTTCTGGAACGACCCGGTTTGCATCGCCAGCAATACTTGCACGGCGAAAGACAGCGCAGGCAACGTCGTCCCCGCAAATTATCCGAATGGAATCTCGACGCCGGGCGCGCTCCAGGAGATCCTATACAGTGGCGGAAGCGGTTCTACCGCACAACCCCCTTGGCATTCGCTCGGTTTGTACTGGCAGGACAGTTATAAAGTCACACCGCACTTCACAATTAATGGCGGCTTGCGTTGGGATGCAAATATCGGTTTTTTGCGCCCGATGCTAGGCAACACCCTGACCACAAGCAATCGAACCATCTGGTGGCTTGATCAGACCGCGATTGCGGCAGGATCTGCGCTCGCCTCCGATCCCGGAATGCAGCAGATTCAGCAAATTGTCCACAGCAAAAGCGACCTGAACCGCACAACCGCCGATTGGAAGGAATATCAGCCTCGCTTCGGCTTCTCCTGGGACCTCAAAGGAGATGGCAAGAACGTGATCCGCGGCGGCTATGGTGTTTCGCGGGATCAGATTTTCCAGAACATTACTCTCTTCTCCGTGCAACAAACACAGCCGACCATTTATCAGAGCTTCTTCGACATTACCGGCAGCTTCGCTCCAGGAGTGTCACCGGGTTGCTCGGCTCCGACTATTCCTCAGCCCAATGGCAACCCCAATTTCGATATCTGCAGCTTCAGGTTTGGAATTGATCCTCTTCCTGTTCCCGCTCCCGGGACGAACATCGACGATCTTTCTGCCGGCTCTGTCG
>Ga0070713_100001792_pt1 | contig 13836 bp, 11 predicted proteins | sample LARL82metaG_FD_65465 | JGI IMG/M metagenome (GOLD analysis project Ga0070713, IMG submission 65465) | Corn, switchgrass and miscanthus rhizosphere microbial communities from Kellogg Biological Station, Michigan, USA - LAR L8-2 metaG | ecosystem: Host-associated > Plants > Roots > Rhizosphere ... | reverse complement strand
GGCTGATCATCGAGCGCCTCGACCGCTTGCGCCAGAGCCTCGGCGCTGTAAGCACTCGCCCAGCCGTGTTTCACCTCGGCGTGAGCTTCCGCGATCGACATCTTCAATGGCGTGTGGGCCATGGCGAAGGGAATGAAATCCTGCCAATGCTTGCGGCGAGTCAGGCGGCCTGCGGCTTCGAGGCGCTTGTAGAGCGGAGTTGAGGGCAGTGGAGTCAGCAGCCCGAAGATGGGTAGGCCCGGTGGCCAAGTGCGGACCTGGCTCAGAGTGCGTTCGGCGACACCGACGGTGTCGTTATCCATGCCGAAGATGAATGACGTGATTGCGTACACGTTGCGTTTGGCGAGGCGCTCGAGCACCGCGGCGTACTCGCCGGGCTTGTTGAATCCTTTGTTGACGTCTTTGAGGTTGGCGGGGTCGATGGACTCCATGCCGATGAACACCCACTTGCCGCCGGAAGCGGCGATCAGATCGACGAGTTCTTCGTCGCGCAAAAGGTTGGCGCTGATTTGTGCCACCCAGTTGACCTGGGCCTTGGCGGCAATGATGTCACGAAGCAGCGACTTGGTGCGCTTCACGTTGATGGCGAAGTTGTCGTCGATGAAGAAGACAGCGATCTGGCCCTTCTCTTTGCGGGCGCGCGCTTTCAGCAGCAGCAGTTCGTTCACGACGCTTTCGTTGGTGCGAAAGCGGATGGAATCGCCGAAAAATCCAGTCACAGTGCAGAACTCGCAACCGTAGGGGCAGCCGCGTCCCGACTCGACAGGAACGATGCGAAATGTGCCCCAGCCTTCGCCAATTCTTTTCAGCAGCGGAAACGCAGCTTTTGGGACGAGATTGAACTGAGAAAGATCAATGGTGTCCCAGGGGATTACGGGATAGGGTTTGAGCGGAGGCTTGCGCTCTTTGCCGGCGCTGTCGACGGGTTCGTAGACATCTTTCAATTGGCCGCGCGCGGCGTCGTTAACAATCTGAGGCCAGGTTTCATCGGCTTCGCCGAGAGCAACGGCATCGGCGTGGCGCGGGCCGCCATCGCGGCCGAGAGCTTCATTGAACTCTTCGGTGACGTGGGGACCGCCCATGACGACGGGCACTCCGACGGCGCGGATGGCGTCGGCCATACGGTAGGCCTTCGCAATCATGCGGGTCATGGCGCCAATGCCGACCAGTCCGATGCTCTGCTCGCGGACGAATTGCGCGATCTGAGTTTCGTCCATGGGCTGGGCATTGCCATCGATCAGGACGACCTCGTGCCCGTCAGGCGTCAGCGCCTGGAGCAGGAACATCCAGAGGTGGGGCATGAAATTGCGCGTAACGCCGTTGTCGGGGTTATAAAGCAGGATTCTCATCGGTCTCCTTGTCGTGCAAAGTCACGCGCGTCATGGCAACCGTCATGAGGACCCTGATCCAGTAACGGCTTAGTTTTTGATGGTGAGCTCAACCCAGCGTTTGAATTGTACTCTCAAACGGGCGGATTCCGTTCCGCATTTTGCCGCGCATCAAAACTGCGGATGGCGCGTGAAAACGGGTGACCAGCTTAAGTAAACGCTCATCGAATGGGGGGAATGCAAAGGCGCGGCAAGCAGGATGTTTTTCTGAAAATCGAGTGTGGCACGAGACAACTGGAGTTGACGACCGCAGTATACTTTCGGACACAAATTACCTCGCGTTCGTTCGGCTCAAGGAGGACTGATGTTTTGCAGCATTAAAGTCGGCGGCCCAGCAGCGTGTGCCATTCTTCTTGGATCAGTTGTGCTTTTCGGTCAAGCAAAAGCTCAGAAAGTGCCTGAGGCTGGAGCGTCTTCGGCTCCGTCTACGGGGACGAGCGCTGCCGATGCTTGTGCCGGATGCGAATTGCCGATCAACTTGCGGGAGAGTGTAGAAGCGGGGAAGACCGCGGTAGGAACAAAGGTGCAAGCGCAACTGATAATGGCCACGATGATCAAGGGCGCGGTGCTCCCGCGGGGGGCGGTGATTTCGGGCGAAGTGCTCGAGTCAGTGGCGAAGTCACACGATTCGCCGTCGCGTCTCGCGATTCGCATGGATTCGGCGCAATGGAAAAATGGCGAGGCGAAATTCAAGGTTTATCTGACCGCATGGTTCTATCCGCCTGCGCCAATGGCTCCGCCGAACATCTCCTATGTGCCCCAGGGCGACAGAAGGAATTGGGGCGGGACTGATCCCACCGTCGACACCACCGATCCACCGAATCCGGCTCAGAGGATGTCGACTCAGCAGACGGCTGTGAATGCGGCTCCGCCGGCAACCGTCATCTCTACGAAACGGGTTCCAATGAAGAATGTTCAATCAGCGAGCGGCCCAGACGGCACGGTGGTCCTTGTTTCTTCGCGTTCCAACATCAAGCTCAATAAGGTGACCACTTACATCCTGGCAGTGAATGAATTGCTCCCTGGGAAATAGTTGGCTGAGAATCGAGTCTCTTGTGTGCGGGCGCCCTCGCCACACCGATGCGGCAGAGTAGGTTCCTGCGGGCATAAATAGAAGGCCAGTCATGGAAACATGATCGGCCTTTTCCGTTTCAGGCAGATGTTACTGCTGGGGAGCGGGTGAAGTTCCAACGGTGCCGGATGTTCCTGGAACCGATTTGATTTTTGTTGTTCTTGCCGAGGATGCTGCGGTGGACTTGCCCGTCCGTGGCGGCAGCGGCTGCGGATTCAGAGAAACAGGGTCGCCTCCGTTAGAAGGTGTGGATGTGGCGGCGCCATGCCCACCGGCGCCACCCAACAGAGTCGAGTTTCGATTTCCCAGGAGCGTGCCGCCGCTAAGCTTCTGCTGGTTTTGAACACTACGTGGAGTCGGCATCGAGGAGTTGCATCGTGTCCTACTACCGTCACCCATCGCGTCAAGAATGCCTTGGCTGACATTTGCAGCACGAAGCGATGCGCATCCCTTGGGAGAAAGATCGAAGCTGCCGCGGCGGGAGCGCAAAACTGCGATGATGCTGGCTTGTTGCTGGCCGCTCGTGACCATCCGAATGATGGCCTGATTGTTAAGCGGTGCTTGCCTGGCGGACTTCAAGTTGAAGGGAGCAGGTTTAGGAACAGGCTTGCCTCCCTCATGAGTGTCGGTGACGGTTACCTGCGCTGTGGCGGCGGTTGAGGCAACCAAGACGACTGCGAAAAGCAGAACGAATCTGTTGTGCATTAGGAATCTCCTCCGTGTTGAGAAGGAGATATCGCACAAGGCTGTCAGCGTCAAAGGAACTGAAACTGAAACGGGCATGATCTGCTAAGTCGCTCCGTTTGAGGGAGTTAAAGGGCGAGGTGATCCGGTCGGAGGCGCCCTCGGTCAGAGAATATTGGCGGGCAGGGATCTCCGCCCCCAACAGCCACAGTTACGGATTTGGCGTTAGCGGCAGCAGGTCGCAGTGGTCGACGCACTTTACGGTGTTGACTTCCACGTTGGCTTTCTTATGCCCGGAGAAGGCGATATCGGGAGCGATGAACAGGGTTTGCGTGCCGTTGGCGACGTTGAAGGTGCAGTTAAAGCTCATTGACTGCACACCGCGTTCTTTGCATCCGGTTTGGCTGAGCGCGTCGGCGAGGCTGACGGACTTGTCGTAAACCTGGTCGGCAAGATGTGATGGTAGCAGTGCGACTGTCAGCGGAATTGGCGACTTGATCTTGACGCTGAGTTCCTGGCCATCGTGGTCGGGCGTCATCAAGCTGTAAACCTTGGCCGCGGGCGTTACGTCATATTTCTCGTTTAAGATACGGCGCCAGTTGAACTCGGGCTGGATGCAGTTATTCACGCAACTCCAGCTGTAGTACTGGATGCGGAGATCGTTCGGCGAAGACATTAGTTGGCGCGCACCGGGTCCGAGGATTACGCCGATGGTGGTTACGACCGGCTTCTGCGGACGGCGCTCGTCGCGGAAAGTGATGACCATGGGTCGTTCGGATGGCAGATGACACTCGTAAGTCGTGCTGGTGACGTGCTCCTTCACGCAGAGGAAGTCGAAATTCACGGGCGAGTCGGGATGCTGCATGGAGGCATTCCAGGCGTCGGCCCAAGTCATGGCAACGGTGACGGGGTAGTCCGACTCGATGCGCACGTGCATGTTACCGCCTCCCGCAGCCGGACGATAAGTGCGGCCAGCGTGCATGCTCGCGGGCTCCAGGGGAATGGTCTCGCTGTTGGCGGGAGTCCAGTCGAAGGCACGGTTATCTTGCGCATGGGCTGTGGCGGCAAAGGCGCATGCTAACAGCGCGGTTATTGAGAGAATCCTCATATTGAAAGTATTTGCCGGGTGCAGGCCAAGACCTAGTTAATTTCAGAAGGCTGGATTACGGAAGTACCGAGCGGCTATGAGGTTACTGGAGAAGGTGTTGCAGCGCGGCAGCGACGTCGGCGTAGCGAAAAACGAAGCCATCGTCGGTGAGCTTCTGGGGAATCACTCGCGCGCTGGAAAGCAGGCCCTCGTTGGCAAATTCTCCGAAAAGGAGTTTCAGTGCAATGGCTGGAACGGGGAAGAGAGCAGGGCGTTTGAGAGTTTTGGCCAGGGCTTTCGTAAAGTCCGAGTTGGTGACCGGATTGGGGGAAACCAGGTTTACGGGGCCAGTGATTGGGGCGGGGCCGGGGGAGCGGTGGTCGGTGCCCGGCGATTGCTGAACGACGTCAATGTTTTCATCCTCCCGCAAAGAACGCGGGAAGGGTGGGGCAACCGGGCCGAGGATGTACAGCACTGCGGCGACAAGGTCGTCGAGGTGAATCCAACTGAACCACTGTCGGCCGTTTCCGATTCTTCCTCCGAGGCCGAGGCGAAATGGAAGCAGCATTTGCTTCAGTGCTCCGCCATCACGGCTGAGCACCACGCCGATTCGAAGATTTACGCTGCGAATTCCGGCCTGTGCTGCCGACCCGGTGGCCTCTTCCCATTCTCGGCTCACTTCAGCGAGAAAGCCCTGGCCGGATCGGCTGTCTTCCGTTAGAACCTCGTCTCCGCGGTTCCCGTAATAACCGATGGCGGAGGCGCAGAGAAATGTCTGCGGAGGCTTGTCGGCATGGGCCAGGGCACTCGCGAGATTTCGGGTGCTGATGACTCGGCTTTCGCGGATACGACGCTTCTTGTTTTCGGTCCAGCGCCCGGCCACGGTTTCGCCGGATAGATGGATAACGGCGTCGAAGCCGGAAACCAGTTGCGGCTGGATCGGCTGCATGGGATCCCAGCGTACTTCATGTTGATTTCGTGGCTCGCGGCGAACCAAACGATAAACCTGGTCGCCACGTTTCTCCAAGGGCGGAATCAGCGCGGAGCCGATCAGGCCGGAAGCGCCACTGAGGAGAATGCGTGGCATGCCGCACATTCTATATCCGGCCACGTAGGGACAGCCGATGGCTGCTGTCCCTACATGCCTCGCCTGCCCCGCTATAATCAGACACAAGCAGTCCACCGGACCCGTTCTGGGTCGCTCGCCGACATTCGCGGGCGGGAGCATGAGCCGATTCATCTCCGGCAGGCTGTCCCGCATTCATGGCCACTTTGCGCGAACAAATCGCGACCAACATGCTCACGGTGACGAAGTTCCGCGAGCTGTTGCGGCGGATGCGCGACAACCGCCCCAATGACGATTTGGAACTGGTGCGCAAAGCCTACGAGTTTTCGCAAAAGCATCATTCTGGCCAGCAACGGGCCTCCGGCGAACCGTATCTTGTCCATCCTCTCGAAGTCGCCTTGGTGCTGTCGGAAATGAAAATGGATTCGGTTGCGGTAGCGGCCGGTCTTCTCCACGACTCTGTTGAGGACACCTCGGTCACGATCGTCGACATCCGCAAAGAATTCGGCGAGCAGGTCGCGCACCTCGTCGAGGGCGTCACCAAGATCAGCAAGATTGATTTCTCCTCGCAAGAAGAGCAGCAGGCGGAGAACCTGCGCAAGATGATGTTGGCCATGGTCGACGACATTCGCGTCGTGCTCATCAAGCTCGCCGACCGGCTGCACAACATGCGAACTCTCGAGCATCTTCCCGCGGGACGCCAGCAAAAGATTGCGCGCGAGACCCTCGACATCTACGGACCGATCGCACACCGGCTGGGCATGGGTAAAATTCGCGGCGAGTTGGAAGACCTGGGCTTCCGCTATCTCGATCCGATCGGTTATCAGCAGGTGCATGATGCGGTCGAGGCGCGGCGCAAAAAAGGCGAGCAGTTTCTATCGAGTGTGGAGCGTGTGCTTCGGGAGAAGCTCGACGAAGCCAATATCAATGCGAACGTTGAGAGCCGTATCAAACGGCTTTACAGCATCCACAAGAAACTGTTGAAGCAGCGAATTTCGGTTGACCAGGTTTATGACCTTTACGCCATGCGCGTGATCACGAAATCGGTGCAGGATTGTTACGCGGTGCTCGGCATCGTCCACAACCTCTGGCGGCCGGTGCCCGGCCGGATCAAAGACTTTATTGCCATGCCTCGACCGAATCTTTATCAATCGCTGCACACGTCGGTGATCACGGAAGAGGGCGTCAGCTTTGAAATCCAGATCCGCAGCGAAGAGATGCACCGCATGGCCGAAGAAGGAATCGCGGCGCACTGGAAATACAAAGACGGCCTGACGTCGGCCAAAGAAGAGAAGAATCTCGCGTGGTTGCGCCAGGTGGTGGAGTGGCAGCGTGACGTATCGGATCCCAGCGAGTTCCTTTCGACCCTGAAGGTTGATCTCTATCCGGAAGAGGTTTACACGTTCACGCCAAAGGGGAAGGTGGTTGTGCTACCGCGGGAGTCTACGCCGATCGACTTTGCATACACGATTCACACCGAAGTTGGCCACAGCTGCGTGGGCGCGAAGGTCAACGGGCGCATGGTTCCATTGCGCCACAAGCTGCACAGCGGCGACATTGTCGAGATCATCACGCAGCCAGGACACAAGCCCAGCCGCGATTGGCTGGCGGTGGTGCGGTCTTCGCGGGCGCGCAACAAAATTAAGCACTGGCTCAATATTCATCAGCGCGAGCGAGCGATTGAAATCGGCAAGAAGCTGATTGAAAAGGAAGCGCGCAAATACCGAATTGCGTTGAAGGACATCAAGGACGCCGACATGCAGCGGATTGCGTCGGACTACGGCCTGGGGCAGCCTGACGACCTGCTGGCGGCGATCGGATACGGCAAGTATTCGGCACGGCAGATTCTCGGGAAGCTGGTGCCTGCATCTGAGCCGGAATCCACCATGCCTCTCGAAGAGGAGTCAGGCATTAGCAGTGTGGTCCGCCGCGTATTTGGCGGCGATCATAGCAATGCGATCCGCGTAAAAGGCCACGGGGATCTGCTCGTCTATCGCGCGCGCTGCTGTAATCCTATTCGCGGAGAAGCCGTGGTCGGCTACGTGACTCGTGGCAAGGGAGTAGCTGTTCACTCCGTAAACTGCCCCAACGTGACCAATTTGATGTATGAACCCGAGCGGCGCATTGAAGTGGAGTGGGGCAAGGACGAAGGAGCGCCCACCGCATTTCCGGTCAAGCTGACCGTCTTCTGCGATGATCGTTTCGGCATGCTGAAACAAATCACGGCGGTCATCAGCGATACCAACACCAACATCCGCAGCATTGGTTCCCGCAGCGAAAACGGCCAAGCCCATGTCGATATCGTGATCGAAATCGCGGACCTGAAGCACCTGGAAAGCATTATTCAGGGCGTGCGGAAGATTCCAGGCGTGCACGAGGTGCAAAGGCTGCAGAGGGTGTGAGAAAACCGTTGTTGGTTGATGGTCGTTGGCAAAGCATTTCACTTCGCGGTACTCTAGTCCACTTGTCATTCCGAATGCCTTCAGGGCAGGAGGAACCTGCTTTTTTCACCGGAGGCTGAATGCGTGACGTGATCTCCACTCCCGATGCGCCTAAGGCGATCGGGCCTTATTCACAGGCGATACGAGCCAATGGATTCGTCTTCGTTTCCGGCCAGGTGGCTATCGATCCTGCTACCCAACAGGTGATCGAAGGCGATGTGACAACGCAAACCGAGAGGGTCATCAAGAACCTCGCCGCCATTCTCAAAGCAGCAGGCAGCGGCTTGGATCGCGTTGTGAAGTCCACTGTCTTTCTGAAGAACATGGGGGACTTCGCCGCTATGAACGAGGTCTATGCAAAACACTTTGGCCAGTATTCGCCGGGAGCGCCGCCGGCCAGATCGACTGTGGAAGCCGCGCGCTTACCGAAAGATGTTCTGGTTGAAATTGACGTGATCGCGCTGATCCATCCGTGAGTTTGATAATTTGCGTATTTTGGAGGAATCATGAATAAGACTGTTTTCGCCTTCCTGTTTCTTGCGACCGGCCTGATGTTGGCACAAACGAGCACAACTCAGACACAAACTCCGCAGCACAAGAGCACAACCGCGACCCACAAAGCGACAAGTGGCACGACAGCAAAGAAGCCGGCGACCAAGCCGAATCCCAACGTTCCTACGAAGGTGACAGGACCTGGCACCACCACCCCTTCAGGACTTCAATATTGGGACATCAAAGTTGGAACCGGGACCACGGCGACGTCCGGGCAGACCGTGAAAGTGCACTACACCGGCTGGCTTACGGACGGGAAGAAGTTCGATAGCTCCGTGGGCGGTGCTCCGTTCAGCTTCCCGCTTGGCGCCGGACAGGTGATCAAAGGATGGGACGAAGGTGTGGCTGGAATGAAGGTTGGCGGAAAACGACAATTGCGCATTCCCCCGGATCTCGGTTACGGCGCACAAGGAACCCCGGGAGGCCCAATACCACCTAACGCGACCCTGATCTTTGACGTACAGCTGGTGGGAATCCAGTAATCGGGTGATCGCACCATCGGGGGTTCGGGCGATCTGGCCCGAAGGGTTTCCTTACCGATGTATTGAAGGTGACCGTTGCAATGGATCGGGTCGAAACAGATCACCCGATGACCCGATCGCCAGATGACCCGATATTTAGGCCTTGGTGACTTTGCCGCTGCGCAGGCAGGAAGTGCAAACGCGCATGCGCTTGTTGCCGCCCTTCACCTTCGCGTGCACATTGCGCAGGTTTACATTCCAGCGCCGCTTGGTCACGTTGTGGGCGTGGCTGATGTTGTTTCCAAACTGCGGCCCCTTGCCGCAAATTTCGCATACTTGTGCCATGACTGCTCCGAGGTCTTGGAATCTACTGGAAACATAGATTTTACTGGAATTTTGGTAGATGCGCCACTAGGGCCGGTCCGCTGGTGTCCCTAGCGCTGCTGCTGCTCGCCGGAACGCTTTCCCGGTTTCCAGAGGGTCTTGATTACGCCCAGAAATACCAGGCAGAACCAGAAGTCGATGATGACGCCGAGGTCCAGCTTGGTGGGGTTGTGCTGTGCCGCAGGCGGCAGATAAGGCATCACGAGGAAGTACACCACATTCCCCGCCACAACCGCGGCCAGGGACTGAAGAAAGTTCATCCTACCGAGCTTTGACACCGCTGAACCTCAAAAAGTAGCAGTCAGCAAGCAGCAAACGCGGCTTAATTACCGCGGATTCACGCGGGTGAACGCGGGTTGCTCGCCGCTACCCGCTCGTTGCTTCATATACCATCTTTCTGATGCTGGAACCGTCTACTGCTGTGCAGTACGTGAAAGGAATCGGGCCCAGGCTGGCCGAAATCCTTGGCGCTAAGGGACTGCACACGGTCGACGACCTCCTCCATTATCTGCCTTTTCGCTACGAAGATCGCCTGAACCCGAGAAGCATTGCCGAACTTCGGGCGGGCGAGATGGCTACGGTGATCGCGGAGGTGCGCAACTCGGGCTTATTCCGCACGCGCAAGATGCCGATTTTTCAGCTGACGGTCGGGCAAGCGCGGTCCCGCTTGAAATGCCTGTGGTTCAACGGAACGTATTTGCGGGACAAATTTCAGCCGGGCCAGATCGTTGCCCTTTACGGCAAGGTTGAAGACGACCGCGGCGAGTTACAGCTGAAGCAGCCCCAATTTGAAATTTTAGGTGAACCGGAAGGTGACGCCGAGCACAAGGCAGCCGAATCGCTGGAGATTGGGCGAATCGTCCCGATTTATGAGTCTGCAGGCCAGGGGAGGCTCACCTCGCGGTGGTTTCGCCGCATCATTCGGCGTGCGCTGGAGGACCTGACTCCCGAACTGCCGGAAGGAATTCCCGCAGCTGTTCGCAAACGGCTGAATCTGGTGGCTCCGCGTGAGGCCTTGTGGAAGGTGCACTGGCCGGATGAAGGCGAGAGCGTTCATGCGCTGCAGTCGTTTCGGACTCCGGCGCACATTCGCATGATTTTTGAGGAGCTGTTTTTCATTGAACTGGGTCTGGAACTCAAGCGCCGCGAGCAGAAGGCGCAAACCGGAATTGCATTCGAACTGAATAATCAGGTGCGCCAGGCAATCAAGAAGATTCTCCCATTTCATCCGACGAACGCACAGAAGCGCGCGCTGAAGGAGATCGCTTCCGACATGGAGAAGCCGTTTCCGATGCGGCGGCTGCTGCAGGGCGACGTCGGATCGGGAAAGACGCTGGTTGCGTTTGAGTCGGCCATTATCGCCATTGAGAACGGGTACCAGGTAGCGCTCATGGCGCCTACTGAGATTCTGGCTCAGCAGCACTATTTCTCCGCGCGCCAGATTCTCGAACCTTCGGGATATCGCATCGTGCTGCTGACCGGGTCGCTCGAAGATGATCGCAAGCGGGAGATTCGGCGTCATATTGCGCAAGGCAGTGCGCAGTTAGTGATCGGGACGCATGCGCTCATTGAGCAGAAGGTTGTGTTCGACAAGCTCGGCCTGGTGATCGTGGATGAGCAGCACCGCTTCGGGGTGTTGCAGCGATTCAAGCTGATGAAGAAGCAAGATGCCCGCGTAGGGACAGCCGCCCTCGGCTATCCAGCGGAGCAAGGCTCCGCGGGATCCTCTGCTGCCGAGCTTCGCTCGACTGGACAGCCGAGGGCGGCTGTCCCTACGCAAACGCGGAACGAGGGCGCGCATGCCTTGATGTTCTCTGCGGAACCCGACGTTCTCGTGATGACGGCCACGCCCATTCCCCGCACATTGGCGCTCACGCTTTACGGCGATCTCGACCTCAGCGTCCTTGATGAGATGCCTCCTGGACGTACCCCAATTATCACCAAGCGCGTTGGTGACGAGAGCGGAGATAAGGTCTGGGAATTCGTCCGTCAGCAGGTTGCGGCGGGACATCAGGCCTATGTTGTCTATCCCGTAATCGAAGAGAACGAAGAATCCGAACTCAAAGCCGCGATGAAGATGTATCGCGAGCTGAGCAAGAAAGTATTTCCTGATCTGCAGGTCGCTGTGCTACACGGCCGCATGGAAGCCGACCTGAAAGAGCAGGTCATGCGCTTGTTTCAGCAGGGCAAGATCCAGATTCTGGTTTCGACGACGGTGATCGAAGTCGGAGTGGATGTGCCCAACGCCGCCGTGATGGTTATCGAGCACGCGGAAAGGTTTGGTTTGTCCCAACTCCATCAATTGCGAGGGCGTATTGGGCGCGGTGCCGCAAAGTCTTACTGCATCCTCATGACGGGCGGGAAAGTTTCCGAGGAGGCCGAGAGGCGGCTCGACGCCATGGTACGCACCAGCGATGGCTTCGAAATCGCGGAACTCGACCTGGAGATGCGCGGACCGGGCGAATTCTTCGGCACGCGTCAGGCAGGGATGCCGAGCTTCCAGGTTGCAAGCCTCATTCGCGATCGTGATCTGCTGGAATTGGCGAAGAAAGAAGCATCCGCTGTCCTCTCCGGGCCCAATTCGGAGATCTCGCAGCCAGACATCGACCGCGCTCTGCGGCAAATGCGGACAAAATGGCAGAAGACCTATGGGCTGGTCGAGGTTGGATGATCGAACTTTATCGAAGTATGAGCGAGAAAGATGCTGCTATGAAATTCTCCGAGTACAGTAAATCGGACTACACAGGTAAAACTCCAGCCCCGGCACGAACGATATTAGCCCAGCGCTTCAGCGCTGGGAAACCCGGAAAACAATGTGAGTCACGGAGGGACGACCGAGTAACAACTTACCGACACTCATCCACCGTTTCTTTAATCCCTACTCCACCTGCACCGTCACATACTTCTTCCCGTGATACAGCCGGTACTCGCCGCCTTCTTCCGCTATCTTGAGCGGCACCGGGCGCTTCAGGTTAGCGTCAGCTTTCGAGGAGACGCTGAAAACGTCGTTTGCGCCTACATCAGTAACCACAAATTTATCGCCGACGAAGCCGAATCCGTATTCACCGGGCCCTAACTCGGTGCCTTCAACCTTGACCTTCACTTCGGTGATGAACAGCCCCTGATACTTCTCGGCGACATCCGTCGAATAGCCTGAGGTGTCGACCAGCGCGGCAACCACATACTTTTGATCCTTGGTTCGGATTGCGCCAGAGTTACGAATTTGCACCGAGGCGCTCTGTCCACGGTAGAAATATGCCGCGGGCACGAGTTTCTGCAACTCGGTCGACGGAACCACACCGGCGGGCTTGGACTGCCCGAAAGCTGAGACAGAAACGATGAGAATGGCGGATGCGACAACGAGAGTGATGTTGCGAGTTCTCACAAAGCTCTCCTAGACTGGCCGATGCCAGGCGAAATGAATGTACGCTTGCAGGGGCTGATGGCGCAACTTGGGTCGGTTGAAGCTTGTGATACCCCGGCACGCTTCATGCTTCTTTGCGCACTTTGCGATCTTTGTGGTTTAAGACTTGAGACGTTTGAACCGCAAAGTACGCGAAGGTCGCAAAGTAAGATATTGTTCGCAAGCCACGCATTCCGCCGACGGCCAAAGGTTTGTATCAGGCACGCATTCATGTGTGCCGCAGAGAGTAAAAAGTGGCGCGGCTTTAGGCGCTGCTTCCGAAAGTTCGTGGCAGGATCCTTGTCGCTTGCGAGCGGACGCGAATTCCATCGATAATCATCGCCAATGAAAACGCAGGCCGATCTCTATCGCGAATTGCCGTCCGTCGACGAACTGCTGCATTCGGCGGCTATCGCCGGACTGGTGGCACAAGAAGGCCAAGCCGCGGTGGCCGATGCATGTCGAGCAGTGCTCGCGCGCTTGCGTGGCGAGATCAGCGCCGGATTCTTGGATTCAGCGAAGCTGAAGCTTGCACTATCGGAAATCCAGGCTGCAGTTAGGCAGGAGTTGACCCGTTCGTTGGGTTATTCCCTGCGTCCGGTGATCAATGCGACTGGCGTGATTTTGCATACCAACCTGGGGCGCGCTCCGATCGCGCGGTCTGTTTTCGATCATGTGCGGGAGACGGCGGGTGCTTACTCTAATCTGGAATTTGACATTGAAGCCGGCGAGCGCGGCAAGCGCGATGTGCATGTGGATCGGCTGTTCCGGAAGTTGCTGTCGGAGGACTCTGCCGAGCTGGGCTCGGCTGGACAGCCGAGGGCGGCTGTCCCTACGCGAGCGGCGACTATCGTGGTCAACAACAATGCGGCGGCGGTGCTGCTGGCCCTGAATACGCTCGCTGAAGGGGGCGAGGTCATCGTTTCGCGCGGGGAACTGGTCGAGATTGGCGGGTCATTTCGCATTCCCGACGTGATGGGCAAGTCCGGCGCGGTGCTGCGCGAAGTGGGAACCACGAATCGCACTCGCGTCTCCGACTACGAGAAAGCCATCAACGATCGCACGAAATTGTTGTTGCGCGTGCATCGATCGAACTTCGAGATCACGGGTTTCACCGAGCAGCCGAGCGTGGCGGAACTTGTCGCCGTCGCGAATAAGCACAATCTCCCGCTCTTGGAAGATCTCGGCAGCGGTGCACTCTTCGATCTCGCGCACGTTGGAATCCAGAACGAGCCTGGCGTCCTCGACAGCCTGCGATCCGGCGTCGACGTCGTGACCTACAGCGGCGACAAGCTGCT
>Ga0070713_100001791_pt1 | contig 13842 bp, 17 predicted proteins | sample LARL82metaG_FD_65465 | JGI IMG/M metagenome (GOLD analysis project Ga0070713, IMG submission 65465) | Corn, switchgrass and miscanthus rhizosphere microbial communities from Kellogg Biological Station, Michigan, USA - LAR L8-2 metaG | ecosystem: Host-associated > Plants > Roots > Rhizosphere ... | reverse complement strand
GTGACTCAACCTTAAACATTTCTGTCGGTTGCGCCTACGACGTTTCTGATACGCTCGGACCCGTCATGCCCCGCACCGCCCGCCGCACCGCCCCCATCGCTCCGGCGCCCCCCGAGGCAGACCAGCTCCGCGAGCTCCTCGACGTCCTCGACGAGCACGGCACCGTCCTGATGACCGACGACGGCCGCCAGGTCGAGGTGCCCCCCACCGCCATGGTGGCCCTCAGCCGCGCCGTCGAATACCTCGCCAGCGGCGAGCCCGTCCTCATCTTCCCGGCCGATGCCGAGCTCAGCACCGGCGAGGCCGCCGACATCCTCACCTTCTCCCGCCAGTACCTGGTGCGCCTGCTCGACGAAGGCCAGATCCCCTACCGCCGCAAGGGCACCCACCGCCGCCTGCTGCTCCGCGACGTCATCCGCTACCGCGAGAAGCGCGTCGTCGAGCAGCAGGAAGGGATGCGCGAAATGGTCCAGCTCTCCGAGGAGATGGGTCTCTACGACTGGACCAAGGACGACATCGACAAGTTCTCGCGCGACGCGGGTCGGGACCAGCAGCGCTGAGCGACCAGCCCGCCGAGATTCGCGCAGTCCTCGACGCCAACGTCCTGTTCGGCGCCCTGGTGCGCGACATCTTGCTTCGCCTGGCGATCAGCCCCACCGCGCTGTACACGCCGATCTGGAGCACCTCGATCCTCGATGAGCTGCAGCGCAACCTCCGCGAACAGGTGCGCCTGCGGCCCGAGCACATCGATCGGCTCTTGGCGCGGCTGCGCGCCAACTTCCCGAGCGCGGCCATCGATCCCGATGCGGAGGTCGTGCGCAGGATGCCGAACCAGGCGGGCGACCGGCACGTCCTTGCGACGGCCGTCATGGCGGAGGCGCGCTTGCTCGTCACGAACAACGTCCGCGACTTCCGTGGGGCACGGTGGATCGGTGTGCGGGTCCAGACACCCGACGAGTTCCTCTCGGCTCTGCTCGACGAGCACCCGGACGCGGTGCGCGCCGCCGTCGCCGCACAGGCCGCGGAGATGCACTCTCCGCCGGTTAGCGTGGAGGATCTCATCGATCGCTACGGCGTCGTTGGCATGCTGCTGTTCGCCGACCGGCTGCGCCAAACCGCCTGACCCCTACGCCGCAACCATCGAAACCGGCGTGCAGTCCTTGCAGGCGCGGTAGCCCGCGGCATGGGCGGCCTCGACGCTCCCGAAACCGACGCGGTGGGGCTCGGTGATGCGGCGGGCGTGGCGGCAGGTGGGGTAGCAGAAGATGCGGGTGGTGTCGCTGCCGAGGAAGCGGACGCCGCGGCGGGCGAGGCGTTCGAGCTGGGAGGCGTCGACGCCTTCCCAGCCGAGGATGGCGCGCTTGGCCGTCGGGCCGCCGGCGCCGTAGTTGCCGATGACGCCGTCGGCACGGACCACGCGGTGGCAGGGGATGAGGAAGGGGATGGGGTTGTTGGCCAGGGCGGTGCCCACGGCGCGCACGGCCAGGGGGCGGCCGATGCGGCGGGCGATCCAGTTGTAGGGGCGCACCTCGCCCCGGGGGATGCGCAGCGCGGTGTGCAGCACCTCCTGCTCGAAGGGCGTGAGCCCGCGCAGATCGAAGCGCAGTCCGCTGCGACCCTCGCCGCGCAGGGCGCGCTGGATGCCCTCCGCCATGGCCGCGGGCACCGCGGAGACGCGGCGCGGGGCGGCGCCGAAGCGTCGCGCGTACCAGGCCGCGAAGTCTCCGTCCGAGACGTCGCGCATCACCGCGCGGATGCCCTGCGGCGTCCAGGCCACGCGCAGCTCTCCGACGTCGGAGCCGAGCACGGCGAAGGAGACGCCCGCGCCGGTGGCATCGAGGACGCGCGGCAGCAGTGAAGACGGAGCCGGAACGGCGCCGAGATCGGCGAGAGCAGCCAGAAGCGTGTCGTCAGTGGTCATGAGTCATCCGGCCTCCCTGCCGGCCAGGGCGAGGCGCAACAGGCCCAGCCCGCGGTGGACGTTCGCCTTGACCGTGCCCACCGGGCGGCCCAGCACCTCGGCGGCTTCGGCATAGGAGAGCTGCTGGACGTGGCGCAGCACCACGGCGTCGCGATACGCCTCGGGGAGCCGCGCCACCATGCAGCGCAGCTCGTCGGCGCCGGCACGGCGCATGGCCACGTCCTCGGGTTGCGAGGCCGTGCCGGCGGTCACGGCCGCCGCGGGCGCGTCGTCGAGCGGCGCGGTGGCCACCCGCCGCACCCGCACCCGGTTGCGCACCACGTTGAGGCAGATGCGGTGCAGCCAGGCGCGCAGGTGCAGAGCCTCGATACGCTCGGCCGGGTAACCGCGCAGGGCGCGGTGGGCGCGAACGAAGGCGTCCTGTGCAACCTCCTCGGCGTCGTGCGGGTTGGTGGTGAGCGCCAGGGCCAGCGCGTAGACGCGGTCCTGGTGGGCCACGACCAGCTCCTCGAAGCCGAGGTCGAGGTCCTTCGCCAGCAGCGCGGTGAGCGTCTCGTCCATTGTCGCCAGCATGAAACACGACCGCGGCCCCCTCGGTTGCACCACGGAGCTGCGCTTCGAGGCGCCGCTCGACATCCGCGCCTCCATCGAGGGCTTCCGCCGCTGGGGCGACGACCTGCTCGACCGCTGGGACGGCGAGGTCCTGCTGCGCACGGTGCGGTCCGCCGGCGAGGCCTTCGGAGTCGCGGCCTGGCCGGTGGGATCGCCCGGGAAGCCGTGCCTGCGCATCCAGGTGGACGACGAACGCCATCTCCACGCCGCCGCCACCGCCGCCGCGAGCTGGTTCGTCACCGTGCCGCGCGCCACCCTCACCGCGCTGACCCGGCGCGATCCGATCATCGGCGCCGTCGAACGCATGCACCCCGGTGTGCGCCCCGTGCGCCACCTCGACATCCTGCACGCGCTGGTTCGCTCCATCAGCGCACAGCAGATCAACCTGCGCTTCGCCGCCGTGGTGCGCGCCCGGCTCGCGGAGCGCTACGGCACGCGCCACACCGTGGCCGGCCACACCGTCCACAGCCTCGACGCCGAGCGCCTCGCCGGTGCGCGCGCCGCCGACCTGCGCGCCCTGCAGTTCACCACGCGCAAGTCGGAGTACATCATCGGCGTCGCCGGCGCGGTGCTGGGCGGCTCACTCGACCTCGACACGCTCGCGCAGCAGACCGACGAGCGGGTGATCGCCGAGCTGGTCAGTCTCGACGGCGTCGGCCGCTGGACCGCCGAATGGCTGCTGGCGCGCAGCCTGGGCCGCCCGGTCGTCGTCGCCGGCGACCTCGGTGTGCGCAAGGCGGTGGGCCACGCCTACCGCGACGGGGCCATGCCCACCGAGCAGGAGGTGCGCGAGATCACCAGCCACTGGGGCGCGGCCGCGGGAGTCGCGCAGCAGCTGCTGCTGCACGCGCTCGTCGAGAACCGCTGGGAGGAGATCAGGGCCGCCGCAGCAGTTCCATGAGTTCGGCGCGGGTGCGGTCGTCGGTCATGAACACGCCGCGCATCGTCGAGGTCACCGTGCGGCTGTTCTGCTTCTGGATGCCGCGCATCATCATGCAGAGGTGGGCGGCCTCGATGACCACGCCGACGCCCAGCGGCCGCAGCGCCTCGTCGATGGCATCGGCGATCTGCGTGGTGAGTCGCTCCTGCACCTGCAGCCGCCGGGCGAAGACGTCGACGATGCGGGGCAGCTTGCTCAGCCCGACCACCTTGCCGTCAGGCACGTAGGCCACGTGCGCCTTGCCGAAGAAGGGCAGCATGTGGTGCTCGCAGAGGCTGTAGACCTCGATGTCCTTGACCAGCACCATCTCGTTGTAGGGCTCGGCGAACACGGCGCCGCCGATGACGTCCTCGACGGACTGGCGGTAGCCCTCGGTGAGGAAGCGCAGCGAGTCGGCGACGCGCTGCGGCGTGCGCAGCAGGCCTTCGCGCTCGACGTCCTCGCCGAGCAGGGAGATGGCGTCGGCGACGTCCGCCGCCAGCGGGTCGCGCAGGGTGGTGGCGTCGTGGCGCGCGTGCTGCGCGCGGTAGGTCGCGAGATTGGTGCTCACCGGATCCTCGAGTGAAATCAGTGCAGTGGCTGGGCGAGTTCCACGGTGACGGTGCCGTCGACCTCGATGACGCGCAGCGACGGCTGCCCGAAGGTGGCCGGTCCGCCACAGACCTTGCCGCTGCGCACGTCGAAGCGCGAGCCGTGCCAGGGGCAGGTGACCACGTGTCCGTTGAGCGCGCCCTCGTTGAGCGGACCGCCGGCGTGGGAGCAGACGTTGGAGATGCCGAAGAGCCGGCCGCCGCGGCGGACCATGAGCACCGGCATGCCGTTGGCGTGGGCGAGTTTCAGCTCGCCCTCGGGGAAGTCGGTCGACTGGCCCACCGTCGCCGCGCCCTCGAAGCCGTCGAGGAAGGCGCTGCGGTTGACCATGGTGGCGATGCCGAAGACCAGGTGCCCGCCCAGGTATCCGCCAAAGATGACCAGAGCCCAGCCCACCGTGGCCAGCGCCACCGCCACCGGATGCGCGCCCGATCCGGCCCACCAGCGCAGCGCCAGCGAGACCACCATGACCACCAGCACCACGGTATTGGTCAGACCGTGCAGCAACGCGTAGCGCCGCTCCTGGGCGAAGGTCTCGTGGAAGTCGGTGTAGCCGGTGACCGCGGCTCCGAGGGCGCCGATGATGCCGACGATGAGCGCGATGTCCCCCGCCTCGGTGGGGATCCTGGCGGTGAAGTGGGCGGCGTAGTCGGCGGCCACGCCCACCGTCCAGGCACCGATGGGAATGTCGGTCACCGCCGGATGGAGGGGATGGCCGAGCACCCGCGTGCCGTGCATGGCGCTCTTGAGCGCCCGCCCCGGCGATCCCAGCGCGGAGTAGAAGGCGCCGACCCAACCCTGGATGGCGTCGCCCCACGACTCCATCCAGTTCTGGCGGCGGACCCAGCGATCGAGCGGCGACTCGGCCACGGTCTTCCTCCCTGAGCGAATATCTCGCGCCACTATGCTATAAACGCACCGATGGCTGCAACCCCGACCACGCCTCAGGCCGTCGAGCGCCTCGTCGCCGCCCTCCAGGACCCCACCCGCCGGGGCATCCTGATGGCCTTCTACGCCGACCCGTCGGAGCGCAGCGTCGACGACGTCGCCGCCACGGCGCGGGTGCACCGGACGGTCGCCTTCGGGCATCTCGAGCGCCTGGTCACCCTCGGCTTCCTGGCCACCTCACAGCGCCGCGGCCTGCCCGGCAAGCCGGCCAAGCTCTACCGCCTCGTCGCCGGCCCGCTCGAGCTCAATCACCCGGCGCGCCAGTTCGCCACCCTCGCCGGCATGCTCGGCGAGAGCCTGCAGGGCTTCGGCGAGGCGGGCGTGGCCGCCGCCGAGGAGACGGGGCGGCGCCACGGTGTGGCCCTGCTCGGCGAGGGCGGCGCGGCCGCGCGCAGCACCGAGGAGGCCCTGCTCCCCCTCACCCTGCTGGGCGGCGACTACGCCGTCGACGGCGACCGCGTGGTGGCCCGCAACTGCGTCTTCCAGGAGGCCTGCGCCCGGGCCCCCGAGGTGATCTGCCACCTGCACGCGGGGCTCATCGCCGGTGTGCTCGACGCCGCGGGGACGCCGGCCGAGGTCACGCCCTGCGACGCCACGGACGGCCACGCCGCCTGCGTCTACCAGTTGGCGTCGCGGTCGAGGTAGCCATGCGCTCGGGCGCGGCGCTCGGCGCGAGCGAAGGCGACCCGGCCGAGCACCACCACCACCGCCGTCTCCACGCACAGCCGCAGCAGCACGCCGCCGGTGCCCACCGAGGGGAACATCAGCACCGCGCGCTGGCCCGGCATCAGCGCCCGCCGCACCAGCTCCAGCCAGGACGCGAACGGCGACCACTGCGCGATCCAGCCCAGCGCGCCCGGCAGCACGGTGACCGGGAAGATGGCGCCGGAGAGGATGTAGAGCGTCTGCGCGCCGAGCTCTCCGTAGCTGTAGCTGTCGTGCGTGCCCAGCAGCAGCAGGCTGTAGACGAGTGACACCGAGAGCACGGTGAACGTGGCCAGCCCGCAGGCGAGCAGCAGCAGCGGGTAGTTCACGGTGCGCGCGTCGATGGGCAGGTGCAGCGCGACGGTGGCGAGGCCGAGCACGATGAGCGCCGCCAGCGCGGCGGCGCCCAGCTCGGCGAGGCTGCGACCCAGCATGTAGAGGCCGAAGCGCTGCGGCGCGATGTAGACGTACTTGAGCATCTTGTAGCGCCCGCGGTCCTCGCTCAGCGCGTTGGCGAAGCCGGCCATGCCGTTCTGCACGAAGGCCCAGAAAGCGGTGCCCGAGACCAGGAAGGCGAGATACGGCGCCGCCTTCGGCCCGGCGATGACGCGGTACATCACGGCCAGGATCAGCGCCGCCGAGATGGGACGCAGCACCACATAGATGAGGAAGAGCAGCGGGCGCGTCCAGTTGCTCGACACCTGCCAGCCCAGCCATGCCGAGGCGCGCAGCCCGCGCAGCCAGAACGCGCCGCCCGCCGCGGTGCGCGCGCTCATCACCCGCCCCTCATGATCAGCCGCCCCTCGCGTCGGGAGCGCATCTCCATCTGCTGCAGCGCGGCGCGCGCCGCCGCGGCGTAGAGGGGGACCTGCACCACCAGCGCGAGCACCTCCCAGTGCACCGCGATGAAGCTCGGCGTGCCGGGCAGCAGAAGCTGGCGCATGGCGTCGAGGCCCAATGTGATGGGCAGCAGCGCGGCGACGCCACCGAGCACCGCGCCCAGCGAGTGCACCGGGAAGTAGAAGCCGCCCAGGAAGTACACCGGCTCCTGCATGGCGCTGGCCACGTGCCACACCTCGCGGCCATAGAAGAGGAAGAGGCTGCCCATCAGCGAGCCCATGCCGTAGAGGGCGAGCAGCGCCAGCAGGAAGACGCCGAAGGCGGCGGGCACGGCGCTCCACACGTAGTGCACGTCGAAGAGCAGCGAGGCGATCACCACCACGCACATGGCCCGCACCGTGCTGAAGACCAGGCCTCCCAGGGCCATGCCGCAGAGCACGGCCACGAAGCTCACCGGCGCGATGGCGTAGAGCTCGAGGTTGCCCTTGTCGCGGTCCCAGTAGAGCTGGGTGCCCATGGACCAGAGCACGTTCGACCAGTAGGCGAGCATGGCCCCGCCCATGACCACGAAGCCGAGGAAGCGGTCGGGTGCGTGCAGGCCCTTGTAGACGTAGATCATGGCGATGGTGCCGATCAGCGGCAGCACCGTCTCCAGGAGGACCCAGGAGCGGTCACGCACTGCGGCGCGCCAGCGCGGGTACGAGCGCGCCACCGCGCTGCGCGCGAAGATCGTCAGCGCGGACGGCGCGCCGTCGACGGCGCGACTGTTCTGCGCGCGCATCTACGCCGCTCCCGCGGAACCGTTGCCGTCCGTCTCGGCGATGCCCCGCCCCACCAATTTCACGAAGGCGTCCTCGAGCGTCGGCTCGCGTTTCTGCAACGCGGTGACGCGGCGGCCGCTGCGCTCGACGGCGGCGAGCACGCGCGTCAGTGCGGCGTCGTCGGCCAGCAGCAGGGTGAATCGGTCGTTGCCGTCGCGTTCGTCGACGCTGGCACCGGTGACGCCGTCGACGCCGCGCAGGGTGTCGAGCATGCGCTCACCGGCGTGCACCTCGAGGTCGACGATGACGTCCTGCCGCACCTGCTGCTTCAGCTCCTGCGGCGTGCCCATGGCCACGATGCGGCCGTGGTCGACGATGGCGATGCGGTCGCAGAGCTCGTCCGCCTCCATCATGTAGTGCGTGGTCAGGATCACGGTGCGCTGCGGGTCGGCATCCATCCAGGCGCGCACCTCGCGGCGCACGTCGCGCGCGGCGCCGACGTCGAGGGCGACGGTGGGCTCGTCGAGGAAGAGCACGCGCGGATCGGTGACCAGGCCGCGCACCAGGTTCATCTTCTGGCGCATGCCGCTGGAGAGGTCGCTGACCCGGCGGTTGGCGGCGAACGAGAGTCCGAGTCGTTCCAGCAGCTCGTCGATGCGGGCGTGTGCGACGTCCGAGGGCAGGCCGTAGAACTGGCTGAACATCCAGAGCTGCTCGCGCACGGTGAGGATGCCGTAGCCCGAGTGCTCGCCGCCCGACACCATGGCGATGCGATGGCGCAGCGGACGGAAGTCGCGCACCACGTCGAGACCGTCGACCTCCGCCGTGCCCTCGGTGGGCAGCAGCAGCGTGACCAGGATCTTGATCAGTGTCGTCTTGCCGGCGCCGTTGGTGCCGAGCACGCCGAAGATCTCGCCGCGACGCACCTCGAGGTCGATGCCGTCGAGGGCGACGATCGTCTCGCGGCGGGTGCGGTAGACGCGACGCAGCGCACGGGTGCGCACGGCGACGCCGTCGGAGGAAGGCTGGGCGGGCATGGCCCGCGCATTGTTCCACCAAGCCACGTTTTCGGTGGCTCGGTTTCAGTCAGTCGGCGTCGTGCGTCTGCAGCGCGGCGCTGAGCCGGCGGGCCACCGCGTCGGCGGAGAAGGCGGCACGGCGGCGTCCGGCGCTCTCGGCCTCGGCCGGGTCGGCGAAGCTGGCGGCCAGGTCGGCGAGGTCGTCGAGGTCGGTCCGCCAGGACTCGACGAGCTGCGGGTCGACGGCGGTCGTGGCCATGGCGGCGAGTGCCGGCGGCGGGGACGGAGCGGCCGGCGCGGCGGGAAGGGTGATCGTCCGCGCCTCGTCGCGGCGCGCGTGCAGCACGCGCCAGGCGATCCGCACGCCCATGGTGGTCAGCCGCGCCATGCGTCCCGTCCCTCCACGTCCCCGCATTGCTCTCAGTGCGGGGAACGCCCGGACGCGGCCGGGACTTGCGGTCAGGCCGGGGTGACGCCGCCCTTGGTGCCCGGGATGAAGTTGTAGGTCGCCTGGCCGGTGCAGGTCATGGTCTCCCCGGCGAGCGAGCAGCCGCTGGGGGCGGGGCCCCAGTACTGCGGCCAGACCAGGGTCACCGAGGTGGTGTAGGTGATGGTGTAGTCGAGGCCCGGCACCGGGCCGGCGCCGTAGGTGCTCGGGTCGGTGAGGTTGGTGCTCGGGCTGTCGGCGTAGGTCCCCTGCGAGGTGAAGGGCCCGCTGCCGCGCGCTGCATACGTGTTGCCGCTGGCCACCGCGTTGCCGAAGACGTCGGTGAGGGTGGTCTGGCCGCGGATGATCGGCGAGTACAGCTCGCCGCCGCAGGCGGTCTGCCCGCGGAACACGGTGCCGGGCGGCGACGCCTGGGTGTTGTCGTAGCTCATGTCCAGGGCGCAGCCGTCGGGCGGCACGGGGATGGGCACGATGGCCACGCTGGGCGGCTCGACCACGAAGGTGATCGGCTGGCCCGACTGGGGCAGGCCGGCGATCGGCGGGCTGGGCGGGTCGGGCAGGCCACCGGGGAGGTTGGCGTGGACCGCGCCGATGGTGAGCATCGGCAGCACCACGCCGGCGATGACCGCTGACAGTCGCAGCGGTGCCCCCCAGGCACCCCGCAGCATCCGGTGATCCCTCCTGCAACCCGACACCCTAGTAGACGGACAAGCCGGGGAAAAACCCTCGGATTGCGCCCGCCGGATCACGCCGCGGCGGCGTCGTCGAGCTCGCGCAGGCTGGCTTCGAGCCGGGCAACCGCCTCGGCGCGACGGCTGGCCTGGCTGGCCACGTCGCCGAAACGGCGGTAGCAGCGGTAGCGCGCCTCGGCGGCCCCCTCTCCGGCGTCGGCCAGGCGCTGCAGCAGCCGGGAGCGGGCCCGGGTGGCGTCGAAGGTGGCGGCGAAGGCGGGCGGGGGCGTGGCCACGGTGTCCTCGGCGTGGGCGCCGCGGCGGCGGCCGGCCAGCTCGATCACCTGGCAGGAGATGCAGGTGCCGCGCCGCGAGTGGCGCTGCGAACGGGGCAGGCCCGTCCACTCCCAGCCGCAGCGCGGGCAGGCGTTGGCCTCACGGCCGCAGCCGCCGCAGTTCACCGGCAGCGTGGGTCCTTCGATCAATCCGGCCAGCCAGGCGCGGGGTCCGCCACAGCGGGGGCAGGGGCTCGGCTCCACCATGTCGGGGATAACGACGCGCGGGGCGCGGTCCTTTCGGTGCGCTCGGCGCGAGAGGCTCCGGAACCCGCGCCAGCCGGCCTGGCGCATGATGGCGCCCGACGGCAGCAGCGCGAGGAGTGCCGGATGGCGATTGCGGATCGGGGTGCTGGGGACCGGGATGGGTGCACCCCTGAGCCGATGCAGCTCGCGCAGCTGACCGTCCGGTCGCTCGCCTACGACTCGCCGCCGGCGAGGCTGGTGATGGCGGCGATGCTCGTCGACGTCGACGAGCGGTCCGGGCCGGGTGAGTCCGTGGCCGTCGACGCTTCCGTGTTCCAGCCGCCGTCGGGCGAGTTCCTGGTGGCGATGGTCGACGGCGAGGTGGCCGGCTGCGGCGCCTTCGCGCGCGTCGACGAGGGGCTGGCGGAGCTGATGAGGATGTTCGTGCAGCCCGCCTGGCGCCGGCGCGGCGTGGGTCGGATGCTGCTGCGCGAGCTGGAGGAGCGCGCCTGGGCGAGCGGCTACGTGGCGCTGCGGCTGGAGACGGGGCGCGGGCAGCCCGAGGCCATCGCGCTGTACCGCAGCTGCGGCTATCGCGACATCCCGCGCTATCCGCCGCACTGCGACGACGAGCTCAGCCTATGCATGGCCAAGGAGCTGTCGGCGCCGCCGTTCGCCTGAGCTGTTCAGCGCCCACCCCGGGCTCGTTCGAGGAACATCCAGCGGTGACCCTCGAGGTCCTCGACCCGGTAGCGCCTGCCGGGCGCGTCCTCCTCCACCTCGGAGAGGATGTGTGCCCCGGCTTCGACGGCCCGCCGATGGTGCGCGGCGACGTCGTCGACGTACACGAGAACCCCGTCGACCACCCAGGGCACGGCGGACCACCGGCGCGCCGGCTCGCAGCCCTCGCGGTGATGGCGCGGCGATTCGTAGTCCGGCGAGGGCGTGGCCAGCATGATCAGTCCGCCGCCGGTGTCCATCTCGCCATGTGCCAGGCGTCCGTCGGCGTCGAGCATCCGGGTGCGTTCGCGGAATCCGAACGCCCGGCTGAGCCAGTCCATGGCGCGCGGGCCGTCCTCGTAGGCGATCATCGGGACCACAGCCTGCTCGTCCGGTTGCATGAACGCATCGTACGATCCCGAAACCGTTGCGCCTTGTGCCTCGGCGTGGCTGCTCGCTCGATGTGGTGCGCGTCAGTAGCTGGGACGGATCAGCGAGAGGACCGGTCGGGCGCCAAGTGTGGTGGCCAACTGGCGACCCTAACCGTCTTAAGTTCGACCATGACCAACAGGCTAGTGGTAGCCGGGATATTCAAGGTTCGCTAGTAGTGCGTAACCAGCGAGACCGTACATAGGTTTGGATCATCCCACCCACCGCTGGTCCATAGCACGGGGTTTGTCAGTGTGAGGGTGCCGTAGCATGCCTCTTGACCAACACTGCCTGCTGCCCCGACGATGGCGCCTTTCACCTTGGTCTTTGGAGACGCTTCGCATGGCCGTGTCGTTTGCCAGTCTCGTCGAGCAATCGCAGCTTGACCTCGCGGTCAGCATCGACGAACTGCGCAACCAACGCCAATTTGGATACCTTATTCTCACCCTCGACGCGACGGTTCTCGCCGTAGCCATCGCCGGCGGATTCGCGACGGCCCAGTTTACCCTCGGTCCTTCACCGCATATCGTCGTGTTCGCCGTTGCAATGTGGATCGCCGGCGCAACAGTGATTGGAGCGTCGACCGGGCTGATCTTCACGTATCTGGTTCTACTAGCGTCGTACCGGGTAAAGGGCACGGGACGCCCCGGTCATCAATCTGGCATCGCGGCGAGCTCATTGCTTGCCGACTCGACCGTTTCCCATACTACGGCGTATCAGCGTATCCTCATCACGTACAACGACAGAGCCACCGACAGTAATTGGGTAACGGTTGACGAGATACGAGCCCACTTGCGACTAGCCTTTGCACTTCCCTGGTATGTGGGCACACCGATGGGCGTTGCGGGCGTACTCAGAATTCTCGTGTTTCGCGATGGAATTCCGTTCTTTCCAGACGCTTGGCAGGCTGCCCTGCCAGTCTTAGCAGTCGCGGCGATTTCGTGGATAGCGTGGCAGCGCGCCAAGGCTATTAAAGGCCCCACGGAGAAATCAACGAAGAGACGGTGCAGAACCTGCTACGCCGTCATAGCTGTGTGGGCGGCGTGGGTTGTTGTAGGTCTGATCCTGGGCGCTATTGCTGCATGGCGTGGATCAGTCGACGCTCAGGTCAATGGATCCGTGTGGACCATGGCCTGGATCGTGGCCATCGTCGGTTCCGTTGCGCTCCTCATGTCGTTCAACACCATTGGTGGGCGGGCCGTCTTCTGGAGCCTCGTCGGGAAACTGTTCTCGCGCAGGGACTAGCACCATATGCGGCTGCCAGAAGTAGTTCTCAACAACCCGCACCATGGCTCGATCTTTGAGGATCTCGACTTCCTCGGCTTCGGACCGCCGGATTGGCGATTCGTCAAGCTCGACGGCCGCCTTTTCCGCGGCTCGCCTTATGTCCTCGGTGACCGGCTCCTGGGAAGAAATGATCAGGCCCTCAGAGTCTGCGGTCGAGGCGGTAGATTTGGTTGAGACTGCGCGCAGGGTAGCCCTTGACCTGAAAGCCGTCAACAGCCGAAAAGGAGCCGCCAGTCGCCGGAGAGCATTTGGGATGCCCGGCTGCTGGGTACGAGGAACTGACATCTCAGTGAGTATACATAACTAGCGAACGGACGTTCAGGGAACGTACTGCATCGGGCAGTATCCCCCTGGTCGCCCGAGGAGACGTCGCCAGAGGGTCACGGTAGAGCGACGATCCGCCGAGCTCAGCGGCATGCCAAGGTCCGCCGCGATAGTTACCGAGGCGCGACTGACTAACGGCCGTCCAGACTCGGAGTGCGCCAAGCGTTCGGCACCCGCCACTGTTGCGGGAAGCGGATCGTGACCTGCTCGGCCGCGCCCTCGCGCTCGTGCAAGGGGAACTCGTAGAGGGTCGAGAACGGCTCGTTGAGCTTCCAGCTAACCGGAGCTCCTGATCGCTTGATGGTGACCCGCTTGAACACCAGCTTGGCGAAGAGCTCCCGATCAAGGTCATTGTCGAGTTCCCGCCACAGGTCACCCAACCTCCCCATAAGCCGGAGCGCCAAATCGAGGTCAGACATGCGCTTCTCGACCGGCCCCCGTAGCGCATCTAGCTTGTCTTGAACTTCACGCAACGCGGCCATGTTCAGGCGCCGCTCTTGCTGGAATTCGTCGTAGGTGATGTCACCCATGCTGTGCATGCGCACGAGATTCCGACCAGCCGTGCGCAGGCGTGCCTCTTGCGAGCGTAGAGCCTCGACTTCCGAGGCGCTGCGCTTCCCCTGCTCAGCGACGATCTGCTCTAGTTCCGCCCGCACACGTCCCAGTGCCTCGGGCGATAGCGTGAGTGTGTCCACCAGGCGCTCAAACCCTGCCTCCACCACGCGCCGCGATATGTAGATGCGCTTGAGACCCACTGGCTCCTTGGTCCGGTAGTACGAAATACCGCGCGTGCGCTGCGTCTCGCCCCACATCCGGCACCGGCCCTCAGCGCTCCACAGGACAGGGAGCAGAGGATAGGTGAACAACTGGCGGTGCTCAGCGCCATTCCATCGCTCTTCAAGGATGCGCTGCACGCGCTCAAAAATCTCATCAGAGCAAAGTCGCGGTGTATCGGGGTGCGCCTCGAACTCCATGTCCGGGAACATGCGCGTGCGCATCTTCCCTACGTAGATACGGTTATGGAGAATGTCATTCCAACTCGATTCGGGCAGGCGCCCACCGTTGCGACCTCGCAACCCCTGGGCCGAGGCGTGCTGCGTCCACG
>Ga0070713_100001790_pt1 | contig 13842 bp, 14 predicted proteins | sample LARL82metaG_FD_65465 | JGI IMG/M metagenome (GOLD analysis project Ga0070713, IMG submission 65465) | Corn, switchgrass and miscanthus rhizosphere microbial communities from Kellogg Biological Station, Michigan, USA - LAR L8-2 metaG | ecosystem: Host-associated > Plants > Roots > Rhizosphere ... | reverse complement strand
CATCAAGTGGATGTTCACAACCGACAAGGCACGCGCCAAAATGGGCCGCGCCTATCCCAACCCCGCCGCAACATCAGCCCGCAGCCAAAGAGTCAAATCCTCTGTGACGAGGTACTAGTCGATGCCGCGCGCCAATCCGGAGATGACGACAAAGCCGGCCTCGCTAAGCTCGTGGGCGAGGGCGCTAGCGAATTTCAATCCCGCGCCAGAGGCGTTGCGTGAGCCGACAATGGCGATCATCGGCCGCATCAGCGTCTCCACCGCGCCGCGCACGCCAAGCAGCGGCGGCGCATCATCGATGCTCACAAGCCGCGGCGGATAGCCGGCTTCCTCCGGCGCCAGCAGGGAGATGCCAAGCTGCTTGGAGGCCTCCGGCTCCCCGCGCGCATCCTGCTCGCTGCAAATGCGTAGGCTTCGCGAAGCCCCGCCGCGCCGCGCCAGATCCGGCAGCCGCGCCAATGCCTCCCGCGCACTGCCGCAATGATCCATCAGCGAACGAAACGTCCGCGGCCCGACATTGTCCGACCGTATCAGCCGCAGCCGGTCAATCCGCTCGGCACCGGTGAGTATCTTGGAGGTATTAACAGCGTCCACGTTCGCTCCCTGCGGGAGGTACAATGGAGTAACCCGCGCGCCTGGGGAAGGGGTGCCATGCACCTCGGTACGGCTTGTCCGGCCCATCGGCCGTTGCTAGGCGTGCACCCGAGGAAACGCGGATGCCCGGCTGGGCATGAAGGGATAGCGTCCATGATTTCACTTGCCGACCTGCAGCGCCGGATCGAGACGGGCGAGCTTTCGCCCGACGATGCGTTGGCGCAATCGCTTGCTGCGATCGAGGCGCAGGACAAGAAGATCGGCGCCTTCGTGCACCGGGCTTCGAGCCCGCGCGCGCAGACGTCCGGCCCGCTGCGCGGCATTGCCGTCGGCATCAAGGATATCATCGCGACATCGGACATGCCGACCGAGATGGGGGCGGCGCTCTACAAGGGGTATCGGCCGCGCGCGGATGCCTCTGTGGTGATGATGCTGAAGCAGGCCGGCGCGACCATTGTCGGCAAGACCACGACCACGGCGTTTGCGGCGAATGATCCGACCGCAACGCTCAATCCGCACAATCTGGAGCATACGCCGGGCGGCTCGTCGTCGGGCTCGGCGGCGGCGGTGGCGGCCGGCATGATCCCGCTGGCGCTGGGCACGCAGACCGGCGGCTCGGTGATCCGTCCGGCCTCGTTCTGCGGTGTTGCCGCTATCAAGCCGTCTTATCGGCTGTTGCCGACGGTCGGCGTCAAAACCTTTTCCTGGTCGCTCGATACCGTCGGTGTGTACGCCGCTGGGGTCGAGGATGTCGCACGCGGATTGTCAGCCATGACCGGCCGGCCGGAGCTGCTGGCTGCACCGATGGCGGCGCCGAAGATCGGCATCGTGACCCAGGATTTTGCGGGACCCGCGGACAAGGAGGGCAACTGCGCGCTCAAGGCCGCGATATCAGCGGCGGAGAAGGCGGGCGCGTCGGTGCGCGAATTGAAGATGCCGGCGATCATTGCGGACGCCTGGCGCCTCCACACCGTCGTGCAGCAGTTCGAGGCGCATCAGGCCTTCGCCTGGGAATATCGCGAGAATTACGACGCGATGCCGCCGCTGCTGCGCAAGCGCCTCGACGAAAGCCGCGACATCCGGCCGGCCGATTACGATGAAGCGCAGTCGGTCGCGGAGAAGGCGCGCGTGGTGCTGTGCGACACCTTTGGCGAGGTCGATGTGATCATCGCTTTGTCGGCGCCGGGCGCGGCACCCAAGGGGCTCGACTGGACCGGCGATCCCCGTTTCAACCGGCTCTGGACCTTGATGGGCACGCCCTGCGTCAACGTGCCGGCCTTTGTCGCCGAGGGCAATCTCCCCGTCGGTGTCCAGGTGATCGCCGATTACGGCGACGACGCCAAGGCACTAGCGGCCGCGCGGTTTTTGGAGAGGGCGTTGAAGGCTACCATCTGATCAGGTGTCGTAGCCCGCATGAGCGTCAGCGACATGCGGGTCTCTTTCCCCGGGGTGTCGCTTCGCTCACCCGGGCTACGGCACTCTCTTTCCCACTTGCTGAAGGCCTAAAAAGCTACCTCTCCCCTTGTGGGAGAGGTCGGATCGCATCGCGAGATGCGATCCGGGTGAGGGGTCTCTCTCAGCGCTCTCGCTCGTTGAGGCATACCCCTCATCCGGCGCTTCGCGCCACCTTCTCCCACAAGGGGAGAAGGGAAGAGAATCAAGCGTCGACCAGCTCGCGTTCGTCCACCACCACGATGGGGTCCGCCTTCGCCGGTGCTACCACCGGCTTCGGCTCCGTCGTACCCCGCAGCCAGCGGTCGGCGGCGCTGCGACCGCGGCCGTGCAACAGCGCGATAAAGCCGCGGCCGAGATCGGCCGGGTTGCGCTGGGCGAGGCCGTCGATCTCGTCTTCGGCGGCGATGCGGTGGATGGTGGTCGACGTCGCGCCTTTGGCGCGGGCCCATTCCAGCGCGGCGAGCTCGGCATTGAGCGCCGCATTCGCCGTGATCTGGTCGAGCCGGCGATCGATCGCGGCGGCGGTGATCGGGACGTAGCCGTCGCGCGCGGGCGTGATTTGCACGACCAGCAAATCCGACGCGGCGCTGTCCTGCACCACCCGCACCAGCGGCGGATTAGGGCCATAGCCGCCGTCCCAATAGGACTCGCCGTCGATCTCGACCGTGCAATGCACCAGCGGCGGGCAGGTCGAGGCAAGCAGCACGTCTGGTGACATCGAGGCGTTGTCGAAAATCTGCTGCTTACCGTCGCGCACGCGTGTCGCTGCGATCCGCAGTTTCGGGCATTCGGGCGCACGAAGTGCGGCGAAGTCGATGTCGCGCGACAGCACCTCGCGCAGCGGATCGAGATCGAACGGATCAAAATGCCCGGAGCGAAGGGTCGGACCGAACGCGACGGAGCTGCCGGCAGGCGAGAAGCCGCCGATCAGCATCAGCGAGCGGAACGAGGTCTCGTTGGTCATGCGCTGCCAGAATCGCGCGAGCTGCTTGCGCGCGCCCTCGCGGCCGCCTTGCACCAGGCCGGAGGCGAGCAGGGTGGCGTTGATCGCGCCGACGCTGGCGCCGGAGATGCAATCGAAATGGCAGGTGGGCTCTTCGAGCAGCCGCTCCAGCACGCCCCAGGTGAAGGCGGCAAACGAGCCGCCGCCCTGTAGCGCCAGCGACAGTTTCTGCGGAGGCCAAACGCGCGGCGGCGGCAGCGCGGCTTCACGCGCCTTGGCCAGGGCCGACGCCGCGTGTTTTTCCAACGCGCGTGCGATCTCCACATCGATCGGTATTTCTGACGGCGACGGAGGCGGCGCTGTTTCAGCCTGGCTTTCCTGGACCCGCTTGCCATGCGAGCTGAAGAAGCGGGCTTCGGCCAGCACCTCCGACGGCCGCAACCGGCGTCCGGGCGCGGCCTGCTCGGGGGCTTTGGCTTCCGGCGCTTCCGCGACCGTGGGCGGAGCGGCCTCAGCCGTTGCCGTTTCGACGACAGCAGGCGCTGCGACTGGCGTCGTCGGCGCCTCAGTCTTTGCCCTGGTTACGGGCGCAGCCGCGACGGTCGGATTCGTCGACCAGATTTCAGCGGCAGACAGCAGCGCGGTCGCAGCAGTACGAAGCAGGGCGGCAGCTTCCTTTGCTCCGCCATTTCCTTCCAGCCCGTCCGCGCCTGATGAAACATTCTCGTTCATCTCAGGCATTCCAAATGCACGAACTACCCCGCCGCCAACATGGCAGTAGCAGATGCGATTTTCCAGCCGATGTGTTCAGTTCTGGACAGATATCGGTGGATTGAGATGCGGGTGTCGCACCGCCGCAACTTCGGTGAGTCGCGGCTGCGATGAAAGGCCGTAGTATTACCTCTTGATCAGGCTCTTTGCCCGATTTTGCCCTCGGTGCCGGCCATCAATCGCCTGATGTTTTCCCGATGCATGAAGATAAGGAGCAGCGTCAGCACTGCAAACAGCACGGCAAGCGCGGCTTGTCCGAACCACCACAGGAACAGCGGCGTAATCACGCTGGCGGTCAGAGCTGACAACGAAGAATAGCGAAGCGCAAACGCCATCGCGAGCCAGATCACGCAGAACAAGATTGCCGCCGGCCAGAACAGGCCGATCAGGATGCCGATATAGACGGCGACGCCTTTGCCGCCGCGAAATTTCAACCAGACCGGGGATATGTGGCCGACAAACGCGCCGAGGCCGCCCAGCATCGCCGCGTCCGCGCCGCCGAGAGCGCCGCCGATGAGGACGGCGGCGGTGCCTTTCAGCGCGTCGAGAATGAGGGTTGCGGCGGCAAGCCCCTTACGTCCGGTGCGCAGCACATTGGTGGCGCCGATATTGCCGGAACCGATGGTTCGCAGGTCCTGCGTGCCGGCGAGCCTGGTCAGCACCAGCCCGAACGGGATCGAGCCAAGGAGATAGCCGATCGCGAGGGCGAGGAGATAGGAGATTTCAGGTGCCATGGACGCGGCTCCTTGGATCAAACGTGCTCATAGACAGTGCGGCCGCCGACGATGGTCCGCATCACACGGCCCGAGAAGCGAGCTTCGTCGAAAGGCGTGTTCTTGCACAGCGATTTCAGGTCGTCGCGATCGAGGATCCAGGGCACGTCGGCGTCGATCACGATGACGTCGGCGGGCGCGCCCGGGCGCAACGAGCCGCCGGGCAGGCCGAGCAGCTCGGCCGGCCGCGTCGACATGGCGCGGATCAGCGTCTTCCATTCCATCTCGCCATTATGGATCAAGCGGAGCGCCGCCGGTAGCATGGTTTGCAGCCCGACCGCGCCGGCGGCGGCCTCCGCGAACGGCAGGCGCTTGACTTCGACGTCCTGCGGATTGTGGTCGGACATGATGACGTCGACGAGACCTGAGGCGAGCGCTTCCACCAGCGCCCGCCGGTCGTCCTCGGTCCGCAGCGGCGGCGACAATTTCAGGAACGTTCGGTAAGGGCCAATGTCGTTCTCGTTCAAGGTGACGTGATTGATCGAGACCGAGGCGCTGACCGATAGCCCCGCATCGCGGGCGCGTTTGAGGATGTCGAGCGAGGCCCTGCAGCTGATGGAAGCGGCGTGATAGCGCCCGCCGGTCAGCGCCACGAGGCGCATGTCGCGTTCCAGCATCACGGCTTCGGCTGCGTCGGGAATGCCCATCAGGCCGAGGCGGGCGGCGAACTCACCCTCGTTCATCACGCCTTCGCCGACGAGATCGGGATCCTCCGTGTGATGCACGATCAGCGCGTCGAAGTCGCGGGCGTAGGTCAGTGCGCGCCGCATCACCAGCGCGTTGGTGATGCTCTTGTCGCCGTCGGAGAACGCCACCGCGCCGGCGGCCTTAAGCAGACCGATTTCCGTCATCTCCTCGCCATGAAGGCCCTTGGTGAGAGCGGCCATCGGGTGGATGTTGGCGATCGCGGTGTCGCGGGCGCGGCGCAGGATGAAATCCACCGTCGCCGAATTGTCGATCACGGGTTCGGTGCCGGGCTGGCAGACGATGGTGGTGACGCCGCCGGCGGCCGCGGCCTGGCTCGCAGAGGCGAAGGTTTCGCGATGGCCGTAGCCGGGCTCGCCGACAAAGGCGCCCATGTCGATCAGGCCGGGCGCAACGATGCGGCCGGCGCAATTGATGACATCGGTTCCTTCGGGCACACCGGCAGCGCCGATGCCGCGCTTCAAGTCGCGGATCATGCCGTCGGCGATCAGCACATCGCCGGGGCCATCGAAGTCGCGGGAGGGATCGATCACGCGCGCATTGGCGAGCAGGATCGGACGGCGGTCGGTCAGCATGCTCTGTGTCCCGATCTCACGCGTTGGGCAGGTTGCGGGCGAGTGCTTCCAGCACCGCCATGCGCACTGCCACTCCCATTTCGACCTGTTCCCGGATCAGCGACTGCGCGCCGTCGGCGACCATGGAGTCGATCTCGACGCCGCGGTTCATCGGGCCCGGATGCATCACCAGCGCATCGGGTTTGGCGAAGGCGAGTTTCTTCTGGTCGAGGCCGTAATAGTGGAAATATTCGCTCGATGACGGCACGAAAGAGCCGTTCATGCGCTCGCGCTGCAGCCGCAGCATCATCACGATGTCGGCGCCCGCGAGCCCCTCGCGCATGTCGCGCGCCACTTCCACGCCCATCCGCTCGATCCCCGGCGGCAAGAGCGTGGAGGGCGCGACCACGCGCACCCGCGCACCCATGGTGTTGAGCAGGATAATGTTGGAGCGCGCCACGCGCGAATGCAGCACGTCGCCGCAGATTGCAACCAGCAGCCCCTCGATCCGGCCCTTGTTGCGGCGGATGGTGAGCGCGTCGAGCAGCGCCTGGGTCGGATGCTCATGTGCACCGTCGCCGGCATTGATCACGGAACCGTCAACCTTGCGCGCCAGGAGTTCCACCGCGCCCGAGGCGTGGTGGCGCACCACCAGGATGTCCGGGTGCATGGCGTTCAGCGTGACCGCGGTGTCGATCAGGGTCTCGCCCTTGCGCATCGAGGACGAGTTGACCGACATGTTCATGACGTCGGCGCCGAGACGTTTTCCGGCGATTTCGAACGAGGACTGGGTTCGGGTCGAGGCCTCGAAGAAGAGGTTGACCTGGGTGCGCCCTCGCAAAGAGGTGCGCTTTTTGTCGATTTGCCGATTGAGCTCGACGTATTCCTCGGAGAGGTCGAGGAGGCCGGTAATGTCGGCGGCGGAAAGGCCCTCAATGCCCAGCAAATGCCGGTGACCGAGGACGAAGGTCGATTTCGATTGGGATGTCATTAAAGCCAGAGCTATAGGCGGGGTTTCCTCACCTAGCAAGGGCCAAAGGGCAGCGAAAAAGTTATCCCCCGGTGGTTCTCGGGCAGGGTATAGCCCCTCATCCTGAGGATTAGCATCGAATTTGAGGGACGATCGCATGAAGGCCAAACTGGTTGCGCTGATGACCGCGATCGCGTTCTCGAATCTGGCCCACGCTCAGACATTCCCCGGCGGTTTCGTCTACCTCCGCGATATCGACCCGACCATCATCCAGGACATCCGCTACGCCACCTCGAACAATTTCGTCGGCCATCCGCTGGCCGGCTATCGCGCCGGCGAATGCGTGGTGAAGCGCGAGGTGGGCTTGCGGTTGAAGGCGATCCAGCAGGAGCTGGCCGGGCGCAAGCTGTCGCTGAAGATGTTCGATTGCTACCGGCCGACAGAGGCGGTGGCCGACATGGTGGCGTGGTCGCGCGACGGCAAGGATACCGGGCGGCGCTTCAATCCGGCCTATGACAAGCGCGACCTGTTCCGGCTCGGCTTCATTGCCTATCGTTCCGAGCACTCCACGGGAGCCGCGCTCGATCTCACGCTGGTCGATCTTGCGGCCGACAATTCCGCCGTCTTCGATCCCAAGGCGACCTACGCCGATTGCGCCGCGCCGGTGGACAAGCGCGCGCCCGAAGGCTCGATCGACATGGGCACCGGCTATGACTGCACCGACAAGAAGGGCTATACGCACTCGGGCGCGATCACGGCCGAGCAGCGCCACTGGCGGGAGGAGCTGATCGCGGTCATGCGCAAGCAAGGCTTTGTGAACTATTCGAAGGAGTGGTGGCATTTTTCGCTGCCGGGAGCGAGCGGGCCCGCCTATGATTTCCCGATCACGCCGCGGCGGTAATACTCTCCGTCGCTATGGCCGGGCCAAGCCCGGGCATGACGAAGAGGAAAGATCGTCATACCAATTGAAAGAGAGCTGATGGACTCCCTCGATACCGCAAACCCGGCCGTTACCATCGAGCCGGCTGCACCGCAGCCGCGCATCTGGAAATTCTGGGGCACGCTGCTCTGGGGCTTTGTGGTGTTCGCGGCGATGTTCGTCGGACAGATCGCGGTCGTTGTCTTCTTCGTGCTGCGCGGCGGCGGAGCGGAAGACCTTGGGGAAGCGATCAGGGTGGTTGCTTCCAGTGGGCTTGCGATCTCCCTTTCGGTGATTGCCGGTCTGCCGGCCGTGGTGCTGGCGCTGTGGCTCGCGATCCACTGGACCCGCACGCCCTTTGCCGACTACCTGGCGCTGCGCTGGAGCTCGTGGACCAATTTCGCGCTGGGCGTGATCGGCCTTGTTGTTCTGGTCGAGGGCTGGGACTTCCTGTCGCGCGCCACCAGCCACGAGGTGACGCCGGATTTCATGGTCGGGGTCCTGAAGTCGGCGGAGGGCGAGGGCGCACTGTGGCTGTTAGTGCTCGCCTTCTGCGTCGCCGCCCCGATCACCGAAGAGTTCTTCGCCCGCGGTTTTCTCTATCGCGGCTGGTCTGAGTCACGCCTCGGCGTGCCCGGCGCTATCGCGCTGTCCTCGCTGGTCTGGACCGGGCTGCATCTGCAATATGACTGGTTCTTCTTCGGCGAGGTGTTCTGCATCGGTCTCTGGTTCGGCTACATCCGATACCGCGGCAAGTCGACCTGGCTGACGATCGTGCTGCACGGCCTGAACAATCTCGGCGCGGTGGTGCAGACGATGGTTCTGGCCGGCCATGCTTGATCCCGAAAACATCCGTTCTCCGGTCTCGGTTTCCGCGCGGCTGCCGCGCACCTGGGACTTCATGGAGACGTTGTTCGTCGCGCTGCTCGCTGACGGCGCGTTCATGCTGACGTCAGGCCTGGCGCTGACTTTCATGCTGGTCACGTATGAAGGCGCAGGTTCGCTGTCTCCGGCTCAACTCCGGTCGTTGTGGTTGCAGGGAAACTGGCAGGGGGCTGCAATCATCGTCGGTTGCGTGCCGGCAATTGGCGTGGTCTGGATCGCGGTCCGCAAAGCTGGCCGGGATTTCGCCGAATACCTCGCGCTGAACTGGCCGAGTCCAGGCGAGATCGTGCGCGCGTTCGCCATCATGGTCATCATCATGGCGGTCGAGCATGTGGCCCGACGCTACGTCGGCGCAGACCCTGGGACGGGTCACTATCGCATCGTAAATGGCCCGGGCGGACTGCTCATCCTGTTGATCGCCGGCTGCATCGCCGGTCCGATCATGGAAGAGTTCGTTGTGCGCGGCTTCGTCTTTCGCGGCTGGTCGGAGTCCTTCGTTGGTCCGATCGGAGCCCTTGTGCTGACGTCGGCGGTCTGGGCGCTGAATCATACTCAATATGGCCGGTACGACCGCTTGTGGATATTCGTCTGGGGTCTGGCGCTCGGCCATTTTCGCTGGCGCACCAATTCGACCTGGCTGCCGGTAATGGTTCACTCGGCCATCAACACCTACATATTTTTCAGCCTCGGGGCCTACACCTAGGACGCCGGTGCCACCAGCGCGATTGCGATCGGCATAGTGATGGCCGCGAGGATCGTCTGCAGCGTGATGATCTGCGCGAGCAGCGGCGCGTCGCCGCCGAGCTGCCGCGCCATCACATAGGCCGAGGGCGAGGTCGGCACGGCCGAGCAGGCGGCGACGATCGCAAGGCTGGTGCCGGAAATCCCGAACCACAGCGCGAGGGCGACGGCGAGCGCCGGCATCACCACGAGCTTGAGGATGACGCCCGCCGCAGCCGCGACGCTGCCCTTCAGCAGGCCCTCCAGATGCAGCCCGGCGCCGGTGACGAGCAGGCCGATGGCAAGCGACGAGCTGCCGAGCGCATCCGCGACCTCATGCCAGATCCTGGGCAGCGGCAAATGCAAGACATTGATGAAGAGCCCGATGGCGCAGCCCCAGATCAGCGGGTTCTTGAACACGGTCATCACGATCGCGCGGGCCGATTGTTTTTCCGGCGAGGCGTAATGCGCCAGCACGGCGACGCTGAACACATTGACCATCGGAATGATCGCGACCATCGCGATGGAAGCGAGGGCAAGGCCCGCGGCGCCGAACAGATTGCGCGAGACCGAGAGCGCGACATAGGTCTGCCAGCGGATCGCCCCCTGGAAGATCGAGGTGAAGGCCGGGCCGTCGACGCCATGCCGCGAGAACAGCGGCCAGAGCGCAAGGCAGAGCAGCGAGACGGCAAGCGCCGACAGCATCAGCGCGCCGCCGACGCCGGCGACCGGGACCGAGCTGAGATCGGCCTTCACCAGCGTCTGGATCAGCAGCATCGGAAACAGCACGTAATAGGTCAGCCGTTCCAGCCCGTGCCATTGCGCATCCAGCCGCATCAGGGTGCGCTTGAGCACCACGCCGAGCACGATCAGGAGAAACACTGGCATCAGCGCCGCGATCACAATTCCCATTGCCTAGCTTTTCTTGATATTGGCGAGGCGGTCGAGCGCGCCTTGCAGGATGAAGATCGCCGCATGCTGGTCGATCACCTCGGCGCGCCTTGCGCGGCTGACGTCCATGCCGATCAGCTCGCGCTCGACGGCTGCGGTCGAGAGCCGCTCGTCCCATAGCGCGATCGCAAGCTCGGTGAGACCAGAGAGGTTGCGCGCGAAGGCGCGGGTCGATTGCGCGCGCGGGCCTTCGCTGCCGTCCATGTTGATCGGCAGTCCCAGCACGAAGCCGACGGCATTTCGCTCCGCCGCGATTGCGAGCAACCGGGCGGCGTCAAGCTTGAAGGCCTTGCGCTGGATGGTCTCGACGCCGGTCGCAAGCCGGCGGTCGGGATCGGAGACGGCAACGCCAATGGTCTTGGTTCCGAGATCGAGTCCGACCAGCGCGCCGCGGGCGGGCCAGTGGGTGACAGCGTCGATCAGGGGCAGGATATGGGCGGGCATGGCTAGCGCATAACATTTGAGTGCCCGTCCGGAAAGCGCTGGAGGGGCATATGACGTGAACCGTAGGGCATGGCGAAGCGACTACGACCCTAGGAGTCTTGCAATGCCGTTGGCCCAACATTCCCTGCCTTTTCCCGATCCCGTCGAGCGAGCCACCGTGCCGGCCCCGTCAAGGCCGCCCGCGCTGCCGCGTGCTCCGCGGACCTGGTATTTCATCGGCACGACGCTCTTTGGCGTCGGCGCCTTTGCTGTCGAGACCATCGCCCAACTCGGGATGTACGCCGTCCTGATCTTCGGATTAGGTGTCGCGCAGGTGCAGACCGACGCGGAGTTGAAGACGGTGATGATGAACGGCGCCTGGCTGTCGCTCGCCGTCATCGCTGGATGTCCGGTCCTCGTTGGCGCGCTGTGGATACCCGTGCGTATCGCGCGTCAGAGCTATTGTGACTATCTCGGGCTGCGTTGGCCGAGCCGCAACGAGGTCGCGGGCGGGCTTGTCATGCTGGCTGCGTTCCAGCTCGCCTGGTTTCTGCTCAGGCTTGCCTTCGGTCAGCCGATCCCGGGCTTCATGATCGACACCTACAAGACGGCCAAAGCGAGCGGGGCGCTGGACATCTATGTGATCGGCTTCTGCGTCGCGGCTCCGATCGCGGAGGAGTTCCTGTTTCGCGGATTCGTCCTGCGCGGCTGGTCGCAATCATTTCTCCGGCCGGCAGGCGCCGTGGTGCTGAGTTCACTCGTCTGGGCCTACCTGCATAGCCAGTACAATCTGTTCTACATGGCTGCCATCTTCACCCTCGGCATCCTGCTCGGCAGCCTCCGGCTCCGCAGCGGCTCGACCTGGCTGACGGTGATGCTGCATGCGGTGCATAATCTCCTTGCCGTTGCCCAGGTCGCCTGGCTGATCGGCTGAGGCGATGTCCGGGGTGATGAGTCCCGATTGTTCCGTTTTCCAGACCAGTGCGTTCTCCATTATTGAATTTTTACCGACCCGCCGCGGCGCTATCATGCTGCGCGGGCAGGGAGACGGAGATGCCATTGGAGACGAGTTTGACCGCGCGGTTGGGGATCGAGCACCCCATCCTGTCGGCGCCGATGGCTGCGATTGCCGGCGCGCGGCTGGTAGAGGCCGTCGGCAAGGCCGGCGGCTTTGGCATCCTCGGCGGCGGCTATGGCGACAAGGCCTGGCTCGAACAGGAAGCGGCCAAGCTGAAGAGCGCTACGGCGCCGTTCGGCATCGGCTTCATCACCTGGAGCATGGCGAAACAGCCGGAACTGCTCGACATCGCGCTCGCGGCTCAGCCGCGCGCGATCATGCTCTCGTTCGGCGATCCCAGGCCATTCGGCGCGCGGGTCAAGGCGGCCGGCAGTCTCCTGATCTGCCAGGTGCAGAGCGAGGACATGGCCAAGGAGGCGCTGGAGGCGGGCGCCGATATCCTGATCGCGCAGGGCACCGAAGCCGGCGGCCATGGCGCCTCCCGCACCACGCTCGACATCGTGCCTGCCATCGTTGATGTCGCGGCGGGACGCGTTCCCGTCGTTGCCGCCGGCGGCCTCGCCGATGGACGGGGGCTCGCCGCCATGCTGATGCTCGGCGCCTCCGGCGTGCTGCTCGGCACGCGCTTCTATGCCAGCGTCGAATGCGAGGTCGAGGAGGAAGCCAAGCAGCGGATTTGCGCCGCGTCCGGCGGCAGCACGGCGCGCAGCGTGGTGTTCGATCTGTCGCGAAACATCTTCTGGCCGGCGCCGTTTACCCTGCGCGCGCTGGTGAACGACCATTCGCGGCGCTGGATGGGCCGCGAGGTCGAGCTGATGCAGAACATGGCGACGGTGTCAGCGGACTACGCGACCGCAAAACGGGCACGCAATTTCGACATTGCCGGCGTGTTTGCCGGGGAGGCTACCGCCCTGATCCACGATATCCCGCCCGCGGCCGAGATCGTCGGGCGGATCGTGGCCGAGGCCGAGCAGATCATGAGCGGGAAGCAGAATTCCGCAGCGATGCCGCGCGCCACGGCTCGCTGAACAACCCAACCGAGAGAGAACAACACGATGTGGCCGGATCGCCGAATTATCGACCTGTTCAAGATTGAGTTTCCGATCCTGCTCGCGCCGATGGCGGGCGTGATGGATGCTGAGATTGCGATAGCGGTGGCGGAAGGCGGCGGGCTGCCGTCGGTGCCATGTGCGATGATCTCGCGGGAACAGGCGCGGGAGCAGGTCGCAATCATTCGCCAGCGCGTCTCCGCGCCGGTCAACTTGAATTTCTTCTGCCATCAAGCGGCCGATCCCGACCCGGCGCGCGAGACGGCGTGGCGGCAGAGGCTTGCGCCTTACTATTCCGAGCACGGCCTCGACCATGCGATGACCATCAATGCCGCGAGCCGCTCGCCGTTCGATCCTGCATTCTGCGAGCTGGTCGAGGAACTGAAGCCCGAAATCGTCAGCTTCCATTTCGGACTGCCCGATCCGGCTCTGCTCAAGCGGGTCAAGGCGACCGGCGCGATCGTGCTGGCGTCCGCGACCATCGTGCGGGAGGCGATCTGGCTGGAGGAGAACGGCGCCGACGTCATCATCGCGCAAGGAGCCGAGGCGGGCGGCCATCGCGGCATGTTCCTGACCGACAATATCGCCGAACAGCCCGGCACCTTCGCGCTGGTGCCGCAGGTGGTCGATGCGGTGAAGGTGCCGGTGATTGCCGCGGGCGGCATCGCCGATGGCCGCGGCATTGCGGCAGCCTTCGCGCTCGGCGCAGCGGGGGTGCAGATCGGCAGCGCCTATCTGCGCTGTCCCGAATCGAAGGTAATCGCTCCGGCGCGCAAGATGCTGGCCCAGGCCATGGATGATTCCACCGTCATCACCAATGTGATGACCGGCCGCCCGGCGCGCGGCGTTGCCAACCGCGTCATGCGCGAGGTCGGGCCGATCTGTCCGGAGGCGCCGGCCTTCCCGCATTCGGCAACCGCGCTCGGCCCCCTGAAACAGGCTGCCGAAAAACTCGGCAAGGTCGATTTCACCAACTTGTGGGCGGGGCAGGCGGTCCGGTTGGGCCGGGAAATGCCCGCCGCGGAGCTGACTCGGGCGCTGGCCGGCGCCGCCTTGATGCGGATGAGCCAATTGGCGGGCTAGGCGGCCCGCCGCCGCCTGTTGCGGCGCAA
>Ga0070713_100001788_pt1 | contig 13856 bp, 9 predicted proteins | sample LARL82metaG_FD_65465 | JGI IMG/M metagenome (GOLD analysis project Ga0070713, IMG submission 65465) | Corn, switchgrass and miscanthus rhizosphere microbial communities from Kellogg Biological Station, Michigan, USA - LAR L8-2 metaG | ecosystem: Host-associated > Plants > Roots > Rhizosphere ... | reverse complement strand
ATCGATCTTCAGGTTGTCGATGCTGAGGTTGTCGACTCCTGTAAGCAGCAGACCGAAGTGGCCGCCTTTGAGGATGGAAAAGTCGCGGAAGATCACGTTGCGGCAGTTCTTCAGTGCGATGGCCTTGTTGCCGACGCCGGGCTGTTCGGCCTGGTACATGGGGTAGTTGCCGCGGCTGCGGGGCGCGGGTCTGGCGGCCGGGGCCGGAGTTCCGGGTGCCCTGTCAGGTCCGAAGCCGGCGCGAGGCGGACCAACGCGGCCTGGACCGGCACCGAAGCTGAGGCCCTTGCCATAGATGAGGCCCGGGCCGGTGATGCTGACATCTTCGAGCGACTCGCCCCAGATGAGAGAGTTGTGCCAGTGATTGTGGCCGTAGTCCTGGTAGGCGTCCCATGCGGTGTTTGGTTCGGCCGCGTCGTAGGTGCCGCCGTTGTAGCCGGTCGTTGCGCCCGGCAGCGGCGAGTCCGCCGCAAGAATTGTGGAACCCTGCGCGAGGTAAAGCGAAACGTGGCTCTTCAAGCGGATCGAGAAGCAGAGCCAGGTGCCGGCCGGGAACAGGACAGTGCCGCCGCCCGCTGCTGCCGCGGCTTCGATCGCCTTGTTGATCGCCGGGGTGTCGACAACTTTGCCATCGCCCACTGCGCCGTAGGTTCGGATATCAAAGACGTCCGGCGGTGCTGATTTGTTTGGTGTTGTGCGGGTCGCGGCGAAGGCTGCGGCGGGCATTGCGGTGGCGGCTGCAGCGGCAAATCCCATGCCGCCAAATCGGAGAAGTTCGCGACGATCCGACTGGAAGGAACTCATAGGATCAAAATGCTAGCAGACGAAGTATATCGATTGAAAGTGTTTCTCTATGTGAAACGCGACGGGCTAACCCGGTAGGATGCGTCTTTGCAGAGTTAGAAATCGTCGTTGCCTGTCGGCCGAAAGCGGTAGCCGATCCACGGCTCGGTGAGGATGTAGGTGGGTTCCTCGGAGATCTCAATTTTTTTTCGCAACTGGCCGATCGTGACGCGCAGTGACTCCGGTTGATCTGCGTTCGTGCCCCACACGGCATGCAGCAGAGCCCGGTGTGTGAGCACCCGACCGGGATGCTGCGCCAGACACACCAGAAGATCAAATTGCTTCGGTGTCAGGTACGTGTCCTGACCGCGAACGACGACACGATGTTGCGGTATGTCGATCAAGAAGTCGCCGGCAGAGATGACCTCTGTCGTCTCACTGCTAACTGCGGTGCTGCGGCGCAGTTGAGCACGAACGCGGGCTTGAAGCTCCTGCATGCTGAAGGGCTTGGTGACATAGTCATCGGCGCCCGCGTCCAGCGCGTCAATCTTCATCTGATCCTGGTTGCGGACGGAAAGAACAATGATAGGAATCTGCGAAACAGCGCGAATCTCGCGGCACAACTCAATGCCGTTCATCCGTGGCATCGCGACGTCTGTGATGACGAGGTCCGGTTTCCATGCATGGACAGCTTCCATGCCCTCTTCTCCGTTGGCAGCGAGACGCAACGAGTAGCCCTGCGTGGAGAGCGCCGTGCGCAGGACGCGGGAGATCTGCGGTTCGTCATCGACGACGAGAATCTTCGCCGACTGATCGTGTTCGCTCTGCTTCATTCGCGCTCCATGTGTTGCATGACGACCGGACTCCTACCCTAGAGTTTCGGCAGGTCGCTAACGTTCCATCCACCGCCGAGCGCCTTGATCAGAAGAACGCTGGCGTCCATCTGACGGCGCATGATGTCGATATCGTTCCGCTCGTTGGTCAGCGCGGTTGTTTGCGCAGTGACGACTTGCAGATACGTATCGAGGCCGCCGACGTACCTGTTGTTGAAGATCTGCTCTGCCGACTGTGCCGCCAGCGTGGCCTGATGCTGGTGCTCGGCCTCCTGCTGAAGCACGCGCAGCGCGGCTAAATTGTCTTCAACCTGCTGGAACGCGGTCAGCGTCGTCTGCCGGTAGTTCGCGACGGTCTCATCGTAGCTGGCGTTGGCCTGTTCAGAGACCGAGGCTCTGCGGCCGGCGTCGAAGACCGTCTGCGACAGTGTCGGTCCAATCGCCCACAACAGACTCGACGGATTGAACAGGTTGGCGAACGACGTCGCTTCAAGGCCGACAGTTCCGTTCAGCGAGATCGTTGGATAGAACGCGGCGCGGGCAATACCGATGCGGTCGTTCGCCTCGGCAACCCGGCGCTCGGCAGCTGCTATGTCGGGGCGGCGCTCGAGCAATTCGGAGGGCAGCCCCGGCGGAATGGCTGGCGGACGCGCATCGAGCGGCGCGGTCACGAGGGTGAAGGAGGCCGGAGGCACGCCGAGAAGAACGGCAATCGCATGCTCGAACAGCGCACGCTGCAGCGTGGTATCGTGCGCCTGTACCTTGGCAGCCTCAAGCTGCGTCAACGCCTGGTCAACGTCCGACCGCGGGGCGACTCCGCCTTCAAATCGGTTGTTCGTGATCCGGTAAGCCTCTTCGTAGTACTTCACTGTATCGTCCAGCAGCTTCTCCTGGGCGTCCGCGCTGCGGGCCTCGAAGTAGTCGACGGCGAGCTCCGCCTGCAGGCTCAGCATTACGGTCTGCCTGTCGCCCGCGCTCGCCTGCGCCTCTTCCCGCGCGGCACTTACAGTGCGACGAACCCTCCCCCAGACATCGATCTCGTAGTTCAGATCAACAGGCAGCACGATGTCACCCACCCCGTTGCCGTGCGAGTTGTTCGGATTGAAGTAAGGGCGATTGGAGGAGTCGCGCAGCCCACCGGCGGATGGCGCGGTTGTCACCGTCGGATACAACGAAGCGTGGTTGAAGCGAATCAGCGCGCGCGCCTCGCGGAAACGTGCATCTGCGGCCTTGAGATTCTGGTTATTGGCCGCAACCTGCGGTTCCAGAAGATTCAGTTGCTCATCGCCGAAGACCTTCCACCATTCTCCACGCTGAGCCGCGTCGGCCGGATGGGCTACCTGCCAGTTGGAATTTTCTTTGTACGCGTCGGGACTGACTTCCTTATAGGCGGGAGCCATCGGCACAGACGGCTTCATATACTTCGGCCCCACCATGCAGCCGCTAAGTGCAAGCACGGCAGCACTGGCTAATGCTGCGCGGTATGGCGTCACTGCGCCCCCGCTTTCGTCTGCGTTGGCGGTTCGTTCACATGACTTGCGATCTGTACTTCCTGACCACTGGCAAGTGAGTCGGACGGATCGAGGATCACCGCATCGTTCGGCGTCAGGCCCGACGCAATCTCGACGCTGGCTCCGGCATCCCGCCCGATCTTGACCGGGATCAGTTGCACGCGGCCGTTGCGCACAACGCCGACACGCAGACCTTCGGAGCGAAAGAGCAGCGTGTTGGATGGGATCATCAGGTTGGCTGCATGCTCCGGCACCTTGAAGTGAACAAATACATAAGCACCTGGGAGCAACTCGCCCTTCGGGTTGTCGACATCGACTTCAACGTTCAGCGTGCGGCTCGCCTGATCGATCGCGTTGGAGTTGCGCGCAATCGTGCCTTCAAACGACCTGCCCGGATACTCATCGAGTGTCAGCGTCGCTTTGCCGCCAACCTTGATGGCGGAGGAGTAGGCTTCCGGAACAGCAACGTAAACCCTGATCTTCCCGATCGCTGCCAGGTGGAACAACTCCTGCGGCGTTGTCGTCTGGCCCCCCGCGATCAGTCTCCCAATGTCGGTGTTTCGCGCGGTCACGATACCGTCGAAGGGGGCGTACACCTTTTCAAACGACTGCAACTGCTCGAGCCGGCGCACATTCGCCATCGAAGCATCTACTGCCGCCTTCTTGGCTGCGGCATCGCTCATTGCAACATCGGTCTCCTGCTTCGATACGGAGTTTGTCTTCAGCAGATTTTGATACCGGCTCGACGTTGTATTGGCCAGATCCAGATTTGCCTCTGCGCTCTTCAGGTCGGCCTGCGCCACCTGCAGTTGCTGGTCAACCTCCGGCGTCTCGATCTGCGCCATCAACTGTCCTTTGCGGACGTGGGCTCCGATGTCGAAGTACCAGTTCTTCAGGTAGCCGTTGGTGCGCGAGTAGATCGGCGTATCGGTAAACGCCTGCGTGTTGCCTGGCAGCGCGATCTCCGACGAAAGCGTAGAGGGCGCCGGATAGACCACATTTACAGACGGAATCGCGGACGCTGCAGTCTCCTTCTCCAGGGAATGTTCGCTGGTGCGCCGCGCCATAATGCCAAAGATGACGACTGCCGCCACGATAGCGGCGACGACGAGCATGCCGATCCACGTCCCGCGAGTCAGCCGGGGCTGTTCTTCCGGTGTGATCAGCTTGGGAGGATACTGGCCGGACGGATGAGTCTCCGTTGGGTTCGTCTCGGTCGCGCTCGTCATGCGTGCTCCTTCAATGCTCATAATGAATACCCTAGGCCCCTGCCGTCGTGATGTGCCAATCGGCGGGTTCCCCCGATGCCGGTTGCTGCTTGCGCCGTCCGTGCAACAGGGCGAAGACTGCAGGGACGAAGATCAGTGTGGCGACTGTTGCCAACAGCAGACCGCCGATCACGGCGCGCCCCAGTGGAGCATTCTGCTCTCCGCCTTCGCCAAGTCCCATTGCCATCGGAACCATGCCGATAATCATCGCGAGCGCCGTCATGCAGACCGGACGGAACCGGATCGCGCCCGCTTCGATCGCCGCTCTCACTGCGTCTCCGTGATCTTCAAGTCTTTCCTTCGCGAAAGATACCACCAGAATGCTGTTTGCCGTGGCGACGCCCATACACATGATCGCACCCATCAGCGCAGGCACGCTCAACGAAGTTTGCGTCGTGAACAGGAAAAGCACGATGCCCGCCAGCGCGGCAGGCAATGCCGTAATGATAATGAACGGGTCGAGCCACGACTGGAAGTTCACTACGATCAGCAGGTAGACCAGCACAATCGCGAATCCGAGGCCTGCAAGCAGCCCAAGATACGAGTTCCTCATTGTCTCGATCTGTCCGCGGACCCTCACGAATGTTCCACGGGGCAGTGACTTCTCGTTCGGAATATTCTTCTCGATCTCTTTGCTTACGGAGCCGAGGTCGCGCCCCTGGATTGCGCCGTAGATATCCAGCGTGCGGCGGATGTTGTAGTGATTGATCACCTGCATCTCGGTACTTCTCTGGATGCTGGCGACGTCGGCCAGAATTTCCGGCTGCTTGGCGGTCGGCGATGACAGTGGCACATTTTGCAGATCGCTCAGGGATTGAATGTCATACTGCGGCGCTTCGGCCACCATGTTGTAGTTGACGCCGTTCTTGTAGTTCAAGAAGAACATCGGCGTGAGCTGAGAGCTTCCGCTCAGAAGATTCTGCAGACTGCCGCCGACATCGCGCAGCGAGTAGCCGCCCTGCACTGCCTTCGTGCGGTCCACATCGACGGTGAGAACGGGATAGTCATTCGGCTGCTGAATGCGTAGATCCACAAGGCCTGGGACATGGCGTAGCTTTTCCAGCACCGTATCTGCAATCTTCCGAGTTTCGACAAGGTCCGATGATTCAAACTGAACGTCGATCGGAGACGGCAGGCCGAAGTTGAGAATTTGCGTCACAATATCCGACGGAAGAAAGTAGAAGGTTGCGCCGGGAAAATCACGCGGAAGGCTCGATCGCAACGCAGCAATGTAATCCGCTGTAGGGCGATGGTTCTCCTTCAGTGAGACAAGAATATCCGCGTCGGCCGGACCAATCAGGCCTGAGGTCGAGTGCTGCAGATTCAAGGTGCTGTAAGGCAGCCCGATGTTGTCGAGGATGTTGTCGACCTCGTCGGCAGGAACTGTCTTGCGGATGTTTTGTTCCACCAGATCGCAGAGCTTCGCGGTCTCTTCAATTCGAGTGCCGCTCTTGGCGCGAAGATGCAGGATGAACGAACCGGTATCGCTGCTGGGAAAGAAGTTCTGTCCCAGGAACGGAACCAGCAGGAACGCGCACGAAAAGACCAGCAGGAAAACAGGAATAAAGGTTACACGGCGCCGCACCAGACGTTTCAACACGCTCACATAGCTGCTGCGCACCTTCTCGAACCCGCGTTCAAAGGCGCGCTGAAAGTGAGCGAGGATATTGGTCGACGGCACTGCATTGTGGTCGTGTCTCTTCAGCAGATACATCGCCAGCGTTGGCACCAGCGTTCGCGAAAGAACGTACGACGCCAGCATGGCGAAAACAACCGCTTCGGCCAACGGCACAAACAGATACCGCGACACGCCGCTCAAGAAGAACATCGGCAGAAACACGATGCAGATGCAGAGCGTCGATACCAAAGCCGGCACCGATATCTGTGCTGCGCCTTCAAGGATCGAATCGTACAGAAGGTGACCGTCTTCGAGGTAGCGCTCGATATTTTCAATCGTCACCGTAGCGTCGTCCACCAGGATACCGACTGCCAGAGCGAGGCCGCCGAGGGTCATGATGTTGATCGTCTGTCCAATCAACCCCAGCACAATAATTGAGGTGAGGATCGACAACGGAATCGAAATCGCGATGATGATCGTGCTTCGCCAGCTGCCCAGAAACAGCAGAATCATCAGGCCTGTCAGGGCTGCCGCGATCACGGCCTCGCGAACGACACCGGTGATTGACGCTCGAACGAAGATCGATTGATCGCCGATCGGTTTTATCTGCAGATCGGACGAGACAGTCGATGCAATGTGCGGCAGTATCTTACGGATGCCGTCGACAACGCTCAGCGTCGATGCATTTCCAGACTTCAAAATGGTGACCAGAACGCCGCGATGGCCGTCCTGACGAACGATATTTGTCTGCGGAATGCTCGCGTCACTTACTGTGGCAACGTCGTGGATATAAATTGTCGTTCCGTTCACCTGACGCAGTGGCAGGTCAGCGATTCCCGCGAGGGTGACCGGAGAGGAATTGATATGAATGTCGTATTCATCCTGGCCGATTTTGGCTGTGCCGCCGGGCAGCACAATGTTTTGCGCCGCCATTGCATTCAAAACATCGACCGGGGAAAGCCCTTTCGCCTGCAACAGCTTGGGGTCGAGATACAACACAATCGATCTTTGCTTGCCGCCATATACATTGGGAACCACGGCGCCCGGAATCGTAACCAGCTGCGGCCGGACGAAGTTCAGGCCCATGTCATTCAATTGCTGCTCGGACAAATTCCTGCCTGAAAGTCCAAGCTGGAGGATGGGAACAGTGGATGCGCTGAAGTTGATGATCTGCGGCGGCAGGATGCCCGGCGGCAAACTCTTCAACATGAACTGCGATGTCGAGGAGACCTGCGCATTCGCGGTGTCGAGGCTTGCCCCCGGCTGCAGGTAGACCTTTTCGATCACGATTCCAGCAATCGTGGTCGACTCCGTGTGCTCGATGTTATCCACCAGCGTGGTCAGCGCCTTCTCATACGGCGTCGTCAGTCGTCCTTCCAACTCCTCAGGATTCAGGCCCGTATACTGCCACGCGATCGAGATCACCGGAATATTGATGTTCGGAAAGATGTCTGTCGGTGTGCGGAGAATCTCCACAGGCGCTGCAATCAGGATGAGGATTGCCAGCACGATGAACGTGTAAGGCCGCGTCAGGGCTACTTTAACGATCCACATTCGATGGGGGCCTCGTCCGCTGGGGGTTCTCTTCTATAGAGTAAGACATTCTTCGCAGCCTGTATGTTTCACAGTTATTTCCGAGATGGTCCATCGGAATAACCGATACACTGGTAGAGGAGCATAAAACGATGGAGCTGAGACACTTGCGCTACTTCTGCGCCGTCGCCGACCACGGAACCTTCAGCGAGGCCGGCCGCCAGCTCCATGTCTCACAGTCCGCCATCAGCGATCAGATCGCGGATCTCGAACGCGAGGTCGGAGGTTCGCTTCTCAATCGCACCTCAGGCCGCACGCGCCTCACGCCGCACGGCCGGCTCTTCCTCGTCGAAGCACGCAACATACTTCTGGCTGCCGACCGCGCTGTCGAAATCACCAATCGTTCGCTCCTCGGCCAGATCGGTTCCCTTAGTATCGGCTTTTTTCTCTGGGGTGCGGGAGGTTTTTTTGCGCGCATCATCCGTGAATACCGCAAACTTCACCCGGACATTAAACTTTCCCTGTATGAGATGCGAACGCAGGAGCAGATGGAGGCGCTCACCACCGGGAAGATCGATGTCGCCTTTGCGCGGCCCCTGGAACCGCCCTTCGACCGCACTCTCAGCGCCGAGCTTCTCTACCGTGACCCTGTCGTCGTCGTGTTGCCCCGCAATCATCCCCTGGCAGGAAAACCCATCTCGATCGATGCCCTGGCCGCCGAGCGGTTCGTCCTCTGTGATCGTCAGTTAACGCCCGTACTCTTTGACGGCATCGTCGCATTGTGTTCCGCTGCCGGCTTCTCTCCCAACATCGTCAACACCTCCTCAACCTGGTCCGGCGTGATCACGCTGGTCGAATCCGGCGAAGGCGTCGCCCTCGTTCCCTCCGGCGTCCGGTATCTGCGGCCTCCCGGCGTCGTCATCTCGCCTCTGGTGCCGCAGAAACTTCACATGGGCCTGGTCGTCGCATGGAACCCCAGAAATGAGGGACCGATTCAGCAGGACTTCCTGCGCCTGGTCCGCGAGAACAAAGATCGCATTCAGCGCACCAACGGCAATTGACCTTCCATTCGTATCGCGCAAAAAAACCACGCTCCGCGATCGTCCGCGGAGCGTGGAAGTTCGCATCTTTCTTACTGGTTGGCTTCGACGTCGATCGTGATCTGAACCTCGTCGCCAAGTGCAGCGGCGGGCATTTTCGGCGCGAAGTTGAAATCGCTCCGTTTCACAGTTCCGGTGGCAGAGAGGCCAATGACCATCTTGCCGCCCATCCCCTTCTGCGGAGCCGTGGGTCCGTCCACGTCCAGCGTGACGCTCTTGGTCACGCCTGCCAGCGTAAGGTCGCCGACTACTTGCAGATTGCCGTTCACGCGGCTTACTGAAGTGGACTTGAAGGTCATCGTCGGGAACTTCTCCACGTTGAAGTAGTTCGGGGACTTGAGGTCCTTGTCGCGCATCGTGTTGTTCGTGGATACGGTGGTCGTATCGATCGTGGCCTCGACGCTCGACTTGCCGGGGTTCTTCTCATCCCAGACGATGGTGCCAGTGACTCCACTGATGGAGCCGCGAACACTGCTTACTCCCATGTGACGGATCTTGAAGTTAGTCTGGGCGTGGTTCTTGTCGATGGTCCAAGTTGTGCTTTGGGCAAACGCGCTGACTCCAGTTAGCCCGGCTAAGAGCAGTGCGGAGAGAGCGGCAGTAAAGATTCGACGGTGCATGTGTGGTCTCCTTGAAGCCTTGCTAGAAAGACGTTCTTGTTGTGGCGGCCGACCGTAAGAAACATGGAATGGCCGCCGTTGATTTGGCCAGAACTTGTGCTGCCTCATGCCAGGTCGAACAGCAGGATCTCGCTCGTGTTTTTTCCTTGCGCAACTACGTCGAGCGCCTCTTCATTGTCAGCGGCAACTGCATCCCCGGTGCCGAGCGCCTTGCCGTTCACCGTCACGTCGCCGTTGATCACATGTAGCCAGGCATGGCGTTTGCTGCCCAGCGGATAGGTCAACTTTTTGCCCGGCGTCAGCTCCGCAACCGAGACGCTCGCATCCTGGTTGATGGTCGCTGCGCCGGCAACCTTCTTCGGCGAAGCCAGCAGCTTGAAGCGGTCCAGCTTCTCCGCCGCCTCGAACTTCAGCTGCTCATAGGCTGGGGTCGTGCCTCGGCTCCTGGGCTCGATCCAAATCTGCAGAAAGTGAACCGGCTCGGTTTTCGATCCATTGAACTCGCTATGCACCACGCCGCTTCCGGCCGACATCTTCTGAATCTCGTTCGGTCCCAGCTCCTCGACATGGCCCATGCTGTCCTTGTGGGCGAGTTTACCCTTCAGCACATAGCTCAGGATCTCCATATCGCGATGGGAGTGAGCTCCAAAACCACGCCCCTCTGCCACGCGATCCTCGTTGATGACGCGCAGTGAGCGATAGCCCACGTGTTCGGGATCGTAATAATTGGCAAACGAAAACGTATGGTGCGAATCCAGCCAGCCGTGGTCGGCGTGGCCTCTCTCGTTACTCTTGCGAACAGTCAACATACTGCTTCCTTCCTTTTCACTCCGCCGAGCGCTCAGGCCAAAGTGTCCTGCGTTTTACTGTCTGTCGTCGAAACCGCAGCCTTCGCCGCGTGTCCGATCTTCTTCAGTCCTTCGTACATCACATGGCGTTCTGCATCGCTCAATCCCGCAGTCACCGACTCCAGGTCTTTTTCATGCCGCGTGTAGATCTCTGCAATAAACGTCTTGCCGCAGTCAGTCAACTCAACAATCCGAATCCGCCGGTCCGAGCTGCAACTTGTGCGCCGCACGAGCCCGCGTTTTTCTAATCGGTCGATCGCAGACGTCATTGACGCACTTGCAAGGAGCACCTTCTCTCCAATCGCGGAGATTGTCAGCGGCCCCTTGTGCAACAGAACCTCCAGCACCATGAAGTCGCTAATCCCAAGCCCTTGCGCACCGAGTGAGTCTTCGATGTAGTTCACGATCGAGCCATACGCCCGAGCCAGAACCAGCCAGAGCCTGGGGGCCGAAACCTTTTTGTTGTCGCTCATCTTGTCGGCCCTCCTAACTCCTACGACATAAGATATCTCGACATCGAGAAAAGATTCAGAAAGGCGTGAGTCTGGATTAAGTCATTTATAGTGCTGCACTTAGCTTTTGGGAGTTTCAGATTAAGGGAAGAGGGTTGCGTTTCCCAGGAGGGTTGCAGAAGCTATTTTTCTTCGCCGCTATCGAGCGGCTTTCTGGCGAAGTAGTACAGCGAAAAGGCCAGCAGAGCAAACATTATCACGCTGACCAGATCATGATGCAGCGGATTATGTTCGAACCGCCAGAACTGCCAATGTCCACCTCTCTGCTCAGAAAGCCCTTCCAGCAGACGAATGCAAACACCAAGCAACCCGACAATACCTCCGGCTGCGATGAGCCCTGAGGCATAAAGACTTCCGGGCGAAACTTCAGATTCTGTCACGATGTCGCGGGCGGTGATGGTGTTGGGCAGAGGTTGACCGCTGGGATCGGCGTGAGTCGGGTCGGTAGGATCGAAGTCAGGATGTTGCGCAAGCCATGTTTCCCGGTCAGATCGCCACAGAGCCAAAGAAGCGTCGTGCTCCATACGAGCCTGCCGTGCGACGTGGCGATGCATCGCGGTATCAACCATCCAGCGCACGACGCCGCCGACACAGATGGCCAGCGTCGTCGCGATACTGAGATACGCCCCGACCGCGAAGGTAAGCGAACGAACCCCCAGCAGTTCCACCACAATCACCAGCGCAACCCCAAGCAGAACAAGCGCCCACGGGAGTTTTCTGCTGAGAATTCCATTAATGACCGTGGCCATCAAGCGCCCTTGTGGGGCTGCCGCTTTCTCGCTGCCGATGCCCTGGAGCCATTGAACCTCGATCTCTTGTGTAGCCGGGTTATAGAGGTACTTGCCATCGGCGAGCGTGGTTGATCCGATGGAGTTCAGCAACGCATACTGCCTTGTGCCGGAGAGTTCTTCTCTTGTTGGGTTGTCGACGTTGTGTGAGGTCAGAGTGATATGGTCACGTTTGAACTGGCCCTGGTTTTGTACGCCATCGGGTAGCTGGTTAAGCGAAAAGGCGATCGGCCTCTGCAAACGCTGAAACTGCTCCAGCCCATTGTTCATTGCATTCAGCGTGACTCCTACGGAGAAGATGGAGACGATGACGCCAACCATAATGGCGAGCTGCTGCTTCCACGGAGTTGCGCCGATCAGATAGCCGGTCTTTAGATCCTGCGAAGTGTCGCCGGCGTTGGAGGCGGCGATACAAACGACTCCGCCGATGGTGATGGCAAGGGCTCCGAAGGCGGGCGCCGTCCAGCCTTTAACCAGGAAGATTGCAGCGGTCGCCATCAAAGTAGCGATCGTCATGCCCGAGACCGGCGACGCTGAACTGCCAACGATTCCGACGATTCTCGCACTCACCGTAACGAACAGAAACCCAAAGATGACCACGAGGAGCGCGGCGGCGAAGTTGGCCAATGCGCCGACCTGCGCGCCGGGGACTGGTTTGAATTCGAGGAAGAGAAACATCAGCAGGATCAGTAGCAGCGAACCGCCGAAGACAACGGATGGCGGAAGATCGTGCTCGATACGTGACGGGCGGGCACTCGGCGCCTCGCTCTTATTGCCGATGTTGCGAAGTCCCTGCATCAACGCTCCAAAGATAGTGGGCGCGGTTCGTAATAATGTGATGAGCCCGGCAGCCGCCACCGCGCCTGCGCCCATGGGACGGACGTAAGTGCTCCAGAGATCAGAGGGAGACATTTGTGTGATCAGGACGGTTCCGGGGTAGAGCGGTGTGCTGAGATGCGAGCCGAAGAAGTAGATCGCAGGCATCAGCACCAACCAAGAGAAAACTCCACCTGCGAGCATGATGGCGGAGACGCGCAGTCCGATGATGTAACCGACGCCGAGATACTCAGAGGTGCAGTCAGCCCGAACGGCCGAGCCTTTGAGGAGGTGTTGCGCGCCCAGATTGGGTTGATAGTCGGGCTGGCTTGGCCACACGGCGAATAGATTGTCATTTTGAAACAGTGTGTACAGTCCGCCCAGCCCAAGGCCAAGGAATACTCGCGATGCAAACGATCCACCACGTTCGCCGGCGATCAAAACATCGGCGCATGCAGTCCCTTCCGGGTAGACGAGGTTGTTGTGCTCTTCGACGATCAGCTGGCGCCGCAGCGGAATCATGAAGAGAACCCCGAGCCATCCGCCAAAAAGGGCCAAAGCAAAGATTCGTGAGGACTCCAGATCGAAGCCCAGGAAGATTAGCGCAGGCAGAGTGAAGATGACGCCGGAGGCGATCGACTGGCCTGCGTTGCCCGTGCTCTGCACAATGTTGTTCTCGAGGATGCTGGACCTGCCGAACGCCCTCAGGATGGAGATGGAGAGGACCGAAATTGGGATCGAGGCAGCGACGGTGAGCCCAGCGCGAAGGCCGACGTAAACCGTGACGGCTCCGAAGACGACTCCAAAGAAGGCACCAAGGATGAGAGCACGTGCAGTGAGTTCGGGGCGAGTCTCGACGGCAGGAATAAAGGGCTTAAAGACGGGCCGGGTGGGTGTCGATGTTGCCATGGTGGTGGAGTCTCCCCGCTTTCACGATCTCTGGTTTCAGCTTGGATGGGAGTGTATCAGCGGGGCTTATTCGATGGCATCCAGATCATGATCTGGGCGTGGCGGAAACTGGCGGTAAAACCAAACCCCGAAGGGACAGGCAAGTAGAAAGAGAGTAGGGTCAGTCAAACTTAGTTCTGGAACTTCGTGCTCTGGATTAGAGTTCAAGGAAGGTCCAAGTGCAAATGGAAGAAAAGATGACTGTGCGGAGAAAAGTGTGAGTTCTGACAAGATCAGCAGACGATCTCTTCTAAAAAATGGCGGGGTTTCGTTGGCATCGGTTGCCGCTTCGTCTATGCTGCCAAAGCTGGCGATGGGTCAAGTGGCCTTGTTTCCATCGAAGCGTCCTCAACCGGGAGATCGCAAGTTTCAGAGTGCAGCAGTAGAAGCTTTCATTTTGGAGACAAGCAGACAGATTGTAGATCCTGAACTGGCCGCCATATTCGCAAACTGCTTCCCCAACACGCTCGACACTACGGTAGAAGTCGGTGAATTTGAGGGTAAGCCGGACACTGCGGTCATCACGGGAGACATTCCGGCGATGTGGTTGCGAGATTCTTCCGCCCAGGTGTGGCCTTATCTTCCGCTGGCTTCGAAGGACGCGTCTCTTCGGCGGCTTCTGGAAGGAGTGGTTCGCAGACAGACACGGTGCCTTCTCATTGATCCTTACGCAAACTC
>Ga0070713_100001786_pt1 | contig 13862 bp, 10 predicted proteins | sample LARL82metaG_FD_65465 | JGI IMG/M metagenome (GOLD analysis project Ga0070713, IMG submission 65465) | Corn, switchgrass and miscanthus rhizosphere microbial communities from Kellogg Biological Station, Michigan, USA - LAR L8-2 metaG | ecosystem: Host-associated > Plants > Roots > Rhizosphere ... | reverse complement strand
CTCATTCTGGCCATTCAGAAACAGCCGGGCGTCAACACGGTCGAAGTGGCCGACTCGATCCGGACGCTCTTGCCGACGTTCCGGAAAGAGCTGCCGGCGTCGGTCAACCTGGAGATCCACCGCGACCGCGCGCAGTCGATCCGCGACTCGGTCGCCGACGTCAAGTTCACGCTCATCCTGACGCTCTTCCTCGTCATCCTGGTCATCTTCCTCTTCCTGCGAAACGTCTCCGCCACGATCATCCCCAGCCTCGCGCTGCCGCTGTCGATCGTCGGCACGTTCGCGGTCATGTACCTCTTCGACTACTCGCTCGACAACCTCTCGCTCATGGCCTTGACGCTGTCGGTCGGCTTCGTCGTCGACGACGCCATCGTCATGCTCGAGAACATCGTCCGGCACATGGAGCTCGGCGAGCGCCCGCTCGAGGCGGCGCTCAAGGGCTCGCGGGAGATCGGCTTCACCATTCTGTCGATGACGATCTCGCTGGCCGCGGTGTTCATCCCCATCCTCTTCATGGGCGGCATCCTCGGCCGGCTCTTCCACGAGTTCTCCGTGACGATCACCTCGGCGATCCTCGTCTCCGGCTTCGTGTCGCTCTCGCTCACGCCGCTGATGAGCGCGAAGTTCCTCCGCCCGCACAAGGACGTGCAGCACGGCAAGCTCTATCAGGCCACCGAGCGCGGCTTCGACTGGTCGCTGCGCGTCTACGAGACCGGGCTGCGCTGGGTGCTCGCCCACCGCTTCACCACGCTCATGTTCTCGGGCCTCATCCTCGCCGCGACGGTGTGGCTCTTCATGATCGTGCCGAAGGGCTTCATCCCGAACGAGGACCAGGGGCAGATCTTCATCAACCTCGAGGCCGCGCAGGGCATCGGCTTCGACGAGCTGGTGAAGAAGCAGCTGCAGGCCGCCGCGATCGTGCTGAAGGAGCCGGGCGTGGCCACGTTCTTCTCCAGCGCCGGCTCGCGCGGCGCGAACAACACCGGCATCATCTCCATCCGCACCACGCCGAAGAGCGAGCGCGACATGACGATCGACGACATGATCGCCGACCTCCGCCCGAAGCTGAACGCGATCCCCGGCCTGCGCGCCTACGTGCAGAACCCGCCGCCGATCCGCCTCGGCGGCCGCACCGGCAACGCCAACTACCAGTACACGATGCAGGCGGCGGACACGAACGTGCTCTATCCCGCGTCGAACGCGATGCTCGAGAAGATGCGCAAGATGCCCGGCCTCAGCGACGTCGCCACCGACCTGCAGATGAAGAATCCGACGCTGCAGGTGACGGTGGACCGCGACAAGGCCGCGGCCCTCGGCATGAACGTGCAGCAGATCGAGGACGCGCTCTTCTCCGCCTACGGCACGCGCCAGATCTCCACGATCTACGCGCCGAACAACGAGTACCAGGTGATCATGGAAGTCGATCCCCGCTTCCAGGGACAGCCGAACGAGCTGGCCATGCTCTACGTGCGCAACGCCGCCGGACAGCTGGTGCCGCTCGACGTGGTGTCGAAGCGGGTGATGACGTTCGGGCCGCTGGCGGTGAACCACTCCGGCCAAGTGCCGTCGGTGACGATCTCGTTCAACACGAAGCCGGGCGTCTCCCTCGGCGAGGCGGTGAACGTGATCAACGCGGAGGGGAAGAGGACGCTGCCGGCCTCGATCACGACGAGCTTCCAGGGAACGGCGCAGGCCTTCCAGTCGTCGCTGCAAGGCCTCGGCCTCCTGCTGCTGATGGCCATCGCCGTGATCTACATGGTCCTCGGCATCCTCTACGAGAGCTTCATCCATCCGGTGACGATTCTTTCGGCGCTGCCGTTCGCCGGTTTCGGCGCGCTCTTGACGCTGCTGGTGTTCCACACCGACCTGTCGATCTACGCGTTCGTCGGCGTGATCATGCTCGTCGGCCTGGTGAAGAAGAACGGCATCATGATGGTCGACTTCGCCGTGGAGGCGCAGCGCGGCGGCGCGACGCCGGAGAAGGCGATCTACGACGCGTGCGTGGTCCGCTTCCGCCCGATCATGATGACGACGATGGCGGCGCTCATGGGCACGCTGCCGATCGCGCTCGGCTTCGGCGCCGGCGCCGAGTCGCGGCGCCCGCTCGGCCTCGCCGTCGTCGGCGGCCTGCTCTTCTCGCAGACGCTGACGCTCTACGTGACGCCGGTCTTTTACCTCTACATGGAGAAGCTCCGCACCCGCGGCGGCAAAGCCGCCGGCCCGACCTGGATGGACGCGGTGGAAGAGGAAGAGGTGATCGAGGAGCAGGAGGAGCACCAGCTCGTCGGGGCCGGGGCGCGCCGCATCGTGCCGGTGTCGTAATCATCGCAGCGGCGTCCCACCGCCGCTCCAAAAACTCGGTTACGTCGTAGGTGGAACCGTCGTGGGCTGCTCCACCGTCTTCCCACTGCGCCGCCGCCGCAGCAGCCCCTTCTCGATCGCCTCGACGTGCGCGTTCTCCGGTTTCCGTGCCAGGCGCCGCGATGCTCACGGCGACGGCGACTGACGCGGCCGTCTCGGCGACGCTGTCGCACAAGGCGCTGGCCGAGGCGGTCGACTCCGAACGTTCGGACTTTGCGATCGAATGTTCGGACCTGCGGATCGAATCGTCGATCGCAAAGTCCTAGCGTTCGATCGCCAGGTCCGATGACGGAGCTGGACATCGACGCGTCGGAGCTGAGCTCCGACGTTCGATCCCGGACTCCGAACGTTCGATGCTGGATTCCCAGGCCACAAATACTCAGAACGCAGAATGCGAATGCAGAATGAAGAAAGCTTCGCCTGTTTCTCGATTCTGCATTCGCATTCTGCGTTCTGAGTTTCTGTGGCCGAATGCGTCCGGGCGTGATGCGGACCGCCGCGGATGGGTTGCTGGCGCCCTACGACTTCTTCGCCAGCCGCATCCTCACCGAGTCGATCTCGTCGCGCAACAGGTCCATCTGCGCGAGCAGCTCTTCGACTTCGAGGGCCATGTTGTGTGCGTCGGCGCGCTTGCGCTGGCGCTGCTGGGAGCGCTCCTCGTTGATCTGGCGCCACAGCTTCGTCCGTTCGCGCGCCTGCATGGCGGCGATGCGCGTGACCAGGACCGCGTCCGCGGTGCTGTTGTTCTCCTCCGTCAGCAGTTCCGCCGGCGCCGCGTTCAGCACGCGGGCCAGCGTCAGGAAGAGCTCGACGTCGATCGCTTGCTTGTCGCGTTCGACGCGTGAAAGTGTTGCGGCGCTCACATGGGCTTCGCCAGCAACATCGGCGAGGGACATCTGACGCGCGACCCGTGCTTGTCGCAGCTTGTCTCCGACCATGTAGTCCAGATTAGCAAACTTTGTGCGTGATTGCTCGCGCGAGTCACCGCTCTTTTTGCCGGCGGCCCGCCCCGCGCTCGTGCGCCGCGGCGGCGCAGTGCAGCATCTGCACGCGCAAGTCGGCGAGCTCGAGAGGCTTGCGGCGAACGCAAAACACGCGGTCGATCTGCCGGCACTTGCGCAGGCTCGACTCCCCCGCCGCCGTCAGGATGATCACGCTGGACAAGAGGTGCGGCCGGCTTCGGTCGAGGTGGTCGAGCACGGAGAAGCCGTCGACGCGCGGCATCAGCAGGTCGAGGAGGATGACGTCGGGCTCCGCGCCGTCATCGCCGAGGGCCTTGATCGCGCCGGCGCCATCCTCGGCGACGCGGCAGTCAAAGCCGTCGTGCCGCGCCACCGCCACCAGCAACGAGCGAATCCCCTCGTCGTCTTCGACGATCAGGATCGTACCGCGACCGGACGGCGCCGCCTCCTCGGCGGCTTCTAGGGCGTGCATGGAGGACCAACCCAACGGGGATGTGAAGTGCTCATCGTACGCGCCAATACGCAACGCGTAAAGTCCATTCATACATCTTTTGCGCGTGTGGCAATACCGAGCTCCTCGGTTTTCGAGGGCGCGGGGCGCAGGGGGCGGGCGCAGATGGTGGCACCGCGAGAACACCACCTGCGCCCTGCCCCCTGCGCTCTGCCCCCTCACAAGTTACTCCCCGAGACGGCGGCGTTCCGGTTCAGTCGTCAGGAACCGCCGGATCACCTCCGCGCGCTCGCGCGCGTCGCGCTCCCGCTCCTCGAATCGCTTCACCAGCCAGTCGTGGCCGCGCTTGCGTTCGCTGGCGGCGAGGCGCGCCGACAGCCGCGCGCTCTCCTCGAGCGTCTTCATCGCCGCCCACAGCGCTTCCTCCAGCACGTCGTTCTGCGCGTCGAGCATCGTCTCCGGCGAGAACGCGTGGCCGACGCGGCAGCGGTAGCGCACGTAGTCGTAGTCGTCGCCGTCCTCGATCTCCCACAGCACGCCGCCGCAGTCGGGGCACGAATACGCCGACGGCGTGCCGGGGCGGTCATCGTCCTGCAGCGTCTTCGCATCGAGCGCAACGATCTTCTTTTCCATCGCCATCATCTCCAGACCGGCGGACCGCTCCGCCGTCGCGCACGGCGCGCGGACGCAGTCGACGAGCTTCGCGGCGATGCCGGCGAGCGGCAGGACGTAGTCGACCTTCACGTAATCGAGCACGCTCTGCGGCATCGATGCATACATCGCGTCGGCAGGATCCTGCACAATCGTGGCGCCGCCCGCTTTCTTCACCGCCAGCATCCCCGCCGTGCCGTCGTCGAGCGTGCCGGTCAGGATCGTGCCGATGCATCGCGAGCGGAACGCCAGCGCCGCGCTCCGGAACAGCGGATCGATGGCCGGGCGCTGGCGGTTCTCGCGCGGTCCTTTGACCAGGCGCAGCGTCTTGTCCTCGTCGACGAGGACGTGATGGTCGGGGATGGCCGTGTAGATCGTGCCGGGGCGAAGGCGCTCCCCGTCGCTCGCTTCGCGAGCCGGAAGAGGTCCGGAGCGGCCGAGGATCTGCGGCAGGACCGACGGCGTCTCGGCGCCGACGTGGAGCACCACCACCACCGGCGCGGCGAAGTGGGGCGGCAGCGCGGCCGTCAGCTTCATGAGGGCCTCCACGCCGCCGGCCGAGGCGCCGATCACGACGATTCGGTCGGCCATGCACCGTTTTGTAGCAAGAGCTAAGCCCTGAGACTAGAATCGCATACCAATGCCTGCAAAACGGACGAAACGCGGGGGGGGGGGCAGATCGTTCGGCCCGAAGCGCTCGTGCGGCAGGAGTACGCGCGGGTGAGCTTTCCGATCGTCGGCATCGGCGCCTCGGCCGGCGGAATCGAAGCGGCGACCGCGCTGCTGCAAAGCCTCCCCGAGCAACCCGGGTTCGCGGTCGTCATCATTCAGCATCAGGAGCGGAAGCGCGCCGGCGGACTCCCGCAGGTCCTCTCGCGCGTCACGTCGCTTCCGGTAATCGAGGCGCGCGACGGCGAAGAGGTACGCCCGAACCACGTCTACATCTCGCCGCCGTTCGCCGACGTCACCATCAGCGGCGGCGTGCTGCACCTCGGCACGCCGCAGACGCGCGCGGCCATGCCGATCGATCTCTTCTTCGAGACCCTGGCCGAGGACCAGGGAAGCCGGGCCATCGGCGTCATCCTCTCCGGCACGGCGTCGGACGGCACGCTCGGCGCCAAGGCCATCAAGGCCGACGGAGGCATCACCTTCGCGCAGGACGCGTCGGCGCGCTTCGACGGCATGCCCCGCGCCGCCATCGCCGCCGGCTCGATCGACTTCGTCCTCCCCCCCGACAAAATCGCCGGCGAGCTTGTCCGCATCGCCCAGCACGCCTACGTCTCGGGCGGCGCGGACGGCGCGAGCGGGCGCCTCTCCACCGCCGACCTCACGAAAATCTTCACCATCGTCAACGCCTCGCACGACGTCGACTTCACCCACTACAAGCCGGCCACGCTGGAGCGCCGCGTCCGGCGGCGCATGGTTCTTCACCGCGCCGAGACCATCAACGAATACCTCGACTACATTCGCGAGAACCCGAAAGAGCTCGAGCTCCTCTACTCCGACATGCTCATCCGGGTCACCGGCTTCTTCCGCGATCCCGAGGTCTTCGAGATGCTGAAGAGCGAGATCATCCCCGAGCTCGTGGCGCGGCGCGAGCCGAACGCGCCGCTGCGCATCTGGGTTCCGGGCTGCGCGACCGGCGAGGAGGTCTACTCGCTGGCGATCGCCTTTCTGGAGGTGACCGGCGAATGCCCGGTGCAGATCTTCGGCACCGACATCAGCGAGGCGGCCATCGACCGCGCGCGCAGCGGCATCTATCCCGAGAGCGCCGTGACCGACGTCTCGGCGGAGCGGCTGCGCAAGTTCTTCACGCGCCTCGACGGCGGCGTGCGCATCGTGCAGGCGGTGCGCGACTGCTCGATCTTCGCGCGGCAGGACCTGACCAAGGATCCGCCGTTCTCGAAGCTGGACATGATCTCCTGCCGCAACGTGCTGATCTACCTCGGCGCCGTGCTGCAGCGGCGCATCATGTCGATCTTCCACTACGCGCTGCGCAACGACGGCGTCCTCCTCCTCGGCAGCTCCGAGGCCATGAACAGCTACGGCGATCTCTTCGAGGTCGTCGACCGCAGGTTCAAGCTCTACCGCAAGCGGCCGGTGGTCAACCAGCGGCTCTCCGCGACCAGCTTCGTGAGCCGCGTGCCGCGCACGCACCTCGCGCCGCATCTCATCGACGCCGAGGCCGTCACCGCCACGGGCATCCTGCGCGAGGCCGACCGCGTGCTCCTGGCGCGCTTCTGTCCTCCCGGCGTGGTCATCAACGAGAACCTGGAGATCGTGCAGTTCCGCGGACGCACCAGCCCGTACCTCGAGCCCGCGCCCGGCACCGCCACGTTCAACCTCCTGAAGATGGCCCGCGAGGGGCTGCTTGCCGAGGTGCACACGGCCGTGAACACGGCGCGGCGGAAGGAGATCCCGGTGCGCCGTGCCGGCGTGCGCGTGAAGACCAACGACCACAGCATCGTCATCGACCTGGAGGTCATCCCCTTCGTCGCCGGCGGCAGCGACCGCTACTACGCCGTCGTCTTCGAGCCGGCGCCGCTGCCGCTGCCCGGCCGGACGGCGAAGGCGAAGACGAAAACCGGGACGAGCGAGGAGAAGCAGGACCTCGCGCGCGTCCGCCGCGAGCTCGAGGCCACGCGCGATTACCTGCAGTCGATCATCGAAGAGCAGGAGGCGATGAACGAGGAGCTCCGCTCGGCCAACGAGGAGATCCAGTCGAGCAACGAGGAGCTGCAGAGCACGAACGAGGAGCTGGAGACGGCGAAGGAAGAGCTGCAGTCGTCGAACGAGGAGTTGATCACGCTGAACGAGGAGCTGGAGAACCGCAACGAGGAGCTGGCCCTCGTCAACAGCGACTTGAGCAATCTCCTGACGTCGATCGAGGTGGGCGTGGTCATGCTCGACGCGAACATGCGCATCCGCCGCGCCAACACCGCCGCGCAGCGCCTCCTCGGCCTGCTCCCCACCGACGTCGGCCGCCCGGTCACGGACATGAAGACGACGCTCGTCATCGACCAGCTCGAACAGATGATCGTTTCGGTGATCGACAACCTCGAGGTGCGGGAGACGACGGTGCAGGACCGCGGCGGCCACTGGTACTCGCTGCGCATCCGCCCCTACAAGACGCTGGACAACAAGATCGAGGGCGCGGTGCTGGTGATCATCGATGTCGATCAGCTGCGGCGGGCATGATTTCGTGGAGGACAGGCACTCTTGCCTGTCTCCCCACGTCACGACAGGCAAGAGTGCCTGTCCTCCATTTCAGCGCTTCCTGCCGAGGCGCCCGCGGACCGCGTCGATCTCGTCGCGCAGGAAGTCCATCTGCGCGAGCAGCTCGTCGATCTCGGAGGCGTCGGTGCGGGCGTCGCTCCGCCGCCGCAGCCGCGCCGCGCGCCGCTCGGTGCCGAGCTGCCGCCACAGCTGCGTCCGCTCGCGCGACTGCATCGCCGCGATCCGCACTGCCAGCGCGTTGTCCTCGTCTTCGCCGTTCCCGTCGCGCAGGAGGTCCGCCGGCGTGGCGCGGAGCACGCGCGCGAGCGTCAGAAACAACTCCACGTCGATGGCCTGCTTGTCGCGCTCGACGCGCGAGAGCGTCGCGGCGCTGACACGCGCTTCGCCGGCAACGTCAGCGAGCGACATCTGGCGGGCGACACGGGCCTGTCGCAATCTCTCTCCGACCATTGCCTTCATAGTAGCAAAATGATAGGCGTTACCCCCCCCCTTGCACAAGCCGTAACGAATTAGCATGACGTTTGCATTTGTCGTAATCGGCTGCCGACCAACAGTTCTCCCGGCGCTCTGCTTTCGGCGGCCATGGTTCTTTGGCGCGGCCGTGCGGACGGACCTCCCGCTGCCGCGCGTCGCATCCGGCCGGTGGCCGTGCCCGCGGGCGACCATCCGATGAAAGGGTGATAGAGCCGCTCGCCCGCGACGCGGCCGCCGGCCATTTGCCGTTAGACTCTGCGCCGTCCGATGCAGGCGGCCATCCGCACCGAGCTCCTCGGCGGCACGACGACGTTCCTGGCGATGGCCTACATCATCGTCGTCAACCCCGCCATCCTCCGCGCCGCCGGCCTTCCCACCGGCGCCAGCACCGTGGCCACCATCGCCGTCGCCGCCATCGGCTCGTTCCTCATGGGCGCGTGGGCGAAGCGGCCGATCGCCGTCGCGCCGTACATGGGCGAGAACGCCTTCATCGCCTTCGGCCTGGCCGCGCTCGGCGTGACGTGGCAGCAGCGCCTCGGCGCGGTCTTCGTCAGCGGCATCGTCTTCCTCGTCATCACCGTCATCGGCCTGCGCGGCTGGCTCGCCAACGCGATCTCGCCCAGCCTCAAGTACAGCTTCGCCGCCGGCATCGGCCTCTTCCTCGCCTTCATCGGCCTGAACGAGACCGGCATCGTGACGGCGGGGACGGGCGTGCCGGTGAAGATCGGGAACCTGCGCAGCGCCGAGGTGCTGCTGGCCATCGCGGGCTTCGTCGTCATCGTCGTGCTGCTGCAGCGGCGCGTGCGCGGCGCGATCCTGATCGGCATCGCCGCCACCGCCGTGGCCGGCTTCGCCCTCGGCCTCGGCCACGCGCCGCGCGCCGTCTTCGCCATGCCGTTCGTAGGCGACTACTCCCTCGCGCCGATCGCGCTCAAGCTCGACGTCGCCGGCGTGCTGCGCGTGTCATTCTTGCCGATCCTGCTGACGCTGTTCCTGATGAGCTTTCTCGACACCGTCGGCACGCTCGTCGGCGTCGGCGCGGCGGCCGGGATGCTCGACGAGCGCGGCAACTTCCCCGGCATCGAGCGGCCGATGACCGTCGACGCCGTCGCCTGCATCGTCTCCGGCCTCCTCGGCACGTCGACGAGCGGCGCGTACATCGAGTCCGCCGTCGGCATCCGCGAAGGCGCGCGCACCGGCCTCGCGGCGATGACGACCGCCGGCTGGTTCGCGCTCTCGCTCTTCTTCATCCCGCTCGTCGAGCCGCTGCAGCAGCTGCGCTTCGCGTACGGCCCGGCGCTCGTCGCCGTCGGCGTGCTGATGCTCGACTCCGTCCGCCGCATCGACTTCGCCGACCTCACCGAGCTCGCCCCCGCCTTCGCCACGATCGTGATGATGATCTTCACCTACAACATCGCCAACGGCCTGACCGCCGGCCTCGTGCTGCATCCCGTGATGAAGCTGCTGACCGGACGCTGGCGCGAGATCAACGCGGGGTCGGCGGTGCTGGCGGCGCTCTGCATGGTCTACTACGCGTTCGGACTGCCGCATTGAGGCGAACGCTCCTCCTCCAACTGCTCCTCGCCGGCGCGGCCGCGTTCGGAGCGTTGCGCGCGCATCGCGGCGCCGCGCCGGCGGCGTTCGTCCTGCCGCCGGCCGCGCGCGCGAACGAGCCGCCGATCTTCACGAGCGAGTTCCTGCCGGCGACGCCGACGAAGTTCGTGCACGCCGCGACGCTCGCCGAGCTGCCGGACCACGACCTCCTCGCGGCGTGGTACGGCGGCACGGACGAGATCGACCCCGACGTCAACATCTACGTCTCCCGCCTCGACCATCGCAGCGGCCGCTGGTCTCCGCCGCGCGCGATCGAGAACGGCCGCGGCGCCGGCGTGAAGAGCGTCGGCAACCCGGTGCTCGTGGCCGACCGCAACGGCATCCGCCTCTTCTTCGTCGCGGTGATCGTCGGCGGCTGGTCGGGCAGCACGATCTACGTGACGCGCTCGACGGACGACGGCGCGCACTGGTCGCCGCCGCGCCGCATCGCCACCTCGCCGTTCTTCAACCTCGGCATGCTCGTGCGCAGCCCCGCGGTCGCGTACGACGACGGCACGATCGCGCTGCCGATCTACCACGAGCTGCGGCGGAAGTGGTCGGCGCTGGCGCGCGTCGACGCGGACGGGCGCGTCGTCGACGTCGCGCACATGGCGCCGAACCCGCTGATTCAGCCGTGGATCGTGCCGGCGTCGCCGCGCGACGCGACGGCGTTCTTCCGCTGGTCGGCGCCGACGCCGGGCGTGGTCACGTTCGCGACGACGCGCGACGCCGGCGGGCACTGGTCGGACTTCCAGTCGACGGGCCTGGTGCATCGCGACTCCGCCGTCGCCGCCGCGCTGCCGTTCCTCATCTACAACAACGCCCCCGCCGACCGCCGCAAGCTGGCCATCGTGCGCCTGCCGTCGAAGTCGGCGTTCCAGCTCGAGGACGACCCGCGCCCCGCGTTCGACGGCCCGATCCGCCGCGAGTACTCGTATCCGTTTCTCATCACGACGTCGGACGGCCGCTACCACGTCGTCTACACCTGGCAACGGACGAAGATTCGCCACGTGACGTTCAACGCGGCGTGGGCGCGCGCGGCCTTGCCATGATGCGCTTCGTCCACCTCCTCGGCACGCCGAGCATCACGCTCCTCGCGCTGCTGCTCGATCTCGCGGCGCGCCGCCGGCTCTTCTCGCCGCGGGAGCGCCGCGCGCTGCTGTGGTTTGCCGCGATCGTCGCGCCGATCCTCTACAGCAGCACGCTCGGCTATCTCCCGTTCGACGTCTACCGCCTCGGCTTCTCGACGTGGGCGCCGGTCGCGCTGGCCGTCGCCGCAATCGCCATCACGCCCCGTTCGCTGCCGCTCGCGCTCGTCGCCTTCGCCACGCTCGTCGCGTACGACCTCCCGCTCTTCGCCTCAGTGAATCTGTTCGACTACGCCGTCGATCCGATCGTCGGCATCGCGGCGATCGTCTGGGCCGCCGCGACAACGTTCCGGCGAGCCATGGTGCCCTCGCCCCGCGCAGCGGGGGGCCGGGTGAGGGGCGATTCCGCGCTAACTGAAGGCCATTGACTGCTAACCGCGCCCGCCTGACGCCGTCGAACGACCATGCCGAGCAAGTGCTGCGCATCCTCGACAAGCGCGCCGCCGGCGCCACGATCCTGTAGCGCCGGCGTCCTCGCCGGCTGGCGTGCAGGCGTCCCGCGCCTGCACTACACCGCCCCGCGCACGGCGGCGGCGACGACGCAGAAGCTGCCAAGGTTTTCGGCGGAGGTGGTTCCCGCAGTGACGGGTATACGGCCACGGAAATTCAGAACGCAGAATGCGCATTCGCATTCTGCGTTCTAAGTTTCTCGGAGCGCCGGCGTCCTCGCCGGCTGGCGTGCAGGCGTCCCGCGCCTGCACCTCGTGCAGGCGGCGAGGACGCCGCCTGGCCAGCCGGCGGGACGCCGGCACTACACTGCCCCCCGCACCGCCGCCAGCTTCTCGGCGAAGCGCGCGGCGTCGTAGTCGTCGCGCACCTTCACCTCGTCGAACAGCGCGTCGATCGACCGCATCAGTGCGCCCTTCGCCAGCGACGGGTTGCGGCGCGTGAGCGCGGCGGCGAGCGACTGCAACGACAGCGCGGTCTGCTCGGCGGAGTGCACGTCGGAGCGGAGGATGAAGTCGCGCTGGCTGGCGATCGTCTCGATCATCGCGCGGATGTCGCGGTCGCTCCACGTCAGCGCGTCGATGCGCGGCAGCGCCGCCTCGACCAGCCTCCGCGCCTCCTCGGCGGCGCTCGCGATCCCAGCGGGGTCGTTCATGCGCGACACGCGCGAGGCCACGTTCGCGATCGCCGCGTCGAGCGCCGGCGACGGCGCGGCCTTCTCCACGATCAGCCGCGTCACCGCCCAGCGCTGCGGGCTCCACGCCGGCAGCCCCGCGCGGCCCGGCCAGCCGCGCTCCTGGCGCGCCGCGCCGCGCAGCGCGTGATGGCAGTTGTAGCAGCTCATGTCCGAGAACTCCGGCCACTTCTCGCCGCGCGCGTGGCGGGCCAGGTTGTTCAGCGAGTCGCGCAGCGCCATGGCCTGCCCCGTCGCCCAGGCGCGGGCGCCGTGCGTCGCGTTCGGATTCCAGTGCGCCGGCATCGTCTCCGTGTAGTTGTCGAGCTCGAAGGCGAGCTGCGGATGCCCGCTGGCGATCAGCTCGTGGTCGACCTCGCGGTCGGCCGCGCCGACGTGGCAGCGGTCGCACGTGTGCGCGCGGACGCGCACGTCGCGCTGGTCGATCATCCCGCGCGCCATCGACTGCGCGTGCGTCCACCCCTCCTGCACGTGCTCGGCGCGCCAGCCGCTGGCCGGGCCGTGGCAGGCCTCGCACTGCACGCCGTCCTCGAGGTCGATGCGGCCGGAGATCAGCTCCTTCGGCACGTTCGTGGAGTGGCAGTCGAGGCAGGCCTTCTCCTGATACGGCTTCGCCTTCAGGCGCATGTTCCTGGCGATGCGCGCCGACACCGCGTTGAAGAGGACGTTGTACGACTGCGCGTGGCGGTCGCTGTGCAGCCACGTGTAGTACTCGTTCTGGCGGACGCGCTGCGCGTTGAGCGGCACCGTGGATCCGTGGCAGCCGGAGTTCGCGCAGCTCGCCACGCCGACGTAATGCCCCGGCGCCTCGGGCGTTTGCGCGCGCGCCGCGGCGGCGATCGCGATCACTGCGAGAGCGAGTCGTCTCATCGATTCACCTCGTGCACCGTGTACAGCTTGCCGTCGCGAAGATAGAGCCGCTGCATTTCGGGGAGCGTCATCGGGCGCGCGCCGACGCGGTTGAAGATCGAGACCTGGTTGCCGCTCTCGTCGACGGCGCGGTCGCGGTCGAGTCCCTTCGACACCGCCAGCGCCGGCCCGCGCGTCTTCCGCCAGGCGATGAGACGCGGCGCCGGCCGCGGGCTGAACCCCGCGTACGCCGGCGTCCACTCCGGCGCGAGGAGCTGCACGATCTTGAAGCCGTACTTCCCGTCCGCGACGTAGGCGAACGTCGACGCGTTCGTCGACGCCACCTTCACGTCGTTCGCGTCCTTGCACTCGGCGAAGACCTGGTCGATGCGCGGCTGCTCCGGCCTCTCGACGTCGACGATGACCATTCCTTGGGCACCGCCGGCGACGTACGCGTACGTCCGCGCCACGTAGACGCTGCGCGCGTCGGCGATCGGAAGGCTCGCGGCGATGCGCGGGTGCTCGGGATCGGTGATATCGATCGAGTGCAGGCCGCGCTTGTCGGTGACGAAGGCGTAGCGGAACTGCACGCCGATGCCGGTGACGCCGCCGAGCGGCACCGTGGCCACGAGGCGCGGCTGGAGCGGCTTGTCGACGTCGACGATCTGCACGCCGCGCGCGCCGCCGACGAAGACCCAGCGCCCGGCCACGGCGATGGCGTTCGCGCCGGTCAGCGCGCCGTTCGGATTGAACGTGACGGCGCGCTGGAGGAAGTTGTTCGACGGCACGGCATCGTAGAGCGTCGTCACGTCGACGAGGATCAATCCCTCCTCGCGGTCGGCGATGTACGCGTACTTGTACAGCGGATGGATCGGCTGCTCTTCGTTCTCGGGGAGGAATTGCGTCTTGCGGTTCGGGTCCATCGGCATCGTCGTCGGCAGCGCCACGGCCGATGCGAACTTCGTCTTCACGTATGTCCGCTGGCCGAGGGGCGA
>Ga0070713_100001784_pt1 | contig 13871 bp, 9 predicted proteins | sample LARL82metaG_FD_65465 | JGI IMG/M metagenome (GOLD analysis project Ga0070713, IMG submission 65465) | Corn, switchgrass and miscanthus rhizosphere microbial communities from Kellogg Biological Station, Michigan, USA - LAR L8-2 metaG | ecosystem: Host-associated > Plants > Roots > Rhizosphere ... | reverse complement strand
TGCGATCTTTGCGGTTCCAAGTTTCTAGCTACCGCAAAGTACGCAAAGGGCGCCAAGGAACAGAATGAATATTCATGGCGCCGTTCTCTCACACCGCGATACGCGAATGTTTGCGCCAAACTGATGAATGTTCCCGCAACCGATCTCGCGCAATTGCTTGTCCCACTCAGCGACCCGATCGTCGATCCATCCGGTCTGAAACAACCATAAACTCGAAACGCCATTCGGCGCTGCGCCCCATGCCTGTCGCACGACCTGCGGCATCTCCCCTGACTCGAAACTATTTTGGCTGCCCACATGCGTCAGCAACGTACGGTCGTCACACTGTGAAGACACCAATCTCTTCGGCGTTGGCCCGAAGGGCAACGAACTCTGCCTTCCGCAAAGGTAATACCCGAGCACCAGTCCGCCTTGATAATCGGCGAGAACCGTCGAGCCGTGCGGTTGCGAATTCAAAAACGCAATTGCGTCCTGCATAAACCTCTGCTGCTGGTCCTTCGGACGAATAAACGGCGGGGTCGGCGAAGCGAACATATCACAGACAATCAGCAGCAGGAGTAAGAACGCCAGCTTGGCTCTTAGGCCGATTATCCTGCCCCCAACCGCGTCGATCCCAATCGCGATCCCCGGTATTGCGAATAGAGCAAGAACTACGTCGTGCCGCGTTCCGCCATACGGATACAGCTCACCCACCGCCACCGCCACCGCAATCAGGAAGGGAAGTGTGAGCAGGACGCCTAGAGGCCGCGCGAATCCAATCCGCGCCTTCCCCCGGAACAGCGCGGCTATTGCCACCACAAACAACAACAGCATCACAACCCCAATGCTGCCGTGGCTGAAGAAGTATCGGAACAGCCGGACCGTCTTGCTCACTGCAAATATCAATACGTGGTCTTGGCCAGGATGGAACGTCGACTGACTCAACCACGTCGCCGCAATTTCAGCCGGTACACCGCTCTGCCGCAACTTGGAGACCTGGGTGAAGAAGAGCGCCGCACAAATTCCCAACGCCACCGCCTGCTCCGTAGCCCACGCGCTTTTGGTTCGCATACTGAGTCCCTTAGCGCCAAAAAGCCGTACCAGTCCAAACACGCCGGCCGCAGCCGCGAAGATCAGCGCGGAGTAATGCGTGAGCAGTGCCAGCCACAGCCCAACAGCAGAAACCAAGATCCACCTGCTCGAGTTCTCCTGAAACCCGCGCTCAAGTGCATATAAGCACGCCGCGCAGAAAAACAGCAGAAGCGAATACTGCCGTACCTCAGCCGAGAGCGCGATGAGGGACGGTGCAAGCATCACCATCGCAAGGGTCAAGAGCGCCGATTCTTCTCCCGCAATCCTACGCACCCATAGAAAGAGCATCCATCCGAAGAGGACGCCGCAGACCACGAACGGCAACCGTAGAAAAAGTTCTGATCTCCCTAGCTTGATGCACCCATGCAGCAGGAAAAACATCAGCGGAGGATGCGCAGTGGTGAGGCTTACGGTGTAGGTTTGCGGCAGCGAAGGTTGCGCCGCAACGAAGTAGTGCAGCGCTTCATCGGGATTCAAAAACGTTCGCGCCGCAAGCCACAGGCGCGCTCCCGCGCCCGCCACCAGCAGCAACGACGCCGTCCACCATTGCCATCGGTGGTCCTCCAGCCGACCTTCGCCCCATGCGCTTGTCGCCATGAAGCGCCCATTCTATCCACTTGTCACGGAATGTTCCTGCTCAACTGCTAAACTCAGGCACGGTGGCGTCCCTGCACAAGCCCGCAGCTCTTCGCGGCGACCAGAGGCCCGCGTGGCAATAACTTCCGTGTCGCCTGCGCCTCGCGCCGAAGCCTCGCGTGCAGCCTCGCTTGGTGTCCCTGTTCTTTTTCTGACCGCCTGCTGGTTCGCCTTCGTGGCGGGTCTCGTTGAAGGTGTGGGCCTGCTCTTATTTCAGCGGATCAACTGGGCCCAGTGGGCGCGCGTACTTCACGTCTCCAAAGAAATTCTCTGGATCTCCCCTCTCGTCGACCTCCTTTTTTTCTTGCTGATTGCTTGCGGAGTTGCGCTGGCTGCGCGCGTTCTACCGCGCATCCCGGCGCTACAAGTTCTTGTTTGTGTCCTCGCCTTTCTCACCGCCTACGACTGGCTGCTCGTCACCGGACGCCTGTACAAACGGGCCTGCTTGTTGCTCGCGCTGGGTATTGCGGTCGCCTTTGTCCGGTGGCTAACCAAGCATGAAGCCACGACCGTCCGGTTCTGGAGGCGCTCGGTTCCAGTTCTCCTCGGGATATTTCTAGTCCTTTTAATTTGCATCGAAGGCAGCAAACGTCTCCACGAATCCTATGCGACCTCGCATCTGCCGGCTGCCGCTCCGGGATCGCCGAACATCCTTCTGATCGTCATCGACACCCTTCGCGCGGACCATGTCTCGTCCTACGGCTACGCGCGCCCGACCACGCCACAAATTGACCAACTGGCAAAGCACGGCGTCCTGTTCGAGAACGCGATCGCGCCTTCATCCTGGAGCCTGCCTTCGCATGCATCGCTCCTAACCGGACGCGCAGTCCACGAGCACGGATTCGGCAATGTCCAGCCGATGCCCTGGTTCGGCTGGGGAACCGGCGCTCTGAACGGATTGTCTACTCTCGGTGAAGCGCTTCAGCAGCGCGGATACCGCACCGGAGCCTTCTCTGCTAATCGCATCTACTTCACTAGCAACGTCGGCCTCGGCCGCGGGTTCTTGCACTTTGAGGATTATTTCGACAGTGTCGGCGACGCCTTCGTTCGGACCCAGTTTGGACGCGAGTTTGCCCGCCTCTACCTGAATCGCAGTCCGAAGAGCAAGTTCACGCGCTTCTTCCGCTGGGCTGGCCTTTCCAACTGGCTCGATAAAGATTCCGAAGGCTCTGGCGAGTACGGCGGCGCGTTTGGGGTGCGCAAGCGGGCCGATGAATTGAATAGTGAGGCTCTACGCTGGATCGAGCAGGATCGGGGGCACCCGTCCTTCGCCTTCCTGACCTACCTTGACGTTCACTACTCTTACGGCGGCCCACCGGGATATCCCAAACCGGCGTGGGATCGCGGAACTGTGCCTGACGAATATGACGCCGGCCTCAAGTACGAAGACGACTACATCGGGCGGTTGCTAGCCGCCCTCGACCAACAAGGCTTTCTGAAGAACACCGTTGTGATCCTCACTTCCGATCACGGCGAATCTCTCGGCGACCACGGCCTCAGCTATCACGGGGCGGCGCTCTACTGGGAACTTCTGCATGTCCCGCTGATCTTCTCCTGGCCTGGACACATTCCAGAGGGAATTCGCATTGAGCCGCCGGTCGGGAACGAGGCAATGGCTGCCACAATTCTTCAAATGCTCGGTGGTGAACGGATAAATTTTCCCGGCACACCTCTCAGCCAGCTTTGGCGCACCCCCTTACCGGACCAGTTGGTAAGCACATTTCCAAACGTCGTCTCCGAACTCCCCCAGACCAACACCATCGTCAAAGAAGATCGCGTGATGCAGGGCAAAGAGCCGCTTGCGACCGACGGCTGGATGCGTTCCCTGATCTCGTCCCAGTGGCAAGTCATCTCCCACGAGAAGTATGAAGATCAGCTTTACCATTGGAAATCCGATCCCGCCGAACTGAAGGACCTGATCAACACGGCCGACGGTCAGGCCGCACGAGCTCGAATGAAAGCTGCTGAGCCGAAATGAGGATAGTGACACCTCCCGAAATGTCGCAATTCGCTTCGCCGCAGGCCCACGTTGCCCGGCTGTCACGCACAAGTTCTTACGCCGTCCTTCTTGGAATTTTGCTGGCCCACGTCGCCCTCTGTTTCCATGCGATCGCCGCCAAGACTTTTTGGTTCGATGAAGGCGTGAGCATCGGTATTGCCCGCCTCGATTTCTACAATTTCCTGCGCATTCTCTGGCGGCGCGAAGGAAACATGTCGCTGTACTACCTCGCCCTGCGCCTCTGGCTGCATTTTGGATCGAGCCCCGCATTCGTGCGCTCGCTTTCCGTGATCTTTTCCGTTGGGGCAGTTGCCGCTATCTACTTTCTTGGCCAGAAGCTCTTCAATTCAACCATCGGACTCATCGCCTCAGTCCTCCTCGCGTTTAACGCGTGGGAACTCCGCTACGCACAGGAAGCGCGCAGCTACACGATGATGGTCTTCCTTGGCACGCTCTCCACCCTGTTCTTCGTCAAGTACATCGAATCTTCCTCGCAACGGGATAGCAGGTTCTACATCGTCACAAGCGCACTGGCGGTTTACGCGCATTTTTACTCGGCACTCCTCTTCGCTGCGCATTGGATATGGCTACGGCTCCGCGATCGCCAGCGAGCATCCGCAGAACTCCGCTGCACCTGGAGCCGAATCGCAATTGTGGCAGCACCCGTTGCCATCTTCATCGCTGCAACCGGCGCCGGCCCCCTAAACTGGGTTCAGCGCCCCGGCGTTACGGTGCTCTGGAAGTTCGTACTCGATATCTGTGGCAATGGTGGTCCGCTGCTGGTCGCCGCCTATGCGCTCCTTTGTCTTGCCGCATTTTTAGGCGCGCGAGATCCCGCTCAGACATGGAATCTCCGCCTGCTGGCGCTCTGGTTTGCTGCCCCGATCGCGATCATCCTCGTGCTCTCGATTGCGCGGCCGCTGTTCGTCCCGCGATACTTCTTTCTTTGCTTGCCGGCACTGTGCCTGCTGGCTGCTAATGGTTTGACGCGGCTCAAGACGCCCCTCCTCGCCCCGGCTCTGGTGCTCTTCATCGGCCTGTCTTTGCGCGGTGACCTGTCCTACTACCGAAACGATTTCGACATTAAGCGCGACGACTGGCGCGCCGCCACCGAGTACCTTCGCGTCAATGCTTCAGCAAACGACGCGATCATGTTTCATGTCGCGATGGCTCGCATGCCGTACGAGTACTACAAGAGTCTGGACCGCGATGTTTCGACTTTTCCCGAAGTTGTTTACCCGAATCATGGAAGTGGGATCACTTTCCGCGATTTTGTTGAAAGGCCCGACTACGACCACGTCGCGCAGGAACTTTCGCGCCATACCCGTGTTTGGTTGGTCGTTGCTCACGCAACGAACGGTACGACGATGGACGCAACCGCCTCCGCCCTGGCCAGACTCGCAGCTCACGATCGTGTGCTCGAGCGCGACAACAGTTTCGGCGTCGGTCTTGGAATCCTGCTTTTCGAACCCGAACCAGTTCCCTCCACTACGGGGTCGACCTTTTCACCCGTCAACCGCTGATTTTCTTTGCGTCCTTCGCGTCCTTTGCGGTTAGATTTTGTCAAGTCTTGAACCGCAAAGATCGCAAAGCACGCAAAGAAGACCGTGATCAAGCGACTCGATTGCTTTAGGTCACATTCCTCAACCGCTCTCGGGTGCTAAAATTTCTGTTCGCCTCAAATCCCATGCCAGCAACCATTCTCGACGGAAACAAGATCGCCGCTGAAATCCGCGCCGAAGCTGCGGAAGCGGTAAAGAACATGTCTGCAACCGGCCTTCGTCCCGGCCTGGCAGTCGTCCTGGTTGGGAACAATCCTGCTTCGGAAATTTACGTTCGCGGCAAGGTGAAGAGCTGCGAAGAAGTTGGTATCTACAGCGAGAAGCACACGCCCTCACAGAGCGTCACCACCGAGGAACTGCTTACCCTGGTCGCTGACCTGAACCGCCGCAACGAAATTGATGGCATTCTCGTCCAGCTCCCGCTGCCGCCACAGGTGGATTCCAAGAAAATTCTGCTTGCAGTTGATCCCGCCAAGGATGTCGATGGTTTTCATCCCACCAATGTTGGGTTCTTATCCACCCAGCGCCCGGGTCTGGTACCTTGCACTCCTGCGGGCATCATGGAGATACTCCAACGCAGCGGGGTTAAACTCGCGGGGCAGGAAGCGGCTGTGATTGGACGCAGCGACATCGTCGGTAAACCCATGGCCATGCTTCTGCTGAACGCCAACGCCACCGTGACGGTTTGCCATTCCAAGACCCGCGACCTCCCCGGCGTTTGTCGCCGCGCCGACATTCTGGTTGCGGCCATCGGGCGGGCTGGCATGGTCACGCGTGACTTCGTGAAGCCAGGAGCGACAGTCATCGACGTCGGCATGAACCGTGTGACCGATCCCGGTGAGTTCGCTCGCCTGTTCGCCGGCAACGCCAAGCGGGAGGAAACGTTCAAGAGCAAGGGTTCCGTGCTGGTCGGCGACGTGCATCCCGAGGTCGCTGCGATTGCCGGTGCAATCACGCCGGTTCCGGGTGGCGTCGGTCCATTGACCATCGCCATGCTGATGTCGAACACAGTCAAAGCAGCAAAAATGCGGCGCGGCAATTTCACCGCCGCTGCGGATTGAGAAAACAACTTCATTGCCGCGGATTAAGGCGGATAAACACGGATCTGAAAGAATCACTGCTTGATATCAGCAATGAGCAGCGAGCCATGAGCCGCGAGCGCCCCTGATTTGCTCACAGCTGACCGCTCACGGCTCTACGGCTCGTTTTATCCGGGTTCGTCCGCGTGAATCCGTGGAGAGGAATTCAGGACATGATTAAAGTCGGTCTCACCGGCGGTATTGCTTCTGGCAAGTCACTCGTTGGCCGGATGTTCTCTGATCTGGGTGCGCACACCATCGGTGCCGATGAACTCGCGCACGAGCTCATGGCGCCTGGTCTACCTGCGTACAACGAAATCGTCGAGAAGTTCGGCGATGTCATCCTGAATCCCGACAAGACTGTAAACCGCGCCAACCTCGCCGAACTCGCCTTCGACAAGAAGCGTCCGCGCATCTACGAACTGAACCGCATTCTCCATCCCGGCGTGATTCAGAAATATGAGAAGTGGATGGACGACATCGAAAAGCAGGAGCCAAACGCGATCGTGATGCTCGAAGCCGCGCTGCTCCTCGAAGCCGGCCTGCGCCGCCGCTTTGACAAAATCGTAGTGATCACCCTCAAGCAGCAGCAGCGGGTCGAGCGCTGGGCGCAGCGCTTCAATCTTGATCCGGAAACCGCGCGCCTGGAAGTCACACGCCGCATGATGGCGCAGGCCCCCGATGAAGCCAAGCTCCAGGCTGCCGATTTTGTTATCGACAACAGCGGCACCATCGAAGAGACGCGCGCTCAGGTGAAGAAGGTGTACGAGGCCCTGCTCTCCCAAGCCAAAGCTAAATCTGCGTGATGTGTTAGCGCCGAGCGGCGAGCGTTGAGCGCCGAGCAAGCTAATCCCCGGTCCGCTCGCCACCCACTGCTCGCTGCTCACCGCTCACAGCTAAAAGCCACTTTGCGCCTCCCACGCTCAGCGCGTAGCATCTAATCAGCGATGCAGGTATCCACCGCCGTTTCGGAGCTCACGCCGAAGCTCGCCTTCAGCGAGATTCTCAGCTTCGCCTACGACACTTTCTGTAGCAACAAGGTCCGTTTCATGCTGACGGCACTCGGCATGGTCATCGGAACGGCATCTCTCATCCTCGTCGTAACCATCGGCAATACGGGCAAGGAGTACATCCTCAATCAGATTCAGGGAATCGGAGCCAACGAGATTTACGCCGAATATGAAGGCGGAGCCCAGCGCATCACCAACACCGCCCAGGACCCGCTGACGGTCGACGACCTCACCGCCGCGGTCCAGCAAGTTCCGGGCATCGTGGCTGCTTCTCCGGTCGTGAACCTCGCCGACCGCATCTCTGTCGGAGAAGGCAAAGAGCGCGACATCCAGATCCTGGGTGTCTTTCCCGAGTACCGGATCGTTCGCAATCTTGTTATTCCCACCGGTCGATTCTTCGATAAGCAGGACGAGCAGGCTCACAACAAGGTAGGCCTGGTCACCGACAAGTTTGCGCGGGAGATCTACGGTTCTACAGAAGCCGCCGTCGGCAAGGTGATTGAGTTGAGCGGCCTGCCTTTCACCATCATTGGAACCTTCCATGAGCGCGTTGATACCTTCGGACAGACCGAGGTAACTACCAATACCTTCGTGGTGCCCTATTCCGTGGCCCGCTATTTCATGGAGACGCCCACGGTGAAGTTGATTTACTTTTCTGTCGCCGATTCGTCCATGGTCCAGTCCGCCACCGACCAGATCAAGCGGGTGATCCAGTCGCGCCACCGCGCTGAGTCCGTTTATAGCGTGAGCAATTTAACGGCTCTCGTCTCGTTGGCTGAAAGCACTGCCAACGTTCTCACCATGGTTTTGCTGGCAATTGCCGCGGTGGTGTTGCTGGTCAGCGGGATCGGCATCATGAACATCATGTTGGCGACGGTGAGTGCCCGTATCCGTGAGATCGGCATCCGCAAGGCCCTCGGCGCCACCAACCGTGAAATTCGCTTCCAGTTTTTGTCAGAGGCTGTCCTGATTTCGGTAGGCGGCGGTTTGCTGGGCGTCATCATTGGCCTTGCAATTCCCTACTCCGTGCGCTTCCTCACTCCATACCGGCTGCCCATCTCAGGAAAGTCGGCCATTGTGGCGATCCTGGTGTCTTCTTTCGTCGGGATATTCTTCGGTACGATTCCCGCCGCCCGCGCCGCCAAGCTCGATCCTGTCGAGAGCTTGCGCTACGAGTAACCCTGAGTTGCCGGCCCACTCCCGGCTGCTCAGACTTTATGAATTTCTCGCGACACCTTAAGCATCTTAAAAACTGGCAGGGCGACCTTAAACCGCTTGGAATTGATACACTGGAATACTTCGCCAGCCGTTCCTGCTTCTAACCTGTAAGACCTGGGAGATAACTCCAATGGCGGTAAGTGATCAGGCTGTCCTAACAGGGAAACAGATTCAAACCCTGAGCATTAATACCATTCGTACTCTGTCGATGGATGCGGTGCAGAAGGCCAACTCCGGCCACCCCGGCGCGCCTATGGCCCTGGCCCCGGTTGGGTATGTGCTGTGGCAACAGTTCCTTCGCTACGACCCCGCAAATCCTGTGTGGCCCAACCGCGACCGGTTTGTTCTGTCCAACGGGCATGCGTCGATGCTGCTGTATTCCATGCTGTACCTGTCCGGAGTAAAGGCCATCGATTCCGAGTACAAGGTGCAGGACAAACCCGCCGTTTCCCTCGACGACATAAAGAGCTTTCGCCAACTGGACAGCAAGACTCCCGGCCATCCCGAGTACCGCATCACCTCCGGCGTGGAGACCACGACCGGCCCTCTCGGCCAGGGAATCGGAAACAGTGTAGGGATGGCGATCGCCGGCAAGTGGCTGGCGGCCCGCTACAACCGGCCTGGGTTCGAGATTTTCGATTACAACGTGTACGCGATTTGCGGCGATGGCGACATGATGGAGGGCGTCGGCTCAGAAGCCGCGTCCATGGCCGGACATCTCAAGCTGGCGAATCTCTGCTGGCTCTACGACGCCAACCAGATCACCCTCGACGGCCCAGCAAAGTGGTCCTTTACCGAAGATGTTGCGTTACGTTTCGAAGGTTACGGCTGGAATATCCTCCACGCGCCAGATGCAAACGACCTTCTGGGTGTCGCACAAGCGATCCGCGAATTCCAGATGACCAAGGAGCGCCCGACCCTCATCATCGTGAACAGCCACATTGGCTACGGCTCGCCCAAGAAGCAGGACACCAATGCCGCGCACGGCGAACCACTGGGGGCAGACGAAGTCAAAGCAACCAAGAAGTTCTATGGTTGGCCGGAAGACGCGCAGTTCCTCGTCCCCGACGGCGTACTCGAAGATTTTCAGAATGGCATCGGGAAGCGCGGCCGAGAGCTAAGTTCGAAGTGGAATGACTTATTCGGCAAGTACGGCCAGCAGTTCCCGGATCTCGCCGATAACATCAGTCGCATGCAAAGGCGCGATTTACCGGATGGATGGGACAAGAACATCCCGACATTTCCCGCTGACCCCAAAGGTGTGGCGACGCGCGAAAGCTCTGGTAAGGTACTGAACGCCTTCGCGCAGAACATCCCCTGGCTCGTCGGCGGAGCGGCTGATCTCGCCACTTCCAACAAGACAACCTTGAAATTTGACGGCACGGGCGACTTCCAGGCCGACGATTACGCCGGACGCAATTTCCACTTCGGCGTGCGTGAGCATGCAATGGCCGCCGCGCTGAATGGGATGGCACTGTGCAAACTGCGAGCTTTCGGCGGCACATTCTTCAATTTCACTGATTACATGCGGCCTTCCATGCGGCTGGCATCGATTATGGAGATTCCGACCATCTATGTTCTGACGCATGATTCCATCGGTCTGGGCGAAGACGGCCCAACGCATCAGCCGGTCGAACAGCTTGCGTCTTTGCGCGCGATGCCAGGGATGGTTGTCATGCGACCCGGCGATGCGAATGAAGTTGTCGAGGCCTGGAAAGTAACGCTGCAGATGAAGCATGAACCGGTGTCGATGGTCCTCACGCGTCAGGCGCTGCCCACGCTTGATCGCACGAAGTACGCGGCGGCATCGGGAGTTTCAAAAGGCGGATACGTCCTCGCCGATTCGCAGGGTAAGCCGGAGTTGATTCTGATTGGAACCGGCAGCGAGTTGTCGCTGTGCGTTGCGGCCTACGAGAAATTGACCGCCGACGGCAAGCGTGTGCGAGTAGTGAGCCTGCCTTGCTGGGAACTGTTCGAGCAGCAAACGCAGTCATATCGCGACAGCGTGCTGCCGCCGGATGTCCGCGCAAGAGTTTCTGTTGAGACTGGATCTGTGTTTGGCTGGGAGCGCTACGTGGGACTCGATGGCGCGATCATCGGAATGACAACATTTGGCGCCTCAGCACCCGCCGGTCAGCTGTTCAAGAAGTACGGATTTACCGTCGAGCACGTGCTCGAAGTCGCCAAAGGAGTTTTGGCAAAGAAAAAATAGCTCACGGCTCATTGCTCGCCGCTTGTGACTTTGAGCGGTGAGCAGCGAGCGACGAGCAAACAACAAGTTCACGAGGTCTCTATGCAACCCACTGGTGTTCTTGATACTGCGAAAGCTACCAATCCACTGAAAGATCTGCTGAAGTTTGGCCAGTCGGTGTGGCTCGACTATATCCGCCGCGACTTGATCACGAGCGGCGAGCTCAAGCGTCTCATCGAAGAAGACGGCCTGCGCGGCATGACGTCAAACCCCGCCATCTTCGAGAAGGCGATTGTCGGCAGCAAAGACTACGCCAACATTCTCGACACCCTGAAAGATCGCAAGGACCTCGATGCCAAGGGCAAGTTCGAAGTTATCGCCATTCGTGATATCCAGGATGCGACCGACTTGCTGCGGCCCGTCTACGACGAATCGAAGTGGCACGACGGCTACGTGAGCCTGGAAGTCTCGCCGTATCTCGCGCGGGATACGAAAGCCACGATGGAAGAGGCGCGCCGGCTGTGGAAGGCGGTCAACCGTCCCAACGTCATGATCAAGGTGCCCGGCACGAAGGAAGGCATTCCCGCTTTCGAGCAACTGATCAGCGAAGGCATCAACATCAACGTCACGCTGCTGTTCTCGCAGGATGTTTATCAGCAGGTCGCCGAAGCCTACATCAGCGGCCTGGAGAAGTTTGCCGCAAGTGGTGGCGATCTGAAGCGGATTGCCAGCGTGGCCAGCTTCTTCGTCAGCCGCATCGATAATTCGATTGACGCGGATCTGGCGAATCGGCTCAAGTCTGAGAAGGGCCCCCCAAAAACCGAGAGGCTCAAGAGCGTGGTCGGCAAAGTTGCCATCGCCAATGCGAAGCTTGCCTATCAGCGTTACCTGAAGATTTTCTCCGGCCCGCGCTGGGAGAAGCTGAAATCGCAGGGGGCGCAGACCCAGCGCGTGCTCTGGGCCAGCACCAGCACGAAAAATCCATCGTATCCCGACATTCTTTATGTTCAGGAACTGATCGGGCGCGACACCGTCAACACGATTCCGCCGTCGACTTTTGATGCCTTCCGCGACCACGGCCAGCCGCGCGAGACGCTGACGGAAGATGTCGAAGGCGCGAAGCAGACCATGAAGACCCTCGCGGAGGTTGGCATCTCGATGGACCAGGTCACCGACAAACTCACCGACGACGGCGTACGGCTCTTCGAAGAGGCTTTCGACAAGTTGCTGGCCGCAGTGGAGAAGAGCACGCAAGCATGAGCGCGAACGAAAGTTACAGCCTGCCTGATGCGCTGAAGAAGCAAGTTGCAGACGGGGTCGCCGACTGGACCAAGGGCGGCAAGGTTCGCCGCCTTTGGCAGCGTGATGCCTCGCTCTGGACTAATACCGACGAAGCGCAGTGGCTTGGCTGGTTGGACATCGTCGAGCAGCAGTTAGCGGATGTTCCGGCGTTCCAAAAATTCGCCCAAGAAGTCCGTAAGGAAAACTTTAGCGACATCCTTCTGCTCGGCATGGGCGGATCAAGCCTCTGCCCCGAAGTCCTTGCGAAAACGTACGGACAAATCGACGGTTTTCCGAAGCTCCACGTTCTGGATTCCACTGATCCGCAACAGATCAAGGCTTTCGAAGATGCAGTCGATCTTGAGCACACGCTGTTTATCGTTTCGAGCAAATCAGGGAGCACCCTGGAACCGAACATCTTCAAACAGTATTTTTTTGAGCGTACAAAGGAAGTGGTTGGCCCCGATAAAGCCGGGAGTCGCTGGATCGCCGTTACTGATCCGGGATCGAAACTCGAGAAAGAAGCGCAGGCTGACAAGTTCCGCCACATCTTCCATGGCGTGCCGAGCATCGGCGGACGTTATTCCGCACTCTCGAATTTCGGGATGGTTCCAGCAGCCGCTATGGGGCTCGATGTCGCCAAGTTCCTCGATCGCGCCAGCCAGATGGTTCAGGCGTGCAAGTCGAATTCGGTGGAGAGCAATCCCGGCGCGATGCTCGGGGTCGTCCTCGGTTCGGCAGCAAAGCTCGGCCAGGACAAACTCACTTTCGTTACCTCTCCCGCCATTCACGACTTGGGCGCGTGGCTCGAACAACTGATTGCCGAGTCGACGGGCAAGCAGGGCAAAGGAATCATCCCCGTTGATCGCGAAGAGCTCACCGGGCCGAAAGGCTACGGCAACGACCGCGTATTCGCGTATCTGCGCTACGAACCTGCTCCGGATGCTGATCAGGACCAGCACGTCGCGGCCCTGGAAAAAGCTGGCCAGCCGGTAATTCGCATTCCGGTGAAAGATACCTACGATCTTCCCCAGGAATTCTTCCGCTGGGAAATCGCCACCGCGGTCGCCGGTTCGATCATCGGCATCAATGCTTTCAACCAGCCCGACGTCGAAGCCAGCAAGGTCGAAACTCGCAAGCTCACGAGCGAATACGAGCAGTCGGGCTCACTGCCACCGGAAAAGCCAATCTTTCAGCAAGGACCATTCAAGCTCTATGCCGATGCAAAAAATGCCGCGGCCCTGAACAGCGGCAATATTGCCGGGCATCTGAAAGCTCATCTCGATCGCATCAAGCCCGGAGACTACTTCGCCGTGCTTGGCTACATCCAGATGAACGAAGAGCATGAAGCCCGGCTGCAGGAGATTCGTCACGCAGTCCGCGACGCCAAGCAGGTGGCAACTTGTCTCGGCTTTGGCCCGCGCTTCCTGCATTCGACGGGGCAGGCCTACAAGGGTGGCCCCAACAGCGGCGTGTTTCTGCAGATCACGTGCGACGACGCTCACGATCTGCCCGTACCCGGCGCGAAATACACATTTGGCGTAGTGAAAGCCGCGCAAGCTCGTGGAGATTTCCAGGTCCTCGCCGACCGCGGCCGACGCGCCTTGCGTGTGCATCTGGGCAAAGATGTCGAAGTCGGTCTCTCGGAAATGCTGGACATCATTGCTGAAGCAGTGATGTAGTTTTCGCCCTCGGGACTTGGCAGTTGAATCTGGTGTTCTGAACCGTGCGGGCCTTCACCTGCCTTTGCAGACGGAGAGAATCGCAGGTTCAGCGTAGAGCATGGGCATACTAGGATTAAGCCCCGAAGGGGCGGCCCAGCTT
>Ga0070713_100001782_pt1 | contig 13876 bp, 12 predicted proteins | sample LARL82metaG_FD_65465 | JGI IMG/M metagenome (GOLD analysis project Ga0070713, IMG submission 65465) | Corn, switchgrass and miscanthus rhizosphere microbial communities from Kellogg Biological Station, Michigan, USA - LAR L8-2 metaG | ecosystem: Host-associated > Plants > Roots > Rhizosphere ... | reverse complement strand
TGACTACTCATCAAAAGGCGTTCCCATGAAACTCAAGAAATCTGTTGCGCTCGTCACCGGAGCCTCCTCAGGCATCGGAAAGGCCACGGCAGAGCGGCTCGCCATCGCGGGCTACACGGTCTACGGCACCAGCAGACGCGTGGCGCAGACAAGCCAGCACCCCTTTGCGATGTTGTCGCTTGACGTGACGCGGGATGAGTCGGCCGCTGCTGCGGTCGAAGAAGTGATCCGGCTGGAAGGCCGCATCGACTTGCTCGTGAACAATGCCGGCTTCAGCGTTGCGCCCGCTGGAGCGGAAGAAAGTTCCATCGAGCAGGCGCAGGCGATCTTTGACACCAACTTCTTCGGAATGATCCGGATGACCCGTGCCGTCGTGCCCCACATGCGACGCCAAGGGGTTGGCCGGATCATCAACATCAGCTCTGTCCTCGGCTTTCTGCCGATGCCGTACGGGGCGCTCTATGCGGCAACCAAGCACGCGGTCGAAGGCTATTCGGAATCGCTCGATCATGAGTTGCGCACCAGGGGCATCCGGGTCTCGGTCATCGAGCCCGCATACACAAAGACGCAGTTCGACGCGAACTTTCTGGAGCCTGACTCGAAGCTCGATGAATACTGCGAGATTCGCGCGGCCTTGGTGGAAAAGACGAAAGAGCTCGTCGAGGCTGGAGACAAGCCTGGTGTTGTAGCCGATGCCGTACTGCGGGCCGCCCTCACGCCCCGTCCGAAGCTCCGTTACACAGCTGGCGGGCGCGCGCGCAGCCTGCAGTTCCTTCGCAGATTCGCGCCGGCTGGCCTGGTCGACGCTGGGATTCGAAGAGATCTGGGACTCGATGCGGTGCTGGTAGGGAGGACATCATGAAAGCGTTCATCATCGATGGGTACAGCAAGAAGAGCCCGATGCGGCTTGGCGAAATGCCGAAGCCTGAGTTTCGGGACAACGATGTGCTGATCGAGGTTCACGCCGCAGGTTTGAACCTGCTGGATTCCAAAATTAAAAGCGGCGAGTTCAAGCTGATCCTGCCTTACCGCATGCCGCTTGTACTGGGCCATGACGTGGCTGGCGTCGTGATTCAAGTTGGATCGCGAGTGCGGCAATTCAAAGTAGGCGACGAAGTCTATTCGCGGGTACCTGATCACCGCATCGGTACGTTTGCGGAGTTCATTGCCGTGAATGAAAACGATGTCGCGCCCAAACCCAGGAACATCACCATGGAAGAAGCGGCATCGATCCCGCTGGTCGGTTTGACGGCCTGGCAGGCTTTGGTTGAAAGAGCCCATTTGAAGAAGGGGCAGAAGGTCTTCATCCAGGCGGGATCCGGCGGCGTCGGCACCTTCGCCATTCAATTGGCCAGGCATATCGGGGCCACGGTAGCCACTACCACGAGCAGCGTAAACACCGACTTGGTGAAGGGCCTTGGGGCAGACATCGTCATCGACTACAAGAAAGACGATTTCGAGAAAGTGCTGCAGAACTGCGATGTGGTCCTGCATAGCCAGGATGCGGTGGCGCTGGAGAAATCCCTGCGCGTGCTGAAGTCCGGCGGAACTCTCATCTCGATTTCCGGCCCTCCCGATCCCGCCTTCGCAAAAGGAATCGGAGCGCCGTGGTTCGTGAGCCTCATCGTCCGTCTGCTGAGTGCCGGCGTCAGGAAAAAGGCGACCCGTCGTGACCTGAAGTATTCGTTCCTCTTCATGCGGGCCGATGGACATCAGCTACGCCAGATCACCCGCCTCATCGAGGCTGGGTCCATCCATCCTGTGATGGACCGAGTTTTTCCATTCGAGTCAACCAACGAAGCTCTGGCCTACGTCGAATCGGGCCGTGCGAAGGGCAAAGTCGTCGTCAAGATCAAGTGAGCCTGTTTATCCGTATCCATGGAGATTGAGAGCGCTGTTGCGCTTGTCACGGGTGCTGATTGGGTATGACGGCAAAGTCTTTGCACTTTTGGAGACCAAAGTGTGTGCAGTGGAGGCGTCTTGTATGCGTACTTTGCTGATTGTTGAATAGCAAAGTGTGTACAGGACTAACTGAAACAAATGCTTAGACGGTCATGGTTGCCGGGTGCATTTGCGATTTGACAACCAAAGTATGTGCTCGACAGGCCGCTAGAACGCTTTAGACGTCTTGCCTCCCTCAACGGCGAGATCTTCTACGCCATGCGCGAAGTCCAGGTCGTCATTGCGCAATGGCGCCATCATTACCACCATCCGACCGCACAGCGCACTGAGCCATCGGCCGCCCGCACTGGAAGCGATCCTGATCCGCAGACATCAACCCAACCCGCGGCTCGCCGCGCAAACTGACTTGGCATCTGGACCAATCAATGCAGGCCAGTTAGGCAAGTGCCGATAGTTGGCTCCGGCACCGTATATATGTGGAGGGTTAGCGCGGCTACTATGCAGCCCCAGGCTTTCCCCCACGCAGCCCTTATTGCTTTTGCACCCATCACGCACGGGTGCGAGAAACCGCTATGTCCAAAAATCTCCGCCGCTTTGTGCCCGTGTTAGCTGGAAGCCTGTTGCTGGCCTCATGGGCCGTTTGCAATGACGCGCACGCTAAACGTGTAGTCGCGACGGATTCCGCCGATGCCAACACTGCTACCGATATCCTCCCTTGCCATCGGTATGACGGCTTGCAGCCGCAAGGCACCACCAATCCGGCCATCAGCATCTGCGAAACCATATCGCCGGATTTGGGCAAGTTTCGCGAAAAGTTGGCCGAGCACGGCTGGCTGATTCAAGGTGGCATCACTCTGGGCGGAACCTTCGACCTGCTGGATCATGGTGCGCATCCCCAGCTTTACATCGGGCAAAATCCCACTTATCGGGTTAACGGGTATGTAGCCGCTACCTACGATCTATCCCGGGTGGGTTTTGCCGGCGCTTCGCAACTGGTGTTCAATGCGAACGTGCAACGGTTCTCGTACGCCGGGGAAAATCCAACCGGTTTCGCCATCAACAGCCTCTATGTCAGTCAGCGCTTCAATGACGGGCGCGTGCAGTTGCAATATGGCTTTGAGGAGCTAGGCAACCAGTTCTATGGTTTTGCACTCGGCACCAGTTCCACGACGTCGCCGGCCGGTGTCGGAAGTTCCATCCCCTACGAAGTCGGCTTCATCTTCAATAAGACGGCACCCGAGATCAACCTGCGCTTGGCTTCGGCCAACAAGCATTTCTATGAGCGGATCGGCGTGACCCGCAGTGTGGATCCCGAGGGAGCGCAAGCGGATTGGGACCACAATAATTTCCTGGGGCTGAAGTGGCATATTCCCGGTGCCAAGGCGCTCCTCATCAATGAGCTGGGCTACCAGGTCGATGCCGCTCCCAGCCAACGGATGATATGGCTGCGGCAGGGCGTGATGTACAACGAAAGCCGTATTTCAAGCTTCCACGGAGGCTATGCGGATGGCAACTATGCCTATTACCTGGTCGGCGACTATCAGTTGCTCCAGACCGATGCGGCAAAGCCGTATCGAGGGTTTTACGTCAATGTAAAAGCCGACTATGCGCCACCCGATCGTAACGTCTATACCGGAGATATCGGCGCTACGTTGTACGTACTGGGTCCTTTCGGGCAGCCCGATGATGCGCTCGCGCTGGGCTATACCTTCAATCGATTGAGCCGTTCCTATCAGCGCATGCAACAGGCAAGCGGGATCGCCGCTGTGGACTACAGTCGCAACTATGCGCTGTCCTATGTCTACCGTGTGACGCGCGGCGTTTATCTCTCCAACCAACTGAGCTATACCGTCAACCCCATTCCGGCGCCGAAGCAGCCGGAAGCCTTGACGTGGATGAGTTCGTTGTCGCTGTCTTACTGAATCTGGTATTCGATCAATCCAGACACGCGCGCCTGGGGCCACCTCTACGGAGGTGGCCTCTTTCTTCATATCGCTCGTTCAAGACAATAAAGGGCATTAATCCTGTTTACTAGGGAGTGAAGAGGGCGGGGCACCGTCTTCCTGGTCTGTGGCCGCTTCCCGAAAAGCAAGCCAGCTCTTGATGGCGTACGCGGTCCGGACTTGTTGAAAGCGCCGGCGACGAACTACGTAGCTGGCCGCGGAGAACGCCAACAACAGCGCACTGGTTGGCCGAAGCATGACTTCAGACCTATGTACTAGTGTCAACTTCGTACTATGGTTCACTCAAGTCTAAGCGGTAGTGAAGGTGAGCCCGATGGAAGACAGCGTCAGTCAGTTGAAGAAGTTCCAGAAGGAGCTTTCCAGCGGCACCGTGTCGCTGGTGCTGCTGGCCGTGCTGGGCCAGTCGCGTCAGCCGATGTATGGCTACCAGATCGCCAAGCGGCTGGAGGAAGTGGGCGAGGGCGTGCTGGCCGGCAAGCAGAGCGCGCTGTATCCGGTGCTGCGCAATCTGGAAGGCGCCGGCTTGCTCGCCAGCGAGGTCGAACCTTCCGTTAGCGGCCCGCCGCGCCGCTACTACCGCATCACCAAGCCGGGGCGAGAGGTGCTGCGCGAATGGGTCGCCGCCTGGACGGCTACCCGCGATTCCGTCGATAACGTCTTGCAAGGAGGGGTGTAATGAACGCGCCACGCACTATCAACGAATATCTGGAGCAGCTTCGCGCTGCCTTGCGCGGTGCCGATCCTGCCCTGGTGCAGGATGCGCTGTACGACGCCGAGGAACATCTGCGTGCGGAGCTGGCCGAGCGGCCCGGCTGTGACGAGGCGGCCATGCTCGAACATGTCGTCGGCAGCTACGGCGCGCCGGACGAGGTGGCGGACATCTACCGAGATCAGGAGATCAAGATCCAGCGTGCGATCCGTCCGCCGCCGCCGCCGCAACGCCATTCGGTGCTGGGACGTTTCTTCGGCGTCGCGGCCGATCCACATACTTACGGCGCGCTGTTCTACCTGCTGCTGGCGCTGGCCACCGGTATTTTCTACTTCACCTGGGCGGTGACCGGCGTATCGCTGTCGGGTGGCCTGTCGGTGCTGATCATCGGCATACCGTTCATCGTGCTGTTCCTGGGCAGCGTACGCGGGCTGTCGTTGCTGGAGGGACGCATCGTGGAAACCATGCTGGGCGTGCGCATGCCACGCCGGCCACCGTATCCCGCACAGCAGGGGCTGCCGCTGCTGAAGCGCATCGGTGCGATGTTCACCGATGGCCGCACCTGGACCACGTTGTTCTACATGTTGCTGATGCTGCCGCTGGGCATCATCTATTTCACGATCACGGTAACGTTGTTGAGCTTGTCGCTGGGTCTCATCGGCTCTCCTTTCGCCAAGGCCTTCGGCTGGAACGTGATCAACATGGATTTCGATGGCTTCAGCTACTACGGCCCGGGCTGGTTCGGCACTATCGGGCTTTGCCTGGCCGGTATCGTGCTTCTGTTTGCCAGCCTGCATCTGGTGCGTGGCATCGGTCGGCTGCATGGGCAGATCGCCAAGCATCTGCTGGTGCCCAGCTCGGCGGCGTGAATCCAGGCCAAGCGGGTCAGCGATAGTTGAGGTCGGGCGAGGACAGCAGGTAGGTGTTCCATTCCTGTTGCGAGGTGGCCTCGGTGAGCGCAGTACGCGCCGCTTTCGAAAGGCGCGGCTCGATGGTGTCGTAATACAGCCGCGTGCTCAGCATCGGAAATCCGGCTTCGCGTGACGTGCTGCCGGCCGGCGTGAACAGCTGATTGTTGCCGGTGCCTATCGCGTTGGCGATGCCGAAGCGCTTTTCCATCTGACCGGAGCTGGTCCAGCTGTCGCCATCCAGCGGCCAACCGTCCGGAGTGATGCGGCCGAACAGGGGTTCATCCAGCTGGTTCAGCCAGTAGACCAGCGGCATGGCATTGGCGAGAGGTTTGCCGTCGTAAGCCAGCCGCACCGACGACACCACGAACTGGGTCGGGTCCTTGAACTTCCCGCCGGCGGCGGCCACGAGCTCGCGCGACTCGAACAGGGTGCGCATCACCTTGGCCAGATCGCCATCGCTGCGCAGGAAGGCGCGGGCCATCTTGTCCACCAGTGGCTTGGGTGGCTGGTCGGCGACAAAATATTCGGCGAGCCGCTGCGAGACGAAATGCGCACAAGCGGGCTGGTGCACGATGATGTCGACGGCCTGATTCACTTCGTCGAAGCCACTGCCATGGATGGTGTGGCCGAGGAAGGTCTTGTCGCTGAAATCGTGCCGCTGCGGGTTGAACTCGAACAAACCGTTGCGGACCACCAGCGGTGCGAACTTGGGGTTGAAGCGTTGCGGCTTGCCGTCGACCGGTGCGATACCGACGCCGGTGAGGATCAGCGCCAGTTGCTGCACGTCCTGCTGGGTGTAGCCCGAATTGACGCCCAGCGTGTGCAGCTCCATCAGCTCGCGCGCATAGTTCTCGTTGACGTGGCCTTTCGCGTTCTGCGCGTTGTCGAGAAATTCCAGCATCGCCGGACTTTCCAGCGTGGCCATCAACAGATCCTTGAACTTGCCCAGAGCGTGCGGACGAATGGTGTTCTGCACGTAGTCGGCCAGTTCCCAGCGGACGCGGCCTTTTGCGGCGTACACGCTGAAATGATTGAGCCAGAACCACACCAGTTGCTCTTTCAGCTGGTTGGGACCGTATACCGCCTGCAGCAGTTCGGCCTGCTGCGTCTCTTGCGCCAGCTGATTGCCGTGATCCTGCAAGGCCTTGTTCGCGGCGGCCTTGTCCGGTCCCTCAGGCAGCGCCTTGATGCGCTGCTGTTCGGTTTGGAGCGTGGCGAGCAGCTGCGTGGTCGGCGTGCCGACTGCTTCGAAGCTGTCGGTCAGCTGCGCGATCGCAGGTGGCAGCTGACCTTGCATGCGGTCGGCGAGTTGCGCATCCAGCAGATGTTTGCGGCCCAGGCTGCGGTATTCGACCACGCTTGCGCTGTCCAGGCCAAAGCCATCGCGGCGCAACCATGCAATATCGTCGGCGCCCAGGCTGGCCGGGCCACTGGCGCTGGCCAGCACCGGCGCGAGCAGTAGCAGCCATGCGGCCGTGCGCCACCGGCGTGCTGTCGTCATGGAAAAAGCGGTAACCGGCGTTCGGCGCATGTGGGGCGTTCCTTCGAGCGAAAGAGGTGATCCGTGCAGTGTCGCTGCAAGGCTTTGCTCATACCAGTTGCAAGTCCCTGGGCCGGGCTTGCGGGAACACGGTCTGCAGCTGGCTGTCGCGCAGCCCCCAGACGCGTCCCATCAGGCCGCCCAGCGTGTCGCGATAATTGTTGAGCACGGGGTAGTCGCGGTTCTGCAGCAGGTTCTGTTGATTGACGGCGACCTGCTCCCCGGCGATGCGGCCGCCGTTGACCTTGCCGCCCAGCACCCAGTGCACGGTGCCATGGCCGTGGTCGGTACCCTTGTCGCCGTTCTCGCGGAAGGTGCGGCCAAATTCGGAAACCACCACCACCACGGTGTTGTTCCATTCGTCGCCGAGCGCGTCCGCGTAGGCGGCCAACCCTTCGCCGAGGTTGCGCAGATTGTTGGCCAGCCCGCCGGTGACGCTGCCCTGGTTCACGTGGGTATCCCAGCCGCCGATGTCGATGAAACCCAGCCGGTAGCGCTCGCGCATCAGCGCGGCGATACGCTGCGTCTCGCTGGCAAAGCCCTTGGCGCTGGGCGCGCCGCGGCTGGCGTGAGCCATCTCGTCGCGCAGATCCTGCGATACGGTGTTCGGCAAGGCCAGGCCGTCCGCGGTGGCTGCAGCCAATGACGTGCCCTGATACATCTGGGTGAGGATCGCCGACTGGCGCGCGTCGAAGTGCGGTTTGGTGTCGCCTTTCAGCGAGATGTTGGGAATGTCCGTGGCGGCGCCCTGGAAACTCAGCGGCAGCGATTTGGTGAACGCGATCGGTGGCGTCCCCGGCAGCGCTCCGGATAGCCGGGCGAGAAAGCCGGAACGGAAGCTGCCGCGATTCGCGGTGGGTTCGCCGGATTCGATGTTGTCCTGAGTCTCGAAATGGCTGCGCGACATATCGTCGGTGCCCGCGAACGGCACGAAGGCGATCTGCTTGCGTTGCCACAGCGGGTAGATCGAATCGCGCAACACCGGGTTGAGGCCCCAGTTCGCATCCAGCGCGATCGCGCTATTGGGGTCGCCCGGATCGGGTCGGGCGATCGCCAATGTCGGTCGCGACGCGTAGTAGAAGTCGCTGCCGTGCGGCACCAACAGATTGTTGCAGTCGTAGCCGCCACGCAGGAACACCAGCAGGAAACGGGGTGCATGGGCCGGCATGGCGAACAGTTTTCCGGAGAACGACAGCGCCGGCAACGCGGCAGCGGCACTGGCAGCGGCGAACAGGAATTCACGGCGGTTCATGGCAAACCTCGATGCGGTGAGTCGTTGAAGTGGGTAGGTGGGTGCGATGGCGTCAGCGGTAACTGAAATCGGGCGAGGACAGCATGAACGTGTTCCATTCCGCGGGCGACTGCGCCTTGCCCAGCGCCGTGCGGGTGGCTTCGGACAAATAAGGCTCGATCGCAGCGCGATACAACGGCGTATTCAGCGTGGGCGTATTTGGCGCAGGCACGTCGGGACGCGATCCGGAAGTGTCATCGTCACTCATGAACAGACGATTTCTGCCGCTGCCGATCGCACGTGCCACATCGAAGCGCTTGGCCATCTGGCCGGAGCCCGACCAACCGGCTGCGTCCAGCGGCCAGCCGTCCGGCGTGATCCGGCCGAATACGGGCTCGCCCATCTGGTTGAGCCAGTTGACCAGCGGCGCGGCGTTGCCGACCGGTTTGCCGTCATAGGTGAGCCGCATCGCCGAAACCAGGAACTGCGTGGGGTCCTTGAATTTTTTGCCGTAGCTAGCGGTCAGCGCAGGCGAGTCGAACATCGTGCGCAGTACCGCGGCGATGTCGCCATCGGTGCGCTGGAATGTCTGCGCCATCGCCGACACCAGTGCCGGCGGTGGCTGGTCGGCGACGAAATATTCGGCGAGCCGGCGCGAGATGAACTGTGCGCAGGCAGGCTGGCGGGTGATCAGCGTCACCGCTTGTTCTATCTCGTCATAGCCGCTGCCCTTGATCGTGTGGCCAAGAAAGGTCTTGTCGCCGAAGTCGTGCTTGTTCGGGTTGAACACGAACAGGCCGTCGCGCACGAAGCCGGGCCGTCCGCGTTCGCCGAAGCGGCCCGGTCGCCCCTCGCGCAGCGGCGTGACACCGGCGCCGGTGAGGATCAGCGCCAGTTGCTGCACGTCTTGCTGGGTGTAGCCGGAGCCCACGCCCATCGTGTGCAGCTCCATCAGCTCGCGCGCGTAGTTTTCGTTGGTCTTGCCCTTGATGTTCTTCGCGTTGTCGAGGAACTCCAGCATGGCCGGGCTTTTCAGCGTAGCCATCAGCAGATCCCTGAACTTGCCCAATGCGTGCGGGCGGATGGCGTGTTCGGCGTAATCGTTGGCGACCAGCCGCACCCGCCCCTTGGTCGCGTACACGCTGAAATGGTTGAGCCAGAACCACACCATCTGCTCCTTCAGCTGGTCGCCGCCGTAGATGGCATGCAGCAGTTCGACCTGGGCCTCCTGCTGGTACAGCTTCTTCCGATATTCCTGCAGGGTTTTCTTCGTGGCCTCCTTGTCAGCACCTTCCGCGGCGTTCTTGAACTGCTTCTGCTGATCCCGGTAAGCCATCAACAGTTGTGCCGGCGGCGTGTTGACCACGTCGTAGCTGTTGATCAATGTGCTGATCGCAGGCGGCAAGGTGTCGTCGCGCCCGGCGAGCTCTTCATCCAGATATCGGGCACGTCCCACCTGCTGATAGCGCGCCACACTGGCCGAGTCGATGCCGAAACCGACGCGCTGCAGCCACGCGACATCGTCATGGCTCAACGGTTTTGCACTCTGCGCCGATACAGCCAGGGGCGCGAGACCGGCAAGAGCGACCGGCAGCCAGCGCAGCAGCCGGGCGGCGATACCTGGGCGATGGATCGAATCTGGAGGCATGCGAACGTCCACGTTGGTTTCGGATGACAACAGGCTGATGCGCTGTCCTCCGATTCAACGCGGCAGAGGGCCGTCGGATGACACGGTCCGATTTTCCGCATGTTCTTGTGCGGCCGGTTAGAACTCGTCGACAAATTCGATACCGGCGTCGCGGTCACTGGCGATCATTTCGGCGTTCACGCGCACGGTCTCGGCCAGCTCGTCGCTGGGAGCATCCACTTCGATGAAATAGACCTGACCTTCACTGTCGCTTACCGACTCGCTGGAACTGGAATCCTCGCGCATGCCGGGCATGAGGTCGTCGACCTCCTCCACGTGTTCGATGTCGTCGATGCCATGCAGGGCGGCGATGACGGTATCGGCGTCGGCACGGCTGCCGATCAGCCGAAAGCGGACCATGGGCATGGGGCACTCCTCGCTACGATGACGGGTGACCATGCTTGCAAGTGCGGCGCATACGGGAAGTGATGTCTTCATGAGGGCAAATGACCCGTATCATGCGGCACTGCTCACCTTGACGAACTTCGATACCGATGCCCAAGACCTACGACCGCGAGTATTTCGACAAGTGGTATCGCGATCCGCAGCATTCAGTCGCCTCGCCGGCCGAGCTCAGGCGCAAGGTGGCGATGGTGGTGGCGCAAGCCGAGTACTACCTCGGCCGGACTATCCTCAATGTGCTCGATGTCGGCTGCGGCGAGGCAACCTGGCGTGCGCCGCTGCGCGCGTTGCGCCCGCATATCGACTATCGCGGGCTGGACGCCAGCGAGTACGCCGTGGCGCGCTACGGTCGCAGCCGCAACATCGGCCTGGCGCGTTTCGGCCAGCTCGAACAGTTGCGTTTCGACACGCGTTTCGACTTGATCGTCTGCACCGATGTGCTGCATTACCTGAAGCCGGCCGAGATCCGCGCAGGCCTGCAGGGCATCGGCGAGATGCTCGAGGGCGTCGCGTTTCTCGAGGTATTCACCAATCGCGACGACGTGGCCGGCGATCATCACGGTTTCGTGGCGCGTGCGCCGGCCTGGTATCTGCGCGAGTTCGGCGAGGTGGGACTGCTGCCGTGCGGATCGCATTGCTACCTGGGGCCGCGGCTGGGGCGTCACATCGCGGCGCTGGAACGGGCGCAGCTGCCGAGCCGGTGATTCTTCGGGCGATCAGAACTCCAGATGGGCGCGCATGCCGACAAAGCGGGCCGGTCCGCGGGCGCGGTTGTAGCCCGGGTTGTGGATCAGCTGGATGTCGGGAGCGAGCGTCAGGTGATCGACCACCGCAATATTGTAATAAGCCTCGACGATGCGCTCGCGGCCATAGGCGAGCGCGCCATCGCCCAGCGTGAATCCCTGGCCGCCCAGAGCCAGGTAGTCGCGATGCGCTGGCGACAGCGCGTCGATGGCGAACGCGACGCCCAGATGATCTTTCGGCCGATCCCAATGCGCGCCGGAGAGCTGCAGGCCGGCGCTCAGGGTGCGATCCACTTCGGTGAACGCAAACGATTCGTTGCGACCGTCATTCCAGCCTGCGCGGGCGAACAGCCCGGTCTCGCCATCGTCCGCCAGCGGCAGCTCGCCGTTGACCGCGAAGCCGTACTTGCGCCGTCCGGGGCGGTCGTCGGCATGGATGTCCGGTGGGGTGCCATGAGCAAGCGCGTACGCAATGGCGTCGCGGTACACGCCCATGTTCGCGACGTTGCGGAATGCCAGCAGCCGCAGGATCGCGCCGTCCGCGTGCGGCTGCAAGGTCAGTTCGAGCTGCTCGCCGCGGGCGCGCCGCGGTGAACTCTCCAGCTTCGTCCCATTCGCTTCGACGGGCATCAGGTAGACGCCGTAGCGCAGGCTCCAGCTCGGGTTGATCCAGCCCAGCATCAGCCCGTCGGTATAGCCGCGGGTATCGGCGGCGAAATCCCACGCGGTGTTGTTGAGCAACGACCAATTCAGGAATTGCGTGCGTGCCGCATCGGCGTAGCGGTTCTTGTCGAAGTCGTCACTCACCGCCATCTTGCCCAACTTGATTTCGATGCGGTGGGTGGCTTCTTGGCCCGGCAACTGGTCCTGGCCGCGCTGAGCCGATTCGTGTTCGTCGCCCAGCGGCAGCGTCCAGCGCAGGTACCGGCGCGCGACGTAGGCGGTCTTGCTCAAGGTGCCGCCGCCGGAATGCACCACGTCGCCATTGGCGAACCCACCCAGGCCGGTGGCCCCGCTGACCGCTTCGCCCTTGAACATTTCCACGTCGAAGTAGAACTGGAAATGCGCCGGCAAGGCGACGCCGAAGTAGGCGCCGAAGGTGTGCGATCGCTCGGTATCGCCACGCGCGCGCAGGCTCATCGGGCCGCTGTACGGCGAATGCATGGACGATTGGTGCTGGTCGATGAAGGTGTACTGCGCACCCAGCCATTGCGGCACAAACATCGGCGCGTCGTCGGCCAGCGTGGGGGTGGACGCCAGTGCAAGCCAGAGGGCCGCGGCGAACAGGTGGATTTTTTTCATGCTCGTCTCCGTATCCGCTGCACGGAGCGAGCGGATCAGCCGGGCAGCGATCCACTCGCGGCCGGGCCGCGAGAGTAGATGTCTGTGTGCATCGAAAGCGCCGCAGGGGCGGTCCGGCTGCAACTGGCTGGGTCGCTGTCCATGGTGGATCAGGTCTCGTGGGGTTCTGGTGCAGGTGAAGGCGCGCGCATGCTGACCGCAGGAGAAGTCTATGTCAATGCAAAAATGGTGACACGAACAAAAACCGCATATGGTTTCGTCAAGGCACCGCGACGGTCTTGTGTTTGTAGCCGCACAGGTCGCGGATCGCGCAATGCGGGCAGTCCGGTTTGCGTGCCTTGCATACGTAACGGCCGTGCAGGATCAGCCAATGATGCGCGTCCTGTTTGAACTCGGCTGGGATCACCTTCTCGAGCTTGGCTTCGACCGCGCGCACATCCTTGCCCGGTGCCAGGCCGGTACGGTTGGCCACGCGAAAGATATGCGTATCCACCGCGATGGTCGGTTCGCCGAACGCCGTGTTGAGCACCACGTTGGCGGTCTTGCGGCCGACCCCGGGGAGGGCTTCCAGCGCTTCGCGATTGTGCGGCACTTCGCCACCGTGCCGCTCGATCAGCAGCTGGCACAGCGCGATCACGTTCTTGGCCTTCGCGTTGAACAATCCGATCGTGCTGATGTAACGCTTCAGGCCTTCCTCGCCAAGCTCGAGGATGGCCTGCGGCGTGTTGGCGACCGGATACAGTTTCCTGGTGGCCTTGTTGACACCGACATCGGTAGCCTGCGCCGACAATACCACCGCGACCAGCAATTCGAACGGCGTGCTGTAGGCGAGCTCGGTGGTCGGGTGCGGGTTGAGTTCGCGCAGCCGCGAGAAAAGCTCGATCACGTCGGCGCGTTTCATGGTTTCGGTTCCTGCTGCTTTGCCTTGGCGCGGGCCAGGGCCTCCAGCACAGGATTGCGCTGGGCGTTGGTGTCGACGGCCGCCTTGCGCGCCGCCAGTTCCGTCTCGTGTTCGACCCGCAGGCGCTCCAGCCGCACCTCGTGCCGCTGGAAATGCGCGCGTGCCGCGTCGGCGTGAGCGGTGTCGAGCTGTGCTTCGGGCATGGGCAGCAGCACGATGCAGTCGACCGGGCAGGCCGGCACGCACAGCTCGCAGCCGGTGCAGTCGTCGGCGATCACCGTGTGCATCAATTTCGCCGCGCCGACGATCGCATCGACCGGACAGGCCTGGATGCATTTGGTGCAACCGATGCAGTCGGCCTCGACGATGCGCGCCAGCGCGCGCGGCTTCTCGACGCCGTTTGCGGGGTTCAGCGGCAGCACCGGCCGATCGAGCAGCGCCGCCAGTTTCACGATGCCGTCCGCGCCACCAGGCGGACATTGGTTGATTTCCGCCTCACCACGCGCGATCGCTTCTGCATACGGCCGGCAGCCGTGATAGCCGCACTGCTCGCATTGCGTCTGCGGCAACAGCGCGTCGATGCG
>Ga0070713_100001781_pt1 | contig 13883 bp, 12 predicted proteins | sample LARL82metaG_FD_65465 | JGI IMG/M metagenome (GOLD analysis project Ga0070713, IMG submission 65465) | Corn, switchgrass and miscanthus rhizosphere microbial communities from Kellogg Biological Station, Michigan, USA - LAR L8-2 metaG | ecosystem: Host-associated > Plants > Roots > Rhizosphere ... | reverse complement strand
AGATTATTTACCGAAAACGAAATCATAGAGTTTCTCCACCCCGGCATGGTGCCGGCCCTGGAGACATTCCATGAGCACGCAGAATCAGAAAGTCGCCCTGGTCACAGGCGCATCCCGCGGTATCGGGGCTGCCATTGCGCAGCGACTGGCCCGCGACGGTTTTACCGTTATCGTCAACTACGCGGAAAGTGCGGAACCGGCCGAAGCCCTGGTCCGATCGATCCAGCAAGCCGGCGGCCAAGCATTGGCAGCGAAGGCGGACGTGAGCGACCCGACCGATGTCCGCCGCCTCTTCGATGCCGCGGAAACCGCCTTCGGCGGCGTGGATGTACTGGTTAACAACGCCGGCATCATGCAACTGGCGAACATGGCGGACGCGGAGGACGCCTCGTTCGATCGTCAGATCGCGGTGAACCTGAAAGGCACCTTCAACACGCTGCGCGAAGCCGCCACACGTCTGCGCAATGGCGGCCGCATCGTGAATTTCTCATCAAGCGTTGTCGGCCTGCTTCAACCCGGCTATGGCGTCTATGCCGCCACCAAAGCCGGCGTCGAGGCGATAACGGGTGTGTTCGCCAAGGAGCTGCGCGGACGCAGCATCACGGTCAACGCGATTGCGCCAGGCCCCACTGCCACGGATCTCTTCCTCAAGGGCAAGCCACAGGAAGTCGTTGATCGCCTCGCCAAGCTCGCTCCGCTGGAGCGTCTGGGCCAGCCCGAAGACATTGCCGACGCAGTCGCCTTCCTTGCCGGCCCCGACGCTGGCTGGATCAACGGCCAGGTGCTGCGCGCCAACGGCGGAATCATCTGAACCCCTCGTGCCGTGTCACCCACGCGGCGCTCACTTTTGAGAAAAGGAATCCCATCATGAAACAGGTCATCGTTGTCACCGGCGCCTCCAGTGGCTTTGGCGCCCTCGCCGCCCGCGCGCTCGCCCAAGCCGGACATACGGTCTACGCCAGCATGCGTGAAACCACCGGCCGCAACGCGCCGCAAGTCGAAGAAGTGAAGAAGTACGCCAGAGAGCATGGTGTCGATCTGCGTGCCGTCGAGCTGGACGTTGCCAGCGAAGCATCGGCTGAAACGGGCATCCAGAAGATCCTTGCCGACAGCGGCCGTCTGGACGTCGTCATTCACAACGCCGGCCACATGTCGTTCGGACCCGCCGAGGCATTCACACCGGAGCAGTTTGCCCAGCTCTACGACATCAACGTGCTCAGCACGCAACGTGTCAACCGCGCTGCCTTGCCGCATATGCGCAAGCAGGGTCGTGGCCTGGTGGTGTGGGTATCGAGCAGCAGTGCACGTGGCGGTACGCCGCCTTATCTCTCGCCGTACTTCGCAGCGAAGGCGGCGATGGATTCGCTGGCCGTCAGCTACGCCAGCGAGCTTTCGCGCTGGGGTATCGAAACCTCGATCATCGTGCCGGGCGCCTTCACCAAGGGCACCAATCACTTCGCGCATTCGGGCTCACCAGCGGACAAGAATCGTGCCGCTGAATACGACAACGGCCCCTATGCCGGTATCCCGGAACAAGCCCTGAAAGGTCTCGCCGCGCTCGAACCCGCGGATGCCGACGCCACAACCGTTGCCGATGCTATCGTGAAGGTGGTCGGCATGCCGTTCCGCAAACGTCCATTCCGTACACATATCGATCCTTCCCAGGATGGCTGCGAAGTCGTCAATGGTGTCGCCGATCGTGTACGCGCGGAGATGTTCCGTCGCATCGGCCTGGAGGATCTGTTGCTGCCACAGCTGAGGCCGGAGCCTGCAAGCTGAAGCAATGCGATGCTTGTCGGATGTGGGGCGGCAAGGAGACCTTGCCGCCTTTTCATTCCAAAGAATGCATATCGGTATCAGCGCTGCGCAAAATGTCAGCACGCCGTGCCAAGTACCTGTCGACAAAAGGCCTGAGCGACGTTGTCCACAGGCTTTCATCGGACACGTGCACAACCGCTGTGGATAAAAGCCGGGATCGCGTTCCCATTGCACGCCGCCTACCCGCAACCTCTGGATGCCTGGTCACGGGAACCTCGACTGGCTTTAGCCTCGAACCTCAGACGAGCACTTGCCTCGTGCGCGCAAGAAACTGATGAATCTCCTGCTCCGTTTTTGTGTCGATCATGTACACCGGCCGCCGGCCATTGGGGCACGGTAGATGCGGCGTTGTACCGAAGAGGCGGCAGATAAGAGGACGTTCCCCGTAGACCTCGCAACCGTGCTGGCCCAGATGCGGACAGCTCAGCTCGGCCAGCGCGCTCGCGTGTTCGGCCTCGGTCTTGACGGGCAGCCTCGCCATTTCTTCCGACGACGCCGTCACCGGCCCGCAGCAATCGTGGCAACCGACGATGCAGGTGAAAGACGGGATGCGTCGGCGCAATTCATCAATTTTACGGTCGTTGCGAGTCATGGCACTTCCGTACGAGCGTGGCGTGGTGGCAAGTCCCGAGGTCAGGGACGTGGGCGATCGAGGTGTCGCGTGATATGTACAAGACCACGCAGGATGGCCAGCGGGCTGGGGGGACAACCGTTGACCACGGCATCGACAGGAATCACATCGCTGATCGGACCGCGCACGGCGTAGTTGGTATTGAATATCCCTCCACACGCGCCGCAATCCCCCACCGCGAGCACCCACTTGGGCTCGGGCATCGCTTCATAAGTCTGCCTGAGTGCGTCTTCCATGTTGACCGACACCGGCCCGGTGACCAGCAGCAGATCGGCATGCCGGGGACTGGCGACGAACCGGATGCCCGCACCTTCGAGGTTGTAGTACGGATTGCTCAGCGCGTGGATTTCGAGCTCGCAGCCGTTGCAGGAGCCGGCGTCGACATGGCGTATGCACAAGGCTCGCCCGAACACGGCATGCAGCTCGCGCTGGATCGCGGTCAGTTCGGTGTCCGTGTCCGGTGACGGCAGAGGTTCGCTCAAGCTGCCAACGCGGCGGATGCGTGAAAGGATATCGAACATGCCCGCTTACCCGTCGTGTCCGCTGTAGGAAAGATTGAATGACTTGTTGATGAGGGGAAAGTCGGGAACGATGTTGCCCAGAAGCGCGACTTCGATCAGCGGCCAGTTCTGCCACGAAGGGTCGTGCGGGTGGCAACGCCGGATGCGACCTTCCGGACCAGTCTCCAACGCCACCATCACCGGGCCGCGCCATCCTTCGATCAGACCGAGCCCCAGCTGACCGGCCGGCGCCATCGGTGGTTCGGCGCAGAGCTCGCCCTGCGGCAGCGTGTCCAGCAGTTGCCTACACAACCGCAGCGATTCCAGCGTTTCGTCAAACCGTAGCTGGACGCGTGCCGCCACATCGCCTTCCGTGCGCGTCGCCAGCACGGGCGCCAGGTTGTCGTAGGGTGTCCACGGCTGATCGACACGAAGATCGCGGGCGATACCTGAGGCGCGTGCGGCCAGGCCGATGGCGCCCAGTGTCCGGGCCTGATCGGGCGTCAGCCGGCCGGCGCCGAGAAAACGATCCTGCAAGCCCTCGTGGTTGGCGTAGATGGAACGCAGTTCATGCACGGCCCGTTCGAGCATCGCGATTTCGTCGAGCAGGGTCGGTATCGCCCGCACCGACAGGTCGCAGGCCACTCCTCCGGGCACCACGAAATCGAACAGGTAGCGCTGACCAAACACCTCCGAGTTATGGCGAAGCAGCTGTTCTTTCAGGCTCGAGAACTGGGTCAGCCCGAACCCGAAGCCGGCGTCGTTGCCGATGGCGCCAAGATCGCCCAGATGATTGGCGATGCGTTCGCGTTCGAGCGCCAGGGCGCGCAATGCGACGGCACGCGGCGACAAGGTTGTGGCGGTGATGGACTCCAGCGCCGCGCAATAAGCCCAGCCAAAGGCTACCGTCGAATCCCCGCTGACCCGTGCCGCGAGACGATGCCCGTCGCGTTGGGCGAAGCTCTCAAAACGCTTGGCAACACCTTTGTGCGTGTAGCCCAGACGTTCTTCCAGGCGCAGTGCCTTCTCGCCCACCACGGAGATATGGAAACGCCCCGGCTCGATGACGCCGGCATGGACGGGGCCCACCGCCACCTCGTGCACGCCTTCGCCGATGACCGGCACGAACGGATACGGCACACTGACGATCGGGTAGGTTTGCGCCGAGCTGACATCGCGGCGCAGGGGAAACACTTTCTCCGGCCAGCCACCATGACGCAACCAGGGGCGCGTGTCGCCGCCGTCGGCCCGAATGCCGAGCAAGTCGTGGACCGCACGTTGCATGCGATCGGCCACCGGAAAACCCGGCACCAAAGAGGGGTATACCGCGCGCTCGGCGGGCATCGCGTGTTCGATCACGAGAACGCGATCAGGCAGCAGATAGGCCGCACGAATGCGAAAGCACCGGTCGACGTCACGATCGTCGCTGCCCCATAGCGACAACAGACTGGCGCCCGCCTCGCGCAGCGCGTCGGCCGCCTCCGTCCAGTGGTGGGCGTCGGCCAGCACGCGGCAGCCCGCCACGTTGGAGCGCAGCGGTACGGATTCAGAGTCGAGGAAGTCCGGCCACATACGATTCATCCGATCAGGTGTGCCGCCACGCGATACCATTCGGCGAGTGCGGGTGGCATGTACACGCCGAGCATCAGCACGATCGACAAATGGACAAACACGGGCACCAGCGCAGGCGAATGAGGCAACGGCCGCGCGTCGGTCTCGCCAAATACCATCGGCTGCACGTGGCCGAAGATTGCGGCGAACGCTACACCCAGGGCGGCCAGCAGGACTGGCGTGGCCCATGGGTGATCGCGCATCGCCGTGGTCAGAATCAGGTACTCGCTGGTGAACACGCCGAACGGAGGCATGCCGAGTATCGCCAGCGATCCCAGCATCAGCCCCCAGCCCACGGTGGGACTGACCACCAGCAAGCCGCGAATGCCCGCGATACGCTGCGTGCCCGCGATCTGCGATGCATGACCCGCGGCGAAAAAGATCGCCGACTTGGTCAACGAGTGCACGGTCATGTGCAGCAGCGCCGCAAAATTCGCCAGCGGACCACCCATGCCGAACGCGAACGTGATGATGCCCATGTGCTCGATCGAGGAATAGCCGAACAGACGCTTGATGTCGCGCTGGCGCCACAGGAAAAACGCGGCCAGCAACGTCGAGAGCAGGCCGAAACCCATCAGCATGCGTCCAGGCACCGCCGAATGCATCGCGCCGACGGCGAGAATCTTGCAGCGAACCACCGCATACATCGCCACGTTGAGCAGCAGCCCCGACAACACCGCCGAAACCGGCGTCGGGCCCTCGGCATGGGCATCGGGCAGCCAGTTGTGCAGAGGCGCGAGGCCCACCTTGGTGCCGTAGCCGACCAGCAGAAACACAAAAGCCAGTCCGATCACGGTGGGATCGAGCTGCTCCTTCACGGCATCGAGATGCGTCCACAGCAGGGCGCTCATCCCTGCCCCGCCCAGCAAATGCTCCGCCGCGAAATACAGCAGGATGGTGCCGAACAAGGCCAACGCGATACCGACGCCGCACAGGATGAAGTACTTCCACGCCGCCTCGATACTGGCGCGGGTGCGGTACAGCGACACCAGCAGCACCGTCGACAACGTCGCCGCTTCCATCGCGACCCACAGCAGTCCCATGTTGTTGGTCGACAATGCCACCAGCATGGCGGTCATGAACAGCTGGTACATACTGTGATACAGCCGCAGGCGACGCGCGTTGAGGCGACCGTGATCTTCCTCGATGCGCATGTAGGGTCGGGAGAACACCGCCGTGGTGAAGCCGACCAGCGCGGTCAACGCGATCAGGAACACATTGAATGGGTCGACGAAGAACTGCTCGTGGGCCACCGTCATCGGCCCTTCGCCGATGATCCGAAGAACCAGCGCGCCGGCAGCGATCAGCGTGGCGAAGCTGATGACGACATTGAGTTCCGCAGCACGTTGTTGCGCGCCGACGAGCGCGAGCAGGATCGCGCCAACCGCGGGGATAGCCAGTACCAGCACGAGCTCCACGTCAGTCCTCCTTGAGTGCTTCGAGCTGATGCAGATCGAGGCTGTCAAACTGCTCGCGGATCTGGAAGAAGAAGATGCCGAAAATGAACACGCCGACCAGCAGATCCAGCGCGATGCCCAGTTCGATCACCATCGGCATGCCGTAGGTCGTGCTGGTGGCAGCGAAGAACAGGCCGTTTTCCATCGCCAGGAAGCCGATCACCTGGGTGACCGCCTTGTGCCGCGCGATCATCATCAGGAAGGCCAGCAGGATGACGGCCATGGCGATGCCCAGGGTCTGCCGGGTCACCGTGGTGGCCAGCGAACTGATCGGCTGGGCCAACCCGAACGCGAAGATCACCAGCCCCAGCCCCACCAGCATCAGGGTCGGAATATTCACCAGCGGATCGCTGTCGCCCTCGATACCCAGGCGACGCATGAGCCGCATCAGGATCCACGGCATCAGCCAGACTTTTTCCACCAGAGTCAACGCGGCGGAGTAGTACAGGTCCGGCAGGTGCGCACTGACCGCCACCAGCAGCGTCGAAGCGGTCAGCACCGCGCCCTGCCACGCCAGCAGCACGATGAGGCTGCGCGTGCGCCTCTGCGCCAGCATGCCGAACGAGATCATCAGCAGGCCGGCGGCGAGGACATGCAGGAACTGGGTGGCGAGGGTCAGCGTAGGCATGATTCAGGACTGCAGCAGCAGATGGACGAGCAGACCCAGCACGGCGAGCAGGAATGCCATGCTCAGGAACTCCGGCGCGCGGAAGATGCGCAACTTGGCCGAGACCGTCTCGATCACCGCCAGTACCGCGCCGGCGACGACCAGCTTGGCCGCCAGCCATGCAACGGCGAACAGCAACGCCAGCGGCCCGTTCGCATGCAACGCGATGCCCCACGGCACAAACAGCGCGAAACCGATGCAGGCGTAGTTGAACAGCTTCAGCCAGGACGCCCATTCCATGAGCGCCAGGTGGCGCGCCGAATATTCGAGCAGCATCGCCTCGTGGATCATGGTCACTTCGAGATGCGTTGCCGGATTGTCGATCGGTATGCGGGCGTTCTCCGCCAGCAGCACCATCACGAAAGCCACCCCGGCGAAGGCCAGACTCGGTTGCAGCATCAGCCCCTTGGTGTTCAAGATGTCTTCCACCACCGTCGGCAGCGCCGTGCTGCCGAACATCAGGAAGGCATTGAAAAGCACCATCAGCAACGCCGGCTCGGCGAGAAAGCCGATCATCATCTCGCGCCGCGCGCCCATGCTGCCGAACACCGTGCCGATATCCATCGCCGCCAGCGCCATGAACACGCGCGCCGTCGCAAACAGGCCGACCAGGGCGATCGCATCGGCCACGCGCGCCATCGGCAGATCCGTGGTCACCGAGGGAATGATCGCCGCCGCCATGGCCATCGTGCCGAACACGACGTAAGGCGTGGCGCGGAACAAGGGCGAGGCATACGTGGCCAGTGCGGCATCCTTGCGGAACAGCTTGCGCAGGCTGCGGTAGGGCTGCAGCAAGGGGGGCGCCGACCGATTCTGCAGCCAGGCCCGGCATTGCGCGACCCAGCCCGCCAGTACGGGTGCCAGCGCAACGGCAAGCACCATGCCACCCAACTGGCTGAGTAGCGCGAGCGCATTCACAGAACGAATACCAGCAAGACCAGCAAGGTAAGAAAGCTGTACATCAAATAGACGGCCAGACGGCCACGCTGCAGCACGGAGAGTGCATCGGCCAGCCACCCGACGGCGCGGGCCAGCGGCAGATAAAGCCCGTGCCAGCATCGGTCGTCGATCTGGATGCGGTAGCGGGGAGCGCGGTCATCCGGCGCAGGCAGTTCGCGCGCGATACGGAAGAACGGCCCGAACATGTGCCGGATCGGCTGGCCGAACCCTTCGGCGGTGTCCTGCATGCGCGGAGTCAGCGCGGGGTAGCCGCAATTCCATGGCGGCGTGCGGCGCACACGACCGTGATACATCCGCCGTACCAGCACGAACATCACCGCGATCGTGCCGGCCATGCCAAGCAGCAGCCACAAGCCGCTATAGGAAGCCTGCTCCCGTGCCACCGGGGCGATCCACCAGGGAGCGGGTCCGCGCTGGATCACTGTACCCACCAGCACCCGTGTCACGGCGGCAATGGCATTCAGCGCGACTTGCGGAAATACGCCGATGAGGATGCAGCCCAGAGCCAGCCAGCCCAGCCCCACGCGTTCGAGCCAGCCGGCATCATGAGCCTGCATCAATGACGGTTCGCGCGGCTGGCCCAGAAAGATCACGCCGTAGAACTTGACCATCACGTAGCCGGCCAGCGCGGCGGTCAACGCCACCACGGCGGCCCCTACCGGCACGATCATGTTGACGAACGCATGCGGAATGGATGGCGTCGACAGGAAGGCCTGCAGCAGCAGCCATTCGGAAACGAAACCGTTGAGTGGCGGCAACCCGGCGAGGGCCAGGGTGCCGATCAAGGCCAGGGTGGCAACCCAGGGCATCCGGCGGATCAGGCCGCCCAATTTGCCCAGACTGCGCTCGTGGGTAGCGTGGAGCACGGATCCCGTGGCGAGAAAGAGCAGGCTCTTGAACAGCGCGTGGTTCAACGCATGCAGCAACGCCGCCGTCAACGCCAGCGCTGCCAGCAAACGCATATCGAATGCATAGCTCAACAAGGCCAGACCGATGGCAGCGGCGATCAAGCCGATGTTCTCGATGGAAGAATAAGCCAGCAGCCGCTTCATGTCGGTCTGCACGGCAGCGAACACCGCGCCGAACAAGGCCGTGCCCAACCCCAGCACCAAGGTCAGCATGCCCCACCACCACGGGCCGCCATGGAGCAGATCGAAACTGACGCGCAGCAGGCCGTAGATCGCCACCTTCAGCATCAGGCCGCTCATCATGGCGGACACCGGCGATGGCGCCGCCGGATGAGCTTCGGGCAGCCACACATGCAAGGGCACCAGCCCCGCCTTGGCACCGAAACCGAACAACGCCAGCCCGAAGGCCACGCCGGCCCACACCGGGGAGAGCGTGGCGCCGCGCATCGCATCGAACGTCATCAGCCAGCTGCCGCCTTGCAACACGCCGAAACACAACAACAGCGCCAGCGCTCCCACATGCGCCATCAACAGATACAGAAAGCCGGCGCGCTGGATCTCAGGGATGCGGTGCTGTGTGGTCACCAGGAAATACGAGCTGAGCGCCATCGTCTCCCACGCCACCATGAACAGGTAGGCATCGTCGGCAACGATCACCATCGCCATGCTGGCCAGAAACGTGTGGTACTGCAGGCACAGCAAGCCGGGCGAAGCGCCCTCGCCCGCACGGAAATAGCCGGCTGCGAATACCGAGATACCGGCACCGACGCTGCCTAGCAGCAGCAGGAAAAACCCGGAGAGCGCATCGAGGCGAATGTGGAACGGCAAATCCGGCAATCCGAGCGGAAGGATCACCTGTTCCGCCACGAACCCGTCGGCGAGTGCGGAAAAACCCACGGCGGCGATGCCCAAGGCGACGAGCGCGCCGAGCGGAAACAAGGTGTATGCCACCCAGGCGATGCGGTGCGAACGCACCAATCCGGCGAGACCCAGCACCAGCCAGGCAAACACCAGACCGAGCAGGACCGGCACATGCGTAGCGAAAAACGGATTCACCCCCGGCTCTCCACCACCTCGCTCGCCACCACGCTGACAGGGATAGCGGGAGGCGACGAAAGGCGGAGAGATGCGTTATTCATGATAATGTAATTACCATTGGAAACATCTTCAGTGTAAGACTGATGGAACTCGAATGTCACTAGAAAGTCGTACTGCGGATCAGGCCAGCCGTGGTGGCCCGATGGGCTTCACTATGAAAGAAGAGCGCCTTTCGGAGGCGAAAGCTCATGACCACACTCGATAAGGTCGTGGAAGCTGGCAAGAAACAACCAGCGAAGGCCAGCCTGGCGGCGCCCGGCGCGACCAGCCCTCGCGGATCCCACGTCGCCAAGCGCGCGGTGAAAAAATCCCTTGCATCGGCCACGGCGGCGGCGGCACTGAAACCCGAACAGATCGCTTTCCTTGGCGAGCATGCCGCGCACCACAAGGCCACGTCGGCGAAGGCATTTGTGCAGGTTCTGTTCTGGCCGACGCTCCCGGATGCGTGGTCACGCCTCACCAGCAGCTGTACGGCGCTGGTCGCGTTGCGTAAGGAAATGTTCTCGACTGGAGCGGCACCGGTTGCCCGATCATGGGTGCACGATGTGGCGCCCCAGTTGAACCTACCTTTCAGCCGCGACGCGAGCGCCGAAGAGAGCACGCTGGCAACCTTGATCACGCGGCTGCCCGCGCGCTTCATCGCTGCGGTCGTGGAACCCGATCGCGAAAAAAGCATGGCGTCGGATCTTGTCCTGTATCGACGATCCCTTTCCGGCTGCCTGTCGGCCTATGAAGCGTTTTTGAAGGACGCCCATGAACGTGCGCGCGGCGTCTTGATTGCGGCTTCCCGCAAGGAAGATCAGGGCAAAAACCTGCTCGATGCCTTCAAGGACACGCGGGGCCGTCTTGACGATGACTCCCGCCTCGCCAACTTCGAGTTGCGGCTTTGGTCGGAGCACGTGCTTCCGCTGCCGCTTGAAATCGCCAACCTGGCCGCGGCCGCAATCAGCCGCTACCTGGAAGCGCCCAGTCAGGCCAATCCCATCTTCGACGCCGTAGCCTCCAAACTGGTGAATCCGCCTTCCTGCCTGGAGCCGCGCAAGCGCCGCTGAGGGTGACGGATATGCTGCCGAACATTTCCCTCCTTCGAGTCGAACCTGCATCAGGCCTTCAGCATCAGGCGTTCAGGAGCGGGGAAGGAAAACCGGCACATGAATAGTCTTTGCCTATTAACCATGGAAGTCGCTTCCAGTGAAAAATGAATCCAAACGCATGCCCATCGAGAATCGAACCGCCCGCCTGACCATCCTGATCGACCCCCGGAAGAAGGCGGTATTCGAACGCTTGTGCGCAGGAGAGGACGCGACGTCCTCACAAGTCGTACGCCGGCTGATCCGGGAATACATCGAACGCAAACAGGGACGTCCATGGCATCCGGAGGACGACCCCGAAGAAACAGCGACTCCGGGAATCACCCGCAGCCGTCCACGCTGATTTAGCCGGCACCCGCCCCAATCTGCGCCACTGCAAGATTCGGGCGGGACACGTTCACCGAATCAGCACCTGGTCTTCGTCGCCCAGCCGCACCGACCAGGCGCGCACGGAGTGCTCGGGCACCTCGATGCATTCGCCGGTGCGCAGATCGAAATGCTGCTTGTGGATCGGCGAGGCGACCACGATGCGCTCGCCCAGGCTGCCGATCAGCCCGCGCGAAAGTACCGCTGCACTTGCGATGGGATCGAAGTTGTCGATCGCGTAGAGGTCGCGCTGGCCGATCCGGAACACCGCCACTTGCTCGCCGTGGACAAGCGCACACACTCCGGTGTCGGGCACGATGTCCGCGAGCGAGCATACCCGGACCCAGCCTTGCTTCGCTGCGCGGTAATTCATGGCATCACTCCATTTCGACGATCATCGGAATCCGCCCCAGACGAGTGCGTTTTTCCTCGATCGTGGCCGGACGGATCTGCTTGCGCTCGGGTACGAATGCGACGTTGCCGTCGGCCGCATCGCTGTTGATGAAGTGATGGAACCGGCGGCGTGTCTGGGGGTCGCCGACCGCCTTTTTCCATTCGCATTCGTAGCTGTCCACCACCTGCTGCATCTCCGCTTCCAGTTCGGCAGCGATCCCCAGCGTGTCGTGCACGATCACGTCCTTGAGGTAATCCATGCCTCCTTCGAGGTTGTCGCGCCATACGCTGGTGCGTTGCAGACGATCGGCGGTGCGGATGTAGAACATCAGGAAGCGGTCGATGTACCTGATCAGGGTGGGCGTATCCAGATCGACGGCCAGCAACTCGGCGTGGCGCGGTTTCATGCCGCCGTTGCCGCACACGTAGAGGTTCCAGCCCTTCTCGGTGGCGATCACGCCGACGTCCTTGCTCTGCGCCTCCGCGCATTCGCGAGTGCAGCCGGATACCGCGAACTTCAACTTGTGCGGTGAGCGCAGGCCTTTGTAGCGGTCATCCAGGTCGACCGCCGCGCCTACCGAATCCTGCACGCCATAGCGGCACCAGGTGGATCCCACGCAGGATTTCACGGTGCGCACCGATTTGCCGTAGGCGTGACCCGATTCGAAACCGGCCGCGATCAATTCCTCCCAGATCGACGGAAGCTGTTCCAGCCGCGCGCCGAACATGTCCACCCGCTGGCCGCCGGTGATCTTGGTATACAAGCCGTACTTCCTGGCGATCTGGCCCACCGCGATCAGGCCTTCCGGAGTCACTTCGCCAGCGGGCATGCGTGGCACCACGGAATAGCTGCCGTCCTTCTGGATGTTCGCGAGGAAATAATCGTTCGAATCCTGCAGCGAGGCATGCTCCGCCTGCAGCACGAACTCGTTCCAGCACGAAGCGAAGATGCTCGCCGCCACAGGCTTGCAGATGTCGCAGCCCAGACCGCTACCGTGGCGCGCCAGCAGTTCGCCGAAGTGGCGGATACGCCCTACCCTGACCAGGTGATAGAGCTCCTGCCGCGTATAGGCGAAGTGCTCGCACAGATGGTTGTTCACTGCCAGGCCCTGGCGCTTCATCTCCGACTTCATGATCTGCGTGACCAGCGGCACGCAGCCGCCGCAACTGGTACCGGCTCTGGTGGCTGTTTTCAGCGCTCCGATCGAGGTGGCACCGGCGCCTACTGCCTCCCACAGCTGGCTCTTGGACACATTGTTGCAGGAGCAGATCTGCGCCGAAGCGGGCAAGGCATCGACGCCCAGGCCCGGTTTGGGCTTGCCATCTGAAGAAGGCAGGATCAGGAACTCCGGCGCCTCGGGCAACTCGATGCCGTTGAGCATCATCTGCAGCAAGGTGCCGTATTCGGCGGCGTCGCCGACCAGCACGCCACCCAGCAGCTGCTTGCCGTCCCCGGACACCACCAGCTTCTTGTAGACCTGCCGGCGCTCGTCGCTGAACTGGTAGACGCGGCTGCCCGGCGTGTCGCCGTGGGCGTCGCCGATGCTCGCCACGTCCACGCCCATCAGCTTGAGCTTGGTGGACATGTCGGCGCCGGAGAACTCGGAAAGTCTGGACGTCTGTTTGCGCTCGAGCAGCGCACCGAGATGGGCCGCCACGATGCGCGCCATTTCGTAACCTGGGGCTACCAGGCCGAAAATCTTGCCGCGCCACAATGCGCATTCGCCGATCGCGTAGACGTCCCAGTCGCGGGTGCGGCAGTAATTGTCGATGCGGATGCCGCCGCGTTCGCCCACACCCAGTTCGCTTTGCTGGGCCAGTTCGTCGCGCGGGCGGATGCCTGCGGAGAACACGATGAGATCCGCTTCCAGGTGATCGCCATCGGCGAATTTCATGCGATGGCGCGCTGCCTCGCCGTCGACGATCTCCAGCGTGTTCTTCTGTGTGTGCACGACGACGCCGAGTTCCTCGATCTTCCGCCGCAGCATGCGTCCGCCGCCGTCGTCGACCTGCACTGTCATCAACCGCGGGGCAAATTCAACCACGTGCGTTTCCAGCCCCAGGTCATGCAGCGCCTTGGCGCATTCCAGACCCAGCAAGCCACCGCCGACCACGACGCCGACTCTGGAGTCCCTACCCCAGCGGGTCATCGCCTGCAGATCCTCGATCGTCCGATAGACCAGGCAGGTGGGCCGATCGTTGCCGGGGATGGCCGGCACGAACGGCGTGGAACCGGTAGCCAGCACCAGTTTGTCGTAAGAGATGATTTCGCCGTCAGCGCAGGTTATCTGCTTGAGCACGCGATCGATGCGTGTGGCACGGACATCGAGTCGCAGCTGCAGGCCCGGTTGCTCGAAGAATCCGGGCGTCGCCAGCGAGAGGT
>Ga0070713_100001780_pt1 | contig 13888 bp, 18 predicted proteins | sample LARL82metaG_FD_65465 | JGI IMG/M metagenome (GOLD analysis project Ga0070713, IMG submission 65465) | Corn, switchgrass and miscanthus rhizosphere microbial communities from Kellogg Biological Station, Michigan, USA - LAR L8-2 metaG | ecosystem: Host-associated > Plants > Roots > Rhizosphere ... | reverse complement strand
AACGCCGACTTCGACATTAACCGGATCACCCAGACTTCGGATAAATACGACCCGGACGGACGCGTTTTGCGCTCGAGCCAGACCCGCGAAGAACAATCGGCCTCCACCGACAACAATCAGGGTGCGGTTTCGGCCGGCACTGAATTGCCCGGTGGCAAACAACAGGCCGACGGCGCGTCCAAAGGCGACAATAGCCGCAAGACCGAGGAAATCGTCAACTACGAAATCTCGCGCATCACAAAGACCGAAGTCACCGAGGCTGGGCGGATCAACCGCATTTCCGCAGCCGTGCTCGTTGACGGCAACTACACCAAAAATGACAAAGGCGAACTGGCCTACCAGCCTCGTCCAAAGGAAGAAATCGACCGCATCGCCGCATTGGTGCGCTCCGCCATCGGGTTCGACGCCAAGCGTGGCGACCAGGTGGAAGTGGTCAACCTGCGCTTCGCCGAAACGACACCCTCGCCGATCAACGAGGTGACCGGTTGGATGAGCTACCTGCAATTCACCAAAGACGACATCATGCGCGGCGCCGAAATGGGCGTCATGACACTCCTCGGCCTGGTCGTCATGTTCATGGTGGTGCGTCCGCTGGTACGCCGGATCATCACGCCAGAGGGCATGCTGCCCGGCCAGGTGGCACTGAACCCGGTCCTAGCCGCCGTAACGGACGGCTCCGGCGCCAGCGCCAGCGCCGCGGCCTCTGCCGGCGGCGGCAACGTCAATATTGGTGGGGGCGGCAGCATCACTTCGACCGGCGGCCCGAACGTGTCAATCGTCGGCGGCGACGAAGCCGTCGCCATCTCGAACCGCACCTCGGCGATGATCGATATCGCCAAGGTCCAGGGCCAGGTGCACGCACAATCCGTACAGAAGGTCGGCGAACTCGCCGACAAGAACCCGCACGAAGCGGTTTCGATCATCCGTAACTGGCTCCACGAGGATGCAGCCTAAGCCATGCCGTCAGCCTACGCCGAGAGCATGAAAGACAAGGGCAAAGCAGTCGTCCGCGAAGACATCGGAGGACTGATGGCCGAGCTTTCGAAGCGGCCAGCGGCGCCGGAGCGCACCCGCAAGCTCACCGGCCCCGAACGCGCCGCCGTGCTCATGCTGTCGCTCGGCGAACAGTACGGTGCCAAGATTTTCAGCATGCTCGACGACGACGAGCTGCGCGAGATCTCCATCGTAATGTCCTCGCTCGGCACCATCGAGGCTGAAGCGGTTGAGCAATTGCTGCTCGAATTCGTCGGGCGCATGTCCGCTTCGGGCGCGCTGCTCGGCAACTACGACGCGACCGAGCGGCTGCTCAAGCAATACCTGCCGCCCGAGCGCGTCGGCGGCATCATGGATGAGATCCGCGGCCCCGCCGGCCGCAACATGTGGGAGAAGCTCGCCAACGTCCAGGAAGAGGTGCTGGCGAACTATCTCAAGAACGAATATCCGCAGACGGTCGCGGTCGTCCTGTCGAAATTGCGGCCGGAACACGCCGCGCGCGTGCTGTCCATCCTGCCGGAAGATCTCTCGCTCGACTGCGTCAACCGCATGCTGAAGATGGAGGCCGTGCAGAAGGAAGTGATCGAGCGCGTCGAACAGACGCTGCGCACCGAATTCATGTCCAACCTTTCGCAGACCCGCCGCCGGGACGCTCACGAGGTGATGGCGGAGATCTTTAATAATTTCGACCGCCAGACGGAAACGCGTTTCCTCACCGCGCTTGAAGAGGACAATCGCGACGCCGCCGAACGCATCAAGGCGCTGATGTTCACCTTCGACGACCTGGTCAAGCTCGATGCCGGCTCGGCGCAGACGCTGATGCGCAATATCGACAAGGACAAGCTCGGCGTTGCGCTCAAAGGCGCCAACGAAGCGGTTCGCCAGTTCTTCTTCACCAACATGTCCAGCCGCGCCGCCAAGATGCTCGTCGAAGACATGCAAGCCATGGGTCCGGTGCGGCTGCGCGACGTCGACGAGGCGCAGGCGATGCTGGTCAACACGGCCAAAGACCTGGCGGCGAAGGGCGAGATTATCATTGCCAAGAGCCGCGGCGAAGACGAGCTGATCTACTGATGCACGCATGACGCCGGTCATGCGCAAGGACGATTGAATGAAAGCGACGGCCAAATATCTGTTCGACGAGGATTTCGCGTCCGGCGAAAAGCCGACCATCACGATGGTCGAGCACGAGCGCCGGCGCGCGGATGCCGAGTCGCAGGCCTATCGCAGCGGGTTTGACGCCGGCCAGGAGCAGGCCAAGCAGGAAGCGGCCCAACGCATCGCAGAGACCCTCGCCGTGATTTCCGACGGTCTTGCGCGCCTCGACGGCGCGCTCACATCGATCGAGACCCGGCTGGAAACCGAAGCCGTGGAAGTCGCTGTCGCAGTCGCGGCCAAGCTCGCGCCGGCCTTGATCGCGCGCGAGCCATTTGCGGAAATTTCAGCGCTTGCGACCGAATGTTTCCACCATCTGGTGGCAGCTCCGCATGTCGCGGTGCGGGTCGGTCCCGCGACCTATGAGATCGCCAAGGAAAAAATCGAGGCAATCGCGCGCGCGGGCGGATTCGAGGGACGGCTGGTCGTCACGTCGGATGAAACACTGGGACCCGGCGATTGCCGCATCGAGTGGGCCGATGGTGGAATCACACGCGATCAAACTGCAACCGCTTCGGCCGTTGACGAGATGGTCAGCCGCTATATTTCGGCGCGTAGCGCGCCGGCCGCTTAGGAATTCGGGAGACCACAGCTATGAGTGACGACGACGCCAAAGTGCCGCTTCCCGACCTGGAGAATGCCGGCGACGTGCAAATGGTCGCTGACGCAGCTCCACTTGCGCCGACGGATCCAGACTCCGTCAATCGCGGGGCTGCCGACCTCGAGGCGGTGTTCGACGTGCCGGTGCAGGTTTCGGCGGTGCTCGGCCGCGCCCGTATGGAAGTCGGCAATCTGCTCAAACTCGGGCCCGGTGCCGTGCTCGAGCTCGACCGCAAGGTCGGCGAGGCGATCGACATCTATGTCAACAATCGACTCGTTGCGCGTGGCGAAGTGGTGCTGGTCGAGGACAAGCTCGGCGTGACCATGACGGAAATCATCAAGGCGGACCACAACTGATGCGCACCTGTTACTTGTCATTCCGGGGCGCGAGCAATAAGCGCGTTTACGCGCGTCTTCGACGCGCTATGGCGAGCGAACCCGGAATCCAGATCCAGAACGTTTACATTGGTCTGGATTCCGGGTCCGGCCTTTCAGGCCGTCCCGGAATGACAGAAACCTACGGAGCTAAGCCATGCGACTCCTGATCGTCGGCACGCTCGGCGGCCAGCTCACCACCGCGACAAAGCTCGCGATGGACAAGGGCGCCAACGTTACGCACGCCGAAAGCAACGAGCAGGCCCTCGCCGTGCTGCGGTCCGGCCGCGGCGCCGACCTATTGATGGTCGACGTGATGCTCGACATCCGCGACCTGGTGGCGCGGCTCGACGCCGAACGGATCCATGTCCCCATCGTCGCCTGCGGTGTCACGAATGATGCTCGGGCCGCCGTCAACGCCATCCATGCCGGCGCGAAAGAATACATTCCGCTGCCGCCCGATCCGGATCTGATCGCGGCTGTGCTCGCCGCTGTGACCGACGACACGCGCGAGATGATCTATCGCGACGATTCCATGGCGAAGGTCGTCAAGCTGGCCCAGCAAATTGCCGGCTCGGATGCCTCAGTGCTCATCACCGGCGAAAGCGGCACGGGCAAGGAAGTCCTGGCGCGCTTCGTGCACAGCCGCAGCACCCGCGCCAAGAAGCCATTCATCACGGTCAACTGCGCGGCGATACCGGAGAACCTGCTTGAATCAGAGCTGTTCGGCCACGAGAAAGGCGCCTTTACCGGCGCGCTCGCCCGCCGCATCGGCAAATTCGAGGAAGCAAACGGCGGCACCCTGTTGCTCGACGAAATCTCCGAGATGGAGGTCCGCCTGCAGGCCAAACTGCTGCGCGCGATCCAGGAGCGCGTGATCGACCGCGTCGGCGGCGGAAAGCCGGTGCCGGTCGACATCCGCATCATCGCGACGTCGAACCGGAACCTCACCGACGCAGTGCGCGAGGGAAAATTCCGCGAGGATCTCCTGTTTCGCCTCAATGTGGTGAACCTGAAGATCCCGCCCTTGCGGGAACGGCCGGCTGACATCAGCGAATTGGCCCAGCACTTCATCAAGAAATATTCGCTCATCAACGGATTGGCGTTGCGGCCGCTATCGGGCGAAGCGCGCCGGGCCCTCAATTCCAATCGTTGGCCGGGCAATGTCCGTGAGCTCGAAAACACACTGCACCGTGCGGTGCTGCTATCGACCGGCGCGGAAATCGGCGTAGATGGCATCCTTTCACCCGATGGCGCGCGCCTCGACCAGGCGCGCGGCACCGACCTTGCCGCACATGCCGCCTTGGCAGCCGAGCAGGTCACTCGCAACCTGGTTGGCCGCACGGTGGCCGAGGTCGAGCGCGATCTGATCCTGGAGACGCTCAAGCATTGCCTGGGCAACCGCACCCATGCCGCGAATATTCTCGGCATTTCGATCCGCACGCTGCGCAACAAGCTCAACGAATATGCGGCAGACGGCGCACCCATCCCCCCGCCACATGGCGGATCGGAGCTCAGAGGCGCGGCCTAACTTCCTTGTGATGGCGGTCATTCGGCGATTGTCGAATCCATCGTCGCAAGCCTAGGCTTCCCGGACCAATTCAGGCCGGGGGGCCGCCATGGATGTCGACTTCTGGCCGCTGCTGTTCAGTTTTCAAGGCCGCATCAACCGGGCCAAGTACTGGATCGCAACCATCACCTATATTTCAGCGACGATCGCGCTCGTCGGACTGGGATTCTTTTTCAGATTCGACACGATTTTTTTCATCATCGCCGCGATCGTCTTTATCGCGATGACGGTATCGGGGATCGCGGTCGGCCTCAAACGGCTGCATGACCGTGACATGAGCGGCTGGTGGCTGCTGGTGTTCTATCTGTTGCCGCCTGCGCTTGACGGCATCGGGCGCGCACTTGGTGTTCCGATTATTTTAAGCGTCGCGGGATCTGCGATCTCTATCTGGGCGCTGGTGGTCCTCGGCTTCCTCCGCGGCACGCCGGGCGCCAACCAATATGGTCCCGATCCGCTCGGCGTCTAACAAAAAAAAGCCCGGCGCTCGCGCCGGGCTTTTCAATCTGACGACAGGGTTGGATCGGACCGAATGGTCGTTACCAGCGCCACTCTTTTATTTTTTGTCTTTGTCCCGCATGGTGTCGAGCTCGACCGCCTTGGCGATGAGTTCGTTGCGGATGGCCTCCAGCCGCTCGATCAGCGCACGCCCTTCGCGCGCAAGCCCCGAACACCGGTCGGCCGTCTCAATCAGGTATTCTTCAGTCTTCAGCATGATATCTCCGTGAGGGATTTAACCGGGGATATGCATGAAAATTTCAGCAATTCAAGGTTGTTTTCGGCATGGGCCCCACGCAATCATGGGCCCGGGATATTAGTTGGTACTCCAACTACTTAGACGGCGCACAGAATGTCGCATGTGTATAAAATTTGTCCCGCGCCGTTATGGCGGGAGGCTGAACGCAGCGGCGTTTTCCGCGGCTCCGAGGTCGATCAGCGCGACGGATTCATTCACTTCTCGACAGCGTCGCAAGTCGCCGAAACCGCGGAGAAACATTTCTCCGGCCAGACAGACTTGTTGCTAGTGCGTATCAATACCGCCAACCTCGGCGAGCACCTGAAATGGGAGCCATCACGCGGCGGCGCGTTGTTTCCGCATCTGTACGGCGAACTCGCGTTAACCGCGGCGACGCAGGTCGACTCCCTGCCGCTGGGTCCTGACAATCGTCACATCTTCCCGCCTTTGATCGAGTGATTGGTACGGATCGGGGTCTCTAATTGTCGCTGTGCCGATATAGCCCTAGATTGTAGTGACACCGCCGCGGACCCTGTGCCCATCGAATGGACCTCGACGCCAATCGCAGCCTGATCGCCGCCGCGCTTGGCCGGATTCCGGCGGGCGACCGCACGGCCTTGCAGACGGTCTATCGCCTCACCTCGGCGAAGCTTTTTGGCGTCTGCCTGCGTATCTTGGGTGAGCGCGGCGAGGCGGAGGACGTGCTGCAGGAGGTCTACGTGACGGTGTGGCGCAAGGCCGCCGACTTTGACGCCAGCCGGGCGAGCCCGATGACGTGGCTGATCGCGATTGCTCGCAACCGCTCGATCGACCGCCTGCGCGCCTCCCGGCTGAGCCGCAATATGACTCCGATCGATGAAGCGGGCGAGATCGCCGATGGCACGGCGACCGCCGACCGCGCGCTTGAAGGACTTCAGGACCACGCCCGCCTGCACGGCTGTCTGGACGGACTCGCAAAACACGAGCGCACGGCCCTGCGCGGCGCATTTTTTGACGGCAATACCTACGAAGAACTGGCGGCGCGGATGACGGTGCCCCTCGGCACCATGAAGAGTTGGATCCGGCGGGCGATGATCAAGCTGAAGGCATGTCTGGAGCAATGAGCGACGCATTCGACCATAGCGCCCTGCCTGACGACGAGCTGCTCGCCGCCGAGTATGCGCTCGGCGTGCTTTCCGGCGCCGAACGGGCCGCGGCCGAACAGCGCGTCGCGCGCGATCGCGGCTTTGCCCGGCTGGTGGCGGAATGGGAGCAGCGCCTCGCGCCGTGGGCCGCGGAAATTCCCGACATCGTGCCGCCGCCGCAAGTCTGGGACCGGATTGCCGGCGCCCTGCCCGCGCAGTCTCAGAGTGGCGGCCTCTGGCAAAGCCTCGCTTTCTGGCGTGGACTGAGCTTTGCGGCCGGCGCCCTCGCTGCCGCCTGTCTCGCCGCGCTGATCTATCTCGGCGCGCTGACGCAGCAGCAGCCCCTGGTCGCAACGATCGAAGGCGATGGCCACCGTCATTTCGTGGCGACCATCGACGCGAAGCGCGGCACGGTCGCCGTGGTGCCTGCGGCCTTCAGTGCCGATGCGACCCGCGTTCCTGAACTTTGGCTCATTCCCGCGGATGGCAAACCGCGCCCGGTCGGCCTCCTGCGCGCCGACCGGACGGTCACACTCACGCTTCCCGCCGAGCTTGCCGCCTTGGCAAAAGGCGATGCGGTCCTTGCGGTCTCACTTGAGCCGCCGGGCGGCTCGACCACCGGCCTGCCCACCGGTCCGGTGATTGCAACCGGCAAACTCACGTCTCTGTGAACGTGCATCCCTGAGAGCAGCACCTCCGTAGCTCCGATGTCTCCGGCATTGGGGACGTCACACAGAGCAACGGAGTTACACCATGAAACGCATGACCAAGATCGCCCTGGCCGGTTTTGCCGCCGCGGCGCTCGCCGCGAGCTTTGGCGCGATGGGCCCGGCTTTCGCGCAAATGAACGACAAGGAAAAGACCGTCACTGTCGGCGGCGCACCGATGTATCCGAGCAAGAACATCATCCAGAACGCCGTCAATTCGAAAGACCACACGACGCTGGTCGCCGCCGTGAAGGCCGCTGGCCTGGTCGACACTCTGTCGGGCACCGGTCCATTCACGGTGTTCGCGCCGACCAACGAAGCTTTCGCAAAGCTGCCGGCCGGCACGGTCGAAAATCTGCTCAAGCCCGAGAACAAGGCGCAACTCACCAAGATCCTGACCTGCCACGTGGTCGCGGCCAATGCGATGTCATCGGCGATCAAAAAGATGATCAACGATGATGGCGGCATGCATTCGGTGAAGACCGTCGGTGGCTGCACGTTCACGGCCAAGATGAAGGGCGACAAGCTCATCCTGGTCGACGGCAAAGGCCAGGAATCCGCGGTCACCATCGCCAACGTGAAGCAGTCGAACGGCGTCATCCACGTGATCGACACCGTGCTATTGCCGGGCTGATTGTCCTCTGATGTCCGGCAATATGGCGCCTGTACAGCGCCCGAAGGTCCTCTCCCTCTCCCCGGGGAGAGGGCTTTTTGCGCTCGGCGCCGGCCGAATTTCGGCCCGGTCCGGGATGACCGCAATACCGTTAACCGGCCGCTAACCATAAAATGGGCAAATATTGCCGGGGGATAGGGGTAATCACCCACCGCGGCGCTCTACTCCGGCACCGGCAGTGGTGCCCGCATCCGGTTTGAGAACCTAGGTATTGTCCGCGTCCGCGCCGCCCGGGATTGGCGGCCGCGCATGGTCCCGGCCATCGGGGCAGCGTGCGCAAGGCAACAAAGCGACGCATGAGCGACATCACAGCCGCGCCGGCCACCAGTGTCAGCGGCATCAAGCTGCCCGGGCTCGGGGATATCGGCGCTTTCTTCAAGCGCGGCGACATCGCGCTCGCGGTCGGCGTCCTCACCATCCTTGTGGTGCTGATTCTGCCGCTCCCGCCGCTGCTGCTCGACTTTGCCCTCGCAATCTCGATCATCTTCTCGGTGCTGATCCTGATGACGGCGCTGTTCATCCACACGCCTCTGGAATTTTCGGCCTTCCCGACCGTGCTGCTGATCGCGACGATGTTGCGGCTGGCGCTCAATCTCGCATCGACGCGCCTCATCCTCGCGCACGGACACGAGGGCACCGACGCCGCGGGCCATGTCATCGAAGCGTTCGGCAATTTTGTGATGAGCGGCAACTTCGTGATCGGCATCATCGTGTTCACGATCCTGATCATCGTGAACTTCGTGGTCATCACCAAAGGTTCGGGCCGCATCGCGGAAGTCGCCGCCCGCTTTCACCTCGACGCAATGCCGGGCAAGCAGATGGCGATCGACGCCGAAATGTCGGCCGGCTCGATCGACGAGAAGGAAGCACGCCGGCGCCGCCAGGTGCTCGAGGACGAAGGCGGCTTCTTCGGCGCCATGGACGGCGCCTCCAAATTCGTGCGCGGCGACGCCATCGCCGGCCTGCTGGTTGTGTTCATCAACGTGATCGGCGGCATGATCATCGGCATCGTTCAGCAAGGTCTGACCTTCGCTGACGCCGCACATTCGTACACGATCCTCACCGTCGGCGACGGCCTCGTGACACAGGTGCCGGCGCTGATCGTCTCGACCGCCGCCGGCCTGTTGGTTTCGAAAGCGGGAATCTCGGGTGCCGCTGACAAGGCCCTGATGAAGCAGCTCTCCGGCTATCCCAAGGCGCTGGGCATGTCGGGCGGCGTCATGCTGGTCATGGCGTTGCTGCCCGGAATTCCGATGATTCCGTTCCTCGCACTCGGCAGCGGCGCAACCGCCCTCGCCTTCATCTTCGACCGGCGCACCAGGCTCACGGCTGCCGCCGACGTCAAGAAGACCGAGACAGAGGCCAAGACCGCCGCCGCCGACGAGCCAATTTCCGCGGCGCTCAAGATCGACGATCTCAAGGTCGAGCTTGGCTACGCATTGCTGCCGCTGGTCAACGCGCCCGACGGCAGTGACCGCCTCACCGAACAGATCAAGGCGCTGCGCCGCTCGCTCGCCACCGAAATGGGCTTTGTGATGCCGGCCGTGCGCATCCTCGACAATGTCCAGCTCGACGCCAACGCCTACGTCATCAAGGTGAAAGAGGTCGAAGCCGGCAGCGGCAAGGTTTGGGCCGGCCAGTTCATGGTCATGGATCCCGCCGGCGGCCAGGTGAAGCTGCCCGGCACGCATACCACCGAGCCGACATTCGGATTGCCGGCGACATGGATCGACGGAGCACTGAAAGAAGAAGCGACGATGAAGGGCTATACGGTGGTCGACGCCGCCACCGTGCTCTCCACGCATCTGACCGAGCTGCTCAAGAGCAACATGTCGGAGCTGCTCTCCTATGGCGAGGTACAGAAGCTTCTCAAGGAATTGCCCAAGGAGCAGGCCGACCTGGTCAAGGACCTGGTGCCCAGCCTCATCACCGTGTCCGGCATTCAGCGTGTTTTGCAAATTCTGCTGGCAGAGCGCGTGTCCATCCGCGATCTCGCCACCATTCTGGAAGGCATCGCCGACGGCCTCCCCGGTTCGCGCAACCCGGTCACCCTCGCCGAACACGTGCGCGCGCGCCTGTCGCGCCAGCTCTGCGCCCAGCACACCAGCCCCAGCGGCTATCTGCCGTTGATCGCGCTCTCGGCCAAATGGGAGCAGGCGTTCGCCGAGTCGATGGTCGGCCAGGGCGACGAGCGGCAGCTCGCGATGCAGCCTTCACGGCTTTCGGAGTTTATCACCCTGGTTCGCGAGCGGTTTGAGGAAGCCGCCCGCGAAGGCGAGGCGCCCGTCCTGGTGACTTCATCGAACATCCGGCCGTTCGTGCGTGGCATTGTCGAGCGCTTCCGCGCGCAGACACCCGTGCTCTCGCAGGGCGAAATCCATCCGCGCGCCCGCCTCAAGACCGTCGGCAGCATTTAACTTGCGTTCAGGCGCTGCGCGCGCTGTACCAAAATAATTTTCAATACCATTGGAACCAATCCGTCTCGATAGTCGATCGCTCGACCACGTCTTCGCGACATGACTATGGAACCTTGGCCGCCTCATGCCGTTGTTTTGGGCAGCGGAAACAACGGAGGCAGCACTATGACGTCACGCAATAAAACTCTTCTCGCGGCATTTGTCGGCGCAAGTGCGCTTGCCCTTTCTGCGGCAAGCGCTTCGGCCGCGGTGGCCTGTGTGGGTAACGTCTGTTGGCACACGCAGGAGCGCTACGAATATCCGGCGACCGCGCGGGTTGTTGTTCACGATGACGGCTGGAAATGGGGCCGTCATGAACATTACCGTTGGCGCGAACATGAGGGACGCGGTTACTGGAACGGCCGTCACTGGTCGACCTGGTAATTGACCCCGACCAAGCGCGGCAGAAACAGCGCGGTAAATTATTCAGAGGCCGCCTTAATTGGCGGCCTCATTTTTCAGAGCACTTATAGGTATCAGCAAAGGGAAGCACGGCTATGTCAATCGGAACAATCATCCTCATCATTCTCGTTATCGCCCTGCTCGGCGGCTTCAGCGGACTGGGCGGTGGCCCGTTTTACGGCACTGGCTACTATGGCGGCGGCGGCCTCGGTCTGGTGATCGTTATCGTGCTGATTTTGGTTCTGCTCGGCAGACTCTGAATTCGGCGGCGGCTTGGAACTTTTGATCCCCACGCCGGGTTAGCTCGTCACCAAGCGTAACCGATTAATTCAAAAAGGAGAGAGTCATGGGCTTCGGACGAGGCGCACTTTTGTGGCTGTTAGGCGTGCCACTGCCGATCATCATCATCCTCGCGCTTTTCATGCACCACTAGATGATCGCGCGAAATCAGACTGCAGTGAATCTAAACCGTAGCCGCATAGATGCATCGGACGAGAAAATCGTAAAGCGCTGGGCTAAACGGCTCGGAAAAACGCAGCAAGAAGTTCTCGCCGCGATCGACAAAGTCGGCAGCAACGCCGAAACCGTCATGAAGGAATTGCGCGCCGCAAAAAATACCTAGGTAATCCGCTCGAATTTTACGAGCACAGGAGAGTTATATGGCCAAAAAAAGAAGTTTCATGACCAAAGCCAACGCTCAGGTTATGCGGGCGGCAAAATCTGCGGCGACCGTGGCGGCAGCAGCCGCTGTTGAGTCCGTGATGAAATCCATCATGAAGTCGCTCTCGGGCGCCAAAAAGCCGGCGAAGGCAAAGAAGCGGCCGGCCGCACGCAAACGTAAGGCAAGGAAATCTGCGTCGCGAAAGCGCCGCCTGTAGTCGCACGCTTTTTTGAGACAGAAGCGGACGAGCATGGTCGTTCAGCAAAGCCCTCCTTAGGGGGGCGCTGTCGACGTGCCCCTGGGTGTCCGTCTTCGCGCCATTTCCGGAGGGACCAATGAGCAAGGCAAAATCTTCCGCAAGCAAAACTGGAATTTCGCGCGACCAGCTTGCGGACCTGTTAAACGAAGACCTTTCACGCGAATATCAAGCCATCATTGCTTATGTCGTGTATTCGCAGGTGCTGAGCGGCGCCGAATATATGGACATTGCCTCCCAGCTCGAAATACATGCCAAGCAAGAGCTGGATCATGCATTGATCCTCGCGCGGCAAATTGACTACCTCGGAAAAATGCCGGTGGTCACTCCCAAGGCGGTCCGCACGTCGAAAAATCCGAAAGACATGCTGCGGTTCGATCTCGACAATGAAAACGAGACAATTCGCAACTACAGAGACCGGATCAGGCAATGCGAAGAACTCGGCGAATACGCGCTGGCTGAACAGATCCGGCAGATTCTGGTGCAGGAGCAGGATCATCAGATCGATCTCGCCACGGCCTTGGGACAAAAGGTTCCTGACCTGAGCCTCAAAAGGTGAGCTTGAGGGGCCCGCCCTGAAATGCCCAACCCACGGCGGCGCCTCAGCAAATTACTTAAAATCACGATGATTCAACGATCCGTGATGCATCCTTGGGAACTGTGGCGGCGTACCTACGTTAACGCCTCGAAACAGGGTGAACCTTTCGTCGGGACGGGGCGACGAATGTTGAAGAGCCCCGGAGGACGTCGTCATGAACTGGTCGCTTTACACTGCCGACCGCACCACGCACCTCAAGATCGTGGTGGTCGGACTTGCCGCGGCGCTGATGATTGCCGTGATCGGCATTTCCGCGCGCGAACTCAATCTCGGCACGGACATAATGACCGCGCAGAGCCCCACGGTGATCAAGGCCGGCGGGCCGGTGATCTTCACCGACCGTAACGGCCCCACAGTCCGGTAATCCGTTCACGTTTATTCTTCGCTCCCCACACTTGACGCGCCGCACTTGCGGCGCGTTTTTATATGCCGTGGTCGAATCACGGAAAATGACCGACAACGCCACCCAATGACGCGCCATTCGCTTACCGCTCGGCTCCGGGCCAGTCTTTGCGGCGCGCTTGTTGCCGCCCTGATGTTGATTGCGCCTGCCGCGCGCGCACAAAGCGTGCCGCCGAGCGCAGCAGCGATCGCCGACTACCAGGCAAAGCTTGCGCAATTTCAGGCCGCGCGCGCGCCCTATGAGGCCCAGGCAGCAGCCTATTGGGATGCGGTTTCCGAGAAACGCCGCGGACGCAACGTGAAACGCCGCGACCATCTGCCCATCACCCTGGACGACTATGTTTTGACCCAGCCGCCGGTTTATTCGGGCCCGCCCCGCCCGGTTGATCCGCGCGCGCCCGGCACGCCGCCGCCCGAACGGCCCGACATTCCCGTGGTCGCCGACTTCCTTCACAACGCCGCCGAGCAGTTCGGCTTCGTCCCCGATCGTCCGGCCAACGACCTCGACTTCAAGCGCGCGTACGCGCGCGCTGCCCTCGCGGCCGGGCTCACGCGCGAACAGATCGTAGGTGTCTACGCCTTCGAGACCGGCGGCAACGGCGCGTATGACTCGCAAGCGGGACTGGTGCCCTACCGGCCCGGCGCGCGGGCGATTTCACCGGCGATTGGTTACAACCAGTTGCTCAGCACAAATTCCGTGTCCCTTCTCGCCGAGCATGGCGGGCGTCTTGCCGCAGCGCTGCGCCAGAAAGCCAATGGGCTCACCGGCAATGCGAAACTTGTCATGGAGCGCAAGATCGAGGCGCTCAAGCGCATGATCGCGTTCAGCCGCACCGTGCCGGACCGCTGGAGCGAACAGGACCGGCTGGCCAAGACGACAGCCGGCGGCTACGGCATTCACGCGGCCGTGCTCGACATCGACATCGGGCCGCTGTTGCAGGTGCAGAAGCTGATCACCTCGGTGCACTTCGCGCGCGCCAAGGGCTACACGGTCCCCCTCACCGCCGCCGAGCTGGAATTGATGAATCTGACGGGTGACAGCACCGGCCTGGACATGGTGACCATGCCGCAGGAATTGCGCACGCGCGTACCGACCGCGAATTTCTTCCAGCAGCAGGGCTACGAACGCAATCCGGTGGCGCGGCGCACCGGTGTCGTGGCCAATCTCATCGCCGACATCGAA
>Ga0070713_100001779_pt1 | contig 13891 bp, 6 predicted proteins | sample LARL82metaG_FD_65465 | JGI IMG/M metagenome (GOLD analysis project Ga0070713, IMG submission 65465) | Corn, switchgrass and miscanthus rhizosphere microbial communities from Kellogg Biological Station, Michigan, USA - LAR L8-2 metaG | ecosystem: Host-associated > Plants > Roots > Rhizosphere ... | reverse complement strand
CGTTCGGCAGCGAGGCCGGATTGACGGTGATGGCCGGGCAGCCGACGACGAGGTTGTACGGCGTGCCGGTGCCGCTGCAGCCCTGCGAGTCGGTGACGGTGACGGTGATCGGGAAGGTGCCGGTGACGGCCGGCGTGCCCGAGAGGACGCCCGCGTTCGAGAGCGTCAGGCCGCTCGGAAGCGGCGACGCGGTCGAGAACGTGGCCGTGCCGACCACGCCGGTCTGCGTGAAGGTCTGCGAGAACGGCACGCCGGCGGTGGCGGTCGTCGTGGCCGGGTTCCCTACATTAATGATGTTGCAGACGGTGAGCGTGAAGGGCTGGTCGGTGAAGCCGACGGCGTTCGTGGCCCGGAAAACGAGCGCGTACGTGCCGCCCGTCCCCGGCGCCGCGGTGCCGGAGATCTGTCCGGTGCCGCTGTTCGGCGTGGCCGTGAAGTTGAGGCCGTTCGGCAGCGTGCCGCTCTGCTTCGTCACGGTGACGAAGGGGACGACCGGGGTCGTGGTGATGTTGAAGGTCTTCTGCGTGCCGACGGTGAAGCGCGTGTTGTTCGCGCTGGTGAAGGCCGGCTTGACGGGCGGCGGGCCGGGGTTCGGCTCGGTGATGGCGATGTCGACGTGCGCGGTGTTGGAGTCGGCCGTGCCGTTGTTGGCCTTGTAGTCGAACGAGTCGGACGGCGCGCTGGAGCCGTCGTTCTGGTAGCTGAAGCTGCCGTCGGCGTTCAGAGTCAGCGTGCCGTGATGCGTGCCGGTGCCGACGAGGATCGCGGTGAGCGGCTTATGGTTCGGATCGGTGTCGTTGGAGAGGACGCCCGGGACGCCGATGCCGAGGCTCTTGCCGCGCTCGACCGAGTAGGAGTCGTCGTTCGCCGTCGGCGCGTTGGCGTTGCTCTGCGCCGAGATGGCAAAGAAGAGGTTCGAGTCGTTCATGTACGTCCGCAGGCTGAGGAAGCGCAGACGCGGCGAGGCGTCGCTGCTGCCGCCGGCGATCGGCTCGATGCCGTTCCAGTCGGTGTCGACGCCGTCGAGGGTGATGACGCGCGTGGTGGCCAGGCCGGCGGCGTGCCGGCGATGGCCGGGCAGCGGCGGCCAGATGATGGTCTCGCCGTCGGGATCGAGCATGACGGCATCGGCCAGCGTGGTGGATGCGGCCGTGAACGCCAGGTGCATGTTCGTGACGGCGCCGAGGGCCGACGTCGGGATGTGCGTCTCGATGAAGAGGTTGCCGCCGGCGCCGACGCCGACCGGCCAGCCGGTCGTGTCGACGGGAATGGCGGAGCTGAACGTGTTCGCAACGGAGTCGGTGCACGTCTGCCGCGTCACGCCGGTGACCGCTGCGGTCCCGGCGGCGCTGTCGTAGCTGACGGACGTCGTCAGCACCTGGTCGACGCCCTTGACCAGGCCCGCCGTGGTGATGACCGTACAGCCGGTGGCCTCGCGGTTGTCCGCGTCGATCAGGACCTTGAAGTCCATGGAGACGGGAGCGCCGCTGGCAAGCAGCGGCGTGATCGAAAGCGCGGCAAAAAATAGCGAAACGCGACGACGGAACGTGCTGGCGTTCATCGATTCATCCTCAGTTATCGTGACCGTACTCGGTAGTTCTGTGACCAGGGGTTCGAGGGCCTGCCACCCTCAAGCTTGGACCGGACGATCATCATAAGCAGAAACGGCGGAAATGGCGAGCTAATAAAAATGGCGGCGGCCCCTGTTGAGGCCGCCGCCATCCCCGGAGGAACCGCTACCCCGAGGTCAGTGATGACCGCCGCTTCCGGTCACCTGGATCGTCCGCGCCAGCAGCGACTGCGCGTCGATTTTCTGTCCCTCGGCCTCCACGCCGTCGCCCACCTTCACGTCGGAGAGTTGGATCGACTTCCCCTCCTTGCGAATCGAGGTGTTGGCGTCGGTCTTCACCGTGACGTCGCCATGCGCCTGCGTCGTCACGACGAGGCTGCCGGAGCCGACTGACTTGACGGTCCCTTCGGCACTCGCCTCCTCCGGCTCGTTCTGTTGTCCATTTCCATCGCCGCGAACTTCGATCTGCCGCGCCAGCTCGGTGTGGTCGTCGACGCGCTGGCCCATCGTGTTCACGCCGTCGCCCACTTTGATGTCGGCGAGCTTGATGACGGCGCCCTGCTTCCGGATGATCGTGTTCGCGTCGACCTTGACCGTGACGTCGCCGTTCGGCACGGTAGTCACGACGAGGCTGTCGGCGCCGACGCTCTTGACCGTGCCGTTCGCCGTCATCGTCTGGCCGCCGGGGTTGCCGTGATCGTCGCCCGGTTCGCTCTTCTCGTCCTGAACGATGACGAGGAGCGCCGTCTTGTCGGTGGATGCGGCGACGTGCACGCGCATGCCGGTGGCGAGGTCGGCCGGCTTGACGGTCGTGTCGCCCTCGCGGATCACGGTCTTGTCGGTGATCGCCAGGACGTCGTCCTGGCCGTGCGAGTCGTGCACGGTGATCGACGTCGCGCTCGCCGCGGTGATCACGCCTTCGATCTGCGTCTGCGGCACCGACGGCGCGCTGCGGTGGCGCGAGAGCGTCGCGCCGGTCATGCTCAGCTCGACGACGACCGGCGCGCTCGTGCTGGCGAGACTCAGCCGAGCGTTCACGCCGTCGCTCTGACGATCGAAGAGGAGTTGAGCGCCGTCCGGCACTCCGGCAAACGCGAACCGGCCGTCGGCCCCGACCACCACCGACATTCCCGTGCCGCCGACCGCCACCCGCACCCCGGCCGGGCTCGCATTCGCCATCCCCGATGCCATCACAACCTGCCCCGTCACCACCCCCATGCCGTAGTCACCCGTTACGGTCTCGCGATGACCGCGGCACGCGGCGAGAAGAATGACCGCCGCAAAAATCGAAAGCGTTCTTTTCATCTGGATCTCCTCGGCTGAAAACACGAAAGGGGCGCTACGCCCCCTTCGTGTGCAGCCACATCTGTGTTTTGTTGCGCGGGAGTATGCCAAGGCCGATGCGAAGTGAGCGTGAGCTGGATCACGCTCCCGCGCGGATCATGGGCAAGGGCTTGGAAGGGCTGCGGAGTCTTATCCGTGCCAAGGATTGAACAGCGGCACTCCGGTGAGAAGAACGTCTGCCGTGTTGCGGGTCACGAAGGTGAGGCCGTGATGGAGCGCCGTCGCCGCGAGCAGAGCATCGACTGTGGGTAACGAAACGTGCTGTCGTCTGGCGATCGCCTCGATCTGGCCCCAGCGCTCTGCAACCCATTCATCAAACGGCAGGATCCGACCTGCAAAGCGGACACGTAGATCGTGGTTCAACCAAGTCTGCAGCGCCGCTCGTTTCGGTTCGGTTTCGTCAAGAAGGTCGATGCCTTTGCGAATTTCGCCGATAGTGATGACACTGAGATGCATCAGATCTTCGGGCGTCGACTCGACCCATGCCGCAACGGCGCGCGCCGGCCGTCATCAATTCCGAGATGACGTTTGTGTCGAGCAGATAGCCAGATGACACCGCTACCACTTGATGGTTCTCGTGGAATCACGCTTTCGTCGCAGATCGAGCTTGCCACCACCGGGCGCAGCCTGAAAAAACTCGAGAAGCGATTCCGGCTGTTTGACGAGGTCGTCCGCACGATCGAACTCTTCAGCGCGAACGATCACCACAGCTTCGCCGCGATGTTTGACGACCCGCTGTGGTCCTTCCACGCGCACCCGTCGAAAGACTTCGCTGAATCGCGCCTTCGCCTCGTGCAATTGCCATGTTCTCGATCGACCCACACCGCCAGACTACATGGACGGCTCCAACTGGTCAACGTACACTATCCCTACGGATCCCAAGCAATCTCTCCACCTCGTTCCCGGCGAACATCCGGAAGGGCAGACGGAGCTCGCTCGCCTGCGCGCGGAGATCGAGGCGCGCGACCGGCAGGAGACCGCGGTCGCCGAGCTCGGGCAGGCCGCGCTCACCGGCGTCGACCCGTACATCCTCCTCGGCCAGGCCTGCGCGCTCGTCGAGCTCACCCTCGCCGTCGACCACTGCCGCGTCCTCGAGATCACGCCGGCCGGCCGCACCGTGCTGCGCGCGTCCATCGGCTCGAACACCACCTTCAACCACTGCGAGCGTGACGACGAGGAGAACGAGTCGATCGCCATGTACGTCTCCGTCGCCGGCGCCCCCGTCGTCTTCACCGATCTCGGGCAGGAGACGCGCTTCAAGTCGTCGCACCTGCGCCACTACCACGGCATCCGCGGCGGCGCCGGCGTCGTCATCCCCACCGCCGCCGGCGTCTTCGGTGTCCTCCTCGCCTACTCCTCGGCCGAGCGCCTGCTGGCCGAGTACGAGATCGCCTTCCTCCGCTCGACCGCCAGTCTCCTCGGCGAAGCGCTGGAGCGCTACCGCACCGAGCAGGCGCTGCGCAAGTCGGAGTCGCGCCTCAAGCAGCTCATCGACTCGACGCTCGACGCCGTCGTGACCATCGACCGCGACGGCCGCGTGATCGAGTGGAATCCGCAAGCCGAGGCCATCTTCGGGATGCGGGCGCGAGACGTCCTCGGACGGCCGCTGCCGCAGAGTGTCATCCTGAGCCGCAACGACGGCGAAGGATCCCCTGCCGGCAGGGGATTCCTCGCCGACGCCGCGGCTCGGAATGACACACACCGCAACGACGGCGAAGGATCCCCTGCCGGCGGGGGATTCCTCGCCGACGCCGCGGCTCCGAATGACACACACCGCAACGACGGCGAAGGATCCCCTGCCGGGGGATTCCTCGCCGACGCCGCGGCTCGGAATGACACACACCGCCGCGTCGAAGCCCTCGGCCGCCGCGCCGGCGGCGAGGAGTTCCCCATCGAGATCACCATCGATCCGGTCGGCAGCGGCGGCGACCAGACCTTCACCGCCTTCATCCGCGACATCTCCGAGCGCCGCCGCGCGCAGGAGGAGCTGGAGCGCCGCGAGCAGCGCTTCCGCGCGCTCGTCGAGAAGAGCTGGAGCGGCGTCGCGCTGCTCGACCAGAACCTCGCCTTCGCCTACGCCGGCGCCTCCACCGAGCGCCTTCTCGGCTACGGAGAGCGCGATCTCCTCGGCGCCAGCTTCCTCGGCTTCGTCCATCCGCGCGAGCGCGCCGGCGCGCGGCAGCTCTTCGCCGATCTCCTCGGCGCGCCCAACCGCGAGGTGCAGGGCGAGCTCCGTTTCCTGCACAAGAGCGGCTCGTGGGTCTGGATCGAAGGCTTCGCCCAGAACCTGCTGCACGACCCGAGCGTCGGCGCGATCGTCATGAACTACCGCGACGTCACGCAGCGCAAGGCGACGGAGAAGCAGCTCGAGTACCAGGCCTACTACGACGCGCTGACCGGGCTCCCGAACCGCCTCCTCTTCCGCGACCGCGTCGTCACCGCCATCGCGCAGGCGCAGCGCAACCGCCGCGCGCTCGCGGTCATGTACCTCGACCTCGATCACTTCAAGCTCGTGAACGACGGCCTCGGACACTCGGCCGGCGACAAGCTCCTCGCGCAGGTCGCCGAGCGGCTGCAAGCGTCGGTGCGCGCGTCCGACACGATCTCGCGCCTCGGCGGCGACGAGTTCACGCTGCTCCTCAACGAGGTCGGCAGCAGCGACGCCGTGGCGGGCCTGGCGCGCAAGATCCTGCAGTCGCTGGCGCGCCCGTTCAAAGTCGACGGGCACGAGCTCTTCGTCACGGCGTCGATCGGCATCAGCCTCTATCCGAACGACGGCGCCGAGGTCGAGACGCTCTTGAAGTCGGCCGACAGCGCCATGTACCGCGCCAAGGAGCTGGGGCGGAATCAGACCCAGCTCTTCACCGCGTCGATGAACGAGCGCTACGTCCGCCGCCTGGCGCTCGAGCAGAGCCTCCATCACGCGCTGGAGCGGCGCGAGCTCGAGCTGCATTACCAGCCGGTGTACGACCGCGCGCGGCGGCGCCCCGTCTCGGTCGAGGCGCTGATCCGTTGGAACCATCCGACGCGCGGCCTGGTGCCGCCGGCCGACTTCATTCCGCTGGCCGAGGAGACGGGGCTGATCGTGCCGATCGGCGAGTGGGTCGTGCGCGAGGTCTGCGCGCAGCTGCGCCGCTGGCACGACGGCGGCCTGACGATGATGAAGGCGGCGATCAACATCTCCGCGCCGCAGCTCCAGCAGCCGGCGTTCACGCGCACGGTCGCCGACGCGCTGCAGCGCCACGGCCTCGCGCCGCCGTCGCTGCAGATCGAGATCACGGAGACGGTGGCGGTGCAGAACATCGATCTGATCCTGCAGGTGTTGCAGGAGCTGAAGGACCTCGGCGTCGGCATCGCCATCGACGACTTCGGCACCGGGCAGTCGTCGCTCGTCTACCTGAAGCGCTTCCCGATCGACACGGTGAAGATCGATCAGACGTTCGTGCGCGACGTGACCACGGACGACTCCGCGGCCGCGATCGTGTCGTACGTGATCAGCCTCGCGCACACGCTGCGCTTCGAAGTCGTGGCCGAGGGCGTGGAGACGGAGGAGCAGTACCAGTTCCTGCGCCTCAACGCGTGCGACCGGCTGCAGGGATTTCTTTTCAGCCCGGCCGTGCCGGCCAGCGAGCTGACCGAAATTTTCACATCTTTACGGAACTCAGGTTTATGATTTCGTCATTCACTCATGACACTCGTCCATCCCCTTGCCGGATCCTCGCCGGCAGCGCACAAGCCTCGCGACGCGACTGACCTCGTCCGCGTCTTCGTCAGCTACAGCCACAAAGATCCGTCGTATCTCGCCGACGACTCGCTGCTCGGCTTCCTCAAGGGCCTCACGGCCGAGGCGGGCGTCGAGTTCTGGACGGATGAGCGGATCACCGCGAGCTCGCTGTGGAACGACGAGATCCGCAAGCAGCTCGAGGCAAGCGACATCGCCCTGGTCCTGGTCAGCCAGGCCTTTCTCGACTCGTCGTTCTGCACGCAGATCGAAATCGGGAGCTTCCTCGACGCCCGCCGCAAGCGCGGGCTGCTGATCTTCCCCGTCGTCCTCTCGCCGTGCGAATGGGAACGCCACGACTGGCTGGCCACGCGGCAGTTCCTGCCCGGCGGCAACGAGACGATCGAGGAGCACTACACCGACCCGGGGAAGCGTAAGCGGCTCTTCATGCGCATCCGCAAGGAGCTGCGCGAGGCGGTCGAGGTGGTGCGGCAATCGCGCGCCGCCATCGCCGCGGCCATGAACGAGGCGTCCGACGACGCCACGCTCTACGCCGAAAAGAGACAGGTCACGCTGCTGCGCTGCGACCTCCTGCCGCGCGAGCCCGACGGCTCGCCGCTCGATCCCGACGACGTCGGCGAGGTGCTGCACGAGCTGGCGCCGGAGTTCGACAAGGCCTGCCGCGACCTCTTCGCCACGTACGGCGGCTACGTGGCCGGTACCGGCAGCGGTGGAGCGCTGGTCTGTTTCGGATATCCCGAAGTCGCGGAGGACGACAGCCGCCGCGCCGTCCGGGCCGCGCTCGAGCTGGTCACGCGCATCGCCGCGCTCAGCACGCGCTTCGTGGCCGAGATGGGCGTGGCCCTGGGCACGCGCGCAGCCGTGCACACCGGCAGCGTCGTCACCACGCCCGAGCACGCGAACGACGACCTCTCGTCCGGCGAGACGGCCCGAGCGGCGATGTACCTGCAGCAGGAGGCGGCGCCCGACACGGTGGTGATCTCGTCGTCGACACTGCGGCTGGTCGAGCCGTTCTTCGAGGTCGAGCCGGCCGGGACGCTGCGCCTTCCCGGCGGCGCCGCGCCGCTCGAGTACAGCCGCATCGTCGCGGACAAAGGATTCGAGACCCGCTTCGAGGCAACCGCCAGCGTCGCCCTCACGCCCATCGTCGGCCGCGAGAACGAGGTTGAGTTCCTGCTCGACCGGTGGCGGCACGCGCAAGACGGCCGCGGCTCCGTGGTCACGCTTTGCGCCGAGGCGGGCGTCGGAAAATCGCGGCTCCTCGCCCAGATGCACAAGCGTGTCAGCCAAGGTCCGCACGTCTGGATGGAGTGGCGCTGCTCGCCGTACTACCGCGACTCGACGCTGCGTCCCGTCGTCGAGGCGGTCAAGGAGAGCCTCGGCATCTCCCACGACACGTCCGACGAGAAGAAGGTCGAGCGCATCGCACACGTCCTCGGCAAATTCGGACCGGCCGGCCAGGCACTTCTGCCCGCCCTGGCGCCGCTGTTCTCGCAGACCGCGAAGTCGCCCGCCGCGACGCCGGAGGAGCAGAAGCAGCTCACGCTCGAGTCGTGCGCGGCATTCGTGGAGCTGTACACGATCAACAAGCCGTCCGTGCTGGTCGTCGAGGACCTTCACTGGATCGATCCCACCACCAGCGAGCTGCTCGACATCCTCATCGAGCAGGCCCCGACGCAGCGCCTGCTGGTGCTGCTCAGCTTCCGACCCGAGTACACGCCACCGCAGCGCTGGACGGCGTACGGCCACGTCAGCCAGCTGGCGCTGAACAAGCTCGATCGCCGCGACGTGGAGCGGATGATCCTCCACCTCACGGATGGAAAGCCGCTGCCGTCCGCGGTCGCCGAGGAGATCTACGCGAAGACGGACGGCTTCCCGCTGTTCGTCGAGGACCTGACGCGGATGGTGATCGAGTCGGACCTGATCCAGGAGCGCAACGGCGCGTACGAGCTCGTCGGGCCGTTTCAGTCGCTGTCGATCCCGGCCACGCTGTACGAGACGATCATGGCCCGCCTGGCGCGGCTGGCGACGGCGAAGCCGGTCGCGCAGCTCGGCGCGACGATCGGCCGCGAGTTCCTCTACGAGATGCTCCGCGCCGTCGCCTCGATCGACGACGAGCGGCTCAAGCGCGAGCTCGACCGCCTCGTCGCCGCCGGCCTGCTCTACCGCCGCGGCCTGCTCAGCAAGGCGAAGTACATCTTCAAGCACGCCCTGGTGCAGGAGGCGCTGCACGAATCGCTGCTCAAGCGGCAGCGGAAGCAGTACCACAAGCTCGTGGCGGAGGTGCTCGAGGAGAAGTTCCCCGAGGTCGTGCGCGAGGAGCCGGAGCTGGTGGCGCGGCACTTCGCCGAGGCCGACGTCCCCGACAAGGCGGGCGCCTACTACCTCGCTGCCGCGCAGCGCGCCCTGGCCCGCTCGGCGAACGCGGAAGTCCTCGGCCACGCCGCGAACGCGCTGACGATGCTCGAGCGCCGCCCGCCGTCCGACCAGCGCTTCCACGACGAGCTCTCCGTCCGCTGCGTGCAGGGCGGTGCGCTCGTGGCCGCCCGCGGCTGGGCCTCGAAAGAGCTCGGCGACTGCTACGCCCGGGCCCGCGAGCTCTGCGATCGGTTCCCCGACTCGCCGCATCTCCCGCAGGTACTTCGCGGCCAGTGCACGTTCAACAACTCCGCCGCCCGCCTCGTCGAAGCGTGCGCTCTCGGCGAGGAGCTCCTGCGCCTCGGCGAGGCCCGCAACGACCACGTCCTCGTGCTCGAAGCCCTCGGCTCGCTCTGCTTCGCGAACTTCTGGCGCGGACGTCCTCTCGAATCGATCCGCTGCGGCATGGAAGGCCTGCACTCCTACGATCCGGTCCGCGACCACCTCGATCACGTCCTCAAGTTCGGCGAGGATCCGGGCGCGAACATGTACACCTTTACGGCCATGTCGCTCGCCGTCGTCGGCCTCGCCGACCAGGCCCGGCGGATGAACGACAGGGCCGCCGCCGCCTACGACGTCTACACGCAGATCCACAGCCGCTGCTACCTGCTCGCCGGCATCACCTTCACGAATCTCCAGATGCGGAACGCGGAGCGCGTGCTGGAGGTGAGCGAGAAGCTGCTCGCCATCGCCAACGAATACCGCTACCCGACGTGGATCGGCATCGTCACGCCGATGCGCGGCTGGGCCTTGACGACGCGGGGCGAGGTCGAGCAGGGCATCGCGCTCATCAAGGCCGGCCGCGAGGGCTGGCGCGCCACCGGCGGGCGCCTGCACAGCAGCCAGTACCCGGCGCTCATCGCCGAGGCTTACATGTCCATCGGCAAGTTCGACGACGCCGCGGAGTGGCTGCGCATCGGCTTCTCTGACGCCGCCGAGTGCACCGAGGGCTATTACTTCTGCGAACTGTCGCGGCTCCGGGGCGAGCTCGGGCTGCTCACCGGAATGAAAGACGAGGAGGCGGAAGCGTGCTACCTCCGCTCGCTCGAGATCGCCCGCGAGCATTCGGCGCTGACGTTCGAGCTGCGCACTGAAGTCAGCCTCTGCGAGCTTCTCCGGCAGAAGGATCCGGCCGCCGCGCGCGCCCGCCTCGACGCGGTGATGGCGCGCTTCACCGAAGGCTTCGAGTCGTGGGACATGCGTCGGGCGCGGGCGCTGAAGGAGAAGTTGTAGCGTCGTCCCGATTCAGGGGATTCCTCGCCGTCGTTTGCGGCTCGGAATGACACGCGGTACGCTCCCGCGCCATGCGCACCGGAGTCCTCGCCCTCCTCTGTTCCCTGCTCGCCGTCGCCGCTCTCGCTCAGAAAACCGACGATCAGTTCATCGACGAGCTGTACGCGACGCGCGCGTTCACGCACGTGGCCATCTCCCCCGACGGCAAGCGCGTGGCCTGGACGGTCGAGGGCGGCGGCGTCACGGTGGAGAACGCCGACGGCACGAACCGCAAGCACATCGACGACGCCACGGACATCGCCTTCTCGCCGGACGGCGCCCTCGCCTACCTCGGCGGAAAATCGCAGAAGCAGCTCTTCGTCCACGAGAAGCAGATCACCGACGTCCGCGGCTATCTCGCCGAGCCGGCGTGGTCGCCCGACGGCAAGTCCGTGGCCTTCCTCTTCATCGAGGAGGCGAAGCGCGAGGCCGGGCCGCTCGTGGCCATGTCGCGCGCGGTCGGCGAGATCGAGTCGCACATCGAGGAGCAGCGCGTCGCCGTCGTCGACGTGGCCACGAAGAAGCTCCGCATCGTCACGCCCGCCGACATGTACGTCTACCACTTCGACTGGTCGCCCGACTCGATGCGCCTCGCGGCCGAGGCGGCGCCGGGGTCGGGCGACAACAACTACTGGATCGCCAGGCTCCACGTCGTCGACGTCGCGCGCGGCACGATGGCGCCGCTCTACACGCCGAAGCTGCAGATCGCGGACCCGCGCTGGTCGCCGGACGGCAAGTCGATCGCGCTGATCGAGGGGTTGATGAGCGACGAAGGCTCGACCGGCGGCGACGCCATGCTGATCGACGCCGCCACCGGCGCGGCGCGGAATCTCACGCCCGGCCGCAAGACCTCGGTGACGTCGCTGTCATGGAGCGACGCCGCGCACCTCACGCTCGGCGAGATCGCCGGCGGCGACGCGGCGCTCTCGCGCCTCCGCATCGCCGACGGCGCGGTGGAGACGCTCTGGCGCGGCGCGGAGCACATCTCGATGAGCTACGTCATCGGCGCCGCGATCGCGCGCGACGGCACGACGTCGGCGGTGATCCGCTCGTCGTTTACGCAGCCGCCCGAGGTGTGGGCCGGCCCGATCGGGGCGTGGAAGAAGATGAGCGACGTCAACGCGAAGATCAAGGCGTCGTGGAGTGAGCCGCAGTCGCTGCAGTGGAAGAGCGACGGCTTCGACGTGCAGGGCTGGCTGCTCGCCCCCGCGCACGTCGAGAGCGGCCGGCGCTATCCGATCGTCGCCTGGGTGCACGGCGGCCCCGCCTCGGCGTCGCTCGCGTCGTGGCCGAACCCGACCGCGGCGTTCCTGTCGATGAAAGGCTTCTACGTCCTCTTCACGAATCCGCGCGGCAGCTACGGCCAGGGCGAGGCGTTCACGCAGGCGAACGTGAAGGACTTCGGCGGCGGCGACCTCCGCGACATCGTGCGCGGCCTCGACGCCGCCGCGGCCGCCGCGCCGGCCGACGCGCAGCGCGCCGGGATCTGGGGCTGGAGCTACGGCGGCTTCATGACGATGTTCGCGGTGACGCAGACCGACCGCTTCAAGGCCGCGGTGGCCGGCGCCGGCATCTCGGACTGGCAGAGCTACTACGGCGAGAACGACATCGACCAGTGGATGATCCCCTACTTCGGCGCGTCGGTGTACGACGACCCGGCGCCGTACGCGCGCGCATCGGCGATCAACTTCATCAAGAACGCGAAGACGCCGTCGCTGGTCCTCGTCGGCGAGCGCGACGGCGAGTGCCCGGCGCCGCAGTCGTTCGAGTTCTGGCACGCGCTGAAATCGTTGGGGGTGGAAACCAAGTTAGTCGTGTATGCCGACGAAGGGCACCGCATCAGCAAGCCCGAGAACAAGCGCGACGTGGCCCGCCGCGTGGCCGGCTGGTTCGGCGACCATCTGAAATGACCGCGCTCCTCCTCGCACTCACGTTCAAAGTCATCGGCATCGACTGCGCGCTCTGCGCGCCGCCGGTGAAGAAGGCGCTGGCCTCGGTGCCGGGCGTGACGTCGGTCAAGGTCGACACGAGCGCGAAGACGGCGACGATCGAAGGGAACGCCGATCCGGCGAAGATCCATGCGGCGCTCGAGAACGCCGGCTTCGAGGCGGAGCTGCCGGGCGAGCACCGCACGGAGTTCGCGCCGCTCCCGCCCGAGCAGCTGGCGAAGCTCGACATCGCGGTCTACGACGGCAAGTCGAAGCTCGACGTCGACAAGGCGCTCGCGCCCGGCAAGATCACGCTGGTCGACTTCTACGCCGACTGGTGCGGCCCCTGCACCGTGCTCGAGCGGCGCCTGGAGCGCTACATGGCCGCGCATCCGAACGTCGCCCTGCGCCGCGTCGACATCGGCAAATGGAACAACGCCGCCGCGCGCCAGGCGACGGCGCTCGGGGCGACGGCGCTGCCGTATGTACGAGTGTATGCACGTGACGGGAAGTTCGCGCGGGCGGTGACGGGCGGAATGTGGGACGAGATGCTGGGCGCGTTGGAAAAAGCCGAGTGAGAAAACTTCTTTTTCTGCTCCTCTTCCTGGCCGCGCCCAGCGCCTTCGCCTGACCCGCCTGAGCCAACCCCAACCTCTCCGGCGGAGCAGGTCAGGCCTCGATCGTTCCTCTGAACCATTGGCGCGTCTCGCTCGGCCTCGCACACGGCGAGTTCCTCACCTCGCACGTGGCCGAGTGTCCCGACGTCGCGCCCGAGTGCGCCACGACGTTCATCCCGCCGCACATGCACCACGTCTCGCTCGGCCTCACGCACACGGAGATGACCGCGGAGTACGGCCTGCGCGAAAACATGGAGCTCGCCCTGCGCCTGCCGTACGACGTGAAAGCGATGCATGTACACTACACGACGCTCGACGGCGCGCCGTACGTGCCGCCGTACGGCGACATCCACCACCGCACCGAAACGCTGCGCGGGATCTCCGATCCCTCCCTCGACGCGCAATTCGCCGCCGGCGACGCCTGGATCCTCGCCCTCGGCACGACGCTCCCCGCCGGCCACATCGTCCCCGATCCCATCGTCCTCGGACGCGAGGGAAAGACGCACGAGCACATCCAGTTCGGCAGCGGCACGTTCGAGCCGCGCCTCGCCGCGCAGTGGCACCGCGGCGTGTTCTTCGCCCGCACGGAGGCGAAGCTCAGCCTGTACGAGAATCGCGAGGGCTACCGCGCGCCGACGACGCTCGTCTGGTCCGCGGGGCCGAGCCTCCGCGCCGGCCGCTTCGCGATCGACCCGCGCCTCGACGGCCAGTTCCAGACCGTCGGGCGCTGGAGCGGCGTCGTCGACGAAGGCACCGGCGTCCGCAACGGCGGCGCGCGTTTGCAGATCTCGATGCCGCTCGGCAGCGTCGTCGTCGCGCCGAGCGTCTATCACGAGCTCTGGACCAGCGGCACCGCCGGGCAGACGTTCCGCCAGCGCACGACGTGGGCGATCTCGCTGAGCCGCCTCTACTGACGTACGGCGCGCTGGCGGGCGGGGAAAAGTCGCGGCCCGTCCCTCTCACAAGCATCCCTGGGAAAGATTGCAGAGAAGGGAGAATC